>MLJW01000370.1_pt1 | contig 22618 bp, 24 predicted proteins | sample 888231 | NCBI WGS metagenome assembly MLJW01 (sample SAMN05788063, study PRJNA343431) | mine drainage metagenome | isolation source: sample collected from the inflow into an acid mine drainage treatment plant... | place: Germany: Lusatia, lignite mining district
GATGCCCATTGCACCATACAGCGGGCGGACGTCGACTCCGGCGCTGACGCGCAGGATGTCCGGCAGGCTCTGTGCCGGGATTTCGCGAATTTCTTCGCGCGTGATGACGCTGACATTGGATGCGATGGGAAGCTGGCTGTCGGTAAAGCGTGTCGCAGAGACAACGGTGTCGTTAAGCACCAGTTCATCAGCCGGAGCATTGAAGGAAAAGGACATGGCAGAAGCAAGCGCAATTGCGCTTTTGCGGTAACACAACATCTTGAAGGTCTCCCTTGTCGCCTGCGACCCCGCAAGCGATAGTTCATGAACAGGAAGACTGGGGGGCGGCAATAACGGAAACAGACCGTCATCGGCTTGTTGTTCTGGTACGCCGCTACCCCGCAGCACTTCCCTGGTGATTGACAGGCCGGTCTCCGGGCTCACGAGTCTTGATTCATCGCCTTCCCGGGCGTTGGCCCAGTGGCGTGTTGATGAATCCACACTCGCTTACCGTTGCGGGGGCAGCACAGGTTTCGCACCTGTTTCCCGTTTCACCTCGGTCACGGAATCGCGACTTCGGCACCTGACAACTTGCGTGCATTTTAACGACCTTTCTTTGAATCGGCCAGTAACATGCTGTAATACTTTCAGAAATTCTTGTTAGCAGTTGACCATGCAGGGATTTTCAAATTATAGTGGCGCCATGGATGCGGATTTAAAAACCCTGGAAGTCAAAGTGTCGCAACTGCTCGGTCTGTGCCAGCGCATGCGTACCGAGAACTTCGAGTTGCGCCAGGCCCTGGCCCAGGCGCAGGATGAATCCAGGCAGCTCAAGGAAAACATGGCGCTCGCCAGCGAGCGGCTGGAAGCGCTCATTGAAGGTTTGCCGGAAGGGATGGCATGAGCGAGGCCAAGGGAGTTGATGTCAGCATCATGGGGCGCGAGTTCCGCGTGTCCTGCACTGACGACGAGTATGAGGCCCTGATGTCGGCGGTTTCGTTTCTCGATCGGAAAATGCGCGAGATTCGCGATAGCGGCAAAGTGATCGGCGTCGAACGGGTCGCCATCATGGCAGCGCTCAATATCGCGCACGAGCTTCTGACCACGCGCACCGGAGGGTTTGACATCGGTGACTTCAAGCGTAGAATCGGTTCCATGCAGGAGCAGATCGAGCAAGAGATCTCCGAGCAAAGCGACCTGTTCTAATCCGATTTTACGATTTGTTCCTTGCAGTGTAGTCAGGCCATAGATTCCTTGAACCAATATCAAGCGTCTCGGTTGTGGCTCAAACGAGTGCTGTTGTGCGTGCCCCGTCTGCGGGCGTGCCTGATGCGCTCCCGCCGCGACCACCTGGTCTCCAGGTTCAGGATGCTGGTCTGGCTACACTTGCAGGGAACTTCTCCATTCCATTCAACATCCCCTTCGTAATGTGTTCCGCGTGATGCGATGTATTGTCTGCTGGCGGACTTAACCTGACTCTCTTGGGAGGTTGCCGCCTCTCGAGCCACGACCCGCGTAACCAGGTCGTCCATTCAATTCATCGTCCCTTCTCCGGCAATGTTTGCAACTCCTCTCCCGGCAGCGGCTTTCCGGGTCGATGCGGTTCTCTGGCGGGATGTACGATCACCGAACAGGTCATACCGGCGACCAGTGTCAGGTCCTTCGGCACGGCGTCGAGCGCAATGCGTACCGGCACGCGCTGTGCCAGCCGCACCCAGTTGAAGCTCGGGTTGACGTTGGCCAGCAGCCGTACATCCGTCGGGTTGTCGCGGTCGGTGATCCCGCGCGCGATGCTTTCCACATGGCCCCGCAGGGTCTGATCCGACCCGAGCAGGCGAATTTCAGCCGGATCGCCAATCCTGATCAGTGCCAGCTTGTGCTCCTCGAAATAGCCATAGACCCAGAATGAGTGCTGGTCGATCACGGCAAGTTTTGGTACGCCCACCTGGGCAAAATCGCCGGGACGAACCAGCAGGTTCGATACCCATCCATCCACGGGGGAGCGCACTGCGGTGCGCTCGACATCCAATCGGGCCTGGTCGCGCTGGGCCAGCGCCGCTTCATATTCAGCCCGGGCGCTGAGGGCGATCAGATCGCTATCCTCACGGTTTTCACGCGAGACGACCTGATCATCCAGTGCGGCGCGCCGGCTCGCCTGGCCATGCTTCATTTCCAGCATGGCGCGGCGCTGTTCCACCAGCGCCTGGGCCTGGGCCAGCGCATGGCGGTAGTGTTCGGTGTCGATGCGGAACAACAGGTCGCCGCGACGCACCTGCTGGTTGTCGTGTGCCATTACTTCGGTGACCAGCCCGGCGACATCGGGAGCGATATTGACTACGTCCGCCCGTACCCGGCCGTCGCGCGTCCACGGCGAGTCCATGTAGCGCACCCACAGCATTCGGCCGAGGACGATGGCCGCAATCACCAGGACCAGGGTGATCGCGATTCGCAACAGTTTGGAGGTGAAGCCTTTCATGATCCTATCCTTTTCAGTAGATCCACAGCCCGCCAGCGGCGAACAGGCAGACAAATAAAGCGAGGCGAAACAGTGCCGGATACCAGACATGGCGGTACAGGCCGTGATGGGTAAGCAGCCAGTCCAGCGCCAGTGCAGCGCAGCCAGCCGCCAGGAAGGCAAACAGCAGAGTCGGCACCAGCGCGTCGAGCAAGGCGATTTCGCGCGGCATGTTCAGGCTTTCCCCGGGGTGAGCGGAGCGCTGGATGCCAGCACGGACTCTTCGTCCAGCAACGCGCTGTGGATGAAGTGCAGCATGGTTTGCAACTTGCGCCGCGTCGACTGCGGCATCGCTATGATGGCTTCGGTGCCGGACAGGCTGGTCATGGCAGCGTCGGCGGACGAGATCGCCACCATGCGGTGCGGTGCGGAAGGGTAGTCGTAGAGTTCGGCGATGGCCATCAGGGCTGCGTGCAATGGATCGGTCAGTGCACGGTCGTGGATGTCCTGCAGGTGCTCGCGCAAGGCGATCACGGCATGGCCGATTTCGAGCGTGGATAGCAGCCAGTCGATGACGGGGCTGTCCTGCTGTTCGGCGATGCGTTGCGTGCTGCCGGCGCGCTGTACTAGGTCGCGGGCGGTGGTTTCCAGCCGGGCGCGTCTCAGCGCCAGGGGTTCGCGGCAGGCGGCGACCACTAACCGGCGCAGAGCCCGTGCAGTCCGCTGGCGCGACCATTGGCTGTTGCTGAGATCGATCAGTGCATACATGACGCCCGACATGAGAACGGCCAGCAGATCGGCGATGGCATCGTTGATGAAGATCACCGGGTTGGCGCTGTAAGAGCTGTTGAAACCGATGTGCATCAGAAAGATGATGAAAGTCCCGGCGCCGATGACCGCCGTCGACGGTCGTGTCGTCAGCCATGCGGCGAGCAGGATGCCGGGGGAAACCGCCAGCGCCAGCATCCAGTAGCCCTGTGCCTGCGTCAACCAGTGAAAGTTGCATAGATAGGCCAGCAATGTCCCGATCACGGCCCCGCCGAGGAACTGTCTGATCGTGCGCGAGGGGGAAGGCCCGGAGGCGAACAGGGTGCTGGTGACGACGCCGATGGTGATGGCTTCCACCCCCGATTGCCAGTCGGTCAGGATCCACAGCGCCGACAGCACCGCCATTGCCAGTGCGCCGCGGATGCCGGCCAGGCTGACTGCCAGCGGATCAAAATGCATTTCCAGTCGCGGCGGCCGGTCGGCAAATATCGAGCTGAGACTGGCTTCTTGCGGGGCAGCGAGCGAAGCATAGGTGCCGGTATAGACATGCAGCTCGTCTGCCAGGCGTTCCAGCAGTTCGGCGCCGGTGTCGAAATCGAGCCGTGCGTTTTCGCTCAGCTCCGCAGGCAGTTGCCGGCATGCCGCGGCCAGGGCTTGCGCAAAACCGGCGCGGAAGGATGCCAGCTGGCCGTTGATCAGCTGCGCTTCCTGTTCGGTGCGCGCACTGCGCCCGTCCAGCGTCATGGCGCCTGCAAGCTGCTGGCAGAGCTGCAGCAGGGCGGCGCCGACCTGCGGGTGGCCATGGTGGCGCCGACGCCGCAGCAGCTGTTCGAGGGCGTGCAGGCTGGTCGATGCTTCCATGAACTCGTTGTTCATCTGCGACAGCCGCAGGCGATAGAGACGCGATTTGTCGTTTTCCAGCGCGGCGGATGCACGGAAGGATTCCAGGCTGAAAATGTCGCCGACAAAGCGCAGCAGCGTTGATTTGGAGGATGGGCTGGTTTCGGGATGGAGTGCAGCGGCGCGTAGCAGATCGGAGAAGTCGCTGAAGCGGCGGCGCACCGTGGCCAGCATCACGTCCCACATGCGCTGTGGGAAAATCAGGTCGCTGACCAGCGTCGCGCACAGCAGGCCGATCAGGATTTCGGAAATGCGGGTGCTGCCGATGCTGAAGGTCAGCTCCGGGCTGATTGCCGCCGGCAGGCCGACGATGCACAGCGTGTACCCCGCTAGGACGAAGGCGTACGACTGATGGTTGCGGTAAATCATGGAGCCTGCCGTGCAGATGCCGATCCAGATCGCCATGCAAAGCAGGAACAGCATCCGCTCCTGTGCGAACAGGGCCACCAGGATGAAAGATACAAGAATGCCAACCAGCGTGCCCAGCAGCCGATAATAGCTTTTGGCGAATACCATGCCGGAGCGCGATTGCATGACGATGGCAACCGTCAGCATGGCGGTGCGCGGCTGGTCGAGTTCGAATCGCAAGGAAAGCCACATGGCGAGCAGGCAGGCGAGCAATACTTTCAGCATGTAGCCTATGATGGGAGCTTCCTCCGTCAGCCAGTCGCGCCAGGCCACCCGCAGCGGAACAAGCAGCCGGCTTCTGCGTGCCTGTCCGGAATGCGGCAAGGCGTTCATGGCTGCCGGGCGGCCGCAGCTTCGGATGCTGGCGAATCCATCGTGCCGCCGCCCAGGGCGCGCATCAGGCTGGCATAGGCGTCTAGCCGCACGGCCTGAAGCTGCGCGATGCCTTCCTGTTGCCGCAGAACGATTTCCTGGGTGTCCAGCGCATGCTGGTAGTTGCTCAGGCCGGCACGGTAGCTGATTCTGGCCAGTTCATTTGCCTTGCGAGCGGTTGTCAGCGCCTGCTCTGCTTGGTTGCGTTGCGTGGCGTTGGATTGCAACACCACCAGCTGGTCAGACACGTCCTGCAGTGCCCGTACCAGTACTTCGTTGTAGTTTTCCGCCGCGATATCGAAACTCGCGGTCTTGGCTGACAGATTGCCTCGGCGGCGACCACCATCGAAAATGGGCAGCGATATGGCCGGGCCGATGCCGGCGATGTTGGCCGCGCTGCTGATCAGCTGACCAAATCCCAGGGCCTGGAATCCGATGAAGGCGAGCAGGTTGATGTTGGGGTAGAACGCTGCCTTTGCACCGTCGATGTTTTGTTGCGCTGCTTCAACGCGCCAGCGATTGGCCTGGACGTCCGGCCGTCGGCCGACCAGATTGGCCGGCAATCGTTCTGGCAATCCGGTTGCGGCATCCAGTGACAGTGTCGGACGCGTGATGGTGTCGCCGGCTCCGGGCCCCTGGCCGGATAACGCCGCCAGCTGATTGCGCAGCAGGCTGATGCGCGCATCAATGGCTTCGATCTGGGCGCGTGCCAGCGGTAGCGGCGTATCGGCTTCGAGCACTTCCATTTCCGTGCCCAGTCCCGCAGCATGGCTGCGGCGCGTGATGGAAATGCGCTGCTGGAGTTCATGCAGGCGTTCTTCGGCAATGTCGCGCAACGTGAACTCCATCGCCAGTTGCACGTAGCTGCGCACGGTGGCGGTTTCCAGCTCCAGCTTGACTTGCTGCGCTTCAGCGGCCGTGGCACGGGCCTCGCCGACCGAGGCATGCCAGATGCTTTCCTGCCGACCCCACAGGTCGAGATCGTAGGACAGTGATGCCGCGACCTGATTGTTCCAGGCGGTGTGACCGGCCCAGGGTGGCGGGATGAACTGCTGTGCGGTAAAGCGTTCGCGGGTCACCGAGGCGTCGGCACCGATATTGGGCAGACTCTCCGCATGCACGGATTCGGCAAATGCCTGGGACAACGCGACCCGTGCCTGTGCGACCCGCAGGGAGGGGCTGCCGGTGATGGTTTTAGACACCAGGGCATCGAGCTGCTGATCGCGATAGGATTTCCACCAGTCCTCTTTCGGCCATTCGATGGTTCGAGCTGAAACAATCGTTTTACCTGCATCGAGCATGTTGGGCTCGGTGGTTCGTGCACGTGGCTCAATCCCGGACATGCTGACGCGTCCTGCAAGCAGGAGCATGCATCCGCCTGCAACAGCGGATCTTGCCACCGAATTTGAGGCGGTGGGTTGATGAGGCCGGTCAGGCATGGTGTTTGCCGACATTCAATTAATTTGGTTCCTAACTATGGGTGCAAATTTTTTCAGGGATCACTTCATGGCATCGAGATTTGCCGCAAGCGTTTTGACGCTATTGACCATGCCGTCGCGTTCGGCGATGGCAAGTTTCGACATCAGGGCCTGCACCCGGCGATAGTAGTCTGGCATCACTGCGTCCAGCTTCTGCTGTCCGGCGGGTGTCAGGCGAATCAGGAATTTTCTGCGGTCGACGGTGTCCATCAGGCGCGATACCAGCCCCTCGCGTTCCAGGCCATCGATGAATCCGGTCATGGTGGCTTTGGTGACGCCGGCTTTTTCCGCCAGAGCCGAGGGTGAAGAGCTCAGGTCGTCCTGACGCATCAGCAGCACCAGCACCCACCAACGCCCCTGCAGCAGTCCATGCTGTGCCAGCAGCTTGTCGAGCGCATCCGAAATGTCTGAACATGCCCGCAGCAGATTGACGAAGTCGGAAATCGCCCTGATGTCAGCTTCGGGATAGCGCGTTCGAAATTTTTCCAGACTCCGGGAGCTGGGCAATTCTTTGAGTAGCAGCATAGTATGGAAGATTATAGTATGGACCCATACATTGTGGCAACATGATGCTGATGGAGCAATGGCAAGCCATGAAATAATATATTATCCTTAATAATCAATTTATAATGTCACATTTTGATGAACTGTTGAGCTGATGATGCGCTACTGGCTGATGAAGTCCGAACCCGCGGACGTATCCATTGACGATCTGGCGGGGTTTCCCGACCAGACCGTGGACTGGTACGGGGTGCGCAACTACCAGGCGCGGAATTTCATGCGCGATCAGATGCAGGTAGGCGACGGTGTGCTGTTCTACCATTCCAATTGTGCAGAACCGGGCATTGCCGGCATTGCCGAGGTGAGCAAGCGGGCCTATCCGGACCGCACCCAATTCGACTCCGGGCACCGATATTTCGACCCAAAATCCACTACCGATAATCCGCGCTGGATGAATGTGGATGTAAGACTGGTGCGGAAGACCCGCTTGCTGAGCTTGAAGGAACTGCGCGCTATCCCGGAACTGGCCAACATGCGCATCCTGCAGCGTGGCAATCGGCTGTCGATTACTCCGGTCGACCCGCGCGAATGGGAGTTCATTATCGGGTTGCTGAGGTGAACGCTATGCCCGGAATGGAGTCTTAACGCTCGTTCTCTGGGAAGGAGGAAATCTAATGAAATCAAGAGTGGCTGCACTGCTCGTATTATTGCTCGTAGGCTCTGCGGCATTCGCTTCCGGGGCGCCCTGGTATCGATGGATAAACACGACGGATAGAACGATCCTGTGTTCCCAGATCCCTCCCGGCGTCGGCTGGATTCTGTACCAGGGACCTTACCAGGAGTCGCGTTGCAAGAAGCAGGGCAACCCCGAATAGATCCTGCAATGCTCGTGGTTCGCTGATGCATTGGGCTGAATTTCAATAAATCGGCTCGATGTGACGAACAATGGCACGCACAACAGGATTGCTAATGTAACATTGTTGCATTAGCAATCCTGTTGTGTTTAAATCCGGGAATGAAAACCCATTCCGATTCACCGTTCTCGGCCGTCGAGAACGCCATCAGCGCGACCGGAGCGCGCGTGACAACATCGCGGGTACGAGTGCTGAGTACTCTCAAGTCGGCGCCTAGCCCGCTCAGCCATGGCGACATCGAGGAGCTGCTGGGCCGGGACAAGCTGCCGGGAATTGACCGGGTCACGCTTTACCGTGTTCTCGACTGGCTGTCCGAGGTTGGCCTCGCGCACAAGGCGGCTGATGGCCAAGGCGTTTTTCGTTTTTCTGCGGCCGATCCCGAAGGTGAACATTTGCGCCACATTCACATGCGCTGCACCGGTTGCGGCGGAGTTTTCTGTCTTGACATCACGCCCCCGCAGCCGCCTGCATTGCCCCAGGGATTCCGTTTCGGTGGCATGGCCCTGGATATCCGCGGCGAATGTCCAAGCTGCGTTCAGTCGCACCCATGAATACTTTCCTGCAGGCCATTTCCGCCGGCGTTCTCGCCGGTTTTGCCAGTATGGCCATTGCGTTCTTCGGAACGGCCCGCCTCAGCCAGACATGGTTGATGCGGCTGGTGAGCTTTGCCGCAGGCATGATGCTGGCGCTGGCATTGATCGATCTGCTCCCAGAGGCGATTGAGGGCGGTATGGCGGCGAACCATATGTTCACCGTCCTGCTGATAACGCTGATCGCACTGTTCGCACTGGATCTCAAGCTGCACGCCAGCTGTCAGCACGGTGTCGCCGGCGCCAGCGTGCACCATATGGTACCGATGGTGCTGGCCGGTGGAGCCCTGCATGTTTTCACCGACGGCCTGATGCTGGGAGCCGCCTTTCTGGTAGACCCCAAGCTGGCCTGGGGCATGGCTTTTGCCATCCTCGCCCATGAAGTGCCCCGTGAAGTGGGGGACTTCGCCTTGCTGCTCACGGCAAAGCTGGGTCGTGCCAGGGCATTGGCCTGGAATGCCCTGGCACGACTGGCTTGTGTACTCGGCACTGCGGCGGGCTATCTGGTCCTGTCCGGCGCGCGGGAATGGATCCCCCTGGTGTTGACCGTGGCGGCGGCCAATTTCATCTACATTGCCTTAACTGGCATCCTGCCGCGGCTTCGCCTCGAGCGTGAAGCGTTCGCATGGCAGGGCGGATTCATGGTGGCCGGCGCCGCCCTCGTGCCCGTCGGCATGAAGTTGCTGGCATAAAATCGACCGCAACCTGCGAGCTGCCGGAAGGCAGGCAATCAGGCGGCAGCCGCTCCCTCGCACGATCCGTCCGGATCAGCCCAGAAAAAGCTTGTAAGCGGGGTTAGCCGTTTCATCCCACCAGGCGTAGCCCAGCCTGTCGAGAAAGGTCCTGAACGCCTGGTTTTCCGATGGCGGAACCTGAATTCCCACCAGTACCCGGCCATAATCGGCACCATGATTGCGGTAATGGAACAGGGATATGTTCCAGTCGGCGCTCATGTGCTCGAGGAAGTTCATCAGCGCGCCAGGACGTTCAGGAAACTCGAAGCGGTACACCTGCTCATCCTTCACCTGAGGGGCGTGGCCGCCGACCAGGTGGCGGAGGTGCAGCTTGCCCATTTCATTGTCGGTCAGGTCCAGCGCCGGCAACTGGTGGCGCTCCAGCATCTCTACCAGGCGCTGCGATTCGCCCTGCTGGTGGGTAGTCACGCCGACGAAGATATGCGCCTGGCGCGCATCGGCATAGCGATAGTTGAATTCGGTAATGTTGCGTTGCCCCAGCAGGCTGCAGAATTTCTTGAAGGCGCCAGGTTGCTCGGGAATGGTCACCGCCAGCAGGGCCTCGCGTTGCTCCCCGAGTTCGGCGCGTTCCGCGACGAAGCGCAGGCGGTCGAAATTCATGTTGGCACCGCTGCCGATGGCGATCAGCGTCTTGCCGTGCAGCTTGTGCTGCTTGGCGTAGGCCTTGATGCCGGCAACGGCGAGCGCACCTGCCGGTTCAAGAATGGAGCGTGTGTCCTCGAAAACATCCTTGATGGCGGCGCAAATGGCGTCGTTGTTCACCAGGATCATTTCATCCACGTATTCCTGGCACAGGCGGAAGGTCTCCTCGCCGACCTGCTTGACTGCAGCTCCATCCGCGAACAGGCCGACCTGTTCCAGCGTGACGCGGCGGCCGGCGGCGAGGGAGCGAGTCATGGCGTCGGCATCCACGGCCTCTACGCCGATGATTCTGATTTCCGGGCGCAGGCGCTTGACGTAGGCTGCGATGCCGGCAATCAGGCCGCCGCCACCCACGCAGCAGAAAATGGCATGGATGGGGTCAGGATGGTCGCGCAGGATTTCCATGGCGATGGTGCCCTGTCCGGCAATGACATCCGGGTCGTCGTAGGGGTGGACGAAAGTCAGTTTTTCCTTCTTTTCCAGTGCCAGGGCGTGGGTGTAGGCCTCGGAGTAGGAGTCGCCCGCCAGCACCACTTCGCCGCCGCGGTTCTTGACCGCGTCGATCTTGATCTGGGGGGTGGTCGTTGGCATCACGATTACCGCCCGGCAACCCAGTTTCTGGGCGGAAAGCGCAACGCCCTGGGCGTGGTTGCCGGCAGATGCGCAGATCACTCCGCGCGCGCGCGCGGCCGGCGAGAGGTGCGCCATCTTGTTGTAGGCGCCGCGTATCTTGAAGGAAAACACCGGCTGCATATCCTCGCGCTTCAACAGCACCGTGTTGCCGATGCGGCGCGACAGGTTGGGCTGTACCTCCAGCGGCGTTTCGACGGCCACGTCATAGACGCGGGCGGTAAGGATTTTTTCCAGGTAATCGTTTTTCATTGGGTGTGGGGCGTGTATTATTCAGGGATTATGAACGATTATAGCGTACAGCTGAAAGGTATAAGCATGGCAACTCAGGACGAACTCAAACAGCAGGTCGCGCAGGCTGCGGCAGCCTATGTCAAAAGCGGCATCATCGGTGTCGGCACCGGCTCCACCGCCAACCTGTTCATCGACGAGCTGGCCAAAATAAAGCACAAGATCGACGGCGCGGTGGCGAGTTCCGAGGCGACGGCACAGCGCCTGCGCGACCACGGCATTCGTGTGCTGGATCTCAACAGTGTCGGTGCCGGCGAGATTGGGATTTACGTGGATGGCGCAGATGAAATCACCGAGCATTTTCACATGATCAAAGGCGGCGGTGGCGCGCTGACACGCGAAAAAATCGTCGCGGCAGTGGCAGACAAGTTTATCTGCATCTGCGATGCGACCAAGCTTGTGCCGGTGCTGGGCAAGTTTCCGCTGCCGGTGGAGGTGCTGCCGATGGCGCGCAGTTATGTGGCACGCGAGCTGGTCAAGCTGGGGGGGCAGCCCCGACTGCGTGATTTCACCACCGATAACGGAAACGTCATTCTCGATGTGCATGGCCTGACCATCCTCGATCCGGTGGCGATGGAAGCCCGGATCAACCAGATCGTCGGCGTGGTGACCAATGGCCTGTTCGCGGCGCGTGCGGCGGACGTGCTGTTGCTGGGAACGGCTGACGGGGTCAAGACCTACACTCGCTGAAGCGAAATTGTCATATTGCTTCGGTAGACTGTATGCTTGCCGAAGCCATCACTACCATTCAAAGGATCGTTCCATGTCCGAACATACCTACAAGCAATATGATGCCGAACTCGAATCGGTGCGCGCCAAGGTGCTGCAGATGGGTGGGCTGGTGGAGCAGCAGATTACCCAGGCCCTGGAGGCGCTGATCCATGCCGACCCTCAGCTGGCGGAAGAAGTGATTGTCAACGATCACCGCGTCAATGGACTCGAGGTTCAGGTGGACGAGGATTGCAGCCACATCATTGCCCGCCGCCAGCCCGCGGCAGGAGATTTGCGCATGATCATGATGGTGGTCAAAACCATTACCGATCTTGAGCGCATCGGCGACGAAGCGACCAAGATTGCGCGCGTGGCGCAGAAAATTTACGAATCCGACCGCATGTATACACCGCGATTCAACGAAATCAAGACCATGGTCGGCCTGGTTCGCGAGATGCTGCGCATGTCGCTGGACGCTTTTGCCCGCCTGGACATGTCCAAAACGGTCGAGGTGGCACGCAAGGATGAACAGGTGGACGAGCAGTTCCGCGCCGCCATGCGCCAGCTCATTACTTTCATGCTGGAGGATCCGCGCACCATTTCCATGTCGCTGGAGGTGCTGTTTGTAGCCAAGGCCATCGAGCGCATCGGCGACCATGCCAAGAATATCGCCGAATACGTGGTATACATGGTCAAGGGCAAGGATGTGCGTCATACCAGCGTGCAGGAAATGGAAAAGGAAACCCTGCAGTAATTTTGCAGGCTGCAAGGGCTGGCGCATTAAGGCCTGCGCGAACCGGTTCTGCTTTCCGCGCAATGCCGCGCGGAATAGGCCGGCTCAAGCAAGACGGATGCATGCCAGGGGGCCGGCGAAATCCGGACGATGCTGCAATTCCTGTTCAATGATATTCAATGCATTTTCTCGGGCAAATCCATGAGAGCACGGGAACCTTACTTCAATGAAATCGCCGCGGTTGACCTCGGCTCCAACAGTTTTCGCCTGCAAATGGCGCGCGTGGTGGACGACCAGCTGGTTTTTCATGACTCCTTGCGTGATATGGTGCGTCTGGGCGCAGGCCTCGGTCCGGACAGGATGCTGGACGCCGATGCGCTGAATCGCGCCACCGATTGCCTCAGGCGTTTTGGCCAGCGTTTGCGCGGCCTCGACCCGCATGCGGTGCGCGCGGTGGCGACCAATACCTTTCGCGTGGCCAGGAATGCACCGCAGCTGCTGGAAGCGGCGCAGGCGGCGCTGGGCTTCCCGATTGAAATCATTGCCGGACGCGAAGAGGCGCGCATGATTTTTGTCGGGGTCAGCCACGGACTGCCTTTTACCGACAAGAAACGCATGGTGATGGACATCGGTGGCGGTTCCACCGAATTCATCATCGGCCAGGGCCTGGAACCACAGGACATGGACAGCCTGTACATGGGCTGCGTCAGCTACAGCATGAAATTTTTCGGTGACGGCCGCATAACCGAAGAAGGCCTGGCGCGCGCGGAAATTTCTGCTCGTAGCGAAATCCAGACCATACGCAGGCGGTATTTTTCCGGGGTCTGGCATGAAGCGGTAGGTTCCTCCGGCACGGCCCGTGCCTTGGGGGAGATCCTGCGGCTGAATGGCTGGAGCGATGGCACCATCACCCGCGAGGGCTTGCAGAAGCTGAGGGCCGCGCTGCTGAAGTGCGGCGAGATCAGGAAGCTGCAGCTGGCGGGACTTTCCGAGGAGCGTGCGCCGTCCTTTCCCGGCGGCTTTGCCATCATGTCGGCAGCGTTCGACGAACTGGGTATCGAGAAAATGACGGTGGCGGGCGGCGCGCTGCGCGAAGGCGTGCTGTACGAGCTGCTGGGGCGCATGCATCATCACGATACGCGCGAAGCCACGGTGGCGCGTTTCAAGCGCCGCTATCACGTCGATGCACAGCAGGCGAAGCGCGTGCAGGTGCTGGCGCTGCAGTTGCTGGCTCAGGTACAGCACAAATTCTCGATGGAGCCCGCCGTGGTGGAGCAGTACCTGACCTGGGCTGCCCGGCTCCATGAGATCGGCATATCAATCGCCCATAGCGGCTACCAGAAGCACTCCGCCTATATCCTTGAAAATGCGGACATGCCGGGTTTTTCACGCATGGAACAGCAGATGCTGGGGATGCTGGTGCGCTGTCAGCGCCGGTCGCTGACAAAGGCCGGGCTGCCGCCAGTGGCAGACGACCGTTGTGCCATGGTGATGGTGCTGCGGCTGTCCGTCCTGATGCATCGCAACCGGCAGGACATTGCCTTGCCTCCCCTGAAGCTGGGCTGGCACCGCAATGGTTTCAGCCTGAAACTGGATGCTGGCTGGCTGGCCGAGAACCAATTGACGGAGGCGGCGCTGAAGGCCGAGATCTCCTACTGGAAGGACGCCGGCATCAGCCTGGTGCTGGAATAGTTTCCGTTTTCGGTTCCTGCTGCCCCAGTTCGACGAGCAGGTGCGTCTGGGCGCTGAACGCCATGCCGCGTCGTGCCGGACGGCGGTGGTAGCGGCCATCCGGCAGCATTTCCCAGGCATTGGCAGTGTCTTTCAGGTAGGGCGCGAGCCCTTCGTTGAACACGCGCTTCTTGAGTTTCTGATCAAGCACCGGGAAGCAGGCCTCGATGCGACGGAAAAAATTCCGGTACATCCAGTCGGCGCTGGAGAGATACAGGTCTTCTGCCTTGTTGTTGTAAAAATAGAAAATGCGCGAGTGTTCGAGGAAGCGCCCAACGATGGAAATCACGCGAATGGTTTCCGACACGCCCGGCATGCCCGGGCGCAGGGCGCAGACGCCGCGCACGATCAGGTCGATCTTGACCCCGGCTGCGGAGGCTTCATATAGTGCCCGGATGATGTCCGGGTCGAGCAGCGCATTCATTTTGGCGATGATGTGCGCCTTCTGGCCGCGCCTGGCGATTTCGGTCTCGTTGCGGATGGCCTTGATGAGCCTCTGATGCAGCGTGAAGGGCGACTGCCATAGATGGTGCAGGCGGCTGGCCTTACCGAGGCCGGTCAGCTGGGCGAACAGAGCGTTTACATCCTCGCAGATTTCCTCATGGCAGGTCAGCAGGCCGAAATCCGTGTACAGCCGGGCCGTGCGTTGGTGGTAGTTGCCGGTGGAAAGATGGACGTAACGCTTCAGTCTGTCGTCCTCGCGGCGCACCACCATGGCCATCTTGGCGTGCGTCTTGTGGCCGACGACGCCATATACCACATGCGCACCGGCGTCTTCCAGCTTGGCCGCCCAGTTGATGTTGGCTTCTTCGTCGAAGCGTGCCATCAGTTCCACCACCACCGTGACTTCCTTGCCGCGCCGCGCCGCCTCGATCAGCGACTGCATCAGGGTGGAATCCGCGCTGGTGCGGTAGAACGTCTGCCTGATCGCCAGCACCTGCGGATCTTCGGAGGCCTGCTTGATGAATTCAACCACCGGGTTGAACGACTGGAACGGGTGATGCAGTAGGATGTCGTTTTTGCGGATGGCCTTGAAGATGTCCGGTTCCCGGCCGAGCTCGCGGGGAATTCCCGGGGTGTAGCGCGGGAACTTCAGGTCCGGCCGGTCCACCCAGTCGGGCACCTGAAACAGGCGAACCAGATTGACCAGACCGTTCACCTGGTACAGGTCTTCCAGCCCCAGGCCGAACTGGCCCAGCAGGAAGTTGTACATTTCGGGCGGACAGCTGTCCGCCACTTCCAGCCGCACTTCATCTCCATACTGGCGGTGCGTCAGTTCGCCCTGCAGCGCGAGGCGCAGATCCGTAGTGTCATCGTCGTCCACCGACAGGTCGCTGTTGCGTGTAACACGGAACTGGTAGCAGCCGCGCACGGCCATGCCGGAAAACAGTTCGTTGACGTGCGCGTGCAGAATGGACGACAGGAACACGAACCCGTATTCGCAGCCGGCAATCTCGGCTGGCAGGCGTATGACCCGCGGCAATGCGCGCGGCGCCTGCACGATAGCGATGCCGGAATTGCGACCGAAGGCATCCTTGCCTTCCAGCTCCACGGCAAAGTTGAGGCTCTTGTTGAGCATGCGTGGAAATGGATGCGACGGATCGAGACCGATGGGCGTCAGGATGGGCATCAGTTCGCGGAAGAAATAGGAGCGTATCCATTCCTGCTGGGTCACATTCCAGTGCGTGCGGCGCAGGAAACGGATGTTTTCCGCAGCCAGTGCCGGCAGAACATGCTCGTTGAATACCTGATACTGGCGATCCACCATCTGATGTGCTTCGATGCTGACTCGCGCCATGATCTGTTGCGGTGTCAGGCCGTCAGGCCCGGTGGATGTGGAATTGCGTTCGATCTGTTCCTTGAGGTCGGCGACGCGCACCTCGAAAAATTCATCGAGATTGCTGCTGACGATGCAGAGGAACTTGAGCCGCTCCAGCAACGGGTTGCGTTCATCCTCGGCTTGCGCCAGCACGCGCCGATTAAACGCGAGCAGGCCGAGCTCGCGGTTGATGAAGTATTCCGGTGACATTTTCAAGGCAGCCAATCAAAATCCCTTCAGCCTAGCAGTGCAATGTGACAGATTTGCGACTTATGGCCCGATCAGGCCTTTGGCGGCACGTAACCTTCCACCTGGGCGGCTCCGCCGCCGAAGAAATAGGCCTCGGTCTGCTCCGACAGGTATTTGCGGGCGGCGGGATCGGCCAGGCTGAGACGGTTTTCATTCACCAGCATGGTCTGATGCTTGAGCCAGCCGGCCCAGGCCTCCTTGGAAACGTTTTCATACAGGCGCTTGCCCAGCGGGCCCGGATACGGGGGAAAGTCCATGCCTTCTGCTTCGCGTCCGAGTTTGACGCAGTTTACGGTTCTTGCCATGATCGACTCCTTGTTTGCATGCTTGCATATTAACCTAAAATGGCGTTCACCCGCCGATGCTGGCCGATCCGCACCGACCAATGACGCTTGAAATGAAAAAAGCCGGCTGCGTGTGGCAACCGGCTTTTTGGCAGTGCAATGCTTACTTGAAATTCGCGCTCGCGAAATCCCAGTTGGCCAGATGGTTGAGGAAAACCTCGACAAACTTGGCGCGCAGGTTGCGGTAGTCGATGTAATAGGCGTGTTCCCATACGTCGATGGTCAGCAGGGCGCGATCGCCCGTGGTCAGCGGGGTGCCGGCAGCGCCCATGTTGACGATGTCGACGGAACCGTCAGCCTTCTTTACCAGCCAGGTCCAGCCGGAACCGAAGTTGCCGACGGCGGAGGCCTGGAAGGCTTTCTTGAACTCGTCAAAAGAACCCCATTTGGTGTTGATGGCATCGGCCAGCGCTCCGCTCGGCGCACCGCCGCCATTCGGCTTCATGCTGTTCCAGAAAAAGGTGTGGTTCCAGGTCTGGGCGGAGTTGTTGTAGAGACCGCCGGAGGACTTTCTGACGATGTCTTCGAGGCTGGCGTTCTCGAATTCGGTGCCCTTGATCAGGTTGTTCAGGTTGGTGATGTAGGTCTGGTGGTGCTTGCCGTAGTGGTATTCCATGGTCTCGGCGGAGATGTGCGGGGCCAGGGCGTCCTTGGCATAGGGTAATGTGGGCAGGGTATGTTCCATTTGGGTTTCCTTCATGCGTTGGTCAAGGAGAGGGGAAATTTCCAGAACCAGTATTCTGCCACAAAGTTTGACTTATTCTGTCGGGTATTGCAGCGGCAATTATTTTTTCTTCGCCCGCGGATGCGCCTGGTCATAGACCTTGGCCAGGTGCTGAAAATCCAAATGGGTATACACCTGGGTCGTGGTGATGTTGGCGTGTCCCAGCATTTCCTGCACCGCGCGTAAATCGCCACTGGACTGCAATACATGGGTAGCGAAGCTGTGGCGCAGAATATGGGGATGCACATTGCCGGCAATGCCCTGCTGGATTGCCCACTGTTTGACCCGGTATTGAACGGCGCGCGGGGTGAGTTGCCGGCCATTCCTGCCGATGAACAGCGCCTGCTCGCCTTCAGCTTGCATCAAGGCGCGCTGGGGCAGCCATGCCTTGATCGCCATCGCGGCCTGACGTCCTAATGGCACGATGCGCGTCTTGGAGCCCTTGCCGGTGACGGTCACGGTTCCCTCGGTAAAATCCAGCCCTGCCAGGGTCAGCGTGACCAGTTCCGCCAGACGCAGTCCCGAAGAGTAGAACAGTTCCAGCATGGCACGGTCTCGCACGGTCAGGGAGGCATCGCCGTCAATGTCAACCAGACGTGCTGCCTGTTCGACCGACAATGCCTGTGGCAGGGATCTGGCGGCCTTGGGCGCGCGCATGCCTACGCAGGGGTTGTTGTCCAGGCCGTGGCGATGTGTCAGATAGGTAAAAAATCCGCGCCAGGCCGACAGCATGCGCGCAATGCTCTTGCCGCCGATGCCGCGCCCGTGCAGGGTGGCAACGAAGCGGCGGATGTGCTGCGGTTGAAGCTGCTGCAATGTCGTGTTGTCCGCCAGCTTCAGCAGCTGGCGGATGTCGCGGGCATAGTTTTCGGAGGTCAGCGGGCTCAAGCCCCGTTCATGGGCGAGGTGGTCGAGATAGGCAGCGAGGTAATCCACGAATCAGCCAGTCACCGGGAGTTTCGATAGGGGAACCAGGGCAGGATTTCCGGCTTGTGGCATGTCCTCTGCTCCCCTGGATCAATCGCGCTAGAGAATGTAACGCAGCAAGGCCACGCTGACCAGTTCGCCGATGCGCTTGAGGTACATGGTGCCCATTTCCTGGTAGAAGCGTTGTTCGTCTTCGCTGGCCATGGCCAAAAGGCCAAACACCTCTTCGCCGCGCAACGCCACCAGGGCGTAGGACTTCAGCGCGGCGTTGGTCTCGCCAAACCAGGGGTCGACATCCAGCCCGACGCCCTGGCCGCAGTAGGGTGTGGACAGGCCTTGCGCCCAGCTGCGCAGCTGGTCTTCCACCGGCATGAATTCGTCGCGCGGGGCATCGTCCTGGTGTTGTGGCCTGGCCCACAGGCGCAGCGCCACGTGCGGCACCTGAAAGTCTTCGCGCAAATTGTCGACGATGGTTTCCGTCAGCGCTTCGAAGTTGCGGGCGGACAGGATGCCCAGGCTAAGGCGGTGTACTTTCTCGCTGATGACGTCGTTTTCTTCGCCGAACTGAATGAGTTCGGACATTTTCACTTCCAAAACGCGAATCTTGTCGCGTTGCGCCAACTGCTGGCGTTCGGCCAGCGAAACGGTGCCGTTGCCATGCGGGCTGGGCAGGTAGATTTCGGTCAGCAAATGGGCGTGGCGCTCGAAGAAAGTCGGGTCCGCGCGCAGAAATTCGGTGATCTGGTCTTCGGTGAGTTGCATGCTTTTTCCTTAGCTTACAGGTGATTTTCCAGTGAAATTTCGCCTTCGAACACAGTCACGGCCGGCCCGCTCATCATGACAGGCTGGTCGTCCCCGGCCCAGCTGATCATGAGGGCGCCGCCACGCATGGATACATTGACGGGAGATGCAAGCTTGCCCAGCCGTATGCCGGCAACTGCCGCTGCGCAGGCGCCGGTGCCGCAAGCCAGAGTTTCGCCCGCGCCACGCTCGAACACGCGCAGCTTGATGTGGTGGGGGTCGAGGATTTGCATGAAGCCGGCATTGACGCGTTGCGGAAAGCACTGATGGCGCTCGATCAGGGGGCCCTGCTCGGCGACCGGTGCCGTTTCGATATCGGCCACGATCTGGACTGCGTGCGGATTGCCCATCGACAGCGCGCTGATGGTGACTTCGCCGGCACCGAACTGCAGAGCGTACTGCGCCGCAGGTTCCGCAATGAAAGGGATGTCGTCCGGGCCGAACCGGGGGGCGCCCATATTGACCGTTACCCGGCCATCATGCTCCAGTCGCGGCAGGATGATGCCGCGTGCGGTCTCGACGCGGATTTCGGCTTTGTCCGTGAGGCCCTGCTCATGCACGAAGCGCACGAAGCAGCGCGCGCCGTTGCCGCACTGTTCCACTTCCGAGCCATCGGCGTTGAAAATGCGGTAGCGGAAATCGGCGTCCGTCGCGGCAGGCTTTTCCACCAGCAGTAGCTGGTCGCAACCGATGCCGAAATGGCGATCGGCGAGAAACCGGATCTGTCCCGGAGTCAGGCTGACGGACTGGCGGATCGCGTCGATGACGACGAAATCGTTGCCGAGGCCCTGCATTTTGGAGAATCTCAGTTTCATGGCCAGCATTCTAGCGGAAAAAGGCGTCAGCGATCAGCCCGCCTCAGCCGGATTTTGCCGATGGCGGGTCAGTGCGGATTGCCTTCCGGTGGCGCAACATCGGCGGGAATCTTGTGGCGCTGATAGCTCCAGAAATACTGCTCGGGTTTTTCGCGCACCAGCTGTTCAACTGCGGCGTTCAGCGTTGCCGGATCAGGGAAGCCGTCAAACGGCTCGATGCGGATCACATAGCCCCGGCCCCACGGCAGGCGTTCGCCGAACGCCATCAGCACGGTGGCCTGGGTGGCCTTTGTCAGTTTGGCGATCAGCGTCATGGTGTAGGCGGGGCGGCCGAAGAAATCCGCCCACTCGCCTTCGGCCCTGCCGGGTACCTGGTCAGGCAGGATGCCGATGGCTTCCCCCTGTTTCAGCGCCCTGAGCAGGCGACGCACGCCCTGCAGATTGGTCGGCGCAAGCTCGACCATGCCGCGGCTGCGTCCCGCCCTGATCAGGGGCTCCAGCCAGGCCTTGCGGGGAGGGCGGTAGAGAACGCTGATGGGGTGTTGCGCCGCATAGTAGAGCGAGGTGATTTCAAAGCAACCCAGATGCGGAGTCAGAAAAATGATGCCCTTTTTATTCTGCAGCGCGGCTTCAACATGCTCCCATCCGTGGCAGGCGCGCACCCAATCCAGCACCTGTGCCTGCGGACGGAACCAGATCGCAAGGGTTTCCAGCGAGCTTTTTCCGGTTTCCGCGATGTTTTTCCTTAACAGCCGGCGAAATTCAGCTGGCTGTCCGGCAAGGCCGCTGGCGGCAAGATTCCTCCTGGTCCAGTCCGCGAACCTGTCGGAACTGAAATACATGATCCATCCGGCGATGACGCCCAGACCGTGAATCACGGGCAAGGGAAGTCGTGCGAAGCGTTTCAGCAGCCAAATGAGCATGATTTTCTTTTTTGAAGCATTTTAGTTTGCTATTCTATCAACCTTTTGCGACCGAACTTCACGGGACTTTGCACTCATGAGCGATTACCTCTTTACTTCCGAATCCGTATCCGAAGGTCATCCGGACAAGGTTGCCGACCAGATTTCCGATGCCATCCTAGACGCCATTCTGGCGCAGGATCGGACCGCGCGCGTGGCGGCGGAAACCCTGACCAATACCGGTCTGGTGGTGCTGGCGGGGGAAATCACGACCACGGCCAATGTCGATTACATCAAGGTCGCGCGCGACACCATCCGTCGCATCGGTTACGACAATACCGATTACGGCATCGACTACCGCGGGTGCGCGGTGCTGGTGGCCTACGACAAGCAAAGCCCGGATATCGCGCAGGGCGTCGACCATGCCGAGGACGACCCGCTGGATCAGGGCGCCGGCGACCAGGGCCTGATGTTCGGTTATGCCTGCGATGAAACGCCGCAGCTGATGCCTCTGCCGATCTGGCTGGCACACCGCCTGATGGAGCGCCAGTCGCACCTGCGCAAGGACGGCCGTCTGCCGTGGCTGCGCCCGGACGCCAAGAGCCAGGTGACGGTACGCTATGTGGACGGCAAGCCGCACTCGATCGACACCGTGGTGCTGTCCACCCAGCATGCGCCCGAAATGAGCCTGGAAGCCATCCGCGAGGCGGTGATCGAGGACATCATCAAGCCGGTACTGCCCAAGGCGCTGATCAAGGGCGAGATCAAGTACCTGGTCAACCCCACTGGCCGTTTCGTCATCGGCGGACCGCAAGGCGATTGCGGCCTGACCGGGCGCAAGATCATTGTCGATACCTATGGCGGCGCCTGCCCGCATGGCGGCGGTGCATTCTCCGGCAAGGATCCGTCCAAGGTCGACCGTTCCGCTGCCTACGCCGGCCGCTACGTGGCCAAGAACATCGTGGCCGCCGGGCTGGCCACGCGCTGCACGGTGCAGGTGAGCTATGCCATCGGCGTGGCGCATCCGACCAGCGTGATGGTCGAGACCTACGGCACCGGCAAGGTTTCCAATGAGGAACTGACTGAACTGGTGCGCCGGCATTTCGACCTGCGTCCCAAGGGCATCGTCAAGATGCTGGATTTGCTGCGGCCGATTTACGAGAAGACCGCCTCCTACGGACATTTCGGCCGCGACGAGCCGGAGTTCACCTGGGAAGCCACGGACAAGGCGATGCTCCTGAAGGCGGACGCCGGCCTCTAAGGCCTGGGCGCAGCAATGCTCAAGCGCATTTCCGTCGAGCATTTGCAGGTTGGCATGTACCTGCAGGAAATGTGCGGCTCATGGATGGATCACCCGTTCTGGCGCAGCAAATTCAAGCTCGTGGATCCGCAGGACATCAAGTCCATCCAGAACAGCAGCATCCGCGAAGTCTGGATCAATACCCGCAAGGGCCTGGATGTCGCGGCCGGCCAGGCCATGGAGCAGTCCGAAGTCGAGGTTGAAATCCAGCGGGTGCTCAATGACGCCGTCAGCAATCCGGTGAAGGTTGAACGTGTTGCAATCGAGAAGGAACTGGAGCAGGCGGCAAAAATCTGTGCCCAGGCCAAGAAAGCCGTGGTATCCATGTTCAACGAGGCGCGCATGGGGAATGCGCTGGATGCCGCCGACGCCATGCCGCTGGTGGAGGAAATTTCCAACTCGGTGTCGCGTAGCCCGGGCGCCCTGATCAGTCTGGCCCGTCTGAAGACCAAGGATGATTACACCTACATGCATTCGGTGGCGGTTTGCGCCCTGATGATCGCCCTGTCGCGTCAGCTTGGCTTCGATGAGCAGCAGACCCGCCAGGCGGGCATGGCCGGATTGCTGCATGATCTCGGCAAGATGATGATCCCGCAGGAAATCCTCAACAAGCCCGGGAAGCTCACGGACGAGGAGTTCACCACGGTGAAGAGCCATCCGGCGGAAGGCCACAAGTTGTTGCTGGAAGGCAACGGGGTGGATGCGATGACGCTGGATGTGTGTCTGCATCATCATGAAAAAATCGATGGCAGCGGTTATCCGGAAGGCCTGACGGATCAGCAAATCAGTGTTTTTACCAAGATGGGCGCGGTCTGTGACGTCTACGATGCCATCACCTCCAACCGCCCCTACAAGGATGGCTGGGATCCGGCAGAATCC
>MLJW01000371.1_pt1 | contig 22602 bp, 22 predicted proteins | sample 888231 | NCBI WGS metagenome assembly MLJW01 (sample SAMN05788063, study PRJNA343431) | mine drainage metagenome | isolation source: sample collected from the inflow into an acid mine drainage treatment plant... | place: Germany: Lusatia, lignite mining district
GCGGCCTGGCGAGCTACCCGAGCACCCAGGGCACGGCCGCGCTGCGCGCCGCGATGGCCGCCGCGCTGCGCAGCGACACGGTCGCCTTCCACGCCGACTTCCGCTACCGCGCCGCGGCCGGCGACTGGCGCTGGCTGCGCAGCACCGGACGCGTCGTCGAGCGCGACACGCACGGGCGCGCGCTGCGCGCGATCGGCACGCATCTCGACATCAGCGCGCGCAAGGCCGACGAGGAGCGGCTGCGCCACGCCGCGTTCCACGACCAGCTCACCGCGCTGCCCAACCGCCACGCGCTGTTCGAACACCTGCCGCGGGCCATCGCGCGCGCAAGGCGCAGCGGACGCCCGCTGGCGCTGGGCATGATCGACCTCGACGACTTCAAGCCGGTCAACGACACCTGGGGCCACGGCGCCGGCGACCGCCTGCTGCAGCAACTGACCGCGCGGCTGCAGGCGAATCTGCGCGCGTCCGATTACCTGGCGCGCCTCGGCGGCGACGAGTTCGTCGTCGTCGTCGAGGACCTCGATGCCCAGCAACCGCTGCTGCAGCTCGAAGCCGCGCTGAGCCGGCTGCACGAAGCGGTCGAGACCGCCTTCGACCTCGGCGACGGCGTGCGCACCGAAATCGGCATGGCCGCCGGGGTCGCGCTGTACCCGGTCGACGCGCACGACGCCGACGCGCTGCTGCGCCAGGCCGACGCGGCGATGTACCTGGCCAAGCAGCACAAGCACGCCCGCCAGCGCTGGTGGCGCCTGGGTGCCGCCAGCACCGACTGGCAGCCGCAGGGCGAACCTGCGTTCGACCCCTGGGGCGGCGACGCCGGCGCGCTGCTGACCAAGGCCGCGACGCTGCTGCGCGCGGCGGTCGACGACCACGTCGCACGCTTCTACGATAAGGACGAGCCGGGCGCCGGCGACCGCGCCGCGCTGTTCGCGCGACTCGCCGTCGACGAGTTCGACTCGCTGCGCCGGCGTCACGCGGCGTTCCTGGTCGCGCTGTTCGAACCCGGACGCGACGCGGCGGCGATCGCGGCCGCCGCGGCCGCGCTGGGACGCGTGCACGGCCTGGTCGGCGTCGACGCACCGCAGCTGGTGCACGCGTCCGAGCTGCTGCGCAAACGCCTCGGCGAGCACCTGAACGCCGCACCGATGCCGGCGCGCGAGCGCTACCGGCTGCTGCTGGCCGCCGACGCGCGGCTGCAGACCCAGTTGCAGGCGCAGCTCGACGCAGCCGCGCAGGTCCACGCCGATTACCTCGGCGTGCTCGCCGCACCGCTGCCCGCGCCCGGATCGCTGTGGATCGATGCACTGGCCGCCGAGCTCGAACGTCTGGGCAGTCTGCCGGGCATGCTCGCCGCACTGCTGATGCGGCTGGGGCCGCGCGGCGTGTTCGCCGTCGAAGGCGCCGCCGGACCGCAAAGCACCGCGATCGGCGAGGTACTGCAGCGCCCCGGTCTCGAGGCCGTGGTCGACCCGGGCTCGCCGCGCGGCCAGGGGCTGAGCGCGCTGGCCTGGCGCAGCGGCGAAATCTGCAGCAGTGCGGCGTACCAGAGCGATCCGCGCTACCTGAACTGGCGCGGCCGCGCCGGCGAGATCGGTCTGCGCTCGGCGGCGAGCGTGCCGGTGCGCGGACGCAGCGGGCAGGTCGTCGCGGTCGTCAGCCTGTTCGGCGCGTGGCCGGGCCAGTTCGAATCGCCGGCGATGCAGCAGTTCGCACGCGGCGTGCAGCAGCGCTGGGAGCAGGTGTGGGCGCGCTGCTCGACACCGGCACCGGCGATCGCCGCGCAACAGGCCGCCGCGCTGCGCGAGCGCCTGTTCGCCGGCGGGCTGCAGATGCACCTGCAGCCGGTGCTCGATCTGCGCGACGGCTCGGTGCACAAGGTCGAGGCGCTGGCCAGGCTGCAGCTGGCCGACGGCAGCGTGCTGCCGCCGAGCGCCTTCCTCGCGGTGCTCGGCGACGCCGACCTCGACCATGTGTTCCGCCTCGGCCTCGACCTCGCGTTGCAGCATCGGCAGCGCCTGCTCGGCGAGGGGCACGCGATCGACGTTTCAGTCAACCTGGCGCCGGCCACGCTGCTCGACCCCGACTGCGCGCGCTGGGTCGAGGAGGCGCTGCGGCGCCACGCAGTGGCGCCGCAGCATCTGAGCCTGGAACTGCTCGAAAGCGACGGCATCGATTCGGCGGCGCAGGACGAGGCGATCGACCAGTTGGTCAGACTGGGCGTCAAGCTGGTGATGGACGATCTCGGCTCGGGCTACAGCAGCCTGCGGCGACTCTCGGCGCTGCCCTTCGACTCGATCAAGATCGACCAGAGCCTGACGCTGAACCTGCGCCGTGCGCCGCTGATGAGCCTGCCGCTGATCCGCGCGATCGTCCAGCTCGGCGCCGACCTTGAACGCCATGTCGTCGTCGAGGGGCTCGAGGACCTCGGCATGATCGAAGCGGCGCTGGCGCTAGGCGCGATCCAGGGCCAGGGACATGCGCTGGCGCCGCCGCTGGCGCCCGAGAGCTTCGTCGACTGGCTGCGCGGCTACGCGTTGCCGGTGCGGCCCGGACGCATCGACACCTTCCTCGGCGCGCTCGCGCACCATTGGATGCAGTTGCAGACCAGGCTGCCGGACGCTGCACCGGCGGCGTCTCCGGTCGGCGACTTCCTCGCCGCGCGCGACTTGCGCGAAGCCGCCGGCTGGCATGCCGACGGCGGCGCGCAAGCCGGGCAGCGACTGCTGGCCTGGCTGGTCGAACGCGTCGTCGCCGAAGGGACCGCGCGCGCTACTTGATCGCCAGCCGCAGCGTGTCCCAGGCGCGCTTGAAGAAACCGGCGCGCGGCACCGCGCCGAGCGCGACCAAGGGATAGCTGGCCAGCGGCCTTCCGTCGAGCGAGACCTGCAGGTGGCCGACGTCCTGGCCGCGCGCGATCGGCGCCACCAGCGGGTCGATGCGCTGCAGCACGCTGCGCAGCCGCGAGCCTTCGCCACGCGGCACGCTGACCGCGATCGGCGTCAGGCTGCCGAGGCCGACCTGGTCGCGCTCGCCCTTCCACACCGGAGCGCTGACCAGCGACTGGCCCGGCGCGGCCAGCCGCACGTCATCGAAATTCTGATAACCCCAGTTCAGCAGCTCCTCGCTCTCCGCGCCACGCGCGCGTTCGCTGGGCGTTCCCATCACGACCGTCAGCAGCCGGCGCGGTCCGTTCGGAAACTGGCGCAGCGCGGTGGCGATCATGCAGTACCCGGCGTCCTTCGTGTAGCCGGTCTTCATGCCGTCGACCGACGGGTCGGTGAACAGCAGGTTGACGCGGTTGGGCTGCGTGATGTGGTTGTAGGTGAATTCCTTGGTTTTGAAGTAGCGCGCGAAGTCCTGCGGGAAGTCGGTGATGATGTGCGACGCGATGATCGCCAGGTCGTGTGCGCTGCTGTGGTGTCCCGGATCGGGCAGGCCGGTCGGGTCCATGAAATGGGTGTTCGCCAGGCCCCATTGCTCGGCCTGACGGTTCATCATGTCGACGAAAGTCGCGGTCGAACCGGCGACGGTCTGCGCCAGCGTCATCGCCGCGTCGTTGCCCGACTGCACGATCATGCCGAACAGCAGGTCGTCGACCGACACCGGAACGCGCGGGTCGATGAACATGCGCGAGCCTCCGGTACGCCAGGCCTGATCGGGCTCGCGCACCATCTGCCCGCGCTTGACGCGACCGTCGGCGAGCGCCTTGAAGGTCAGGTAGGCGGTCATCAGCTTGGTCAGCGACGCCGGCGCGGCGACCGCATCGGCGTCGTGCGCGGCCAGCACCTGGCCGCTGGTCATGTCGAGCACCAGCCAGCTGCGCGCGTCGAGCGACGGCGCGGTGACCGAATCGAGCAGCGCGGCGGTGGCGCCGGTGGCGGCATTGCCGGGAATGGCGGCGGCGGCAGTGGCGGCATCAGCGCCGCCGTGCAGCGCGACGAACAGACTGCAGGCGAGCAGAACGTTTCGGGAACGGAAGGACTTCATCTTCGAGCTGCGGGAAGGAAGGGAAAAAGTGCTGCGGCACCGGTCGCGGCACCGCACCTTGCCACCATAGCAGGGGGCGCCGACGCGCGCCGTGAGCAAGCGTTTCGCCACACCGGTAGGCAACCGTGTCCGCTCAGACCGCGCCGCCGTGCCAGGCGCAGACCCAGTCCTTCAGCGGCGTCAGCATGCCGTGGAAGAAATGCCCGCTGCCCGGAGCGACCAGCACCGGTTGCTGTTGCGGCCGCGCCCAGTCAAGCACAGCGGCCAGCGGAACGACCTCGTCGGCCTCGCCGTGCACGACCAGCATGCGCTCGGCCAGCGGCTGCGGTTCGCGCAAGGCCGGCAGCGCGAAATTGACCACCGCCGGGCCGACCAGCGTCAGGTGGCGCGGGGCGCGCCCGGCGTCACGCAAGCGCGCGGCCAGCGCGGCGGCAACAAAGGCGCCGAAGGAAAAACCGGCCAGCGCCAGTTGCGGCGCATCGCCGAGCTCGGCGCGCAGCGTCTGCAAGTGGTGTTCGAGCACCTGCTGCAGGTCGTCGGTTTCGCCGCGCCCACCGTCGAACTGCCCGGCGCTGGCGCCGACGCCGCGGAAATTCGGCCGCAGCACGACGAAACCGAGCTGCACCCAGGCCCGCGCGAGGGTCTGCGCGACCTTGTTGTCCAGCGTGCCGCCGTGCAGCGGATGCGGATGCGCGACCAGCGCCAGGCCGCGCGGCGGCCCCGGCGGACGGTCGAGCGCGAGCTCGATCGCGCCGGCCGCGCCGGCGATCGAGGTGCGCAGCGTCTGCCGGTTCATCGCGCCGCGTCGGCGTCGGGCAGCCGCAGTCGCTCGACGACTTCGCCGCCGCGCAGATGGCGTTCGACGATCTCGTCGATGTCGCTCTGGTCGACGTAGGTGTACCAGACGCCTTCGGGGTAGACGACGCAGACCGGTCCGTCGTCGCAGCGATCGAGGCAGCCGGCGCGGTTCACGCGCACCTGGCCGGCGCCGGCCATGCCGGCGCCCTTGACCGCGCGCTTGCAATGGTCGAACGCGGCTTCGGCGCCTTGGTCGGCGCAGCATGCGCGGCCGTCATCGCGCTGGTTCAGGCAGAAGAAGATGTGGCGTTGGTAATACATCGGGCTGCGCTCTCAGAACGGCTTGGCGACGACCAGCGGAACGATCACGAACATCGCGATGGTCGGGATTTCATTGAACCAGCGGAACCAGACGTGGCCGTGGCGGTTGCGCCGCTGCTCGAATGCGCGCAGCTGGCCCTTGCAAGCGCCGTGGAATGCGAGCAGCACCAGCACCATCGTCAGCTTCGCGTGCATCCAGCCATTGCCCGGCCCGTGCAGGCCGATGCCGAAGCCCAGCCACAGCACGAGGCCGAAGCCGACCGCCGGGAACATCAGCAGCGTCGTGAAGCGGTAAAGCTTGCGCGCCATCAGCAGCAGACGTTGCCGTTCGGCTTCGCTGTCGTCCGGCACCATCGCCAGGTTGACGTAAATGCGCGGCAGGTAGAACAGGCCCGCGAACCACGAGATCACGAAAATGATGTGCAGCGACTTGACCCAGAGATAAGCCATGGTTTCCCTCAGTTCGAGCCTGCAGTGTAGTTTTCCTGCGCAGCGTTCGGAGGAGGCAAAAAAATCCCTGCCGCGCGGCACGGCGGCCACGCGGCAGGGCAACAGCCTTGAAGCCAAGGCACCCGCTCAGGGAGGAAAAGCGGGAGGTGGCGTCACCACCTGAGCAGATAGATTCGGCTAAGCTGCAAGGGTTCCGCCCCGTGCGTCAGCTCACCCGTAAAAAAATGTCACTTCCCGCCTTCCCCACGCTGCGCATGCGTCGGCTGCGCCGCGACGACTTCAGCCGCCGCCTGGTGCGCGAGCATCGATTGAGCGTCGATGACCTGATCCTGCCGGTGTTCGTGCTCGACGGCGAAGGCCGCCGCGAGGCGGTCGCTTCCATGCCCGGCGTCGAGCGGCTGAGCATCGACCAGCTGCTGCCGGTGGCCGCCGAGTGCGTTCGCCTGGGCGTTCCGGTGATGGCGCTGTTCCCGGTCATCGACCCGGCGCTGAAGACCCCCGACGGCCTCGAGGCGGTGAACCCCGACGGCCTGGTGCCGCGCACCGTGCGCGCGCTGAAGCAGGCCTACCCGCAACTCGGCGTGCTGACCGACGTCGCGCTCGACCCCTACACCTCGCACGGCCAGGACGGCCTGCTCGACGCCACCGGCTACATCATGAACGAGCCGACGGTCGAAGTGCTGGTGCGCCAGGCTCTGGTGCACGCGCAGGCCGGCGTCGACATCGTCGCCCCCAGCGACATGATGGACGGGCGCATCGGCGCGATCCGCGACGCGCTCGAAGGCGCCGGGCACATCCACACGCGGATCATGGCGTACAGCGCGAAATACGCCAGCGCGTTCTACGGCCCCTTCCGCGACGCGGTCGGCTCGGCCGGCAACCTCGGCCGCGCCGACAAGAAGGTCTACCAGATGGACCCGGGCAATTCCGACGAAGCGCTGCGCGAAGTGCAGCTCGACATCGCCGAAGGCGCCGACATGGTGATGGTCAAGCCCGGCATGCCCTACCTGGACATCGTGCGCCGGGTCAAAGACGAATTCCGCATGCCGACCTTCGTCTATCAGGTCAGCGGCGAGTACGCGATGCTCAAGGCCGCCGCGGCCAACGGCTGGCTCGACGGCGACGCGGTGATGATGGAATCGCTGCTGGCCTTCAAGCGCGCCGGCGCCGACGGCATCCTGACCTATTTCGCGCTCGACGCGGCGCGCGCGCTGCAGCGCGACTGACGCGCCCGGCGCGGCTTCAGGCCAGCACGACCCAGGCCACCGCGACCCAGCCCAGGGCGAAGTTCAGCTGCACCAGCCGGTGCACGCGCTGCAGCGCGGCACCGACCGCGGCCCAGTCGGCGTCGCGCGCGGCGCGGCGCGCGCGCGCCATCGGACCGAAGGCGATGTAGGCGAACACCGCGGTCATCACGCCTCCGATCGCCGCCATCGCCAGCCAGCTGGGCGGCACGGCGGCACCGGCCGCGCCCAGCGCGGCCACGCCGCTGCCCAGCAGCAGCGCGATGCTCAGCCACACCAGCGGGAAGAAACGCGACAGCACCGCCAGCAGCAGGCGCGGCCGCAGCGGCGGTTCGAGCTCGGCGAAAGCCGCCGGACGCACCGCGGCGAGCATCACACTCATGCCGCCGAGCCAGACGATCGCACCGATCAGGTGCACCAGCAACAAGCCCCGGTTCATTTGTAGTCCTCCGTCTGCGCCGCGCCGGGGCACGACTGCGCCCTGGCGCGTCAGGATTTGCTTGATCTGCAACAATTCGGTGCCCCTGATCCAGAAAAACCCTGGTATGGAGCGTCGCTTCCTTTATACTTCCGCTGTTTGTCCTGCCCGGTTTATCGTCTTCGCCCGACGTGAACCCCCCGTGCGAACGCGCGTTTCGAAGTTTCGAGCTGACCGAGCCGAAACACGATGCGCGACACCGGGCGCCGACGAAGCCCGGGGCACTCCCCGATTCCGTGACCGCGCAACCGCGCGGTCGTCCGTTGCCTGATATTTTCGCCGACTACCCGTGCACGCCACCGATTCCTGGCAGGACGACGACGCTGAAAGCCGCCCCCCGCTGAGCCGGGAGCAGGCGCAGCAGCTGCTGGTCGCCAAGCCCGGTGTGTCGGTGTGGCGCGTGATCGCGCTGCAGGGGCTGGTGGCGGCGCTCGTCGCCGCCGCCGCATGGCTGCTGGGCGGCGTCGCCGCCGCGCTGTCGGCGCTGTGGGGCGGCGCCATCGTGGCACTGCCCGCCGCCTTGTTCGCCGGCGGCATGCGCCGCTGGCTGATCAATCTGCCTCCCGCCTACGCGCTGTTCGGCTTCGCCTTCGGCGAACTGCTGAAGATCGCGCTGACCGTCGTGCTGCTGGTGCTGGCGCCTCGCGTGCTCACCTCGCAGCTGCATTGGCCGGCACTGCTCGTCGGCCTCGTCGTCACCTTGCAGGTGTACTGGGTCGCGCTGCTGCTGCGCGGTCGCCGCAAGCGCTGAACCCCGAATTCCCATCGCCCTCGATCGCTGATCCGACCGACTCCCATGTCCGCAGAACAGACTCCCCTCACCGCCGGTGAATACATCATTCACCACCTGACGCAGTGGACCAGCGCGCCTCGCGCCGGCGTCATCGATTTCAGCGTCGTCGACGTGGACTCGATCATCTTCGCGGTCGGCCTCGGCGCCATCGCCTGCTTCGTGCTGTGGCGCGTCGCGCGCAGCATGACCAGCGGCGTGCCGGGACGCATGCAGGCCGCGGTCGAATTCCTCGTCGAGTTCGTCGACGAGCAGGCGCGCGGAATCGTGCGCAACGCGAAGTCGCGCGAATTCGTCACGCCGCTGGCGTTCATCTCGTTCATCTGGATCGTGATGATGAACCTGATGGATCTGCTTCCGGTCGACCTGATGCCGCACCTGTGGCAGGCCGCGCACCCGGGAGTCGACCCCGAGCACGTGTTCCTGCGCGTCGTGCCGACCGCCGACCTGTCGGTCGCGCTGGGCATGTCGATCACCATCCTGCTGCTGAGCCTTTACTACGGCATCAAGGTCAAGGGCCTCGGCGGCTGGCTGCACGAGCTGTTCACGGCACCGTTCGGCAACCATCCGCTGCTGTGGCCGCTGAACTTCGCGATGCAGCTGCTCGAATACCTGGCCAAGACCCTATCGCACGGCATGCGACTGTTCGGCAACTTGTACGCCGAGGAAATCCTGTTCATGATCATCGCGCTGATGGGCGCAGCCGGCCTGAGCAACCTGACCGGCTGGGCGCTGTTCGCCGGCAACATTGCCGCGGGCCTCGCGTGGTCGATTTTCAGCATGCTGGTCATCGTGCTGCAAGGCTTCATCTTCATGATGCTGACCCTGGTCTACATCGGCCAAGCGCACGACCACCATTGACGCACCTCTGATTCGCTTCTCTGCTTTTTTCCTCTGACTCTCAACCTTACAACAGGAGTTTTCCATGGACCACGTTCTCGGTTTCGTCGCCCTGGCCGCCGGCCTGATCATCGGTCTGGGCGCGAACGGCGCCTGTATCGGCATCGGCATCATGGGCAGCAAGTACCTCGAGTCGGCCGCCCGCCAGCCCGAGCTGATGAACGAACTGCAAACCAAGATGTTCCTGCTCGCCGGCCTGATCGACGCGGCGTTCCTGATCGGCGTCGGCCTGGCGATGATGTTCACGTTCGCCAACCCGTTCGTGCTGAAGTAATTCGAACGAGCTTTCCGACCCACCGACTGATTAAGCAAAGGTTAGCGCCATGCATCTGGACGCAACACTGATTGCGCAGCTCGTGGTGTTCCTGCTGCTGGCGTGGTTCACGGCTAAGTTCGTGTGGCCACCCATCACCAGGGCCCTCGACGAGCGCGCGAAGAAAATAGCCGACGGCCTCGCCGCCGCGGACCGTGCCAAGGCCGAACTGGCCTCGGCGAGCAAGGAGGTCGAGCAGGAGCTGGCGCGCTCGCATCAGGACAGCGCCCAGCGCCTGCACGAAGCCGAGCGCCGTGCCCAGGCCATGATCGAAGAAGCGCGCCGCAAGGCCGAGGAAACCGGCGAGGGCATCGTCGCCCAAGCCCGTGCCGAAGCCGAGCAGCAACTGATCAAGGCGCGCGAAACGCTGCGCGACCAGGTCGCCGCGCTGGCGGTCAAAGGCGCCGAAGCGATCCTGCAGCGCGAGGTCAATGCGCAGGTGCACGCCGATCTGCTCGCCCGGCTGAAAGCCGAGCTTTGATCGGAGCACGCCATGGCTGAACTCGCCACCGTCGCGCGGCCTTACGCCGAAGCGATTTTCCAGGCCGTGCAGGGCCCGGCCACCCAGGCCCCGCTCGATCGCGTCGCCGCCGAACTCGACGCGCTGGCGCTGCTGGCGCGCGATCCGCAGGTGCGCTCGCTCAGCGGCGATCCTCAGCTGGCGGCGGCTCGCGTCGGCGAGTTGCTGCTGTCGGCGCTGCCGCAGCAGCCTTGCGACGCGGTCCGCAACCTGCTGCAGGTCGTGCTGGAGAACCATCGCCTGGCCGCGCTGCCGGCGGTCGCCGCGCAGTTCCACCTGCTCAAGGACGAGGCGCAGCAGTGCGCCGAGGTCGTCATCGAGAGCGCCTTCGAACTCGCGCCGGCGCAGATCGACGAGCTGCTCCCGGCGCTGGAGCGCAAGTTCGGCCGCAAGCTCTACGCGCGCGTCGAACTTGACCCGGCGCTGATCGGCGGCGTGCGCGTGCGTGTCGGCGACGAGGTGCTCGACACCTCGGTGCGCGCACGCCTGGACGCGATGCGCAGCACCCTCACCGCCTGAGCGGCACCCAAAAGATCTGAGGCAACCATGCAACTCAATCCCGCAGAAATTTCCGAACTCATCAAGAGCCGCATCGAGGGGCTCGCGGTCAGCGCCGACGTGAAGAACCAGGGCACCGTCGTCTCGGTGTCCGACGGCATCGTGCGCGTGCACGGCCTGTCCGACGTGATGCAGGGCGAAATGCTCGAATTCCCGAACAGCACCTTCGGGCTGGCGCTGAACCTCGAGCGCGACTCGGTCGGCGCGGTGGTGCTCGGCGACTACGAGCACATTTCCGAAGGCGACACCGTCAAGTGCACCGGGCAGATCCTGTCGGTGCCGGTCGGCCCCGAGCTGATCGGGCGCGTCGTCAACACGCTGGGCATGCCGATCGACGGGCGCGGCCCGATCGACGCGAAGCTGACCGACGTGGTCGAGAAGGTCGCCCCCGGCGTGATCTGGCGCAAGTCGGTGTCGCAGCCGGTGCAGACCGGCCTGAAGGCGATCGACGCGATGGTGCCGATCGGCCGCGGCCAGCGCGAGCTGATCATCGGCGACCGCCAGACCGGCAAGACCGCGGTCGCGGTCGACGCGATCATCAGCCAGAAAGGCAAGGACATGATCTGCATCTACGTGGCGATCGGGCAGAAGGCCTCGACCATCGCCAACGTGGTGCGCAAGCTGCAGGAAACCGGAGCGATGGAGTACACCATCGTCGTCGCCGCGACGGCGTCGGATTCCGCCGCGATGCAATACCTTGCCCCGTACGCCGGTTGCACGATGGGCGAATACTTCCGCGACCGCGGCCAGGACGCGCTGATCATTTATGACGATCTGACCAAGCAGGCCTGGGCCTACCGTCAGGTCTCGCTGCTGCTGCGTCGCCCGCCGGGCCGCGAAGCCTACCCCGGCGACGTGTTCTATCTGCACAGCCGCCTGCTCGAGCGCGCCGCGCGCGTCAACGAGGAATACGTCGAGAAGTTCACCAACGGCGAAGTCAAGGGCAAGACCGGCTCACTGACCGCGCTGCCGATCATCGAGACGCAGGCCGGCGACGTCTCGGCGTTCGTGCCGACCAACGTGATCTCGATCACCGACGGCCAGATCTTCCTCGAGACCGACCTGTTCAACTCCGGCGTGCGCCCCGCGATCAACGCCGGCGTGTCGGTGTCGCGCGTCGGTGGCGCCGCGCAGACCAAGGTCATCAAGAAGCTCTCCGGCGGTATCCGTACCGACCTCGCGCAGTATCGGGAACTGGCCGCGTTCGCCCAGTTCGCGTCCGACCTCGACGAGGCGACCCGTCGCCAGCTCGAGCGCGGCCGCCGCGTCGTCGAACTGCTCAAGCAGCCGCAATACCAGCCGGCCCAGGTGTGGCAGATGGCGGTGTCGCTGTACGCCGTCAACAACGGCTACCTCGACGACCTCGAAGTCGGCCAGATCCTCGGCTTCGAGAAGGGCCTGCACGCGCACCTGCTGTCCAAGCAGGCGGCGCTGGTCGAGTCGATCGAAAGCAAGAAGGACCTGGGCAAGGACGACGAGGCGCTGCTGAAGGACGCGATCGCCGAGTTCAAGAAGAGCGGCGCCTACTGACACGACGGCGCCGCCCGATGAGCGCAGACCCCGCGCCGCGCGCGGGGTCGAAGGAGAATCTGCATGCCTGGAATGAAAGAAGTCCGCGTCAAGATCAAGAGCGTGCAAAACACGCGCAAGATCACCAAGGCGATGGAAATGGTCGCCGCGTCGAAGATGCGCCGCGCGCAGGAGCGCATGCGCGCCGCGCGTCCGTACGCGGAGAAGGTGCGTGCGATCACCACCAACCTCAGCCAAGCCAACCCCGAGTACAGCCACCCGTTCCTGGTCGCGCGCGCCTCGGTGCGCACGGTCGGCGTGATCCTGGTGACCACCGACAAGGGTCTGTGCGGCGGCCTCAACACCAACGTGCTGCGACTGTTCACGCAGCAGCTGCGCGAGTGGCAGGCTGCGGGCATCGCGGTGAAGGCCTGCGCGGTCGGCAACAAGGGGCTGCAGCTGCTCAACCGGCTCGGCGTCGACGTCGTCTCGCACGTGGTGCAGATGGGCGACAAGCCGCATCTGGACCAGCTGGTCGGCCCGGTCAAGGTGCTGCTCGACGCTTACGAGCGCGGCGAGATCGACGCGATCCAGCTGGCGTTCAGCCGCTTCGTCAACACGATGAAGCAGGAGCCGGTGCTCGAGCCGCTGATCCCCTTGAGCGCGCAAGCGATGCGCACCACCGACGACGAACGCAAGGAATACGGCTGGGACTACATCTACGAGCCCGACGCCAAGCCGGTCATCGACGCGCTGCTGGTGCGCTACATCGAAGCGCTGGTCTATCAGGCGGTGACCGAGAACATGGCGTGCGAGCAATCGGCGCGGATGGTCGCGATGAAGGCCGCGTCGGATAACGCGAAGACCGTGATCAACGAACTGCAGCTGGTCTACAACAAGAGCCGCCAGGCCGCGATCACCAAGGAATTGTCGGAAATCGTCGGAGGCGCCGCTGCGGTCTGACGCAGCGCGCTCGCACCCTTTTGAAATTTGGAGAAGCTTCATGAGCACGGCTCAAGTCCAAGGCAAGATCGTCCAGTGCATCGGCGCTGTGATCGACATCGAATTTCCGCGCGAGCAGATGCCCGCGATCTACGAGGCGCTGCGTCTGTCGGATGACCAGGAAATGGGTCTGGCCGAACGCGGCGTGACCTTTGAAGTCCAGCAGCAGATCGGCGACGGCGTCGTGCGCACCATCGCGCTGGGCTCGAGCGACGGCCTGCGCCGCGGCATGGCCGTCGGCGCCACCGGCAAGCCGATCTCGGTTCCGGTGGGCGTCGGCACGCTGGGCCGCATCATGGACGTGCTCGGCCGTCCGATCGACGAAGCCGGCCCGATCCAGTGCGACGAGCTGCGCCCGATCCACGCCAAGGCGCCGGCGTTCGACGAGCTGTCGCCTTCGGTCGAGCTGCTCGAGACCGGCATCAAGGTCATCGACCTCGTGTGCCCGTTCGCCAAGGGCGGCAAGATCGGCCTGTTCGGCGGCGCCGGCGTCGGCAAGACCGTCAACATGATGGAGCTGATCAACAACATCGCCAAGCAGCACAGTGGTCTGTCGGTGTTCGCCGGCGTCGGCGAGCGCACCCGCGAGGGCAACGACTTCTACCATGAAATGGAAGAGTCCAAAGTGCTCGACAAGGTCGCGATGGTGTTCGGCCAGATGAACGAGCCCCCGGGCAACCGTCTGCGCGTGGCGCTGACCGGCCTGACGATGGCCGAGAAGTTCCGCGACGAAGGCCGCGACATCCTGTTCTTCGTCGACAACATCTACCGCTACACGCTGGCCGGCGTTGAAGTCTCGGCGCTGCTTGGGCGCATGCCGTCGGCCGTTGGCTACCAGCCGACGCTGGCCGAAGAAATGGGCGTTCTGCAGGAACGCATCACGTCGACCAAGACCGGCTCGATCACCTCGATCCAGGCCGTCTACGTCCCCGCGGACGACTTGACCGACCCGTCGCCGGCCACCACCTTCAACCACCTCGACGCCACCGTCGTGCTGTCGCGCGACATCGCCGCGCTGGGCATCTACCCGGCGGTCGACCCGCTGGACTCGACCAGCCGCCAGATCGACCCGAACGTGATCGGCGAAGAGCACTACGGCACGACGCGCGCGGTGCAGGGCATCCTGCAGCGCTACAAAGAACTGCGCGACATCATCGCGATCCTGGGCATGGACGAACTGTCTCCGGAAGACAAGCAGACCGTCGCCCGCGCCCGCAAGATCCAGCGCTTCCTGTCGCAGCCGTTCCACGTCGCCGAAGTGTTCACCGGCTCGCCTGGCAAGTACGTGCCGCTGAAGGAAACCATCCGCGGCTTCAAGATGATCGTCGCCGGCGAGTGCGATGCGCTGCCCGAGCAGGCCTTCTACATGGTCGGCACGATCGACGAGGCCTTCGAGAAGGCGAAGAAGCTGAACTGACCTGTCGCCGCGCCGCCCCCGGCGCGGCCGTCGAGCCCGCGGAGTCACCATGAACACTTTCCAGATCGATGTGGTCAGCGCCGAAGAGCTGATCTATTCGGGCCAGGCGCGTTTCGTCGCGCTTCCCGGCGAAGCCGGCGAGCTCGGCATCCTGCCCGGACACACGCCGCTGATCACGCGCATCAAGCCCGGTGCCGTGCGCATCGAGCGCTCCGACGGAACCAGCACCGAGGACGATTTCGTGTTCGTCGCCGGCGGCGTGCTCGAGGTGCAGCCCAAGCACGTCACCGTGCTGGCCGACACCGCGATCCGCGGCAAGGACCTCGACGAGGCGAAAGCGCAGGAAGCGCTGAAGCTGGCTCAGGAGAACCGCGCCCACGCCAAGGAGTCGCAGGACATCGCGGTGGTCGAAGGCGAACTGGCGATGCTCGCCGCGCAACTCGCGGCGATCCGTCGCCTGCGCGGTCGCGCGCACTGAGCCGCCTGCGCGAAGCCGGCCCGTGCGCGGGCCGGCGCGATCGACCCGACCCGCCGCCCGGCGGGTTTTTTGTCGCCGGTGCCGGCGTTGCGCACCCGCTGCCGGTGCGCGCGGAACGAACTGCTAGCATCGCGCCATGCGAACCGCTGGCCCGCTGCCCCTGCGTCGTGCCCGGCCCGCATGGCGCGTGGTCGCGCTGTGCGGAGCGGCGCTGCTGGCCGGCTGCGCCTCGACGCCGCCGCGCCCCGAAGGCGCCGCGGCCTCCGGCCATTGCTGGGCGCCGGCGCCGAACCTGCGCGCCGCCTACAACCGCAGCTACACCGTGCGCGGCCGCCGTTATACCCCGCTGTCGACCGCCGACGGCTACGACGTCGACGGTACCGCGTCGTGGTACGGCTGGGAGTCGGGCTCGACGACCGCGATGGGCACGCGCTTCGACCCCCGCGCGTTCACCGCGGCGAGCCGCCAGCTGCCGCTGCCGACCTGCGTGCGCGTGACCAATCTGGCCAACGGACGCAGCATCGACGTGCTGGTCAACGACCGCGGCCCCTTCGTCGACAGCCGCCTGATGGACTTGTCCTTTGGGGCCGCCAAGGCGCTGGGCGTGACCCGTACCGGCACCGCAACGGTGCGCATCGTCGCGCTTCAGGATGTCTCGGCCGCCGACGTGCAACGGCAGGCTCCGGCACCGATCCTGCAGCCGGAGCCAGCACCGATCGCGCCGTTGCCACCGGTCGCGCCGCCGACCTTGTCCGCGCCCCCGACCAGCGCCCCGGCCTCTGCCGCGGCACTCGCGTCGGCCGCGCCGGCTGCCGCCGACGCGGTGCAGCCGCTGCCACCGCTGGCACCGACAACGGTAACGGCGATCGCGGCAGCGCCCTCAGCCGCACTGGCCCCCGACGACGAGCATGCGCTCGACGCGCTGATCGCGCGAGCCGATTCCGCAGCGAGCGCACCCGCAGCGCCAGTGGCCGCAGCGCCGGGGCCTGACGCCGCAACGCCAACACCCGATGTCGCAACGCCAACGCCCGACACCGCCAGCGGGGTCGCGCCACGGTCGGCGCAGCGCGCACAGAGCTACCTGCAGACCGGCGCCTTCACCTCGCGGGAACGCGCGCTGGCCGAGCGTGACCGGCTGCGTGCTGCCGGTGTCGGCGAGGTCGACATCGTTCCCGGCATGGTGCGTGGCGAGACCTTCTACCGGGTCCAGATCGGCCCGCTGGCCGCCGAGCGCCCGGATCCGACGCTCGTCGCACGGCTGGCCGCGCTCGGACTGCGCGGCTACGCGGTGGTGCAGCAGTGAGCGCGAGCGCTCGAGCTGCCGAGCCGCCTAAAATGCCTGGGTTTCCTCGCAATCCCATTGCCATGCGTGATTACGTCTCCCGTTTGACCAGCGTGCTGTCGGCCGCCGCCGCGCAGCTCTCGCCCGAAGCGCCGGCCGCACAGCTCGAGCGCCCGAAGGCCGCCGGCCACGGTGATTTCTCGTGCACGCTGGCGATGCAGCTGGCGCGCAAGCTCAAGCGCAATCCGCGCGAGATCGCGCAACAGTTGATCGACGCGGTACGCGCCGACGACGAACTGGCCGCCGGGCTGCAGGGCATCGAGCTGGCCGGCGCGGGCTTCGTCAACATCGAGCTGACGCCTCGCGTCAAACAGGCCGTCGTCGCGCGCGTCCTCGCCGAAGGCGAACGCTTCGGCACCGTTGCCGAGGACGCGGCCAAGCCGGTGCTGGTCGAATTCGTATCGGCCAATCCGACCGGCCCACTGCACGTCGGCCACGGTCGCCAAGGCGCGCTCGGCGACACCATCGCCGCGCTGCTCGCCAGCCAGGGGTGGAAAGTCATCCGCGAGTTCTACTACAACGACGCCGGGGTGCAGATCGGCAACCTCGCGCTGTCGGTGCAGGCGCGCGCACGCGGACTCAAGCCCGGCGACGCCGGATGGCCGGAAGCGGCGTACAACGGCGAGTACATCGCCGACATCGCGCGCGACTACCTCGCTGGCGCCACCGTGCAGGCCGCCGACGGCGAGGCCGTGCAGGCGCTGGGCGACGCCGACGACCTCGGCGCGATCCGCGCGTTCGCGGTGGCCTATCTGCGCCGCGAACAGGACATCGATCTGCGCACCTTCGGCATCCGCTTCGACAACTACTACCTCGAGTCGAGCCTGTACCGCGACGGTCGCGTCGACGCGACCGTCGCCGCGCTGGTCGCGTCCGGCCATACCTACGAGCACGACGGCGCGCTGTGGCTGCGCACGACCGATTTCGGCGACGACAAGGACCGCGTGATGCGCAAGTCCGACGGCAGCTACACGTATTTCGTCCCCGACGTCGCGTATCACCTGGCCAAATGGGAGCGCGGCTTCCGCCATGCGATCAACATCCAGGGTTCCGACCATCACGGCACCGTGGCCCGCGTACGCGCCGGCTTGCGCGCGGCCAATCCGGCGATTCCGCCGTCCTTTCCCGACTACGTGCTGCACAAGATGGTCACGGTGATGCGCGGTGGCCAGGAAGTGAAGATTTCCAAGCGCGCCGGCAGCTACGTGACCGTTCGCGACCTGATCGAGTGGTCCGGCGGCGTGCGCGACGGGATGGACGAAGCCGAGCGCGATGCGGCGCTGCAGCGCGGCCGCGACGCCGTGCGTTTCTTCCTCGTCTCGCGCAAGGCCGATACCGAGTTCGTGTTCGACGTCGACCTCGCGTTGGCGCGCAACGACGAGAATCCGGTCTATTACGTGCAGTACGCGCATGCGCGCATCTGCTCGGTGCTCGCACAGTGGAGCGAGCGCGACGGCGGGCGCGAGTCCGATCTCGCAGCGGCCGACCTGTCGCCGCTGCAGCAGCCGCGCGAACTCGAATTGATGATGCTGCTGGCCGCCTACCCGGAAATGCTGACTCAGGCCGCGCTAGAGCTCACGCCGCACGACGTCGCGTTCTACCTGCGCCAGCTCGCCGGCAGCCTGCACGGCTATTACAACGCCGAGCGCGTGCTGGTCGATGATCCGGCGCTGAAGACCGCACGGCTTGCGCTGCTCCTCGCGGTGCGCCAGGTGTTGCACAATGCGCTGGGCGTGCTCGGCGTGAGCAGCCCCCAACGCATGTGACCCCGTATCCGCAAAACGCCATGACCCTGGACAATCGCACCCCGGCCGCCCAGCGCGGCGGCACCACGCTCGGCCTGATCATCGGGCTGGTGATCGGTCTGGCCATCGCGCTGGCCGCAGCAACCTACATCAACCGCGCGCAGCTGCCGTTCATGAACCGCTTCCAGCAACGGCCCGGCACGCCGGCGTCGGCCGCGGAGAACTGGAACCCGAACCAGGATCTGGCCACCGGCGGCGCGCCGACGGCCGGCAGTTCGGCGCCGGCTCCGGTGGCCAGCGCGCCGCTGTCGCCGAAGGCGATCGAAGCGCTCGGTCAGCCGCCGGCCGGCGTCGTGCAGGGCGCCGACGGCAACCCGCCACAGACCGCACCGGCCGCGCCCGCGGCCTCGGCACCGGCCGCCGCACCGGCTGCGAACCTGCGCTACATCGTGCAGATCGGCGCTTACGGCGACCGCGCCGACGCCGAACGCCAGCGCGCCAAGGTGGCGCTGGCCGGGCTCGAAGCGCACGTCGATCAGCCGGTCGTCGGCGGCCGCACGCTGTACCGGGTCCGGGTCGGCCCGTTCGACCAGTCGGCCGACGCCAACAAGGCGCAGAAGACGCTCAATGACGCCGGCATCACTTCGGTCGTCGTGAAGATCGCGAACTGATCGACGCGCTCGTGATCGCCCCCCTCTCTGACGTCGAAAAAGGAAAACCGATGACCCGCTGGTTCCTCCGCGTCGCGCTCGCGATGCTGGCCTTGCACGCCTGCGCCGCACAAGCCGCAGCGCCTGCCTTCCATGAAGGCAAGGGCTATACGAAGCTGTCCGTGGCGCAGCCGGTCAGCCCGAGCGGCAAGATCGTCGTCACCGAGTTCTTCTGGTACAACTGCCCGCACTGCGCGGCGTTCGATCCGTCGTTCGAAGCGTGGATCAAGCACCAGCCTGCAGACGTCGTCGTCGAACGCGTTCCGGTGGCTTTCGGGCCGCAGTTCGTCGCCCAGCAGAAGCTCTATTACGCGCTGAAGGCGCTGGGCAAGGTCGACGCCCTGCAGGGGGCGATTTTCGCGGCCATCCATCAACAGCACATCCCGCTGATGACCGAGCAGCAGATGGCCAGCTGGTTGGCCGGCCATGGCGTCCCGAAGGCGCAATTCGAGAACGCCTTCGACTCGTTCGGGGTGCAGCTGGAGACCAGGCGCGCCACGCAAATGGTGCAGGACTATCAGATCAACGGCGTGCCGACACTGGCGGTCCAAGGCACTTACACGCTGTCGCCGGCGATGCCCGAGACGCCCGACAACGACGCGCTGCTGCAGGCCGTCGACATGCTGGTCGCGAAGGTGCGCGCCGACGGCGTGCACTGACCTGATTTGGGGCCCACGCCGCCTCGACACGACAGACGAAGCCCGCGCCGTCGCGCGGGCTTCGTCTTTTTGCGTAACGCACGCTGCGCAACGCACACCGAGTTGCCTACAATGACCATCATGAAAGCAAACTTCGTGCCGATCGCCGTCATGCTGGCCGCGCTGACTTGCGCGAGCCCCGCGAGGGCGCTGCAGAGCGACCGCCAGCAAGCGCTGCTGGTCGACGCCGGCGCGATGCACTATGACGACGTCAAGCAACTCGACGTGTTCACCGGCGACGTCGTCGTGACCAAGGGTTCGATGGTGATCCACGCCCAGCGCGTCGAAGTGCGCCAGACGCCCGACGGCTACGACATGGCCGACGCGTTCGGCGACGCCGCGCACCCGGCGACGATCGACGAGAAGCTCGATGCGGCGGCGGGTGAGCCGACGCCGACGCTGCACGGCAGCGCGCTGCGGCTGGACTACGACGGCCGCACCGGCGTTGTCACCTTGCACGGCCAGGCGCTGCTCGAGCGGCTGATCGACGGTCGCGTCAACGACCGCGCGCAAGGCGAAACGATACGCTACGACAACCTGAACGACCGCTTCGCGGTCAGCGCCGGTCAGGCCGGCTCGACGTCGAGCAATCCGCAGGGACGGGTTCGCGTGATGCTGTCGCCGCGCCCCACTCCAGCGCCGACAGCGTCGGCAGCGGGAACACCACTGCGCCCCAGCCCGACGCTGCAGTCCAGCGGGGCGCAGCCGCGATGAGCGACGTCGGCGAACGCAACGCAGCGGCTGCGCGCGGCCTGGGCACGCTGCTCAGCGTACGCGGCCTGCAAAAGCGCTACGGCAGCCGCCCGGTGGTGCGCGACGTGGGCTTCGAGGTTCGTGCCGGCGAGGTCGTCGGCCTGCTCGGGCCCAACGGCGCCGGCAAGACGACGTCCTTCTACATGATCGTCGGATTGGTGCGCGCCGATGGCGGCAGCATCCATCTCGGCGCCGAGGACGTGACCCGCCAGCCGATGTACCGCCGCGCCCGTCTGGGGCTGTCGTACCTGCCGCAGGAAGCGTCGATCTTTCGCGGCCTGAGCGCCGCCGACAACATCCGCGCGGTCCTCGAACTGCAGCGCGACGCCGACGGGAGGCCGCTCGACCGCAAGGCGATCGGCGAACGCCTCGACAAATTGCTGCGCGAACTGCACGTCGAACACCTGGCCGACACGCCGGCCACCGCGCTGTCGGGCGGTGAACGCCGGCGCGTCGAAATCGCCCGCGCACTGGCAACCGACCCGAAGATCATTCTGCTCGACGAACCTTTCGCTGGAATCGACCCGATCGCGGTGATCGAGATCCAGCGCATCGTCCAGTTTCTCAAGGAACGTGGTATCGGCGTGCTGATCACCGACCACAACGTGCGCGAAGCCTTGGGCATTTGCGACCACGCCTGCGTGATCAGCGAAGGCAGCGTACTGGCGACCGGCAAGCCGAACGAAATCGTCGAGAACCCAGCTGTTCGCAAGGTCTATCTCGGCGAAGGCTTCAGGCTGTGAAGCAGTCGCTGAACCTGCGCCTGTCGCAGCATCTGGCGCTGACGCCGCAACTGCAGCAATCGATCCGGCTGCTGCAGCTGTCGACCGTCGAGCTGCAACAGGAAATCGAGCAGATGCTCGAGGCCAACCCCTTCCTCGAGCCCGACGAATCCACGACGGAGGCTGCTGAGGCGGCGCCCGCCGATGCGCCGGCGCCCGTGGCCACCGCCGACGAAAACGGCGCGGCTCGCGACGACACCGCGCCACCCGCCCCGTCCGGCGGCGATGCTGTCGAAATCGCCACGCCAGCCAGCGATGCGGCCGACGACGGCGCCGAGTTGCGCCTCGACCAGGCCGAGGCCGACTGGAGCGGCGACGCCGACGCCTGGGACGACGCGCGCGGCGAGAGCTGGCAAGGCAGCGGCAGCGGCGACGCCGACGACGACTTCGATCCGTTGGGCCTGGCGCACGTCGCGCCGGGTCTGCGCGAGCATCTGCGCACACAGCTTGCCGGCCTCGCGCTGTCGTTGACCGAGCGCGCCGCGGCCGAAGCGATCATCGACTCGCTCGACGACGACGGTTACCTGCCCGAAGGCCCCGATCAGCTCGCCGCCGAACTGGCCGCGCAGGCCGACGACGCCGAGCGCGAGGCACTGGCCGAGGCACTGCGCGTCGCGCTGAAACTGGTGCAGAGCTTCGACCCGGCTGGAGTCGGCGCCGCCGACCTCGCCGGCTGCATGACGCTGCAATTGCTGCGCCTGCCCGCGTCGCCCGCTCGCGAACTGTCGCTGGCGCTGTGTGCCGGCGGCCACCTGGAGCTGCTGTCCAAGCGCGACTGGAAACGTCTCGGTCGAGCGCTCGGTGCCGACGAGCCTGCCTTGCGCTGCGCGCAGCAGTTGATCGCGCGACTGGACCCTCGCCCGGGCGCGCGCTTCGGCGGCACCCCGGCGCAAAGCATCGTCCCCGACGTGATCGCGCAACGCAGCGGCAAGCGCTGGCGCGCGGTGCTGAACCCCGAGGTTTTGCCGCGCCTGCGCATCAACGGTCTTTACGCCGAATTGCTGCGACGCTCTCGCGAAGGCGGCGGCATGTCGGGTCAGCTGCAGGAGGCGCGCTGGTTCGTGCGCAACGTGCAGCAGCGCTTCGAAACCATAGAGCGCGTCGCGCAGGCCGTCGTCGAACGTCAACAGAACTTCTTCAGCCACGGCGAGCTCGGCATGCGCCCGCTGGTGCTGCGCGAGATCGCCGACGAGCTCGGCCTGCACGAATCGACGATTTCACGCGTGACCACGCAGAAATTCATGCTGACCCCGCACGGCACGTTCGAGCTGAAGTATTTTTTCGGCTCCGGGCTGGCCACAGACACCGGCGGCAACGCGTCGAGTACCGCGGTGCGCGCGATAATCCGGCAGATGGTGCACGACGAGGCGCCGAGCGCGCCGCTGTCCGACGGCGAAATCGCCGAGCGGCTGGCCGCGCAGGGCATCAGCGTGGCGCGGCGCACCGTCGCGAAATACCGCGAGGCGCTGCGCATTCCGCCGGCCACGCAGCGCAAGAGCGTCTGAGCGGGCGCGGCGGCGCGGCCCGCCCGCCTCAGCTCGCGCCGCGGATGCGCTGCACCAGCGCGGTCGTCGAGCGGCCCGGCACCAGCGCGATCGCGCGCGCGCTGCCGCCCCAGCTGCGCACCAGCGCGGTTTCGCGCAGCGTCTCGATCGCGTAGTCGCCGCCCTTGACGTAGATGTCCGGGCGCACGCGCCGCAGCAGCGCCAGCGGATCGGCTTCGTCGAAGGTCACGACGAGGTCGACGCTGGCCAGCGCGGCGAGCACCGCGGCACGGTCGGCCTCGGCGCTCAGCGGCCGCTCG
>MLJW01000372.1_pt1 | contig 22589 bp, 21 predicted proteins | sample 888231 | NCBI WGS metagenome assembly MLJW01 (sample SAMN05788063, study PRJNA343431) | mine drainage metagenome | isolation source: sample collected from the inflow into an acid mine drainage treatment plant... | place: Germany: Lusatia, lignite mining district
GTCATCGACTCCTCCGCGACGGTGCAGCCGTCTGCGTGACGGATGCGGACGAGGTCGTCGAGCTGATCGGGGAGATCGGCCGAGATGTTGCCCCCAGCCGCGGCTCGGAGGAACGGCCGACGGACGGCCTGGGCCTGGAGGAGCGGCGGGTGCACGACGCACTTCCGGTACGGGCGGGCGCGGCACCTCAGCTGCTCGCGCGTGAGGCAGGACTGTCCGAGGCAGAGGTGCGCGGCGCGCTCGGCACGCTTGAGCTCCTGGGGATCGCGGTCCGCCACGGATCCGGATGGCGCAAGGCGGACTCCCATGTGCGCTGACATGAGGACCCGGACGGGTGAAGCGAGATTTCACCCGTTCGAGGGAACGCGCATTGCGGGCGAATCGGACGAAATTCGGGGCACAGGGGGTGAAGTGGCGGAATCGTGACTTGTTATCAGCGCGGATTACCACCACGGTAGGGACATGAGTTCCGCAGCTCCCGTGGCGACTGCCGCGGGTCGCCTTCCCCAGATGGCGGATTTCGTGCTGCACCTCGACGCTCAGCGGGGACTCTCGCCGCACACAGTGCGCGCCTACCGGGGCGACATCGATCACCTGTGTGCCTACGCCGAGTCACAAGGGCGGGATGAGCTGGACCAGATCGACCTCGCCGTCCTGCGGGGCTGGCTGGCGGCGATGTCCGACGCGAACCTCAGTCGCGCGACCATCGCACGGCGTGGAGCGGCGGCTCGTACCTTCTTCGAGTGGGCGCATCGGACTGGCCGGATCGCAGTCGACCCAGCGGTTCGACTTGCCAGCGCTCGGCCGATCCGCAGCCTTCCGACCGTGCTCGGCATCGAGCACGCCGCGCGTCTCCTCGACACGGCGCGGGGCCGTGCGGATGACGGCGACGCTGTGCACCTCCGGGACTGGGCGGCACTCGAGCTGTTGTACGCCACGGGAGTTCGGGTGGGTGAGCTGGTCGCGGCCGACGTCGACGACCTCGACCTCGACCGCCGGACCCTGCGGGTGCTCGGCAAGGGGAGCAAGGAGCGCGTCGTCCCGCTCGGCGTCCCTGCCGCGCGTGCCGCCGTCGCGTGGCTCCGGGCCGGACGTCCGCAGCTGGCTCGAGACGGGTCGGGATCAGCGCTCCTGCTCGGTCGTCGCGGTCAGCGGCTCGACCAGCGGCAGCTGCGCGCCGTCTCGCACGAGATCGCGGAGATCGCCGGCGTCGCGGACATCGCGCCGCACGCCCTGCGACACACGGCGGCAACCCATCTTCTCCAGGGCGGCTCGGATCTCCGCAGCGTCCAGGAGGTCCTCGGCCACTCGAGCCTTGCCACGACCCAGCGGTACACCCACGTGACGGCGGAACGACTCCGCGCGTCTTACCACCAGGCACACCCCCGTGCTTGAGCAGGAAGCGAGACAGCGATGAGCGCACAGACGGAACGCCTCCCGATCGGGAACGTCGCCGCCCGAATCGCGTCTGCGCCGGGCGGCGTGATGCCGCGCCAGCACGCCGTCACCGCCGGGTCGCCGGGCGCGCGACACCTGGGTGTCGTGGTCGTCGACGACTCTGGAATCGATGAGGTCGTCGACCTGATCGGTGAGACGTGGGCCGAGTTCAAGGCGACGGGGGACCGGTTGCTGCGAGAGCAGCTCATCTTGCGGTATGCGCCACTCGTCACGGCCGTCGCGGGGCGCGTCGGGATGAGGCTGCCGAGCACGGTCGAACAGGCGGATCTGGTCTCGTACGGGATGTTCGGCCTGATCGACGCGATCGAGAAGTACGAGCTCGGTCGGGCCGTGAAGTTCGAGACGTACGCGAGCGCACGCATCCGCGGTGCCATCATCGACGAGCTCCGTGCGATCGACTGGATCCCGAGATCCGTCCGCACCAAGGCGCGCGCCGTCGACCGCGCGTACGCCGAGCTCGAGGGTGAGCTTCGTCGGACGCCGAGCGAGGTCGAGGTCGCCAGCAGGCTGGAGATGGGTGTCGGCGAGTTGCGCGCCGTCTTCAGCCAGCTCTCCACCGTGAACGTCGCAGCCCTCGATGACGTGCTCGGGGCTGGTGAGGACCGTGCGGACAACATTTCCCTGATCGACACTCTCGGCGACTCGCGCGCCCAGGACCCTGCAGGCTCGTTCGAGGTCCAGGAGACCAAGTTCTTGCTCGCGCGCGCGATCGAGCAGCTGGGTGAGCGCGAGAAGATCGTGCTGGTCCTGTACTACTACGAAGGCATGACGCTGGCAGAGATCGGGCGGGTGCTCGGCGTGACCGAGTCGCGGATCTCCCAGATGCACACGGCCGCGATGCTCCGGTTGCGGGCGACGTTGCAGAGCTCTGAGCGCGGCTGACCGCCAGCGGGCCCCGGCTCATGGGCCCCGGGGGTTCGCGGGTGCCGGCAGCAGCACGATCCGCAACGGCGGGCGGAGGCGGTCGAGAGGGTCGACGTAGCCAGATCCGACCCTGATGCCCCAGTGCACGCACGGCCGCTCTGCGCAGTGCCCTGCCACGGCCGTGGCGATGGTCTGGCCCTTCCGGACAGTCTCTCCTGTGCGGACGACCGGACTCACCGGTTCGACGGTAGAACGCATCCCGCGAGGGTCCTGGACGGTGACCACTCCGCGATCGACGACCGTCCCGGCGAACATGACGACGCCGTCGACCGCTGACACGACGGGGGCTCCGACGTCCGCCGCGAGATCGACGCCACGGTGACCGGCGGACCAGTCGTGCTCGGGGCGCTCGAACGAGCGGATCACGTCGATCCCGGTCAGCACGGGTGCGATGACATCGGGGGAGGGCGGCGTCCCCGAAGCCGCAGCGAGGGCCGCGGTGCCCCGCGACGGCGACGGCGCGGCTCCGGCGCTCGAACCTGCCGCAAGGAGGAGCAGAACGGCGAGGACGACGGACGGAGGCGTTCGCCGCACGATCGGGGCAGGGGGGTGATGACGTCGAGCGACCATGGCGTCATGGTGAGGGTCGACGCGCCACGACGCGCGTGGCGTGCGGGCGGGCCGTGACGGCGCCGAGCGCACTCCCGGATGTGGTCGGCTCGCGTCGCGTCGCATCCGCCGGAGGCTGCCGCGGCGGCGTGCCGCGCATCGGGTGGGCGCCCACGGCGAACTCAGGTAGTCTGTGCACCGCGACCGGCGTGAGTCGGTCGACATCGCGCGCCATCTTCTCGATGACTGCCCGCCCAGAGGTGTCGGTGCCACGATTCTCGTGCTCCGACCACCGACCGGCAGCCTTCCGGCTTCGAGCAGGTCGAGGGTCCGCGCTGGCAGCGGTCCGGGTCCTCCCGGCGCCAGCACGGGTGTGGCGCCAGGGGCACCGACCTCCCGGACGGTGCCGACAACCGGATCGCGAGCCCGAGTGCGGGCCCGCCGCTTTGCGTGCACCTCGCGGTGCGCGCCGGAAGGACGTGCCATGGCCGTCGTGACCATGCGCCAGCTGCTCGAGAGCGGTGTCCACTTCGGGCACCAGACCCGCCGCTGGAACCCCAAGATGAAGCGCTTCATCTTCACCGAGCGCAACGGCATCTACATCGTCGACCTGCAGCAGTCGCTCACGTACATCGACAGCGCGTACGACTTCGTCAAGGAGACGGTCGCCCACGGTGGCACCATCCTCTTCGTCGGGACGAAGAAGCAGGCCCAGGAGCCGGTCGCCGAGCAGGCCGCCCGCGTCGGGATGCCGTACGTCAACCAGCGTTGGCTCGGTGGGATGCTCACCAACTTCCAGACGGTGAACAAGCGCCTCCAGCGCCTCAAGGAGCTTGAGCTCATCGACTTCGACGACGTCGCCGGGAGCGCCTTCACGAAGAAGGAGCTCCTCATCATGCGGCGCGAGCGTGACAAGCTCGCGAAGACCCTCGGCGGGATCCGCGACATGGCCAAGGTGCCGTCGGCCGTGTGGATCGTGGACACCAACAAGGAGCACCTCGCGGTCGATGAGGCTCGCAAGCTCGGGATCCCGATCGTCGCGATCCTGGACACGAACTGCGACCCCGACGTCGTCGACTACAAGATCCCGGGCAACGACGACGCGATCCGGGCGGTCTCGCTCCTCACTCGGGTCGTGGCGGACGCGGTCGCGGAGGGCCTGATCCAGCGCCACGCCGCACGCACGGGTGCGACCACCGACGCGACCGTCACCGAGACCGAACCGCTTGCCGAGTGGGAGCGTGAGCTGCTCGCAGGCTCCGAGTCGATCGATGCCCCGGTGGTCGCCGACGCCGAGGTCGTGGCCGAGGCCCCCGTGGTCGCCGACGCCGAGGTCGTGGCCGAGGCCCCCGTGGTCGTCGAGGCCCCGGTCGTGGCCGAGGCGCCGGTGGCTGAGGTCCCGGCAGCCGTCGAGGAGCCCGTCGTGGTCGAGGAGGCCCCGGCAGCCGCTGAGGTCGAGGAGGAGCCCACCACCGAGACCGGCCCCGCGTCCGAGTGACCCGGACCTGCGAACAACCGAACTGATTAAGGACGGACACAGTCATGGCGAACTACACCGCCGCCGACATCAAGGCGCTCCGTGAGCGCACCGGTGCCGGCATGCTCGATGTCAAGAAGGCGCTCGACGAGGCCGACGGCAACGCCGACAAGGCGATGGAGATCATCCGCGTCAAGGGCCTCAAGGGCGTGAGCAAGCGCGAGGGTCGCGCGGCCTCCGACGGCCTCGTGGCGGCGCAGATCATCCCGGCGGCCGACGGTCTGAACGAGGTCGGCGTGCTGATCGAGGTCAACTCCGAGACCGACTTCGTGGCGAAGAGCCCGGCGTTCGTCGCGCTCGCCGAGACCGTGCTCGCGACGGCGGTCTCCTCGGGTGCGACCGATGCCGCGACGCTGCTCGCGACCGACGTCGACGGCAAGGCGCTCCAGACGGTCGTCGACGAGACGGCGGCGACGCTCGGCGAGCGCCTCGTCGTCCGTCGGGTCGACCGCGTGGTCGGCGAGAAGGTCACGGTCTACCTGCACAAGGTGAACAAGGACCTCCCGCCCCAGGTTGGTGTGCTCGTCGCGACCGATGCGGCCGGTGCGTCCGTGGCGAAGGACATCGCGATGCACATCGCGGCGTACTCGCCGGTGTACCTCCAGCGCGCGGACGTCCCCGAGGAGACGGTCGCGTCGGAGCGTCACATCGCCGAGGAGACGGCGAAGAACGAGGGCAAGCCCGAGGCGGCGCTCACGAAGATCGTCGAGGGCCGGCTCAACGGCTTCTTCAAGGAGAACGTCCTGGTGGACCAGGCCTTCGCGAAGGACCCGAAGAAGTCCGTCTCGCAGGTCCTTGCCGAGGTCGGCGGGACGGCGACGGGCTTCGTGCGGTACCGCGTCGGCGCCTGAGGAATCGACCCAGCCGGTGGCCTCGGCCCTTCGGGGTCGAGGCCACCGGCGCACCACGAGCGTCACCCCTATCGGCGAGGAGGGCAGATGAGCCAGGAACCTGAAGCATCGCGCAGCGGCGAGTCGCACGACGGGGTCACGCCGGCGCGGCGGGTCCTGCTCAAGCTGTCGGGCGAGACGTTCGGTGGTGGCGCGATCGGCCTTGCGCCCGATGTCGTCCAGCGGGTGGCGGCCGAGATCGCCGAGGCCGTCCGATCGGGCGTCCAGGTCGCGATCGTCGTCGGCGGTGGGAACTTCTTCCGCGGGGCCGAGCTCTCCCAGCGCGGGCTGGACCGTGCGCGAGCGGACTACATGGGCATGCTCGGCACCGTGATGAACTGCCTGGCGCTGCAGGACTTCCTCGAGCAGGCGGGCGTCAGTACGCGGGTGCAGACCGCGATCACGATGGGTCAGGTCGCCGAGCCGTACATCCCGCTCCGCGCGATCCGACACCTGGAGAAGGGCCGTGTCGTGATCTTCGGCGCCGGTGCGGGGATGCCGTACTTCTCCACCGACACGGTGGCGGTGCAGCGTGCGCTCGAGACGCACTGCGACGAGGTGCTGATGGGCAAGAACGGCGTCGACGGCGTCTACACCGCTGATCCCCACCTCGACCCGACGGCGCGACGACTGGATCACGTGACCTACACCGAGGCGCTCGTCGAGGGTCTGCGTGTCGTGGACGCGACCGCCTTCAGCCTCTGCATGGACAACGGCGTGCGCATGCGGGTGTTCGGGATGGGCGAGTCGGGGAACGTCACCCGGGCCCTCCGGGGTGAGAAGATCGGCACGCTGGTGACGGCAGCCCGGCCCGGCTCTCGCTGACGACGGACGAGACGATGACGACGACGAAGGAGCACACGTGATCGACGAGACCCTCCTCGAGGCCGAGGAGAAGATGAACAAGGCGATCGAGGTGGCGAAGGAGGACTTCGCGTCGATCAGGACCGGACGGGCGAGCGCAGCGATGTTCGCCAAGATCTTCGTCGACTACTACGGCTCGCCGACCCCGCTGCAGCAGCTTGCGTCGTTCAACACTCCCGAGGCGCGGACGATCCTGATCTCGCCCTTCGACAAGTCCGCGAGCGTCGGCATCGAGAAGGCCCTGCGCGACTCGGACCTCGGCGTCAACCCGACGAACGACGGCAACGTCATCCGCGTCGTGCTGCCCGCCCTCACCGAAGAGCGCCGCAAGGACTTCGTCAAGCTGGCGAAGACGAAGGCGGAGGACGCGCGCATCTCGATCCGCAACATCCGCCGTCGCGCGAAGGACGAGCTCGATCGGATCTCGAAGGACGGCGAGGCCGGCGAGGACGAGGTCGCGCGCGCCGAGAAGGAGCTCGAAGCGGTGACGAAGCGTCACATCGACGCGATCGACACCGTGCTGGTCGCCAAGGAGAGCGAGCTGCTCGAGGTCTGATGACTGACCTGGTCCACGCCGACGACGTCGGCCACGAGTCGCACCCGATGCCACGGGCGGGCCGCAACCTGCCGGTTGCGGTGCTCGTCGGCGTCGGGCTGCTGGGCGTCGTCGCCGCGACCCTGCTGGTGCGCAAGGAGCTGTTCGTCGTCTTCGCGATCCTCGCGGTCGGCGCAGCGCTCTGGGAGCTCGCGCAGGCGGTCGCGCGCCGGGGGATCCATCTTCCGCTGCTGCCGCTCCTGGTGGGTTCGGCCGGCGTGCTGGTGTCGGCGTACACGGCCGGCGCCGAGGCGCTCCTCGTGTCGACCATGCTCACGGCCGGGGGAGTCGTCATCTGGCGCGTGCTCGACGGGAGCGGCGAGTCCGCGCTCCGTGACGCGACGGCCGGCACGTTCGCCGCGGCGTACCTCCCGTTCCTCGCGGGCTTCGTGATGCTCATGCTCTCGATGCCGGACGGCGAGCGCCGCGTGGCGCTGTTCGTGCTGCTCGCGGTCGCGAGCGACGTCGGAGGCTACTCGTTCGGCGTCCTCATCGGCCGACACCCGATGGCACCGTCGGTGAGCCCGAAGAAGACCTGGGAGGGGCTCGTCGGATCGGTGGTCCTGGCAGTGCTCGTCGGCGTCGTCGGTGTCATGGTGCTGTTCAAGCAAGGGCCGGCGATCGGTGTCGTCCTCGGTCTGGCAACCGTGGTCACGGCCACCGTCGGCGATCTCTCCGAGTCGCTCCTCAAGCGTGATCTCGAGCTCAAGGACATGGGCAGTCTGCTCCCGGGCCATGGCGGGGTGCTCGACCGGTTGGACTCCCTGCTGCTGACGGCCCCGGTCGTGTACGTCATCCTGATGGCTGCGCTCCCGGTCGGGGACTGAGACATGGGATGCTGGACCTCATGCCCGAACCTGTCGCACGTCTGACGCCCGCGCGGACCGCGATCCCGATCGCGGGCGGCGCGGCCGGTGGGCGCGCGGGTGAGCGTCCGGTGCAGGTGCGTCCGGTGCCGATCGACGGCGGTGGCCCGGTCCCGTTGAGCTTCTCGACGTCGACGCGGGGGGCACGGGGCAAGCCGCCGCGGCACTTCGTCGACCTGACACCGGAGCAGCGCGTCGAGGCGGTCGCCGAGCTCGGCGAGAAGCCCTTCCGGTCAAAGCAGCTCGCGACGCACTACTTCGCGCACCTGACGGCGGACGCCGCGGAGATGACCGACCTACCTCAGGCCACGCGCGACCGGCTTGTCGCAGCGCTGTTCCCGGATCTGTTGACCGCGGCGCGCACGCTCACGGCCGATGCCGGGACGACCGTCAAGACGTTGTGGCACCTCTTCGACGGCGCCAAGGTCGAGTCGGTCCTGATGCGGTACCCGAACCGCACGACGCTCTGCGTCTCGAGCCAGGCCGGCTGCGGGATGGCGTGCCCGTTCTGCGCCACGGGGCAGCTCGGCCTCACCCGCAACCTGTCGACGGCGGAGATCGTCGAGCAGGTCCGCTCGGCGGCCCGCTCTCTTGCGGACGGCGACCTGCCCGGGGGGCCGGCGCGGCTCAGCAACCTCGTCTTCATGGGGATGGGTGAGCCTCTCGCCAACTACCGTGCCGTGATGGAGTCCGTCCGGCGTCTCGTCGCCCCAGCCCCCGACGGGTTCGGGATGTCCGCGCGCAACATCACGGTCTCGACCGTGGGTCTCGTGCCGGCGATGGACAAGCTCGCCCGTGAGGGCATCCCGGTCACGCTCGCCCTGTCTCTCCACGCCCCGGACGACGAGCTCCGGAGCGAGCTCGTGCCGGTCAACACGCGGTGGAGCGTCGACGAGGCTCTCGACTCCGCGCGGAACTACTTCGAGGTCACGGGCCGCCGGGTATCGATCGAGTACGCGTTGATCAAGGACATGAACGACCACGCCTGGCGCGCCGACCTGCTCGGCACCAAGCTGAACGCCCGGGGGCGTGGCTGGGTGCACGTGAACCCGATCCCGCTCAACCCGACCCCTGGCTCGATCTGGACCGCGAGCGACCCCGTGGTCGAGCGCGTCTTCGTGGACAGGCTCCGCGCCCACGGGATCCCGACGACGGTGCGGGACACGCGGGGGAGCGACATCGATGGTGCGTGCGGCCAGCTGGCCGCGGAGGAGGAATGATGGCGGGGATGTTCCGGACCGTGTCGCGGCTGCGTACCGGTTATGCGCCGGAGGACGTCGACGAGTTCTTCGACCACGCGCGTGAGGTGTACGAGAACGGCACCGCGGGCGACCTGTCGGGCAACGACGTACGCCTCGCCGCGTTCGACCTCGTCCGTGGGGGCTACTCGACCGGTGCCGTCGACGCCGCTCTCGACCGTCTGGAAGCCGCGTTCGTCGCGCGCTCGCGCGCGCAGAACGTCGCGAAGTTCGGTCAGCAGGCGTGGATGAGCCATCTGGCCGAGCAGGCGCGGTCGTTGTACGGGCGGCTCGGTCGACCGGAACGGGAGAGGTTTGCGCCGGCTCAGTCGGGTCACCTCGGGTACGACATGGACGACGTCGACGCGATGTGTCAGCGGCTCACGGCGTACTTCGACCACGGGGCGCCGCTCACGGCGCACGAGATACGTTCGGCGACGTTCCGGCGTCGTCACGGCGCGAAGGGCTATGCGGAGGGACCGGTGGACGCGTTCTGCGCGCGGGCGATCGAGGTGCTGCTCGGCGTGGAGTGATCGGGCGAGGTGGTCCTCGCGGCAGGACCTGTCAGCCGTTCTCGCGTCGGAACGTGCGGGTCCCGAACCAGACACCGACCACGACGAGCGCGATCGTCAGCCCGTAGCCCCAGAGCGAGGTCGCGGTCGACAGCTCACCCAGGAACTCGGCGCGGATGCCGTCGACGACGTGCTTGAGCGGGTTCAGGTCGCTCAGGTGCTTCAGCCAGGCCGGCGAGACGATGGGTAGCAGGATCCCGGACAGGAGCAGCAACGGCAGCGCGATGCCGTTCAGCAGCGGGGCGAGGGCGTCCTCGCTCTTGACCGTCAGAGCCACGGCGTAGGACGCGGAGGCGAACGCCGCGCCGAGCATGGCCGCCGAGAGAACGCCGAGGACGATGCCGACGAACGGGGCCCGGAGACCGAAGAGATAGCCGACGGCGCACAGCACGGTTCCCTGGACCGCGATCACGACCACGTCCCGCAGTACGCGTCCGAGTACGAGAGCGGACCGTGGCGCAGGGGTGACACGCTCGGACTCGATAACCCCGTCGCGCCACTCGGCGATGAGCCCGAAGCCGACGAACATCGCCCCGAACATCCCGAGCTGGACGAGGAGACCGGGGACGAAGAACTGGTATGCGTTGCCCACGCCGAGCTGGGCCTTGAGCGGCTCGAGCAGCGGTCCGAACAGGGCGAGGTACAGGACCGGCTGGGCGAGCCCCATGACGGTCCACACCGGGTTGCGCAGGGAGAGCCGCATGGCGCGGCGGAAGACGACGAGCGTGTCATGGACGAATGTGCTGCGCATGCGTGCGGGAGTGTCGGTGGTCGTCATGCCGGGGCTCCGGTGGGGGTGGGTGCGGTCTCGCCGTCACGCAGCGAGCGGCCGGTCAGGGTGAGGAAGACGTCGTCGAGGGTAGGGCGCCGGAGCTCGACCGCGTCGAGAGCGATCCCGTCGGCGTCCAGCGAACGCAGCAGACCGGCGAGCAGGGTTGCGCCGGCAGGCACCCGGACGACGACCGTCCGGTCCTCGGTGCCGGCGAGGGTCGCGCCCGGCAGTGCCGAGGCGATGGCTTCGGCACGGGCCAGGTCGGCGTGCTGCGACATGGTGAGGACGATGGCATCTCCGGACACGCGCCGCTTGAGCTCGTCCGGGCTGCCCTCGGCGACGATGGCGCCGTGGTCGATCACGAGGATGCGGTCGCACAGGGCGTCCGCCTCGTCGAGGTAGTGCGTCGTCAGGAAGACCGTGCTGCCGCGGTCGTCCCGTAGGGCGCGCACGTGCTCCCAGAGGTTCGCCCGCGCCTGAGGGTCGAGCCCGGTGGTCGGCTCGTCGAGGAACACGAGACGGGGGACGTGCACGAGACCCATCGCGATGTCGAGCCGCCTCCGCTGCCCGCCGGACAGCGACGAGCACGTGCGGTCCCAGAGCCCGTCGAGGTCGAGCTGCTCGAACAGCTCCTTGCCGCGGGCGGTCGCGACGGCCTTGTCCTCTCCGTAGAGCAGGGCGTGGTCGACGACCTCCTCGCCGGCGCGGGCGTTCCCGGACGTCGAGCCGGACTGGGCGACGTAACCGATCCGGCGACGCACTCCGGCCGGGTCGCGCCGGAGGTCGAGGCCCGCGACCGTCGCTTCGCCCCGGGTTGGCTCCAGGAGCGTGGTGAGCATCCGGAGCGTCGTGGTCTTGCCGGCACCGTTCGGGCCGAGGAATCCGACGATCTCCTCGCGCCGGACGTCCAGGTCGACACCGCGAACGGCGTCGACGTCGCCTCGTCTGGTTCGGAAGGTGCGGGCCAAGCCGCGTGCGTGGATCATCCGGGGCTCCTCTTGTGAGGGCCCCAGTATTCATCGCAGACTATTACTCGTCAAGATTGATTATTACGTGTCTCGATCGCCGCTGGACCCGCTGGACTCGCTGCGCCGACCCGGACGGCACCGCCGGCTCCAGCCGCGATCGCCTCGGCGACCTGCTCCTCCGACGGGACCCAGTCCGGTTCCTCGCCGAGGAACGCGTACGCACCGGAGCGGATCCGGGCGAGGTACTCCTCGCACCACGCCAGCTCACCGCCGGCGCGCGCTGCGATCAATCGCAACGTCTCCGACGACGAGGGCGGAGAGTCCTCTCGTGCGAGGTACGCGGCAAGCGCAGCGGGCGCGCGCTCGACCTCGTCGCGCAGGTCGCGAGCGTGCTGGCCGACGAGCACGAGGACCTCGTCCCGCGAGAGGGACGGGGCGAAGTTCACCGCGACGAGAAAGGCGATCGGGTCGTCGGGATCGGACAACGAGTCGCGGAGCAGCACCCCGTACATCGCCTCGCCCGCATCGGTCAGCCGGTACGACGTGCGGGGCGGCCGTGCCCCCTCCGCGTCCGTGCGGACCTCGTCGAGCAGGCCCTGATCGGCCAGCGAGCGGAGCGCGTGGTAGATCGACCCGGGGTGGACGGACGCCCAGTCGTCGACCTGCCACGACAGCAGCTCGCGTCGGATGAAGTAGCCATGGACGGGCTGGAAGAGGCGCACGCAGCCGAGGATGAGCAACCGGGTCGAGGAGCCTGCGCGGTGACCGGGGGCCATGACGCGAGTCTGTCACGGCGGGCCAGGGCGGCGTGGTCGGCGGGGTGTGCGCGTCGGTGCGCCGGACGGGCACACTGACGGGGTGAGTCAACGCACCGTCACCCTGCTCGGGTCCACGGGGTCGATCGGGACCCAGGCCGTCGATGTGGTCGCACGTCATCCGGAGAGGTTCCGAGTCGTGGGCCTCAGCGCCGCGGGAGGAGACGCCGAGGCGCTCGCGAGGCAGGCCGTGTCGCTCGGGGTCGACACGGTGGCGGTCGCCGACCCCGCGGCCGAGGCACCGCTGCGCGCGCGCCTCGTCGAGCTCGGGGGCACCGGCGTCGAGGTCCTGTCCGGTCCGGCGGCTGCCACCGAGCTGGCCGGACGCAGCGTGGACGTCGTGCTCAACGGCATCACGGGATCGGTCGGGCTCGGCCCGACCCTCGCGGCGCTCCGCGGAGGGTCGACGCTCGCGCTGGCGAACAAGGAGTCGCTCGTCGTCGGCGGCAGCCTCGTGCACGCCGCCATGACGCGCGACGACCAGATCGTCCCGGTCGACTCGGAGCACTCGGCGATCGCGCAGGCGCTGCGGTCGGGCCGTCACGAGTCGCGTCGGGGCGTGACGGGCACGACCGAGGTCCGACGGCTGATCCTCACGGCCTCGGGTGGCCCGTTCCGTGGTCGGACCAGGGATGAGCTCAAGCCGGCCACCCCGCAGGAGGCGCTGGCGCACCCGACCTGGTCGATGGGCCCCGTCGTCACGATCAACTCGGCCACGCTCATGAACAAGGGGCTCGAGCTGATCGAGGCACACCTGCTCTTCGGGGTCCCGGCGCGCGACATCCAGGTCGTCGTCCACCCGCAGTCGGTCGTGCACTCGATGGTGGAGTTCGTGGACGGCTCGACGATCGCGCAGGCGTCCCCGCCGGACATGCGGCTGCCCATCGCTCTCGGGCTGTCGTGGCCCGACCGGCTGGACCCCGTCGTCACGCCGTGCGACTGGTCGACGGCGACGAGCTGGACGTTCGAGCCGCTGGACGAGGTCGCCTTTCCTGCGGTCGGCCTCGCGCGCGCAGCCCTGGCCGCTTCGGCGACGCATCCGGCCGTCTACAACGCCGCGAACGAGGAGTGCGTGGCCGCGTTCCTCGCCGGACGGATCGGTTTCCTCGACATCGTCGACACGGTGGCGCGGGTGCTCGAGCGTCACGACGGGACCGGTGCGACCCTCGACGAGGTGCTCGCCGCCGAGGCCTGGGCGCGGACGGCCGCGCACGAGGTCCTCGCGCGCCGGTGACCCTGGCGCGCGCTACCCGCCGGTGAGGCGATCGAGCCCGCGCGCGAGCAGGCTCCCGCGACCGGTGGCCCGCTCCTCGGCGTCGGCCGCCGTCGCGACTCGCAGACCCAGGTTGATCCCGGCCCATCTCAGCGGCTCAGACTCCCACGCGGGGGAGCGGTGGCCGACCCACGGGAGGTGCGTCAGCGGGGTCTCCTGCCCGAGCACGAGGTCGGCCAGCGTCCGGCCGGCGAGGTTCGACGTCGCGACGCCGTCTCCGACGTACCCGCCGGCCCACCCGATCCCCGGGTGCGGGTCCAGCCCGACGGAGGCGTGCCAGTCGCGCGCGATCCCGAGCGGACCACCCCAGCGATGGGTGATCTCGGCGTCGGCTGCGTCCGGGAAGAGGTCGACCACCGTGCTGCGCAGGTGGGCGAACACCTGGGCATCCTGGTCGAAGTCCGCACGGATGCGGGACCCGCGATGGTACGGGGCACCTCGACCACCGAACGCGAGACGGTCGTCGGCCGTCCGCTGGCCGTAGACGATCAGGTGACGATGGTCGGAGAACGTCTCGCCGCGGGACAGCCCGATCTGGTCCCAGACCTCGGCGGGCAAGGGTTCGGTCGCGATCATCAGGGAGTAGACGGGCACGACGTCGCGCTCGCTCCCGGGGAGCTGCGACGTCCACGCCTCGGTCGCCCGGATGACGTGTCGCGCCCGCACGGTGCCGTGGTCGGTCACGACCGCGCGCGGTGACAGGCGCAGGGCGCGGGTCCCCTCGGCGATCCGCACGCCGCGCTGCTCGACGGTGTCGGCGAGCGACCGTACGAGGCGGCCGGGGTGCAGCCTGGCGCAGTCGGGCGTGAACGAGGCTCCGATCACACCGGTCGCGCGCACGTGCTCGCGCGTCGCCTCGATGTCCAGCAGTGCGACCTCGTCTCCCCAGGTCGCCGCCTCCGCCGCGTCGGCGCGCGCCCGTGCGAGCTGGGCCTCGGAGCGAGCGAGCTGGACCGTCCCGCCGAACGCGAAGTCGCAGGAGATCTCCTCGGCCGCGGTGACGCCGCCGACCTCGACGACGGCGTCCCGCATGGCTGAGCGCATCGCTCGTGCGGCCTGGAGGCCGTGCTCGCGCGCGATCGTCGCAGCGGAGGTCGGCAGCAGGGCGGAGCACCACCCGCCGTTGCGTCCGCTGGCGCCGAACCCCGCGATCTCCTGCTCGACCAGGACCACCTGGAGTCCGGGATCGAGCTCGGTGAGGTAGTACGCGGTCCACAGCCCGGTGAACCCGGCGCCGACGATCGCGACGTCGGCCTCGGTGTCGCCGTCGAGCGGGGCACGCGGGACGAGCGCGTCGCCGTCGTCCGCGCGCTGGTCGAGCCAGAGCGAGAGCGACCGGTACGGCCGCGTACCGGTGGGCGTGCGAGTGGAGCCGTGGAGGCGTGACGTCACAGGCGTGACCACGCCTCGGCGAGCACCGACCGGAGGATCTGCTCGATCTCGTCGAACTCCGCCGGTCCGCACGTCAAGGGCGGCGCGAGCTGGACCACCGGGTCACCACGGTCGTCCGCCCGGCAGTACAGCCCCGCATCGTAGAGCGCCTTGGAGAGGAATCCGCGAAGCAGTCGCTCGGACTCGTCGTCGTCGAACGTCTCCCGCGTCGCCTTGTCCTTGACGAGCTCGATGCCGTAGAAGTAGCCGTCGCCGCGGACGTCGCCGACGATCGGCAGGTCGAGGAGCTTCTCGAGGGTCCGGCGGAAGACCGGTCCGTTCTCGTGGACGCGATCGGTGAGCTTCTCGCGCTCGAAGATGTCGAGGTTGGCCATGGCGACTGCGGCGGACACCGGATGTCCGCCGAAGGTGTAGCCGTGGTAGAAGGTGGTCGACCCGTGCCGGAAGGGCTCGAAGAGCCGGTCGGAGGCGATCATCGCGCCGATCGGCGAGTAGCCGGACGTCAATCCCTTGGCGCAGGTGATCATGTCCGGGACGTAGCCGTAGTCGTTGCACGCGAAGATCTCACCGATCCGGCCGAACGCGCAGATCGTCTCGTCGGAGACGAGCAGGACGTCGTGCTTGTCGCAGATCTCGCGCACGCGCTCGAAGTAGCCGGGCGGTGGCGGGAAGCAGCCGCCGGAGTTCTGCACGGGCTCGAGGAACACCGCTGCCACGGTCTCGGCACCCTCGAACTCGATCGCCTCCTCGATCCTGTTCGCGGCCCACAGCCCGAACGCTTTCGGGTCGTTGCGCAGCTCCTCGGGGCCGCGGTAGATGTTCGTGTTGGGGACCTTGTGCGCGCCGGGGACGAGGGGCTCGAAGGGAGCCTTCATCCCGGGGATGCCGGTGATGGACAGGGCGCCCTGCGGGGTCCCGTGATAGGCGACTGCTCGCGAGATGACCTTGTACTTGGTCGGTTGACCCATGAGCTTCCAGTACTGCTTCGCCAGCTTCCAGGCGGTCTCGACGGCCTCGCCCCCGCCGGTGGTGAAGAAGACGCGGTTCAGGTCGCCCGGTGCGTGATGCGCGAGGCGCTCCGCGAGGTCGATCGCCTGCGGGTGCGCGTACGACCACAGCGGGAAGAAGGCCAGCTCGGAGGCCTGCTGGCGGGCTCGCTCGGCGAGCTCGATGCGGCCATGACCGGCCTGCACGACGAACAGACCGGACAGTCCGTCGATGTAGCGACGTCCGGCGTCGTCCCAGATGTGGTGCCCCTCGCCGCGGACGATCGTCGGCACGTCGCTCTGCTCCCACACGCTCTGGCGCGTGAAGTGGCCCCAGAGGTGATCGCGGGCGGCCTGCGGTCGCGGTGTCCCCATCGGCGTCGTGCCGGCGTGCGTGGACGCGTCGATGCTCATCGGGTCCCCCAGTTGTAGAGCTGCTTGCGGAGCTTGAGGTAGACGAACGTCTCGGTGGTCTGGACGCCGGGGAGCGAACGCACCCGCTCGTCGAGGACCTCGAGGAGGTGCGCGTCGTCCTCGCAGACCACCTCGATCAGCAGGTCGAAACCACCCGCGCAGATGACGACGTAGTCGACCTCGGCGAGCGCCGCGAGCGAGTCGGCGAGGGTGCGCAGGTCCCCGGAGGCGCGGATGCCGATCATGGCCTGACGGGAGAAGCCGACCTGCGTGGGGTCCGTGACCGCCACGATCTGCATGACGCCGGTGTCGATGAGTCGCTGAACCCGTTGACGGACGGCAGCCTCCGAGAGCCCCACCGCTCGGCCGATCGACGCGTACGGCCGGCGACCGTCCTCCTGGAGCTGTTCGACGATCGCCTTCGAGACGTCGTCGAGGACGGGCGGCGTGGTCGCGTTGTGGCGTGGCTTCACCGCTCGATGGTGCCCCGGTGTGATGCAAACTGCAAGCGATTCCGTCGAACTGAGGTACTGGAACTACGAAATCCATGTAACTGCTTCGCTCCAGCCGTTGATTTCGGCGAGAACGGCGTTAACCTGCTGCCAGCGGGGCAAGGGCGCCCTCGCGTGCGCCGCCGCACGACCCGACAGAGGACCCCCAGGACCTTCGCGAAGGAGCCAGACGTGGCCGAGGCCAACAACTCTCTGCTCACGTTCGAGAACTTCATCGGTGGCAGGCGCACCCCTGCTGCCGACGGCCGGACCTCCGCGGTCATCGACCCGACGACCGGCGAGACCTATGCGACGGCTCCGGTGTCGGGCGCCGCGGACGTCGACGCGGCGATGCGGGCGGCCGCGTCGGCCTTCGAGGTGTGGCGCGAGACGACGCCCGGAGAGCGTCAGCGGGCGCTGCTCCGGTTCGCCGACGCGATCGACGCGCGGGCGCAGGAGTTCGTCGACGTCGAGTCGAAGGACACCGGCAAGCCGCTCGGGCTCACCGCGACCGAGGAGGTGCCGCTCTGCGGCGATCAGCTCCGGTTCTTCGCCGGTGCCGCCCGGGTCCTCGAGGGGGCGTCGGCAGGGGAGTACATGAGGGGCTTCACGTCGTACGTCCGGCGTGAGCCGATCGGCGTGTGCGCCCAGGTCACCCCGTGGAACTACCCCCTCATGATGGCGGTCTGGAAGATTGCGCCGGCGCTCGCGGCCGGGAACGCCGTGGTGCTCAAGCCGTCGGACACCACGCCCGCGTCGACGCTCCTCCTCGCCGAGGTCGCAGCGGAGTTCCTGCCCGAGGGCACCTTCAACGTCGTGTGCGGAGACCGCGACTCCGGCCGTGCGCTCGTCGACCACCCGGTGCCGGGAATGGTCTCGATCACGGGTTCGGTGCGGGCCGGCATGGAGGTCGCGGGCAGCGCGGCACGGGACGTCAAGCGCGTGCACCTCGAGCTCGGCGGCAAGGCGCCGGTGGTCGTCTTCGCCGATGCGGACCTCGCATCCGCCGCGGAGGCGATCGCGCTCGGTGGCTACTTCAACGCCGGTCAGGACTGCACGGCCGCGACGCGCGTCCTGGTCCACGCGTCGGTGCACGACGAGTTCGTCGCCGCGCTCGCGGGGCAGGCCCGCGGTCAGCGGACCGGGATGCCCGACGACCCGGCCGTGACCTTCGGTCCGCTGAACAACGTGGCTCAGCTCGAGCGCGTGCAGGGCTTCCTCGAGCGGCTGCCGGACCACGCGCAGATCGTCGTCGGCGGCAGCCGGGTCGGCGCGACGGGCTACTTCCACGAGGCGACCGTCGTGGACGGGCTCCGTCAGGACGACGAGGCGATCCAGACCGAGATCTTCGGACCGGTCATCACGATCCAGACGTTCCGCGACGAGTCCGAGGCGCTGGCCCTGGCGAACGGTGTCCCGTACGCGCTTGCGAGCTCGGTGTGGACCAAGGACCACGGAACGGCGATGCGCATGTCGAAGGGGCTCGACTTCGGCGTCGTCTGGATCAACACGCACATCCCGTTCGTGTCCGAGATGCCGCACGGCGGGTTCAAGCACTCCGGCTACGGCAAGGACCTGTCCATGTACGGGTTCGAGGACTACACCCGCATCAAGCACGTGATGAGCTCGCTCGACGCCTGACCGCACCACCCGCGTGGACAGCGGGAACCGTCGTGAATGTTCCAGGCAGGAAACCATTTCGTTGCAAGCAGGTACACGGACGACGGATTCTCTTGTCCGGAGCCGTATCTGCTGCAACGATCCGCAACGAGACCCGTTCATGGACGAAGTGACCGCCGCACCATCCGTCGACAGGAGCACCCGATGACCCCGCACCGCATGCAGCCGCCCAGGGACCCGATGATCCAGGCGCTCGTCCGGCAGGCCTCCGCCGCGCGCGCCCAGGCTGCGGCCGGCACCCTCTCCCGCCGGACCGTTCTCGGCGGGGCCCTCGGCATCGGTGGCGTCGCGGCCCTGCTGGCCGCGTGCGGCACCGGCGGTTCCACCTCGCCGACGGCATCGGCCGTCGCCGTGAAGGACGTCTCGAGCACCGACAAGACGGTGCACTGGGCGAACTGGACGCTGTACCTCGACTACGACGACAAGACCAAGACCTATCCCACGCTCGACGCGTTCACCAAGCAGACCGGCATCAAGGTCACCTACGCCGAGGACATCGACGACAACAACACCTACTTCGGCAAGATCCAGGCTCAGCTGTCGAACCATCAGGACATCGGTCAGGACATCGTGGTCTTCACGGACTGGATGGCGTCGCGGATGATCCGGCTCGGCTACACCCAGAAGCTCGACCACGCGAACATCCCGAACTGGAAGAACCTCCTGCCCGACCTACAGAACGTCGACTTCGACAAGGGGCGCAACTACACGCTCACGTGGCAGTCGGGCTTCGCCGGGATCGCCTGGACCAAGGACAAGGTCCCGGGCGGGATCGGGACCGTCTCCGACCTCTGGAAGCCCGAGTTCAAGGGCCGCATCGAGGTCCTCTCGGAGATGCGCGACACGATGGGGCTGATCATGCTCGACCAGGGCGTGGACATCGGCGGCACCTGGGGCGACAACGAGTTCAACGCGGCGCTGGACGTCTTGAAGGCTCAGATCAGCTCCGGCCAGATCCGTCAGGTCAAGGGCAACTCCTACAAGGAGGACCTGATCTCGGGTGATGCGGTGGCCGTGATCGGCTGGTCGGGCGACATCACGCAGATCAACTTCGAGCAGGGGGACAAGTGGCAGTTCGCGCTGCCCGAGGCCGGCGGCACGCTCTGGAGCGACAACCTCATGGTGCCGATCGCGGCGACGCACAAGACGAACGCCGAGAAGCTCATCAACTACTACTACGAGCCCGAGGTCGCCGCGACGGTCGCGGCCTACGTGAACTACATCTGCCCGGTCGTGGGAGCGAAGGACGCGATGACGTCGATCGACCCCACCCTCGTGGACAACGAGCTGATCTTCCCCAGCGCGAGCACGCTGGCCAAGGCGCACGTGTTCCGGACCCTGACGTCGGACGAGGAGACGCGCTACAACAAGGCGTTCCTCGCCACGATCGGGGCCTGATGGGAGTCACCACCAGCGGGTCCGACTCCGGGGCGGACCTCGAGCTCATCCGGGTCACCAAGGACTTCGGCACCTTCACCGCGGTCGACGACCTCACGCTCACGATCCCGTCCGGATCGTTCTTCGCGCTGCTCGGTCCGTCGGGCTGCGGGAAGACGACCACCCTGCGCATGGTCGCCGGTCTCGAGCGACCGTCGGCGGGACAGATCCGCATCGGCGGGAAGGACATCACCGCCACCAAGGCGTACCAGCGGCCCGTCAACACGGTGTTCCAGAGCTACGCCCTGTTCCCGCATCTCACCGTGCTCGAGAACGTCGCGTTCGGGCTGCGCCGTACCCACGCGAAGGACGCGTCGGCGAAGGCGGGCGACGGTCTCGACCTCGTCGAGCTCCGCCACCTCGCCGACCGCAAGCCGTCGCAGCTCTCCGGCGGTCAGCAGCAACGGGTGGCACTCGCCCGGGCGCTCGTGAACAACCCGGCGGTGCTGCTGCTCGACGAGCCGCTCGGGGCGTTGGACCTCAAGCTGCGCCGGCAGATGCAGGTCGAGCTCAAGCGGATCCAGACCGAGGTCGGACTGACGTTCGTGCACGTGACCCACGACCAGGAGGAGGCCATGACGATGGCCGACACGGTCGCGGTCATGAACGCCGGACGCGTCGAGCAGATGGGGCCCCCGGCCGAGCTCTACGAGCTGCCGCGGACCGCGTTCGTGGCCAACTTCCTCGGTCAGTCGAACCTGCTGACCGGGACGGTCGTCGAGCAGGGCGAGGTGCTGGGCGTCGATGTCGCCGGGACCCGGATCCAGGTCCCGGCTGCCCGCGCGGTCTCGCACGCCGGCAGCGTGCTGGTCGGCGTCCGGCCCGAGAAGGTCATGATCCTGACGGATCGGGATCCGATCCCGCCCGGCTGCAACGTCCTCGGTCCGGGCACCGTCGTCGACGTGTCCTTCAGCGGGGTCAGCACCCAGTACCAGGTGATGCTCCCCGGTCTGGGCACCTTCGGGGTGTTCGTGCAGAACCTCGTCGGAGGCGCCACCGTCGCGTGGGGAGACACGGTCCGCCTCGCCTGGCAGGCGGGCTTCACGTTCGGCCTCGACGGCGGCGACGACGTCAGCTCGGGTGCCCTCGAGCTGGACGGGGTCGCATGAGCATCGCTGCGGCTCTCAGCCAGGGCGCGGAAGATGGGCCCGTCGGAGGCGCGCCCGCCGCCGCTGCCACGAAGCCCGCACGCAGCGGCGCGTATCTCATGTTGCTGCCGGGTCTCGCGTACCTCGTCGTGTTCTTCGTCCTGCCGGTGTTCTCGCTGCTCGCGACCTCGCTCTACGTCCCGGCCCCCGGCGGCGACATCGGTCAGTTCGTGCCGGCGTTCCACTGGCAGAATTACGTGACGTCGCTGCAGGAGTTCTGGCCGCAGACCGTCCGGTCGTTCGTGTTCGCGCTCATCGCCACGATCGCGGCCCTGGTGATCGGCTACCCGATCGCCTACGTCATCGCGGTGCGGGCGCGGGGCAGGACCTTCCTCCAGGGGATGCTGCTCGTGCTCCTCGTCGCCCCGTTCTTCACGAGCTTCATCCTGCGGACGATCGCGTGGCGGCAGATCCTGGCGGACGACTCGTTCGTCGTGCACGCGATGAAGTGGCTGCACCTGCTGCCGTCCGACGGTCGCCTGACCGCGACGGCGTTCGCGGTGGTCGCGGGTCTGACGTACAACTTCCTGCCGTTCATGGCGCTGCCGATCTACGCGAGCCTGGAGCGGATGGACTCCCGGCTCCTCGAGGCCGGCGGCGACCTGTATGCCAACGGTCCGACGACCTTCTGGCGGGTGACCCTGCCGTTGTCGATGCCCGGTGTGGTGTCCGGGACCCTGCTGACCTTCATCCCGGCCTCGGGCGACTACGTCAACGCCGTGCTGCTCGGTAACCCGACGAGCACGGCGATGGTCGGCCAGATCATCGACTCGCGGTTCTTCGTGGTGAACGACTACCCCACGGCGTCGGTGCTCTCGGTCGTCCTGATGGTCGCGATCTTGATCCTCGTCGGTCTGTACGTACGGCGCGCCGGGACGGAGGACCTGCTGTGAGCACCGTGGGCACTGTGGGCACTGTGGGCACTGTGGGCGCGGCGCGCAACGACCTGGTCCGGCGCCGACATCGGTGGTCCCTCGGCGAGACCATCGTCCCGGTGTTCGCGGGCCTCGCGTTCATCTACCTCATGGTGCCGATCGGGTACACCGTGGCGTTCTCGTTCAACAACGCCGGGAAGTCGAACCTGGTCTGGAAGGGCTTCACCCTCGACGCGTGGAAGAACCCGTGCGGTGCGCCACAGGTGTGCGAGGCGTTCGGCAACTCTCTCAAGGTCGGCATCCTGGCCACCGTGGTCTCGACCATTCTTGGCACGCTCATCGCCCTGGCGCTGGTGCGCTACAAGTTCCGCGGCCGAGCGCTCGCGAACCTGCTGATCTTCCTGCCGATGTCCACCCCGGAGGTCGTCCTCGGTGCGGCGCTGCTCGCGCAGTTCCTCGCGCTGCGGGTCCAGCCGGGCTTCGGCACGGTGGTCATCGCGCACATCATGTTCTGCATCTCGTTCGTCGTCGTGACGGTCAAGGCACGCGTGGCGAGCCTCGACCCGAAGCTCGAGGAAGCCGCGGCCGACCTCTACGCCTCGAGCTGGCAGGCGTTCTGGAAGGTCACGTTCCCGCTGCTCATCCCGGGGATCGCGGCTGCCGCGCTGCTCGCGTTCTCGCTGAGCTTCGACGACTTCATCATCACGAACTTCAACTCGGGCAACTTCACCACGTTCCCGAAGTTCGTGTACGTGTCGCCGACGCGAGGGATCCCCCCGCAGGCGAACGTCATCGGGTCGTCCATGTTCGCCCTCGCACTGATCCTCGTCGTCGCGATCCAGGTC
>MLJW01000373.1_pt1 | contig 22558 bp, 35 predicted proteins | sample 888231 | NCBI WGS metagenome assembly MLJW01 (sample SAMN05788063, study PRJNA343431) | mine drainage metagenome | isolation source: sample collected from the inflow into an acid mine drainage treatment plant... | place: Germany: Lusatia, lignite mining district
GAAGCGCAGATGCACCGCGCTGGAAACCTTGTTGACGTTCTGCCCCCCCGCCCCCTGCGCACGCACGGCGGTGATTTCGATTTCGCTGTCGGGGATGATGATTTGGTCGGCCATGTTGAGCATCTTGCCACTTGCCCGACCCAATTGAAAGTTATAACATTGTTTAAACATTTGATTGGAGCAATACCATGCGTATCGCGCTTAGAAAAATCGGCAATTCCCGCGGCGTGCTCATCCCCGCCGCCCTGCTGGCTGCCTGCGACATCAAGGAAGAAGTCGAAATGCGCGTCGAGCACAACCGCCTCATCATCGAGTCTGTCACCCCGCAACTACGAAAGGGATGGTTCGATGGCTACCAGGCCGAAGGGGACGTTGATGCCTGGGCGGAACTGAAAGAAACTCCCGTCGAACAGGAAGAATGGGAATGGTAAAACGCGGCGAAGTTTACTGGGTCAGCCTCGACCCGACAGTCGGCACCGAAATCCGCAAAACCCGCCCCGCGCTCGTCGTATCCCCCGACGACATGAATGCCAGCCTCCCCCGCGTCATCATTGCCCCCCTCACCAGCAAAGGCCGCCCCTTGGGCTGCCGCCCGGAGGTCACTTTCAGCGGTCGGCCGGCGCGCATCCTGCTGGATCAGATCCGCAGTGTGGACAAACAGCGGCTGCTTGAAAAGATGGGGGAAATTGATTTTGCGCTGTGGCACCCGGTGTTGCTGGAGATGCTGGGGTAGGATCTGCATCAAAAGTGCGCATTTCCATTCGGCGCAATAAAGGATTGCGTGGACTTGATTGATTCGCGGGAAAATCATACGATTATTGCGTGATCAATTTCGTTAGCCCTGTCTTGAACATGAGATTCGAGTTAGAACCACATCATCGTGACACACCGAATAAAGAACTGATAGATGAGTTGCGACGTATCGCTGAGTTGTTGAAGCGTAATTCCGTAACGATCGACCAATTCAACGAACACGGAAAGTTCCACAGCACAACGCTCTCTAGACGTTTTGGGTCATGGTTCAAAGCTCTCGAAGCAGCAGGGCTAGAAAAAACTCGTAACCTACACCTCACGAATGAACAGTTGTTTGAGAACCTCGTGACTGTGTGGCTCAAATTTGGCCGCCAACCAAAGTACCAAGACCTTACCAAGAAAAATTCCCTATTCTCTTCAGGAACGTATGAAAAGCGTTTTGGTACTTGGCGCAAAGCCTTGGAAGCTTTCGTGGCATGGGCAAACGAAGACATAAACCCTGAAACAACACCCCAAGCCACCTCCTCACCACGACAACGCCGCACTCCACGAAACATCAATTGGCGGTTACGCGCCCTAGTCTTAATGCGTGACGGGGCGCGTTGTCAGCTTTGTGGCGCAGAGGCTCGCAATGGCGCCACACTTCACGTCGATCATGTGGTTCCGTGGAACAAAGGCGGTAAAACAACATTTGATAACCTTCAAGTTCTCTGCCATGTCTGCAACATTGGAAAAAGCGATGTGCAACTTTTGCCAGAGGGCCAACCCATTGCTCCAGCCCATCTAGGGCGCAATAACTGAAAGGCATTGCGTCGTATATATTCGGGTTTTCATTCGGCGCAATGCGCTTCGCGTATTGACGCCCTACCCAAGGTTGGATCACCATCCTTTCCCCTTCTGCCGCGCCGAGCAGCACAGCCAAGCCGGGGGCTTTCGGCAATCACTTGTCTGAGCTCCGCAACAGGCCACGCTTTGTGTGGCCTGTCAGGGCGAGTTTGATTGCCGCCCGGCTTGGCGAGCAGCGCAGGGAACCCCGAAGGGGCGCGGCTGGGCCACCCTTAGGGGCAGGGGGTGCCCTTCTTCTTTGGTTACTTTCTTTTGGGCAAGCAAAAGAAAGTGACTTGCCGCCGGGCAACCCCCGGCCCCAAATAAAATAGCCGTCAGTTGCCGGCTATCAATCCCCCTCGATCGGCCCCAACCTCCCAGCCTCAAAAAACGCCTCCACCTCCTCCGCCTCCCGCGTCCTCTTCATCGGCGGCAGACTCTGCCAGATCCGCTTGCCATAAGGCTTATCCACAATGCGCGGGTCGCAGATCATCAGCACCCCGCGATCCGTTTCGTCGCGGATCAGGCGCCCCGCGCCCTGCTTCAGGGTGATGACCGAATACGGCAACTGGTATTCCATGAAGGCATTTCTGCCCTCGGCATTCATTTTGTCGATGCGTGCCGCCAGCACCGGATCGTCCGGCGGGGCGAACGGCAGCTTGTCGATGATCACCAGCGACAATGCCTCGCCGCGCACATCCACCCCTTCCCAGAAACTCTGCGACCCCACCAGCACGGCATTGCCCAGGCGCCGGAAGCGGTCCAGCAGTTCGGTACGCGAACTCTCGCCCTGCATCAGCAGCGGATAGTCCAGGCCGTCGCGTTCGAAGGCATCCTTGAGGATGGCATGGATGTCCCGCATGGCGCGCAGGCTGGTGCACAGCACGAACGCCCGTCCGCGGCTGGCCTTGAGGACGGGCAGCCCCATGGCGGCCACGGCAGGCACGTAGCCGGGACTGTTGGGTGCGGGCATGCCCACGGGGACGTAGAGCAGAGACTGCCTGGGGTAATCGAAGGGACTGTCCCAGCGCGCCGTGACGGCCTGGGGCAATCCCATCTGGCCGAGGTAATGGCCGAAATCGTTTTTGACCGCGAGCGTGGCGGAGGTGAATATCCAGGCGCGCGGATGGCCTTCCATCTGCTTGGCGAAAATGTCGGCGATGGACAGGGGGGTCGCATGCAACTGCACCGACTGGGTGAACACTTCCACCCAGCGCACCAGGTTGTCGTTGGCGCCAGCCTGCCAGCTCATGAGCTGGGCATGCAGCGCCTGCGCCCGCTGCCAGCAGTTCTCCAGTGCCGGATCGCGTTGCGCCTGCGTTTCCAGCACCGCCGCCAGCGCCGCCAGCCGGTCCAGCAGGAGATCGAATGCGGCAATGAATCCGTCGCGCTCCAGCGCCTTCTGCACCGGCATGCGCGAGCCATCCATGCCGAATATCAGCCGGAAGTCGCGGGTGGCCTTCTCCAACGCAGCCGTCGCCTCGGGCAGGGCGACGCAATCCTTGGCGCTGGTCAGGTATTCGGCATGCGCATCGCGCGCCAGATCCATGACCTGGCTGGTGGAAACATCCTCGCCGAAAAACAGCCCGGCGGTTTCCGGCAGCTGGTGGGCTTCGTCGAAGATCACCGTGTTGGCGGCCGGCAGCAATTCGGAAATGCCCTCGTCGCGCAGCATGACGTCGGCGAAGAACAGGTGATGGTTCACCACCACCACATCCGCCGCCAGCGCGCGCTTGCGGGCTTCCATGACGAAACAGGCCTTGTAGTGCGCACACTCCTGGCCGATGCAGTTGTCGCGCGTGGAAGTCACCGCCGGCCAGATGGTGGCGTTTTCCGGCACCTCCGGCAGATCGCTCTTGTCGCCGGTTGAACTGGTATCGGCAAAGTTGCGGATGACATGGATGTAGCGCGCATCTTCCCGGTTGAGAAAACGCCCCTCGTTCGCAGCGCGCTCCAGATGAAAATGGCATACGTAATTGGCACGGCCTTTCAGCATCGCCACCGTCACCGGCACCATCAGCGCATCGCGCACGGCAGGCAGGTCGCGGTTGAACAATTGATCCTGCAGGGTTTTGGTTCCGGTGGAAATGATCACCTTGCCACCGGAGAGCAGGGCCGGCACCAGATAGGCGAAGGTCTTGCCGGTCCCCGTGCCGGCCTCGGCCACCAGCACCCGATGATCGTTGATCGCCTGCTGTATCGCGTCCGCCATCTCCAGTTGCTGCAGACGCATGCGGTAGCCCGGAATGGTGGCCGACAGCGCCCCATCGGCCCCGAAAATTTGAGCAATGTCGGTCAAAGAGGATTAAGCCTGGGAGCCGATGATCCGCACTTCGCGTTGCGGATAGGGGACCGTCACGCCATTGGCCTTGAATTCCCGCCAGATGTCGAGATACAGGGCGGACTTCATGCTGGCGGAACCCTCTTCCGGATCTTCGATCCAGAACGACAATTGCAGATCGATCCCGCTTTCGCCAAAGCCCTGCACCAGCCCTTCCGGAGCCGGGTCCTTCAGCACCCGCGAATGACGGAGTGCCGCCTGCTTCATGATGTCGATCACCTGTTCCAGATCGCATTCGTATCCGATCTGGACCGGCATCAGTATCCTGGCTTTACGGTCGGACAAGGAATGGTTGATTACCGCTGAAGTGATCAAGGTGTCGTTGGGAATCACGACTTCGGTGCCATCGAGCTTGCGCAGCACCATGTAGCGCGAACGGATCTGGTGCACGATGCCGTAGTGGCCGTCCACGGTGATGACATCATCGAGATGCACCGACTGGTCGAGCAAAATGATGAAGCCGCTGACATAGTTGCTGGCGATCTTCTGCAGTCCGAAGCCGAGGCCGACACCGAGGGCCCCGCCGAATACCGATAGCAGGGTGATATCGAAGCCGATCGCGGACAGCGCAACTAGCACCCCGACCAGGGTCAGCAGGATGCGCACCAGTTTGGTCAGTACCACGCGCAGATTCATGTTGATCTGCGCAGCGCGCATCAGCCGGTTTTCCAGCAGGCGGCTGAACCAGAGCGCCACCATCACCGTCACGGCCACCGTGACTAACGACTGCAGGATCAGCAGCACGCTGATCCTGTTCTTGCCGATGCTGAAGCCGGCATCTTCAAGCCCCTGCAGTATGTCCGGCAGCAGCCCGCTAAGATGCAGCACCACCACCACCCAGATGGTGGCACTTATGGCATTTTCAGTGGATTTGAGGACTACACTGGGCGGAAAAATATAGCGTAGCGCGTAGACCGCCAGTCGTATCGCCGCCATCGCCACCAGCAGTGTCGATGCCAGCGTCAACAGGCTGGTATGATGCCCCCAGTGATTCAGCGCCAGCCTGCCAAGCGTCACGAAGGCCAGCGCCGTGAGCGGAAACAGGACGCGCCGGGCGCTGCCGACACCGATCTTCCAGGACTCCGGCGACTTGACGACGAGATGCCTGTGCATGATTGCATTCAGCGCCCAGGCCAGCACCAGGGCGATCAGAAGCACTGCGATCTGCCAATACAAGGCCGGGCTGTTCAGGTCATTCATCAGATCTATCCAGTTTTCGCGCATGGACACCTCAAGAAACCCGTGATTTCGGGTTGTCTGGCAAAAGTGTTATTTTATGGAATCCGCAGCACTCGCGCCCATGAGGCCCAAAATTTTTCTCTGCTGTCCGCATCATTGGAACCTGCCATGTTGATACTCTACGGAACGGAAGGCTGTCACCTGTGCCACGAGGCGCAGTCGCTGCTGCAACAATTGGCGCTGGTCTGGCACGACGTCGACATCATCGACGACGACCGCCTGCTCGAAACCTACGGCACGCGCATCCCCGTCCTGCACCTGCATGGCAAGGAGCTCGGCTGGCCCTTCCAGCGACAGGATGTGCTGCGCTTTCTGGACGCAGCCGCTAGTTGATGACCTGAAGCGCCAGGCCGACCTTCAAATCCAGCTGCGCTGCAGCGCGACAGCCGTTGCCGGCGATCTCGACCAGGCCGATGCTGTTTTCGTACCAGAACATGGTGCCTTCCGGGACGGCGGAAAATGTCTGCGCATAAGGTATTTTCCGGCCCCAGGCCCCCAGATGCGCGCCATGCGCGATTACGCCCTGCCGGATGCCGGTCATGGCGTTGCCATAATGGTCGACGTAAACCACCTGAAGCAGGTCGCCTGCTGCCAGTTCAACATCAAGGTTGTCCACTTCCAGCAATGCGCCATCCCACCATTCGCCCTTGGCGAGCATGGCTGCTATCGGGGCAAACAGGTCGCGCCCATGAAAAGTCGCGGACAGCACCGGAGGTCGCCATACGATTTCCCAGATACGCCAGTGCCTGGCTCGTGCCCTGACCACCGACAGCAATCCATTGTCCGGCCCGACATACCAGCGTCCGTCCGCCTGCAAAACGATGGCGCGGCGCGGTCCGCCTACACCGGGGTCAACCACTGCCAGCAGGACCGCATCCTGTTCCGGGATCGAGCATGACAACGCAGCCAGCAAATGTGCCCCGGCCAGCACGTCCTGATCCGGCACCGCGTGCAGCAGATCGATGATGGCTGCGGATGGAAAATGCCGCAGCAGTACGGCTCTCAGCTGGCCGGTGTAAATGTCTTGACTGCCGAAATCAGTAATCAGATAGATCATGGCAGGCCAGCCTCAGGAACGCCTGGGCCGCAGAAAAGAAAAAAGCCAGTCGTAACTGGCTTTTTTCGTGCTCACGCTCTATCCGATTACTCGGCTGCAACGGTTTCGGCATCCGTTTCGGGACGATCAACCAGTTCTACCAGGGCCATCGGCGCATTGTCACCATTGCGGAAACCGCACTTGAGAATACGCAGATAACCGCCGTTGCGGGTCTGATAGCGCGGACCCAGCTCATCGAACAGCTTGACGACGATGTCGCGGTCACGCAGACGGTCGAACGCCAGGCGGCGGTTGGCCACGGTAGCCTTCTTGCTCAGGGTGATCAGAGGCTCCGCCACCTTGCGCAGCTCCTTGGCCTTGGGCAACGTGGTCTTGATGATCTCGTGCTTGAGCAGGGAATTGGTCATGTTTTGCAACATGGCCTTACGATGGCTGCTGGTGCGGTTCAGTTTACGATTGCTTACGCGATGACGCATGGTATTACCCTCACACTCTTTCAAGGCCAACCGGCGGCCAGTTTTCCAGTTTCATGCCCAACGTCAGACCTTTGGATGCCAGAACATCCTTGATCTCGTTCAGCGACTTGCGGCCCAGATTGGGAGCCTTCAACAATTCATTTTCCGAGCGCTGAATCAGATCACCGATGTAGAAAATATTTTCCGCCTTGAGGCAGTTTGCGGAACGCACCGTCAGTTCCAGATCATCAACCGGCCGAAGCAGGATCGGATCAACCTGGGGCGCATTCTTGACCTCGATCACTGCAGGGGCGCCTTCCAGGTCGGCAAACACCGCCAGCTGGCCCATCAGAATCCTTGCGGAATCGCGGATGGCCTGCTCTGGATCGATCACGCCATTGGTCTCGACATCCATCACCAGCTTGTCCAGGTCGGTGCGTTGCTCAACACGCGCGCTTTCGACCTGGTAGCTGACCTTGGTGACCGGGCTGAACAGGGCATCCACCATGATGAAGCCAAGCACGCGATCTTCCTCAACATTCTTCTGACGCGCAGGCACCGGCTGATAACCACGGCCCATCTCGACCTTGACTTCCAGATTGAGCTTTCCGCCCTTGGTCAGGTGTGCGATGACATGCTCCGGATTGACGATTTCGGCGTCATGACCGGTTTCAAAATCGCCCGCAGTGACCACGCCCTCTGCGGACTTGTTGAGCGTCAGCACGGCTTCAGTCTTGCTATGCAGCTTGAGCGCGACACCCTTCAGATTGAGCAGGATGTCAACGACATCTTCCTGCACGCCGTCGAGTGTGGAGTACTCGTGCACCACGCCATCGATCTTGACTTCAGTCACGGCAAAGCCGGGGATCGAAGACAACAGAACGCGACGCAGGGCATTGCCCAGCGTATAACCAAATCCACGCTCCATCGGCTCGAGCGTAACCCGTGCACGCACGGGAGAAATCACTTCAACATCGACGACACGAGGCGTCAGGTATTCAGTCGGACTGCTTTGCATGGCTTGTTTTCCTATGGATTACTTGGAGTAAAGCTCAACCACCAAGCCTTCATTGATGGTGGCAGGAAGTTCGTCACGCTGCGGCTTGGCCTTGAACGTACCCTTGAATTCCTTGACATCAACTTCCAGCCATTCGGGGAAACCACGTTGTGCAGCAGCTTCCATGGCACCCTTGATCCGCAGTTGCTGCCTGGAATGCTCGGCCACTTCAATCACATCACCCGGCTTCACCTGGAAGGAAGGGATGTTGACGCGCGAACCGTTCACCTTGATGCTGTTGTGGCGCACAATCTGGCGGGCTTCGGTACGGGAAGCGCCGATGCCCATGCGATAGGTCACATTATCCAGACGGCATTCCAGTAGTTGCAGCAGGTTCTCGCCGGTAATGCCCTTCTTGCGGTCTGCCTCTGCATAGTAACCGCGGAACTGATGCTCCAGAATGCCGTAGATACGACGGACCTTCTGCTTTTCACGCAGCTGCACGCCGTAGTTCGACATGCGCGACGCACGCTTCTGGCCATGCTGGCCAGGAGGGAAGTTGCGCTTTTCAATGGCGCACTTGTCAGTAAAGCACTTCTCGCCCTTGAGGAACAGCTTTTCGCCTTCGCGGCGGCACTGACGGCACTTGGGATCAAGATTTCTAGCCAAGATATTCTCCTTCTATATTCCGCCGAAAATTAAATACGACGCTTTTTGGGCGGACGGCAACCGTTATGCGGCACCGGGGTTACGTCGGTAATGCTGGTGATCTTCAGTCCCACCGCATTGAGGGCACGCACCGAGGACTCGCGGCCAGGGCCGGGTCCGGTAATGCGCACTTCCAGATTCTTCACGCCGCATTCCTGGGCTGCCTTGCCGGCCGCTTCGGCCGCTACCTGGGCAGCGAACGGAGTGCTTTTGCGGGAACCCTTGAAACCAGCCCCACCCGACGTTGCCCAGGACAACGCATTGCCCTGACGGTCGGTAATGGTGATGATGGTGTTGTTGAAGGAAGCATGGACGTGGGCGATGCCCTCGGCAATGTTCTTCTTAACTTTCTTGCGTACGCGTACGTTTGCTTTAGCCATGTCGCATTATTCCTTACTTGGATGACTTGATCGGCTTGATCGGACCCTTACGCGTCCGTGCATTGGTTTTGGTGCGCTGGCCACGAACCGGCAGGCCGCGACGGTGGCGCACGCCACGGTAGCACCCAAGATCCATCAAGCGCTTGATGTTCATGGAAACTTCGCGACGCAGATCACCTTCAACCTTCAACTTGGCAACTTCGTCACGCAGCTTTTCCACTTCAGCGTCATTCAGATCCTTGATCTTGGTCGTCGTGATGACGCCCGCAGCTGCACAGATCTGCTTTGCTGTATTTCGACCAACGCCGTAAATCGCGGTCAACGCGATATCGGCATGCTTGTGATTCGGGATATTTACCCCTGCTATCCGAGCCATGTACTTACTCCAAAAATGGCAGATTCAAAAAAGCCGGCGATTCTAACACCTAAGCGCCAGCTATGCAATTATCCCTGACGCTGTTTATGGCGCGGGTCAGTACAGATCACACGCACCACACCGCGGCGGCGGATTACCTTGCAATTACGACATAAAGCCTTAACCGATGCACGAACTCTCATTTCATCCCTCTCGCTGCATTAACTATTTGGCGCGGAAAGTAATTCTCGCGCGCGACAAATCATAAGGTGTCAATTCAACCGTCACCTTATCCCCTGGAAGAATACGTATGTAGTGCTTACGCATTTTTCCAGAGATATGACCCAAAACGACATGACCGTTTTCAAGCTTGACACGAAAAGTCGCATTGGGAAGGTTTTCCAAAACCTCCCCCTGCATCTCGATCGTGTCTTCCTTTGCCATCCCCACTGACTAGCGCGGCAGTACCGCACTTCCCTTGAAGTTGGCTTTTTTCAGCAGGCTTTCATACTGATGTGACATCAGATAGGACTGCACCTGCGCCATGAAGTCCATAGTGACTACTACGATAATCAGGAGTGATGTTCCACCGAAGTAGAACGGCACATTGAACTTCACAATCAAAAATTCCGGCAACAGGCACACTGCCGTGATGTACGCCGCACCCACCAGCGTCAGTCGCGACATGATGCGGTCGATATATTTTGCCGTCTGTTCACCCGGACGAATTCCCGGAACAAACGCACCGCTTTTCTTCAGGTTGTCAGCCGTTTCCTTCGGGTTGAATACCAGCGCGGTATAAAAGAAACAGAAAAACACGATCGCCAGCGCGTACAGCATTACGTACAGAGGCTGTCCGGGCGACAAGGTCGATCCGACATCCTTCAGCCAGCTCATGCGCTCGCTGCTGCCGAACCACCCCGCCAGCGTTGCCGGAAACAGAATGATGCTGGAGGCAAAAATGGGGGGAATGACGCCCGCCATGTTCAGCTTCAGCGGCAGGTGCGAAGTCTGGCCACCAAATACCTTGCGCCCTACCTGCCGCTTGGCATAGTTCACGGTTATCTTGCGCTGGCCACGTTCAACGAACACCACGAAGGCAGTTACTAGAATCGCAGCTGCAAACAGGAAAATCACCAGGGGGATCGAAAAAGCCCCGGTACGTGCCAGTTCCAGCGTGCCACCGACTGCTCTTGGCAAACCGGCAACAATGCCCGAGAAGATGATGATGGATATGCCGTTGCCTATGCCGCGCTCGGTAATCTGTTCACCCAGCCACATCAGGAACATGGTGCCGCTGACCAGGGTGATCACCGCAGTTAGGCGGAACATCAGGCCGGGATCCAGAACCAGACCTGGCTGCGCTTCCAGTGCGATCGAAATGCCCGCAGCCTGAAACAGCGCCAGGAAAACAGTACCGTAGCGTGTATATTTCGTGATCTGGCGACGACCGCTTTCACCCTCTTTTTTCAGCTGCTCCATCTGCGGGGAAACAACCGTCATCAATTGCATGATGATGGAAGCGGAAATGTACGGCATGATTCCCAGGGCAAACACGGTAAAGCGCGACAATGCCCCACCGGAGAACATGTTGAACATGCCGAGAATTCCACCCCCCTGCGACTCGAACAGCTTCGCCAAGGCATCGGGATCTATGCCGGGCACAGGGATGTGGGCACCCATACGGTAGACCACCAGCGCACCGAGCACAAACAACAGACGGCTCTTGAGCTCGTCCATCTTGCCTACTGCGCCAAGGAATGAGTTATCGTTTGCCAAAACCGTTTACTCTGCGACCTTGCCGCCAGCCGCCTCAATCGCCGCACGAGCACCCTTGCTCAACAGCAGGCCCTGTACATTGATTGCCCGCGTCACTTCGCCGGACAGATAAACCTTGACCGCGCGGACGCCAGCCGGGATCACATTGGCCTGCATCAGCGCCAGCATGTCGATGGTATCGCCCACCACGGCCACCAGTTCGCTGGTACGCACGCGGGCGGTATTGTCCTTGGTGAGGGAAACGAATCCACGTTTGGGCAGGCGACGCTGAATCGGCATCTGACCGCCTTCGAAGCCGACCTTGTGAAAGCCACCGGTACGTGATTTCTGACCCTTGTGACCGCGACCTGCGGTCTTGCCCAGACCGGAACCAATGCCCCGACCTACGCGGCGCTTGGCGTGCTTGGCACCCTCTGCGGGCTTGATAGTATTCAGTTTCATTTAGCCTTCTACCTTCAAAAGATAGCCCACCTTGTTGATCATGCCGCGATTCTCCGGTGTATCCAGGACTTCGACAGTGTGATTCAGGCGGCGCAAGCCCAGGCCACGCACACAGGCGCGATGGGATTCAATACGTCCGATGACGCTCTTTACCAGCGTCACCTTGACACTGGCGGGAACAACAACCTTGTTTGCTTTTGCCATGATTTAGCCTCTGATTTCTTCCACGGACTTACCGCGCTTGGCAGCAACTTCCGAAGGTGTATTCATGGATTTCAGACCGTTGAGAGTTGCACGGACAACATTGTAGGGATTGGTCGAACCGATGCATTTAGCCAGCACATTGGTCACGCCCATCACCTCGAACACGGCGCGCATCGCACCGCCGGCAATGATCCCGGTACCTTCCGATGCCGGCATCATGAACACCTTGGCTGCACCATGCTCACCGACCACTGCGTGGTGCAGAGTGCCGTTGTTCAGGCTGATCTTGACCATCGCACGACGAGCTTCATCCATGGCCTTTTGCACTGCCGCAGGAACTTCGCGCGCCTTGCCCTTGCCCATGCCAACGGAGCCATCGCCATCGCCAACCACGGTCAGCGCGGCAAAACTCATGATCCGGCCGCCCTTGACCACCTTGGTGACCCGGTTGACCCCGATCATCTTCTCGCGCAGACCATCGGTCTGCTGCTGTTCTACTTCAACTCTCGCCATCATCAACCCCGTCTATTAGAAGGACAAGCCGTTTTCACGGGCGGCATCAGCCAGCGCCTTGATACGACCATGGTACTTGTAGCCGGAGCGGTCAAACGCGACCTTGGTAATCCCGGCAGCCTTTGCCTTTTCCGCAATGCGCTTGCCGATCAGGACGGCTGCTTCTGAATTGCCGCCATTCTTGATCGACTTACGGATTTCGACTTCCGCAGTGGAAGCACTCGCCAGCACCTTGTCACCGCTTTGGGCGATGATTTGGGCATAAATATGGCTGTTAGTCCGATGAACGCTCAAACGCGTTACCTTCAGCTCGGCGATCTTGGCACGGGTTTTACGTGCGCGACGCTGACGTGCATCTAAATTATTCATGGCTAAACCTTACTTCTTCTTGGTTTCTTTGATAATCACCACTTCATCGGAATAGCGCACACCCTTGCCCTTGTAGGGCTCCGGCTTGCGATATGCACGAATTTGTGCGGCGACCTGACCCAACACCTGCTTGTTCATACCCTTGAGCACGATTTCCGTCTGGGTGGGCGTTTCCACAGAGATGCCTTCGGGCATCTTGTGGTTGATCGGGTGTGAGTAACCCAAATCAAGATTCAGCGCTGTTCCCTGGGCTTGAGCCTTGTAGCCCACGCCGACCAGGGTCAGCTTCTTGCTGAAGCCCTGGGATACGCCCAGCACCATATTGGCCACCAAGGCACGAATGGTTCCGGACATGGCACGAGAGTGCTTGCTGTCATTGGATGCCGCTACCGTCACCGAATCACCTACGCGAGCCAGCTGCACCGCATCGGTCAGTGACTGGGTCATTTTCCCGAGCGGACCGCTCACCGAAATGACATCAGCCGACAACAGCACTTCAACCTTGGCGGGGATTACAACCGGGTTTTTTGCAACACGAGACATGTCATACCCCCCTTAAGCCACAACGCACAGCACTTCGCCGCCGATGCCGGCAGCGCGTGCTTTACGATCGGTCATTACACCTCTGGACGTGGATACGATCGCCACTCCCAGACCATTCATCACCGGCGGAATGCTGTCATTCGCACGATAGACGCGCAGGCCGGGACGGCTTACGCGGTCGATCTTCTCGATCACGGGGCGACCGGCATAATATTTCAGGCTGATCTCCAGCACTGGCTTGCCTTCATTGGCATGCACCGTGAAATCATCCACATAACCCTCATCCTTCAGAACGCTGGCAATCGCGCCCTTCAGCTTGGAAGCTGGCATGGAAACGCTCACCTTGTTTGCGCTCTGCGCGTTGCGGATACGCGTCAGCATATCGGCAATCGGATCACTCATACTCATCGCTTATCTCCCTCTTACCAGCTAGCCTTGGTGACACCCGGCACTTCGCCGCGCATCATCAATTCACGCAGCTTGCTGCGCGCCAGACCGAACTTTCTGAATACGCCACGCGGGCGACCGGTCAATGCACAGCGGTTGCGCAGACGCACCGGACTGGAATTGCGCGGCAGACTTTGCAGCTTCAACTGTGCAGCACGACGGTCTTCCGGACTCGCCTGCGAATTCTTGATCACCGCGTTCAACTCTTCGCGCTTGCCAGCATACTTCTTTACCATGACGCGACGCTTCTCGTCGCGCTCAATCAGACTTGTCTTAGCCATGACGTCCTCAGTTTCTAAAAGGAAAACTGAATGCGGCGAGCAATGCACGCGCCTCGTCATCAGTCTTCGCAGTGGTTGTGATCGTGATATTCATGCCGCGCAGTGCATCCACCTTGTCGTAATCGATTTCGGGGAAAATGATTTGCTCGCGAACACCCATGTTGAAGTTGCCACGACCATCAAATGACTTGCCGGAAACGCCACGAAAATCGCGAATGCGGGGAATGGCAATGGTAATCAGCCGATCCAGGAATTCATACATGCGATCCTTGCGCAAGGTCACCTTGCATCCGACAGGATAACCATCGCGAATCTTGAATCCGGCAATGGACTTGCGGGACAGCGTCACCACCGGCTTCTGGCCGGCGATCTTCAGCATGTCACCCACTGCATTTTCCATGATCTTCTTGTCTGCGACCGCTTCACCTACACCCATGTTGAGGGTGATCTTTTCGATGCGCGGCACCTGCATGACAGACTTGTAGCCAAACTGCTCAACCAGCTGCTTGGATACCGTATCTTTATAAAACTGTTTCAAACGAGCCATGATTCACCCTTATGCGTCGACGACTTCGCCGTTAGACTTGAATACGCGCACCTTGCGGCCATCTTCAAGAATCTTGAATCCGACGCGGTCACCCTTCTCGGTCGCACGATTGAACAATGCGACATTAGAAATATGGACAGGCATTTCTTTTTCAATAATGCCGCCAGTCACACCCTTCATCGGGTTTGGCTTGGCATGCTTCTTCACCATGCCAACCCCCTCAACAACCACCTGGTCGGTATCCAGCACGCGCAGAACGGTTCCGCGCTTGCCATTGTCCTTGCCGGTGATGACGACCACTTCGTCGCCCTTACGGATCTTGTTCATCCCCATCTCCTTACAGAACTTCCGGCGCCAGCGAAACGATCTTCATGAAGCGCTCGCCACGCAGCTCGCGTGTCACGGGCCCGAAAATACGGGTGCCGATCGGCTCCAGCTTGTTATTGAGCAGCACAGCAGCATTGCCGTCGAACTTGACCAACGAACCGTCAGGGCGACGCACGCCCTTGACTGTGCGAACCACGACAGCGCTGTAGACTTCGCCTTTTTTGACGCGTCCACGCGGCGCCGCATCCTTGATGCTGACCTTGATGATGTCGCCGATGCCAGCGTAACGACGTTTTGAGCCGCCCAGGACCTTGATGCACATAACGGAGCGTGCACCAGTGTTGTCCGCGACTTCCAGCCGGGATTGCATTTGTATCATGAAATAATCTCCAACTTAATCCGTTAAACCAATACCGGCCGCGAATCATAACGGCCGGCTAGCCAACGGTCAGTATTGGGGCGACAGCTATAGGTCGCCGAAAAGCCGAGCATTCTATCTTGCCTTATCCCAACAGGCAAGAAGAATTAAACGGTTACTGCCTTCTCCACGATCTTGCTTACGGACCAGGTCTTGGTCTTGGAAAGCGGGCGAGACTCCTGAATCACCACCAGGTCACCCTCGTGGCATTCGTTATTCTCGTCGTGAGCATGAAACTTCTTCGATCGACGGATCACTTTGCCGAGCAAAGGATGCTTGACCTTGCGTTCAACCAGCACGGTCACAGTTTTATCCATCTTGTCACTGACGACACGGCCGCTTAAGGTGCGCACAACCTTTTCAGTTTGAATTGCTTCGGTACCCATATTCACTCCGTATTAAGCTTCTCTGGCTTTTTCAGCCAGAACAGTGCGGACGCGGGCAATGTCACGACGCACCTTGCCCACCTGATCCACTTTGCTCAACTGCTGGGTCGCCAACTGCATGCGCATAGAAAACTGCGCACGCCGCAACTCAATCAGCTCACTATTCAGCTCGTCAACCGACTTCGCTCTCAATTCGACTGCTTTCATTCTCAGCTCCCCATGTGGCGAGTGGCGAAGGTGGTCTGGATGGGCAGCTTGTCAGCGGCCAGCCTGAACGCTTCGCGCGCCATTTCTTCACTAACGCCATCCATCTCATACAGCATCTTACCGGGTTGAATTTCAGCCACGAAATATTCCGGGCTACCCTTACCATTACCCATGCGCACTTCGGCAGGCTTCTTCGAAATCGGCTTGTCCGGGAAAATTCGGATCCAGACCCGACCACCGCGCTTGATGTGACGCGTCATGACACGGCGCGCAGCTTCAATCTGACGCGCAGTCAGACGCCCACGACCAATTGCCTTGAGGCCAAACTCACCGAAACTCACCTTGTTACCAGTGGTTGCAATGCCCTTATTCCGACCCTTCTGCTGTTTGCGGAATTTCTGTCTAGCTGGCTGCAGCATTTTTCGCCCCCGACTTTCTGACTCTTTTCTCTGGTTCGACTGATGCTGCAGGCTGTTGGGCCTTGCCAGCAATCATCTCGCCCTTGTATACCCAGACCTTGATGCCGATGATGCCATAGGTGGTCTGTGCTTCGGCCACGCCATAGTCGATATCGGCACGCAAGGTATGAAGTGGCACGCGGCCTTCGCGATACCATTCGGTCCGCGCAATTTCGATTCCGTTCAGACGGCCCGCGCTCATGATCTTGATGCCCTGCGCTCCCAGGCGCATGGCGTTCTGCATCGCACGCTTCATGGCGCGACGAAACATCACACGCTTCTCCAGCTGTTGCGCAATGCTTTCCGCAATCAATGTAGCGTCGAGCTCAGGCTTGCGGATTTCCTCGATATTGAGGTGAACAGGAACGCCCATCATGCCCTGCAGGGTGGACCGCAGAACTTCGATGTCCTCACCCTTCTTACCGATGACGATACCAGGGCGTGCACTGTAGATCGTGATCTTGGCATTTTTGGCGGGACGCTCGATGATGATCTTGCTCACCGCAGCGTGCGCCAGCTTCTTCTTGAGGAAAGAACGAACCTTGATGTCGCCATTGAGCATCGCAGGGAAATTCTTGCTCGAAGCATACCAGCGCGATGTCCAGTTCTTCTGTACGCTTAGGCGGAAACCAATCGGATGAATTTTTTGACCCATGATGATTCCCTTAGTTGCCGACTGTCACAGTGATGTGACAGGTAGGTTTAGTAATGCGGCCAGCACGACCCTTGGCACGAGGACGGATTCTCTTCATCACCACGCCCTTGTCGACATAGATGGAAGTCACCTTCAGCTCGTCAACATCGGCACCTTCGTTGTGCTCGGCGTTGGCAATTGCGGATTCAACCACTTTCTTGATGATCTCGGCACCCTTCTTGGGGCAGAACGTCAATATGCTCAGCGCATTATCGACTTTCTTGCCGCGAACCAGATCGGCCACCAGACGCGCTTTTTGCGGTGACAGGTGTACACCTCTCAGCATTGCAGATACTTGCATCGTCATGCTCCTACTTCTTGGCTTTCTTGTCGGCGGCATGTCCCTTGAACGTACGGGTCAATGCGAATTCGCCGAGCTTGTGGCCAATCATGTTTTCCGAAACCAGCACAGGAACATGCTGCCTGCCGTTATGCACTGCGATCGTCAGACCGATGAAATCGGGCAGAATGGTGGAACGACGCGACCAGGTCTTGATTGGACGCCGGTCCTTGGCAGCGTGAGCCACCTCCACCTTCTTCAGCAGATGACCGTCAATGAACGGGCCTTTTTTAATAGAACGTGCCATATTGATTACCTCTTATTCGACGGACGACGGGCAACGCGCATGGTGTCAGTACGCTTGTTGTTACGCGTACGGTAACCCTTGGTCGGGGTACCCCATGGACTCACCGGGTTCATACCTGCGGCTGTCTTGCCCTCACCGCCACCGTGCGGGTGATCAACAGGATTCATCACCACACCACGCACCGTTGGACGCACCCCACGCCAGCGCATGGCGCCGGCCTTGCCGATGGAACGCAGCGAATGCTCTTCGTTGCCCACCTGGCCAATGGTCGCCTTGCAGTCGACATGAATACGACGAACTTCACCGGAACGCAGACGCAGCTGGGCATAACTGCCTTCACGCGCCAGCAACTGCACCGAGGTGCCGGCCGAACGTGCAATCTGCGCACCCTTGCCCGGCATCATCTCGATGCAATGCACCGTGCTACCGACCGGAATATTACGCAACGGCAACGCATTGCCCGGCTTGATCGGTGCTTCCGAACCGCTGATCAACTGGGTCCCGACGGCAACGCCGCGCGGGGCAATGATGTAACGGCGTTCACCATCGGCATAGCACAGCAAGGCCAGATTCGCGCTGCGGTTCGGGTCATACTCCAGACGCTCGACCGTCGCGGGAATCCCATCCTTGTTACGGCGGAAGTCCACGATGCGGTAGTGCTGCTTGTGGCCACCGCCCTGATGACGGATCGTAATGTGGCCGTTGTTGTTACGGCCCGCATTCTTACTTTGCTTCTCCAGCAGGGGCGCATAAGGCTTGCCTTTATGCAGGTCGGGATTAACGACCTTGACGACAGCGCGCCTGCCCGGGGAAGTCGGCTTGACTTTAATCAGTGCCATGTTCTACTCCTATTCGCCCGCTGCAAAGTTGATTTCCTGGCCCGGCTTCAGGCTCACATAAGCCTTCTTCCAGTCCTTGCGATGGCCCGTAACCTTACCCGAACGCTTGGTCTTGCCCTTGACGTTCAGAACGGACACCCCATCAACTTCGACCTTGAAAACCAGCTCGACCGCAGCCTTGATTTCATGCTTGGTGGCGTCGGTACGCACCTTGAATGCAATTTGCTGATGCTTGTCGGCAACAAAGGTTGCCTTCTCGGTGATCTGCGGAGCAAGAATCACCTGAAACAGACGATTTTGATTCAGATTGGTGGTGCTCATGCCAGAATCTCCTCAAGTCGCTTGACCGCACTCAAGGTCATGATGACCTTGGGGAAATGCACCAGGCTCACCGGATCAGCGTGCTGCGCCTCGACAACCAGCACGTGCGGCAGATTGCGGGCAGACAGATACAGGTTTTCATCAAAGCCGTCGGTCACTACCATCACGGAATCGCCGCAGCCCATGCTCTTGATCTTGTCGCAGAACAGCTTGGTCTTGGGCGCATCGACGCTGAAGTCATTGACGACCGCAAGGCGATCCTGACGCACCAGCTCGGACAGGATGGACTGCATGCCGGCACGGTACATCTTGCGATTGACCTTGTGGCTGTAATTTTCATCCGGGCTATTGGGGAAAGCGCGACCGCCTCCGCGCCAGATCGGGCTAGAGGACATACCGGCTCGCGCACGCCCAGTGCCCTTCTGGTTCCAGGGCTTGTGAGTGGTGTGACTAACCGTGTCACGCCCCTTCTGGGCACGCGTTGCAATTCTGGCATTGGCCATGTATGCAGTCACGACCTGATGCACCAGCGCCTCATTGAATTCGCGACCAAAAGTCGCTTCGGAAACTTCAACACCAGCCTTGGCCAGCTTGCCGTTCTTGTCTATCAGCTTGAGTTCCATCATGCACCCGCCTTCACGCTCGGACGTACCACGACATCGCCACCCTTAGCGCCAGGGATGGCGCCCTTGATCAGCAGCAGATTGCGCTCACGATCAACGCGCACGACGGTGAGATTCTGCACGGTTGTCTTTACCGCACCCAGGTGGCCAGCCATGCGCTTGCCGGGGAACACACGACCCGGATCCTGCGCCATACCGATGGAGCCGGCAGAGTTGTGCGAACGGGAGTTACCGTGCGACGCACGATTGGAGCTGAAATTGTAGCGCTTGATCGCGCCGGCAAAACCCTTACCGATCGAAGTCCCGGTCACATCGACCATTTGACCTGCAGTAAAGATTTCAACGGTGATTTCAGAGCCGACGGCGTAATTGGGCAACGCGGCACGGTCGACGGTGAATTCCTTCATGCCGCTGCCAGCCACCACGCCCGCCTTGGCAAAGTGCCCGGCCAACGCCTTGCTGACACGCGAGGCGCGGCGAGTGCCGTGCGCCACCTGAAGTGCGGAATAGCCATCGCTACCCGGTGATTTGATCTGCGTCACACGGTTGGGTGTAATTTCCAGCACAGTTACCGGAATGCTTTCGCCTTCATCGGTAAATACGCGGGTCATGCCCACCTTGCGACCAACAAGCCCTAAGCTCATGATCGGTTCCTTATTTATAATAATTCAGCAGCCGGTTACAATTGACCGGCCTGGATCGGCTAAAAGGCGGGCATTATACCGCCCGCCCTGCTTTAATACAACAGCACTTCGTCTACAGCTTGATTTCCACATCGACTCCAGCCGGAAGATCCAGCTTCATCAGGGCATCCACCGTCTTGTCGGTCGGATCCACGATGTCCATCAGACGCTGATGGGTGCGAATCTCGAACTGGTCACGCGACGTCTTGTTGACGTGCGGGGAACGCAGAATGTCGAAGCGCTCGATGCGGGTGGGCAGGGGCACCGGGCCCTTGACCACTGCGCCGGTGCGCTTGGCGGTTTCCACGATCTCCAGCGCGGACTGATCGATCAGACGATAGTCGAATGCCTTGAGGCGAATACGGATCTTTTGGCTTTGCATCATTTATTCCTTACTCGATAATCTTGGCAACGACGCCGGCGCCGACGGTACGGCCACCTTCGCGGATGGCGAAGCGCAGGCCGTCTTCCATCGCGATCGGGGCAATCAGCGCCACCGTGATGGATACGTTGTCGCCAGGCATCACCATTTCGGTGCCGGCAGGCAATTCAACCGCGCCAGTCACGTCGGTCGTCCGGAAGTAGAACTGCGGACGATAGCCATTGAAGAATGGCGTATGACGACCACCTTCGTCCTTGCCCAGCACGTAAATCTCGGCCGTGAACTTGGTGTGCGGCTTGATCGAACCCGGCTTAGCCAGCACCTGGCCACGCTCGACGTCTTCTCGCTTGGTGCCGCGCAGCAGCACGCCGACATTGTCGCCCGCCTGACCCTGGTCCAGCAGCTTGCGGAACATTTCAACGCCAGTGCAGGTGGTCTTGACCGTCGGCTTGATGCCGATGATTTCCAGCTCTTCACCAACCTTGACAATACCGCGCTCGATACGGCCCGTCACCACGGTACCACGACCGGAAATCGAAAATACGTCTTCCACCGGCATCAGGAAAGTGCCGTCAACGGCACGCTCAGGCAGCGGAATGTAGGTGTCCAGTGCGTCGGCCAGCCTGAAAATGGCAGCCTCGCCGTATTCGCTCTGGTCCCCTTCGAGGGCCAGCTTGGCAGAACCGGTGATGATCGGGGTGTCGTCACCCGGAAAATCGTACTTGCTGAGCAGCTCGCGCACTTCCATTTCAACCAGCTCAAGCAGCTCAGGATCATCGACCATGTCGGCCTTGTTCATGAACACGATGATGTAAGGCACGCCAACCTGACGGGCCAGCAGAATGTGCTCGCGCGTCTGCGGCATCGGGCCGTCAGCGGCCGATACCACCAGAATCGCGCCGTCCATCTGCGCAGCACCGGTGATCATGTTCTTGACATAGTCGGCGTGACCCGGGCAGTCCACGTGGGCGTAGTGCCGATTGGCCGTCTCGTATTCCACGTGCGCCGTGTTGATGGTGATGCCGCGCGCCTTCTCTTCCGGCGCCGCGTCGATCTGGTCGTAAGCCTTGGCTTCGCCGCCAAACTTCTTCGACAGAATGGTGGTGATCGCCGCCGTCAGCGTCGTCTTGCCGTGGTCAACGTGCCCAATCGTGCCCACGTTCACGTGCGGCTTGGTACGCTCAAATTTGCCTTTTGCCATGATAGTCTTCCTCTAAAAATATAACTTATTTCTTGTTGATGATCGCGTCAGCAACGTTACGCGGAGCTTCTGAGTAATGCTTGAATTCCATTGAGTAAGTCGCGCGACCCTGCGACAGCGAACGGACGGTCGTGGAATAGCCGAACATTTCTGACAGCGGAACCTCGGCCTTGATCGCCTTGCCGCCACCCGCCATGTCTTCCATGCCCTGGATCACGCCACGACGTGAGGACAAGTCACCCATGACATCGCCCATGTAGTCTTCCGGCGTCTCCACCTCAACCGCCATGATTGGCTCAAGCAGCATCGGGTCAGCCTTGCGCATGCCGTCCTTGAATGCCATCGAAGCCGCCATCTTGAAGGCGTTTTCATTGGAGTCCACATCATGGTAGGAACCATCGAACAGCGTGACCTTGACATCGACCACCGGATACCCTGCCAGCACGCCATTCGGGATGGTTTCACGCAAACCCTTTTCAACGGCCGGAATGAATTCGCGCGGCACTGTACCGCCCTTGATGTTATCCACGAACTCGAAACCCTTGCCCGGCTCGGAAGGCTCCAGAATGATCCAGACATGACCGAACTGACCCTTGCCACCGGACTGCTTGACGAACTTGCCTTCGACTTCAACCTTCTTCTTGATCGCTTCGCGGTACGCAACCTGCGGCGCACCCACATTGGCTTCAACACCGAACTCACGGCGCATGCGATCGACCAGAATTTCCAGGTGCAACTCGCCCATACCGGAAATGATGGTCTGATTGGTTTCTTCGTCGGTGCGCACGCGGAAAGACGGATCCTCCTGTGCCAGACGCCCCAAGGCGATGCCCATTTTTTCCTGGTCGGCCTTGGTCTTCGGCTCAACGGCGACGTGAATCACCGGCTCCGGGAAAACCATGCGCTCGAGAATGATGGGCTTGTCCAGCGAGCTCAGGGTTTCACCCGTCGTCACATCCTTCAAACCGATACAGGCGGCGATGTCGCCAGCCAGAATCTCGTCGACTTCCATGCGGTCATTGGCATGCATCTGCACGATACGGCCGATGCGCTCCTTGCGGCCCTTGACGGAGTTGTAAACGGTATCGCCCTTCTTCAGCACGCCGGAATAGACGCGCACGAAAGTCAGCTGGCCAACAAACGGATCGGTCATCAGCTTGAATGCCAGAGCGGAGAAACCTTCGGAGTCATCCGCCTT
>MLJW01000374.1_pt1 | contig 22543 bp, 23 predicted proteins | sample 888231 | NCBI WGS metagenome assembly MLJW01 (sample SAMN05788063, study PRJNA343431) | mine drainage metagenome | isolation source: sample collected from the inflow into an acid mine drainage treatment plant... | place: Germany: Lusatia, lignite mining district
GTATTGGGGGTAGGGACGCCCGAGCGGTGCACCGGTCAGCGGGTCGGCCCCGTGGCCGAAGACGGCGGCCATCGCCTCCTCGCCGACCTGGTCGCCGGGGACCAGCCGCGCGATGGCGGCGACTGCAGGACTGTCGGTGCCCAGCCCGTCGGCGCCCAGTCCGGCCAGACCCGCGCCGTACCAGTGCCCGGGCGGGTTGCCGGTCTGCTCGTAGTACCCGGTCAACGAGTCGCCCGCACCCAGGCCGACGTCCCCCGCGGCGACGTAACGGGTCAAGTACTTGTACCCGTCACCGGCCGTGAGCTTGTGCATCGACATCACCGCACGCTCCCCTCCCCTCACCGACCCCCCGTCACCACCGGCCGCCACCCGGACCGGTGTGAGCGCCTCTACCAGCAGGTGTGCAGCGAACGGGCAGAAGACCGGGTTCCCCCGGCAGCCGGCTGCGCGACGGGTTCCCACAGGCAGGTATGCGGATTCGCTCGCAACACGCGAGGCAAGGCTGCTCAAGGGCGATAGTCGCGGCGATGACGCCCCGTGAAGGCGCAGGTCAGCGAGGCGATGACGGGCCCAGGCGGCGGGCCCTGCCTACGTTCGTCATCGGTTCTGCTATCGGCCGCCGGGCGAGGGCGCGATGACGCGGGGCGCCCCGTCATCGTGAGGGGTGACTTGGCGAACTCACGCCGTCGACGTACAGTTTCTTGTACAGCCATCGGAGGTGTGCGGTGAAGACCATGACGTACTCGCAGTCGCGGGCCCGGTATGCCGAGGTGCTCGACGGGGTGCTGGCCGATCGCGAGGAGGTCGTGATCACCCGCGCCGGCCACGAACCCGTCGTGATCTTGTCCCTGGCGGACTACGAGTCGCTGAAGGAAACCGCCTACCTGCTGCAGAACCCGGCTAACGCCCGCCGCCTGCTCGCCTCGATCGAGCGACTGGAGTCCGGCGCCGGGGCGGAGCACGAGCTGGCCGGATGAGGTACGTCTGGGACCAAGACGCCTGGGCCGACTACCTGTACTGGCAGACCCAGGACCGCCGCGTCGTCAAGCGGATCAACGACCTGCTCAAGGACATCGCCCGCGGCGCCGCCAGCGGGACCCCGCACGAGGGCATCGGCAAACCCGAAGCCCTCAAGCACGGTCTGCACGGGTACTGGTCACGGCGCATCACCGACGAGCACCGCCTGATCTACAAGGTCACCGGCGACGAGATCCGCATCGCCGCCTGCCGCTACCACTACGGCCCCTGACCCGGCCCCGCCAACGCCCGCGTCAGCATCCCGCCAACCAACGTCATCGCAGACTCCTCTTGCACGCCGTGCCCGTTCAGCCCGCGGCCGCCGGCACCGTGGTCGTTATCGCGGCGCGTCGGAGCCGTCGAACAGGGCGCTGAACCGTCCGCTCATGCACCGATAAGCGGGCGTCCGCCACTTGGTGATTCCGCTCACGCCGAAACGTTCGTGGCGAGATCATGCATTCAGACCGACCGTCTTGGGCCGAGACCGATGATCTCAAGGGCCGGAGCGCCGAGGCTGAGGGTGTCCGCGGGCGAAATCGCGACAGCGTGAACGCTCAAGCCGAGGTTGGTGGGGCCGCCGGGCGTCGCCGACCGTCCACTCGTCCGGCAATGGCCCAGAGCGTGAGCCTGGGCGAGCTGCCCCGGATACTGGCCGTGTGCTGGCCCCGACTCACGGACCATCGGTTCGGCTCGCAAGGAGTCGTGATGCGAGCGAGCTTCTGTCGCTGCGGCGCATCGCGGAGGACTGGCTGGCCGAGCGGGGCGTCGAGCAGTGGAGCCCTGGGGAGGTCGCGCTGGGCGGCGTCGTACGCCAGATCGAGCGCCGTGAGTGGTTCGTCTCCACGATGCCGAACGGCATCATCGCCGCGGCGCTGCGATTCCTGGACCATGACCGCGAGATCTGGCCGGACAACACGAGGCCGGGGAGGCGAGGTACGTCCACGGACTGATCGCGAACCGCCACGGGTCCGTCGGGGCAGGTACCGCCGCGGCACTCGCCTGGGCCGAAGTCTGTGCTCTGAATCGCGGTGCCGAAGTGATACGGCTGGTCTGTGTCGAGTCCAACAGTCGGCTGCGAAGCGCTTGCACCGCTCGGGGTCATGTCGAGGTCGGACGCCGTGACGTCGATGGTCCGTGGTTCAGCGTCATGCTGCCGGAGAAGCCTCTCATCCCCGAGGGGACCATCCCTGTCGGCGGGCGCCGCAAGGTTCTGCCGTCATGGAGAGCCCGGGCCGTTCGCCCATACCGCTGCACTGTTTGGTATACCATCGAGATCGTCGTCAATGGAGAACTCATGCTCACTACAGTGGTCAAGCCGAACACCTACCAGGACTCCGTGAGCCTGATGCTGCTGAGCCAGAAGCTCACGGGCCTGTCAGGCGTTGTCAAGGTGTCCGTCATGATGGGGACTCCGGCGAACAAGGACATTCTGCGCGCGACGGGATTCTCGTCGGCCGAGCTCGACTCGGCGGCAGCCGGGGACCTGGTTCTCGGCATGGATCTGGACGAGGGCACCGAGGTCGCGGACATCGTGGCGGCTGCCGAGGACGCGCTCAAGCACCAGGCGCGTGCGGGAGCGTCGTCGGGTCTGCGCACGGCCCGGAGCCTGGACAAGTCCCTGGCCATCCAGCCCGACGCCAACCTCGCCCTCGTGTCGATCCCCGGTGAGTACGTGGCGGGCGAGGTCGCCGCGCTGCTCGCACGCGACCTGAACGTCATGATCTTCTCGGACAACGTCAGCATCGACGACGAGCTCGCGCTCAAGCAGGTCGCGCACGAGCGAGGGCTCCTGCTCATGGGTCCCGACTGCGGTACGGCGGCGATCGCTGGAGTGCCGCTGGCATTCGCGAACACCGTCCGGCGGGGCAACATCGGCATCGCCGGCGCGTCGGGAACTGGCACTCAGGAAGTCATGAGTCAGATCGACCAGCTCGGCGGCGGGGTCAGTAGCGCGATCGGCCTCGGTGGGCGAGACCTCGGCGACACCATCGGTGGCCTCACGTGTATTCAGGCACTTGACGCTCTCGATGCCGACGCGGCGACCTCGACTATCGTCATCATCTCCAAGCCGCCGGCCCCGTCGGTGCGGGCGCACATCGAGCAGTACGCGCAACGGCTCACCAAGAACGTGGTCGTGGTCTTCCTCGGCCAGAAGCCGACGACCGAGCGCGTCGGGAACATCTCCTACGCGTACACCCTCGCCGACGCCGCTGCGCGGGCCGTGGAGCTCGCCGGTCGAGGTCGGCCCGCTTTTACCGCCTCGCAGCGTTGGATCAGGGGCCTGTACACCGGAGGCACGCTGGCGAGCGAGGCCGCGATGCTGATCCTCGACGAGCTGGGGCTTCCCGGCGGGGATCCGTCGCATGCGAACGGGTACATGCTGCGCAGCGGGGGCCACGAGATTCTCGACCTCGGCGATGACGTCTACACGCGCGGCCGCCCGCACCCGATGATCGATCCTTCGACGCGTGTGGAGCGACTCCCGGCGCTCTTCGACGACGAGGGCACAGCGGTGATCCTCCTGGACGTCGTGATCGGTTTCGGGGCGTCGGATGATCCTGCCGGTGCGATCGTCCCTGCGATCCGTGACGGCATCGCACGCGCAGCCGAGGCCGGCCGCGACGTGGTGGTCGTCGCCTCGGTCTGCGGCACCCACGCGGACATCCAAGGTTTCGATGAGCAGCAACGCAAGCTCCGTGAGGCCGGCGTAACGGTGCTGCCGAACAACGCCGCAGCGGTACGCCACGCCACCTCGCTCGTGGCGCACGCGCCGGAGCCATCAACCGCGTCCGGCGCACCGCGCACCATGCTGGCGCCACCGCCCAGAATCGCCCAGCTGCTCACGGACGGACCAAGCGTCGTCAACATCGGCCTGCGGTCGTTCGCGGAGACCCTCAGCGCGGCGGGGGTCTCCACGGTTCAGTACGACTGGTCCCCGGCAGCGGGCGGCGACCCCCGTCTCGTCGCCCTGCTCCAAGCCCTCGACAACGCCTAAGGAAGAGCGAGATCACGATGTACGACTCGATCAACGACGCGAACCAGGCCATCATCGAGGCCATCTCGTCAGGACAACCCACGCTCGTCGACGTGGTGCACGCGCGCGACGTCATCCCTGTACTCGCCGGTGACACCAAGGTGCTGCTGCACGCCGGTCCGCCGATCACGTTCGACGAGATGCCGCCTCCGATGCAGGGCTCGTGCGTCGGTGCGGTGCTGTTCGAGAAGTGGGCGCAGACCGAAGAAGAAGCCCGTGCCCTCCTCGCTCACGAGGTCGCCTTCGAGCCGTGCCATCACCACGACGCCGTCGGGCCGATGGGTGGCATCACGAGCCCGAGCATGGCCGTCGTCGTGGTCGAGAACAGGACCGGTGGCAACCGGGCCTACTGCACCATGAACGAGGGGATCGGCAAGGTGCTGAGGTTCGGCGCCTATGACGCGGAGGTCGTCGCGCGGCTGGAATGGATGCGCGACGTCCTCCGCCCGGCGCTCGCCAAGGCGCTCGAGGCCTCCCACGGAGGCCTCGCGCTCATCCCGCTCATCTCCCGGGCGATCACGATGGGCGACGAGTTCCACCAGCGCAACATCGCGGCGTCGGCGCTCTTCGCGAAGGAGATCGCCCCGTTGCTCGTTCGAACCGACCTTGACCGGTCCGACGTCGCAGACGTCCTGCAGTTCCTGTCCGACACCGACCAGTTCTTCCTCAACCTCGCCATGGCGGCCTGCAAGTCGATCATGGATACGGCGCGGACCATCGAAGAAGGCTCGATCGTCACAGCGATGACGCGGAACGGAAAGGACTTCGGCATCCGCGTCTCGGGCCTCGGCGACCAATGGTTCACCGCGCCGGTCAACACACCGCAAGGCCTTTACTTCACCGGGTACAGCCAAGAGCAGGCGTGTCCCGACATGGGAGACAGCTCGATCACCGAGACATTCGGACTAGGTGGCATGAGCATGATCGCCGCGCCCGGCGTCACACGCTTTGTCGGCGCGGGCGACTTCTCCGACGCCCTCGCAACGAGTGACGAGATGGCCGAGATCGTCGTCGGACACAACCCCACGCTCCCGATCCCCACGTGGGACTTCCAGGGGGCCCCGCTCGGAATCGACATCCGCAAGGTCGTCAGGACGTCCATCACGCCGATCATCAACACCGGGATCGCCTCGCTCGAACCGGGCGTCGGACAGATCGGAGCAGGCACCGTGCGCGCACCGCTCGCCTGCTTCGTCAAGGCCCTGGAGGCCCTCGCGGTCAAGCACGCCGTCCCGAGCGCCGACGGCTGAGACATGACCATCACCACCGCAAGCACCGCGGCACTGGCCGTGCTCGACGCCGGCGACCCTCTGACGCTCCACTCGAGCTTCGAGTCCGGAGTGAACCTGCAGTGCGGTGAGTACCTGGTCCACGTCGCCACCGAACCGCGCGGAGGCGCGTGCTCGCTTGGCGTGAGCCCGGCGGACCTCGACGCGCTGCATGGCTGCGGGCACTGGGAGTGGACCGGCGAGGCCCTGGTGGGTGAACCCGGTCGCGTCACGATCCGACTCGACTCGACCGTCCACAAGTACTCCGTCGAAGCGCCGCGACTGGCAGGACTGCCATCTGGCGACCTCGGGCGCATGGAGCGTGCTCGGGCGGCGAGCGGCGGTTCGAGCTGGTTCGACTCCGGGGTCGGATTGGAGCTTGCGTGGCCTCGGGTGCGCGGCGCGATCGTCTCGCTCGTCGAGCGCAGGCCCGATGCCGGTGAGCGAGTGCGCGCGGTCGTCGGCCTGGGCATCGGGCTGACTCCCTCAGCCGACGACGCACTGGTGGGCGCGTTGTGCGTGCTTTCCGCGCACGGCGCAACCTGCGCGGCACTGACCCGCGAGCTCGCCGACTGGCTGCGGACAGAGGGCGCGTCGGCGACGACTGGGGTGTCGTCCTCCTACCTTCGCCTCGCACTCGGCGGAGCGTTCTCTGAGCCGCTGAACCGCGCCGTCGCCGGTCTGACGACCGAGGCAACCGACGTTGATCTCGCGGCAGCCGTCGTCGACCTCTGCCAGATCGGTGCGACATCCGGGATGGATGCCGCGCTGGGAGTCCAGATCGCCTGGGAGACCCTCGCGTCCGCGCCAGCCCACCCCCACCGCAACTAGGAGACAGCCCATGCGCATCATCGTCGCCCTCGGCGGGAACGCGATCGCACGCCGCGGAGAAGCCATGACGGTCGCTCACCAGCTCGCGAACCTGCGTCTGGTCGCATCCCGACTCAAGACCGTCGCCGAGCAGCACGAGCTCGTCCTCACCCACGGCAACGGACCACAGGTCGGCCTGCTCGCGCTCCAAGGCGCGGCATACGAGGACCTCGCCGCCTACCCTCTCGACGTGCTGGGCGCCGAGACACAAGGAATGATCGGCTACTTCATCGAGATCGAGATGCGCCACGTGCTCCCCCCCGAGCAGAAAATCACGACAGTCCTGACCCTCGTCGAGGTCAGCCGTGACGACCCGGCCTTCGAGGACCCGACAAAGTTCATCGGTCCCATCTACACCCAGGCGGAAGCCCAGACGCTGGCTTCCCAGCGCGGATGGACGTTCCGCCTCGACGGCTCGGCTCCACGCCGCGTCGTCGCCTCCCCCGTGCCGCGACGGATCGTGCAGATCGATTCCGTCCAGCAGCTCCTGCGCGCGAACCACATCGTCATCTGCGCGGGCGGCGGTGGGATCCCGATGGCGCGCGACACCGACGGGCACCTCTCGGGCGTCGAGGCCGTCGTTGACAAGGACGCCAGCTCAGCGGTGCTGGCGACCGCCATCCAGGCCGACGCCTTCATCATGGCGACCGATGCAGACGCCGTCTACCTCGACTGGGGAACGAGCGAGCAGCGGGCCATCAAGCGCATCAGTGCGGCAGCGCTCAGAGAGCACGACTTCGCGGCCGGTTCCATGGGACCGAAGGTCGCGGCCGCAATCTCGTTCGCCGTGACCTCGGGCAACCGCGCGATGATCGGCAAGCTCGAGGACATCGAGCGGATGCTCGCGGGCACCGCGGGCACCGTCATCGAGTCAGCAGACGTGCCCACAGAGTTCTACCCGCGGCACGCATGACGACCCAGAAGCTGCCGACAGTGCCGATGTCCCCAACGAGCGCAAGGTAGGTCCATGTCAGTGATCGAATGGGGCGCTGTTGTCGCCGCCGGCTTCGGCGCCGGTGCCGTCAACACGATCGTCGGTTCCGGATCCTTGATCACCTACCCCGTCATGGTGTTCCTGGGCGTCCCCCCGGTGGCAGCGAACATCGCCAACACCGTCGGTCTAGTGCCCGGCTCCATCGCGGGGGCCTGGGGCTACCGGGACAAGCTCCAAGGCACCAGAACCTTGCTTCTCCGGCTCGGCGCGGCGTCGCTGACCGGTGCGGTCTGTGGGGCAGTCCTGCTCACGCAGCTGCCCAAGGGGGCGTTCGTCTTTGTCGTCCCGGTGCTGATCCTCGGCGCCGCGGTGCTCGTCGGGCTACAACCGCTCATCGTCAAGCGGACGCGACCGGCCGAGAGCACCAAGTGGCGCCAGCTGGTCTTCTGGGTGTTCCTTTCCGGCATCTACGGTGGCTACTTCAGTGCGGCGCAGGGTGTGATCCTGCTCGGACTCCTCGGGTTGTTCCTCGCGTCGGGCCTGCAAGAACAGAACGCCGTGAAGAACGTGCTGCAAGCGCTCGTCAACATCGTCGCGGCGATCTTCTTCGTGATCGTCGGTGGTGTGGCCTGGAAGTACGCGGCGATGGTCGCGATCGGCTCCCTGATCGGCGCGCCCGTGGGCGCAATGGTGGCCAAACGCATACCGACCCGGGGGTTTCGCATCGCCATCGTCATCTTCGGCGTGCTCATGGCTGGCGTCATGGCGGTCATGGCACGGTCCTGACCTCCTTCTCCCCTGCGTTAGGGGCCGATAGGCTGCCGGTGCGAGGCTCCGCCTCGCCTGCAGTCTGCCTGTGGGGAGAGCAATGGCTAGGAAAAATCCAGAGCCCGCGGACACGTCTCTTCGCACGCGCGTTGTTGAGGAAGTCAAGGAGCGCATCATCTCTGGCGACCTCCCGGTCGGTGCACGGCTCCACGAGCGCAACCTCAGTCAAGAGCTTGGCGTCTCCCGTGTGCCGCTGCGCGAAGCCATCTTGACCCTCGCCGCGCAGGGACTTATCGAGATTCACCCGCGGGTCGGCGCGTTCGTCAAGCCGATGAGCAGGGCGTACGTCGAGGACCTATTCGAAGTGCGGTGGGCACTCGAGCCCCTCGCCGCGTCCCTGGCGGCCAAGAACCGTACCGACGAGCACCTGGCCGAGCTCGAGCGACTGCTGCGCGAGGAACAGGCCGCACTCGCAGCGGGGGACGACAAGCGCGGCTCCCTCGCGAACGCAGAGTTCCACCTCGTGATCCTCAAGGCGAGCGGAAACGACCTGCTCTACTCGATCATCGCCCCGCTGCACTCGCAGATCCAGCGACTCTTCCGGCGGACGATCGTCAGCATCTCCGACAAGCTCAGCGTCGACCACGGGCTCACCCTGGACGCAGTCCGGGACCGGGACGCCGAAAGAGCAGCGGAGATCGCCCGCCGTCACGTGGAAGAAACGCGGGAGCACAGCATCGCGCTCGCCGACTGAACCACCGATCGGCCCGAAGCCACGCGCGTGGGACAGGCAGGATCACCGCAGGCAAGACGATGCCCCGGCGGGGGGGCCGGGGCATCGTCGCTGGGGGACCGCCCGGGATCAGGCCGTCTCGGCCGCGGCGGTGGAGTCGGGCACGGCGGCCTCGGCGTGGCGGGGCTTGACAAGCCACTCGGCGAGCCACGCGTACACGGGCCCGAGAGCGTTCATCGCGATGACCGCGATCCACGCGACCCACGGGTTCGAGGTGTCCCAGCCGAAGCCCCCGAAGAAGGTCGCGAAGAACGAGGCGAAGCCGAAGAACATGCCGGGGATGAGCGAGAAGACCTTGACCCGTCCGGTGTACATGAGCGCCGAGTTGACGACCAGGATGATGAACGCCAGGACGGTGTCCTGGGCGATCGTGGAGGTACCCAAGGAGGTGCCGATGCGCTGGTCGAGCAGGACGATGATCAGCGCGTAGGTCGACCCGACGGGCATCGCCGCCCACAGGCGCTTCATCACCGCGAGGTGTGGCCCGCCTGCCAGGTAGGTCCCGGCCCACGCGATGAAGATGGCCCAGGGAGGAAGGTGCAGAGCGTTGCCGCCGACGAACGCCGTGGTCGCGGCAAGGATGGACGCCACGATCTCGTGAGGAACCTTGCTGAGCATTGCCGTGTCTCCGTTCTGGTGAGAAGCAGGTGATGGGAGCCGCGCGGTCAGCGACGGAACAGCTCGGTCGACTTCTGGGTGCGAGCGACGACGCGCCCGCCCTTGATCACTGCCGTACGCACGGCCCGGTCCAGCAGCCCCGTCGGACCGTCCGCGGCATCGAGGACGACCAGGTCGGCGCGATCGCCGACCTTCACGCCGTACCCGCTGGCGATCCCGATGATCTTGGCGTTGGAGTAGGTGATCGTCTGGAGCAGGTGCCGGAAGTCGTCGGGCGAGCCCATGTGCCCGACCTGCGCCATGAAGAGCGCGACGTCCAGAAGGTCCGCGTTGCCGAACGGAGTAAAGGCATTGCGCACGTTGTTGCTGGACAGGCCCACGTTGATGTCGACGTCCCACATCAGCTTGACGGGCGCGACCCCTCGCCGGATGTTGTGGTCGTCGTTGCGTGCATTGAGGTGCATGTCAGTGAAGGGAAGCACGACGATGTTCAGATCGGCCTGCTTGATCCGGTCCCAGACCTCCACCCGGTGCGAACCTGACAGGGACGCGAGCGACGTCATGTGCCCGAGCGTGACGCGACCCTGCATCCCGCGCTCGATCGTGACGTCGGCGATGTGCTCGACGAGGGCGTAGCGGGGGTCAGAGTCGTCCACCCAGAAGTCGGTGTGCATGTCCACCGGGACGTCATACTTCTCCGCGAGGTCAAAGACCTGCCGGATGTGCTCCTTGCAGGTGTCGACGTCGGGCTCGTTGTACGTACACCCGCCCACAACGTCCGCGCCGTTGCGCAGGCACTCTTCCATCATCTCGATCGTGCCGGGAGCCTTGATGATGCCTTCCTGGGGGAACGCGACCACCTGAAGGTCGATCATGCCGCGATACTCATCCCGCAGTGTGAGCATGGCATCGGCGCCGATCGTGTGAGCGATCGGGTCAACGTCCGGCTGCGTGCGGATCGCTGTCGTGCCCTGCGCGATCGCCATGTCCAGGACCTTGCGTGAACGCTCGAGGACGTCGTCCATGGTGAACCGCGACTTGAGCGCACCGGTGACCTTGATCGCGCCCTCGAGGGTGCCGGCCAGGTTCGGCATCCGCTCGTCGAGTAGCGCCTTGTCGAGGTGCAGGTGGGTCTCCACGAATCCCGGGAGCACCGCACGACCCTCGCAGTCGATGACATCCTCCGTCGGGACGTCAGAAAGCGTTCCTACCGGTGCCACCTTCGCGATCGTGCCGTTCTCGATCAGCAGATCCTGGGCTTCGGGGTAGTCGTCGAGACGGGCGTTCTTCAGCAGCAGTGCCGACATGATGTCTCCAAGAGATCCGAGATGCGTGGAGCGATGCACACAGCCCGGGCACTGGCATCGGCCGCGCTGCGAGTCATCACCATTGGTATACCACGCGGCGAATCGGCGCGCGGAAGAATCGGACAGCAAGATTTGCGCGCGGCGGGAAGCGCCTCCGGGCGTCGTTGCCCGCGCTCAGCGAAACCGTTACCGGAGCTGGTGCTGAGGGGCCGCCTGCTGCGCCGAGGAGCTGCGTTCGGCGAGCAGCCGGCGTCGTCCGCGAGCTCGGTATCCCGAGGGGCTGAGAGGTCACTTTCGCGAACTGCCCCCTGGGCCGAGCCTGCGCAACGCCTCGACGACGCCACCCGTGACCGAACGCCGAATCCCGGTGTCGACGCCTCGCGAAAGACCCCCTCAGGGTCCGTCGACGGCGCTGCTCTACACCGAGCACCTCGTCCTGGAGGGCATCGCCGCCTCGATCGGGACCGTCGTCGACTCCCTACGACAACAGCCTCATGGAGACGATCATCGGCCTGTTCAAGACCGAAGCCATCCGCCGCGGCCCCTTCCACGCCGGCCCGCTGAAGAACATCGGCGACGTCGAATTCACCACGATGGCCTGGGTCGACCCGTTCAACCACCGGCGCCTGCACTCCACCCTCGCCCCCGCCGAAGCAGTAGCCGCTCACTACGCTGCAGCCACGGCACTCCACCCAGGAGCCGCAGCCAGTATGAGAACGGCGCCGAACCCGTGACGGTTCAAACCGAGTGCATGTGGCGTGCGGTCTCCATCACGGGCCGCCGGCGAGGCCGTATGCGGTGTAGGTGTCGGTGCTGGTCTTCAGGTAGACGGCCATGGTGCACGGCACCCCGAGTCGCTGACGTTCGGCTTGTGGGGTGAGGGCTGCGACCAGGGGTTGGCCGACGACGGGCGGGACCGTGGCGACGGTGACGACGGGGTAGGGCGCATCGCCGGGCAACGCTGCGCCGAACCTCACGATCTCGGCGCGGGTCAGGCCGGGTGTGCCCCGCAGGCAAGTCCGCCCGCAGTAGCTGATGTGATCCGGCGTACCCCACCACGTGCCGTAGGCGGCGCGGTAGGCGAGGGTTGCGCCGGCGACGAGGAGCACGGAAAGGACGACGACGATGCTCGCCAGTCGACGCCTCATCACGCTCCGCTCCACTCGCAGGACAGCTGTCGCGACGAGGCTAGCGCCGGGCGCGGCCCGCCACGCCAGGAACGAGACCTGAGCATCGCTCGCCCGGTCATGACTTCGGACGGGACGCTCGCCCGGTCACAGCCGCGGCCCGGGCGCGCCATGTGCGAATGACGGATCATCGGCGGCCTGCTGCGCGGCTCGCTTCTCCTCTCCAGGCGAGGCGGACTCCCCACCGGCACCATCGAACCGCGGGTCCAAAATCACGCAACTTCCGATGGTCGGCCCAGCGCCTCGTCCAGCCGGTCGGCGATCCTCCGCTGGGCACCGTCTGCCGCGTGCTGGTAGTGCAAAGCCGCCCTCGAGCTCGCGTGCCCCGCCCGCTCCATGAGCTCGGGCAGCGTCGCCCCCGTGGACGCGACGAACGTCATCGCCGAGTGACGCTGGTCGTGCCAGGTCAGGTCGTCACGGCCGATCGCGTGCCGCGCGCGAGCGAACATCACGCTGCGGTAGCTGCCGGACAGCGGCTTGCCGGTCCGCGTGCCGAAGACGAGGGAGTCCGTGCCGGGCAGAGTGAACCGCGCCATGTGCTCGGTCAACGCCGTGACCGCCACCGTCGGCAGAGCCACCGTGCGTCGCCCCGCCCGTGTCTTGGTCGAGGAGAACGCCCGGCTCGCACCAGTCCCCGGCCGAGCCAGAGACTGCTCCACGCGCAGCGTCCGGGCCTCCAGGTCGACGTGTCGGCGCTGAAGGGCGAAGAGCTCGCCTGCCCGCAGCCCGCTGCAGAACGCGACGATGACTGCCGCCCGGTACCGCTCGGGCATGGCGTCGGCGAGCGCCCAGATCTCGGCCGGCGTGGCGGTCCGGCGTTCGGTCCGGTCCTTGGAGTCGCGCTGGCTCGCGCCCTTGACCAGACAGGGGTTGGCCGGGATCAGTCCGTCGGCCACGGCCTGGGACATGCCGGTGTGCAGCAGGCGGTACGCCTGCGCCGCCTCGGTCCGCCCGACGTTACGGTCCTGCGGTCCGTCCGCGGCTATCACGCCCCCGGTCTCGGTCAGCCATGCCTCTCGAAGTGCGGAGGGCATCCGGCCCGTCGGCGCGACGGGCGTACCGTTCGCCGCTGCCCATCGGCGGATCGCGGCATTGACCCGCAGAGGGTGGTTCCGCGCGCGATCCCAGCGCGCCGTCGCGCGTCGGGTCGCGTCCGCCAGAACCGCGGAGTCCCACTCGCGCACGTCGGCCGGAGTGACGGACGCGAGGGTCTGGGCGCCTATGTGGACCGTGCGGACCGCGCCGCTGGGCCGCGGGAGCGACAGCGGCGCGTCGATCACCGTCTCGAGCAGTCGCTCGTACAGCGCGCGGGTGCTGTCCGCGAGGTCGGCCCGCCCGGCGATCCACTCCCGGAACCAGCGGCCAAGCTGCTCCTGGCCGCGGCTGGTGTCGTGCCACAGGCCGCGCGCCATCCGGGAGGTCTCGTGAGCCAGAGCCTGGTCGGCCTCGACCTTGGTCGGGAAGGTCCCCAGCGTGCGGAGCGCGCCGTCGGGGCCGGTGTAGCGGGCCTGCCAGCTCCCCGAGGACAGGTGGCGGATGGAGCCGCTGGTGCGTCGGTGTGCGGTTCGAGGTGTGGTCATGGTCGGGACCTCCCTGGGCGGAAGTTATGGCACGTTATGGCACGAGCCGACCTGACGATGGTCCCAGAGTGGTCTGACATTCACTTCGCAAGTCCCTGACCTGCGGAAATGTGGAGCGGGTGACGAGAATCGAACTCGCGCTATCAGCTTGGGAACTCGGTAAACTACCCGAAGATGCTGGTTAGACACAACCCGCGTCATGTGGTTTAGGCCATAGAGCGCGGTGTGTCGCCCTCGACTCGTCCCTAGCGTCGTCCCCGTACTCGTCCCTACGCGAGAGGCAGTCTCAAGGTGACACCGCCGCGGACGGGTGCCATGCGCTGGCCGATGTAGCGCGCGGCTGCGGTGTCGTTGGTCGCCGGTGTGCTGACCTCGAAGCGGTGTAGCCGCCCGCCGAAGGTCTCGATCCCCTTGATGCGCCACGTCTCGACCACGAACCCGCCGAGGGTGACGACCAAGAGCTCGCCGATCCATGCCTCAACGTCTCGGACGGGCCACCATCCGCGAACGCCATCGGCTCGTTCGGTAGGGGTGAGCTGGGCGTGCCATCCCATCCACGTCCGGTCGGGTGTGCCGTTCTTGTCTTCCTCGGCGGGCTTGACCTTGACGACGAGCGCGGGCGGCAGGGACGGGTCGTCGGGGCTCAAGTACTGAATCTGCGCCAGTCGCTCGACGTTGCTGCTCTCGGCGGCGAGCCGGTCTCCCAAGGCGTACGCCGGACCAGCGAGACCGGAACGAATGATGTCCTCTGCGGTCGATCGGTCCACGTCGAGCAGCTGGGCCGTCGCGTTGGAGCCCATCAACGCCATGGGACTGGGTAGACACTGTGTCATGCGTATTACTATAGCGCACATCACACTGATCGCATAACCACGTAACAAGGAGAGATGCTAAGCTGTGCCTGTCGGTTCTACGAGAGGCGTGTGATGAGGCAGAGATTGCTAGGTGCGGTAGAGGTTGCCGAGCGGCTCGGGGTGAGTCGTCCCACGGTGTACGCCCTCGCTCGTTCAGGGGCGTTGCCGTGTCGGGAGCTGGGTCCTCGGACGATCCGCTTTACCGAGGACGACGTGGATGCGTTCGTGCAGGACTCGGCTCGCCCGAGGGGGTCTCGATGAGCTCGCAGCGCGCGTACTGCGACTCGCGGGGGGAGGTGGTGGGGGTTGAGGCGTATGTCAACATCCCGAACCCGAGTGGGGGCTCGTACCTCAAGCGCAAGAAGGTGTTCCGGTTCGATGCCTACGGGGGCAAGCGGGCGGCCAGGGGTGCGGCTTCGGAGTGGGAGGCCGAGCAGCGTCGGCTCTTGCGCACAGGGGAGTACATCGATCCGACTGTGCAGCGGGTGACCCTCGCGCAGTACTGGGCGCAGAACTGTGACGTGATCCTCGACGGGCTTCGGCCGAACGTCCGGCGGAACTACGTCACCTCGATGCGAGTGGTCATCGGCCCTGTCCTGGGGCATGTCACTCTCGCTGACCTGAAGCCGTCCCATCTGGATGCGCTGAAGCGTGAGATGCGTAGCAGGGGCATGGCGCCGTCGACGTGCAACGGGGTGATCAACGCTCTCTCGAGGATCCTCGCCTACGGCGTTCGGGATCGACGCATCCCGAGGAACTTCTGCCGGGACGACGGGGTGAGGCTCCGCGTGCCCAAGCCGATGGCCGGTGATAGGACCACGCTTACCCCGACGCAGGTGGAGGACCTCGCTGCCGCTATCGACGCTGTGCGGCTCGGATATGGCAACCCTGTTCGGGTCGCCTTCTACACGGGCGTACGCGCTGAAGAGCTCTGGGCGCTGCAGGCCGGGGACGTCGACCTGGACGCCCGGCGGATCACCGTGCGCAGGGCCTGGACGGGCACCGACGAGAACGGGCGCGTGATGGGTCTACCGAAGTCCGGAAGCGGACGCCTCGTACCGATACTGACCCCCGTGCGGGACCTGCTCGCCCGACTGGTCGAGGGCCTAGACCCCGAGGAGTGGCTGTTCGTCGGCGAGCGAGGTAATGCCCTCTGGCATGGAAACTACCGGCAGCGGATCACCTGGACCAAGGTCGTTGCCGACCAGGGATTCCCTGGCCTGCGCTTCCACGAACTACGCCACTCATGCGCGTCATGGCTCGCCGAGTCAGGCGTCCCTCTGACCGCCGTGCAGGCGATCCTCGGGCACTCCGACGCCCGGGTGACGCAGCTGTACATCCATACTCCCGATCGGCTCCTCGACGAGGCGATCCGGGCAACTGAAGGAACCAACGAGAGAAAGGCAAGCTGATGGGCAAGAAGAAGAAGTCCAAGTCGATTGTCGTCGACTGGTACGAGGCGGCGAGCATTCTGGGCTTCAACGATGATGAGATGAATCTCTGGATCGATGAAGAGAGGATGCCGTTTACCCTGGAGGCGAACCCCGAGAGTGAGGAACTGGAGTTTCGGGCGCAGGAGCTCAACGAGTTCAGTGCGAGAGTCTACTCACTCGTACGCTGGGGTGACCGTGATCCGGAATGGCGTACCCTCTGGACGTCTCGCAATAGGGACGAGAACGCTGAGCTGGTATGTCGGTGGGTCGAAGCGCGTCAAGCGGGCGTGCGGTGGCGATCGACAATGGGGAATGTCTGAGATATTCTCTAGAACGAGAGAAGTCTAGAGGGCCATGGACGGGACGGCCCATATGAACATTGCGCCACGCGTGACGATTCCGCGGGCTTGAGTACCCCCAGCCATCTACCCACCTCGGGAATCGACCTCCACGGTTCCCGGGGTCGAGGTGGCTTGGATGTCCCGACCCGATCGTTCGACCCCCCGCCGCGTCTCGCGTGCGACGACTTCCCCCAAGGACTCCCGCGCAGGCGTTCTCCCCGGCTCAGGCCCGAGCGCGCGCGAAGCGCGCGGCGAGGGTGGCCCCGTAGGGGCCATCGGGGAGGGCGACGGAGCGGGACGTCCGCTTGGTACTGCTAAAGATAGAAAGTTGATAGACGCATCCCCGGCGTCGGAGCGTCGAGTCAGCCCCCGCACGGCGGTGCGTGACGCGATGCAGTCGGCCCGGGCGTGCGTCCCGGAGGGGTTCAAGAATCTGACCTTCTGCGGGCGTACGACAGCCAAGTCTCAGGTGTGGCGCTCCTACGATCCGGTGACCCGCCGCGTCTCGGCGTGGATCTCCGGCCTTGCGACGTGCAAGCTCACGTGGGCTTGTCCCTCGTGCGGTTCGGCTCATGCGTACGCGAGTCAGAAGATGCTTGAGCGGAGCATGCAGGGATGGCGTTCGCTCGGACCCGATCACCGGCTCGCGCTCATGACGCTCACGGTCCGTCATGATCTTCGGCGGCCTCTCGCCGAGTCCTTGTCGGTACTTCTGCGCGCGTTCACTCTGTTCGCCAACTCCCGCACGATGCGCCGCCTGAAGAAGGACGGCACGGTCTTCGGCTACTACCGCGCCTTGGAGATCACCTACGGGGCGACCTCGGGCTGGCACCCGCACATCCACGTCTTGGTCTTTACGTCCGACATGGCGGCTCTCGACCGGGAGTGGCGCACCGAGAAGGACGGCGACAACGTCACCCATGGTCTCAAGGTCGAGTGGGGCAACGCTCTGAACAAGGCATCGGAGGAGCTCGGGGTCCAGCGCAGGCTCGGCGCGATGCAGCGACACCAAGACCTGCGTGAGGCCAGCGTCGAGGACGCGGGTCGCATCGCGGGGTACTTGACCAAGGACGGCACGAAGTGGTCCGTGGCGGCAGAGATGACCCGTCTGGACGTCAAGGAGGGTCGCGTGGAGAACCAGAGCCCGCGCCAGATCCTGGTCGCGGCAGGCAACGGCGACCTCGGTGCACTCGCCCTGTGGCACGAGTTCGTCCGGGGGACCAAGGGCGTGCATCACATCGAGGCGTCCTACTACGACTTCAAGAACCGCGTCCGTATCACCACCTACCTGCACGAACTTGCGATCCGTCAGGATGTGCGCGAGGGGAACATCAAGCAGGGGGTCGGCGACGACCCGCGCGCGGTGGCGAACCGGGAGGCACTGGACGCGCAGGACCTCGCGTTCGCCCTGCTCTCAGACACAGAGAAGAGTGAGTACCTCCGGCGTGATCTTGAGGCCGAGGAAGCCGCGGCGCGCGCAGAGCGACTCTTCGGTCCGGTCGCCTCGTTCGAGCGCTCGGAGGATTTGTCAGGCAAGGACGGGCGGATCACCGTCGAGGAGCTGAACCGTGATCCCCGGCTCCTCCATGAGCTGCTCGCGACCATCGAGGCGACCGACGACCCCGACCAGGCGAAGCAGGTCGCTCGACAGTTCATCCTCGAACGCGGACTCCCGCTTGGGATTGGCGAGCACCGCTCACGGGTCGTACGCGAGAAGGACGACAGCCGCGCCGGGTGGCGTGAGCGCCGCAACCTCCTCGAGGTCCGGCTCATGGACCAGGGCGTCGACGAGGACGAGATCGTGGAGCGTCTTGAGGAGTTCGACGATACGCACAAGCCCTTCGACCGCAATGCCTTTGCGATCAAGGCCAACCGGAGAGTCCGCGCCTCGGCAGCCCGCGCGAAGCGAGAGAAGCTCGCGTCGGAGGCCCGCGCCTCGGCCCTCGCCGCCGTGCGCGACGCTTTCGCGGCCGGATATCGCGGTGCCGGCATGTCCGAGGAAGAGATCGCCGCGTTCGAGGTGGAATTCGACAATGTGAATGCCGATGAGAATATGTCGCTCTAGGCTATTTACAATGCGCGCTATTGTCGATAGACTATTCATAGCAGGCACTCGACGGGAACTATTCCGCGGGTGCCTGTAGTGCGTTCTGCTTGACCACAGACGGCCCAAACCGGGCCGTCTGTTCTGCTTTCTACGTGGAGGAATTATCATGGCAATCACAGACATCCCGGTCGCTCTTACCGAGGCGTACTTCGTCGACGCCGCGGAGGACTTCCAGAAGGAGTTCAAGGACGGCGAGCAGACCAAGGAGAACCGCACCTCGTACGACGGCGAGAGCTACATGCTCGACGTGCAGATCTGGACGTACGTCACCGAGCGCGGTCTTCGGGCGATCACCGGTCAGGTGATCTCCGTGGAGGTCCCGATCGAGGGCGCGCAGGAGACGCTGAAGAAGATCCGCGCTCTGCCCGTGCAGACCCCGGTGCGCTTCGCCTCGGTGACCGCGCGCTCGGGCATCTCGGGCAAGGGAAAGCTCTACACGATGTGGACCGGCACAGGCATGGAGCCGGCAAGGGCATCGGCGCAGGTCCCGGCCCAGCGTGCGGCGCAGGCCTGATCGATCGCGAGGGTCCCGGTCTTCTCGCTGACGATCGGGACCCTCGCACCGCGGTGAGCTAACTACGCAGGTGGAGGCAGAGCAGACATGAGCATCAAGGCACCCAGACCCACTCTCGTCCAGAGAGGAGCAGCGGCGGTCAGCCGCGGGATCTTCAACTTCAGCGACGAGGTCTACGGCAACACCCCGGATCGAGAGGCGTTCGCACGCCAGGACCGGACGAGCCTGCAGAGGATCGCCGTCGAGGACGCGCAGGCGCGAGAGTTCCTCGACGAGGTCATGAAGGAGCACACCGACCTCCTGAGCGCCGAGGACGAGTACGGCACCGAGTTCACGGACTTCATCGCCCGCGAGTTCGTCCGCAAGTACGGGCGCGACCTGGCCAGGTCCGAGACGCGCTACATCCAGGAGTTCGTCGAGGACCACGCGCGCGACATGGACGGCGGACGGGCCAGTGAGTTCCTGACCGAGCGGATGAACGAGAACACCGACCTCCTGAGCTCGGAGGACCCGAGCGGGTGGGAGTTCCGGAACTGCGTCGCTCGCGGGTTCCACGACCAGTTCGGACGCGAGCCCTCGCAGAGCGAGTCACGGATCATCACCGAGTTCGTCAGCGAGTGGGCTCACGACTGCCAGTGGGGTGAGCAGTGATGCAGGAGTACGAGATCAAGGCGTGGAGGAACACGAACCTCGCCCTGGACCTGCTCGGCAAGGTCTTGCGGTTCACTACCCGCCACTGGGTCGTCACCGTGCCGGTCCTGACCTGGCTCATCTCCGGTCTCCTGTTCCCGGAAGGCCCCGGCGCGCTCATCTTCACCGTCCTGGTCACCTACATCTGCGTGCAGCGGTGGCGTGAGGCTCGACGAGTCCGCGGCGCCCGCTACGAGGAGGCCGTCGGCCAGTACGGAAGCGCGGAGAACCTCTCGCGGGTCCAGCGCTACCAGCAGACGTGGCCCGAGGTCGCCCGGCACGCGGGCCTGTGCCACAAGACAGAGTCCTACGGGCTCGGCACATTCGGCGCCTACCGGGAGGCCCTGCGCACCCTGGCCCCGTTCGCACGCCTGGACGCGATGCGCACCGGCTCTCCCTTGGACGGGGTGGACGTGCCCAGACTCCTCGGCGTACGCCCGTCTCCGCTCGGGGTGACCCTTGAGGTCGAGATGCTCCCCGGTCAGGGCCTGTCGACGTACGAGAAGGGCGCCGAACTGATCGCCCACCAGTGGGACGTGGACCAGGTCCGGGTCGTCCTGGCACGCCCCGGCGTCGTGGAGATCACCCCGGTCACCGAGAGTCCATTGGCCGAGGTCATGGAGATCACCCCTTCGACGATGCCGGTCATGGAGTCGCTCAAGGCGGTGCAGGTCGGCATTCAAGAGGACGGGCGACCGTGGATGTTCCCGCTTCTGGAGATGCACGCCGTGGTGGGAGGCGTCCCAGGCTCCGGGAAGTCAGTCTTCGGGAACGTCCTACTCGCCGGAATCGCGTCGCGCGAGGACATTCAGATCCTCGGAATCGACTGCGCCGGTGGGGTCGAGTTCGAGGACTGGAGACCGCGCATGTTCGGGTGCGCCACCAACCAGGAAGAGGCTATCGAGCACCTCGAAGCTCTCTGGAATGAATACAAGCGTCGAGAGGAGTGGCTCAAGTCGGTCGGCTTCAGGAGCGTCAAGAACGCGGGCCTGTCGGCAGAAGTGCCGCTGATCGTGTGCCTGATCGACGAGGCCGCGTTCTTGTTTCGCCTCGATGCTGCGAACAAGCAGGAGAAGGAGCGCGGGCAGCATCTCGTTGACTTGGTGACACGTCTCGTCACCTTGGCCAGGAGGGCAGGGATCGTGGTGGTTCTCATGACCCAGAAGCCCACCACGAACACCCTGCCGTCGATCATCCGTGACAACGCTCAGGTGAAGGTCTCATTCAGGGTCACGACACCGGAGGCCGCCACGGCGGTCCTCGGAGACTCTGCAAGTCTCGCGCCTATCTCCCCGACGGAGATCGGACGCGAGCAGCGGGGTGTGGCTATCGCAGAAGGAGCAGACGGGGATCTGACGGTGGTTCGCGCCTTCTACATCAACGAGGAGTCCGACCGAGCCATCGCGCGTCGGTACGCGCACCTGACCAGGCCGCTGCCACGCGCAGGCGACGAGGACATCGTCGAGGCCGAGATCATCCAGGAGGGATCGACATGGTGAACAAGGTGCAGGCGTCAGGCTTGGTGCAGGCGGACCGCCTCGTCGCGAAGTTCGTGCAGTGCTGGCTCGACGCGGAGGCAGATCCGATCGGCTGGTCGGCCGACCCCTTCGAGTTCTTCATCGAGACCGCCGCTGAAGCTGTAGCCCGCGGCCTGGACCCCGACTCCCTCGGTGAGGAGTCCTACGAACGGCGACAGGACGAGCACTACGGGGACCGGCCCGAGGCGCCGTGGGGACAGGTCGAGGAAGACCGCCAGGAGCGCGCATGGTCCTACGTCGGCATGGGCATCGCCCAGGTCGTCTCGCTCCTCGGTGAGCGCGGCCACCGGCTCGACACCCACGGCCTGCCCGTGTAGCCCAAGACTCCTGGCCCGCTGCACGGCCAGGTGAAGGAAGGCCCCCGGAGTCTGATCCTCCATAGGATTCCGGGGGCTTTTCTATGCGCGAATGAATGCGGGAATTCGCGGGAAAGAATGTGAATGATGCTATAGACATCTATGCGAATTCTGGACTATAATCAGAGTATCGACAGGCTCTCCCGTTGCGGGAGGGCTTGTTTGCGTTAGAGAGGCAAATCGGGCACCCCACGACGGGGTGCCTGTTCTGTTTACAAGGACCCTTGGAGGGGGACTCAAGATGCAGCGCAAGAGTGCAGCGATTCGGCGGATCAACTCGTTGACCTTCATGTTCGTCGCGGGGATCGTCCTGGTGAACCAGCTCATGGGGTACGGGCTCCCGGGACAGGCCCTGATCGAGAAGGCGGTGGAGATCCGGGCAGAGATGGACGCCTACAACGCGCAGATGACCTCGTACGCCCAGCAGATGGACGGATTCAACTTGGAGGCAAAGAAGTGAACAGGTTCAGCCGAGTCCTCGCGGGACTTACAGTGTGCGTTCTGACCGTGGGCGCCCTCGTCACAGGAGCGACAAGCGCGAGCGCGGCGACCGCCTCGAGGTACGCGCTTCAGGTGCTCGCTCCGGGAACAGAGATGCCATCGGTCGGCTCGGGCGTCTTCCTGAAGTGCTGGGACACGGATCGACCGCGCGTGTTCTTCTGGCAGTCCTCGGTGCCCACCCTGGAGACGATGGTCTCCGATCTGACGAGCGCCGCCGACTTCTGCGGGAACGGTCACATCGTGAAGTTCGAGCTCTACCCGGGCCAGTCACTGTCCAGTGGGCCCGACCAGCCGACTGCCTCCCTCAGTGCCGACGGTACCGAGGTGACCGCACAGCCGCAGACGAGCGACTTCTCGACCGCCGGATGGCTCGTCTACGCGGTGACCGCGACGGGCGAGAAGATCCCGACCGAGCTATCGCTCCACTTCCAGCGAGTCGGATCGACCCCCGTCCCGACATCCTCTCCGATCGTGGCCACCGAGCCCCCGGTTGCCGCACCTGACACCGGGACGGTCCAGGTAGGGAGCCAGAACGTGCAGATCCCGGTCCTGAGCAACGACACGCTGCCGAACGGCGTCAGTGACGTGCAGATCGTCTCGGCCCCGTCGCACGGCACCGCGACCGTGGAGTCCAAGGCCTCGAACTGGCCCATCCAGTACGTACCGGCCTCCGGGTTCGTCGGAACCGACACCTTCACCTACCGGGTCACGGACACCCTCTCGAAGACCTCCCAGACGACGGTGGTCGTGGACGTCCTCGGTGCACCTCCGGTGGTCGCGACCCCGCCCCCCACGGCGACCCCCGCCGCGGCGCCACCCACCCCCGTCGCTCC
>MLJW01000375.1_pt1 | contig 22494 bp, 20 predicted proteins | sample 888231 | NCBI WGS metagenome assembly MLJW01 (sample SAMN05788063, study PRJNA343431) | mine drainage metagenome | isolation source: sample collected from the inflow into an acid mine drainage treatment plant... | place: Germany: Lusatia, lignite mining district
GGCCCGGCGCCTTGGCCCCGCGGCTGCATCCGCTCGTCTGGACTCCTGCGACCTTCGGCACTCTCGCCGCCGCTCTCGCCGCCAAATAACGCCGCCAGATTTACGCGGGTTCAGGCCGCCGCCAACAACTGGTCGAGTCGCACAGGCTTTGGTGCGCGACCTTTGGCCACCGCCCCTTTAGCGAGAAAGCCCTGGGGGACCGATTCCGCAAGCTTGACTTGGCGAAGGGGAAGCGTCAGGGCCTGCGGGGCTGGTACGGCATCCGGATCAAGCCCCCTCGGCCTCGTTGAGCGCGATGTCGCGCCTCGCCAGCATGCCGTGGTGGCGACGGGTTGGACGGATGGACGTCGAAGGCCGAAACCTCTTCCATACTCGCACTCACGAGGAAGGTTCCCGCATCAGGTGCCCCATCGGTCCAATCCGTCCAGAATGCAAGCGCGCCGGGGGCGGCGCGCCAACCTGTCCCGCGCGAGAGCGGAATTGGAAGTCGTCCCCATGATGTACCGTCAGTACCTTCCACGATCGTCGACGCTCGATTGTGCGCTCGGCATTCGTGATGTTCATCGTGCGGACGGTGACACAGTTGCATTGGTGTTCATGAAGCGACACGGTGTTCCCCATTCCGCAAGCAGGCCGCATTCACGGGCTGCGTTCAGCTGTAGCATCGAGGCTTCGGGTGACGCTGTCGATGTTCAGTTCTGGGAGGTGTCATGGCTGCGTTTCTGCGCGGTTTTTGGCGTGGGGTTCAGGAAGCCCCGGCAGGCTACTTTGCGCCTGTGCTCATGGTCTGGCGTGTCTTGCGCCAGCTTGGTTGGGCTGGGGGCGCGCGCTGATCAAGTCCGTGACGCGTTCGAGCTTCAAAGCGCCGCGCAACCCCTACGTCTTCGCCTGTCGTCATGCATAGCGTATCCCGTCGAAGCTGACTTCAAGACGCGGTAGCTGTACGTCGCGAGACCGGTTGATCAGTTCCACTTCCAGTGCCCAATCGGGATCCAGTCCCGCATCACGGCAGCTCGACACAATCGCGTCGACCCCGAAATGCATCCAGGCGTTGCGCCTGGGCTCGAGGCTTCCCGACACGGCATCCTCGCCCAGCGGCTGAAAACCCCGCCGACCGCTCGAATGCACCTCGAACCGACTCCATCCGACGTGCGGCTCGTAGCGCAATCGATCGGACAGCTCGCGATCTCGAAGCGGCCAACGGCGGTAGGTGTACTGCGATAGCCACAACGACGGGCTTTGCAGCATCCGCCGGCGCGGCTCCGCGAGATCCGCGGCCAGCGCCGCTTCGTCCAGCCGCGTCAGGGCGTGCAAAGTGCCATCAAAACGCAACCGTGCATCGAGACTCTGCCCAAGCGGCTCCCACGCAAGCAGTTGCTGGAGGTCGTGGGTGAAGTATGGCGCTTGCACCTCGTTTCCTGGCCTGACGAAGGCCATTGGCTTTCCGAGGCAAGCGCGCATGTTGAACTGCAGGACCGCCACATTGGCCGCGTCAACCGGGTCCGGGCGATGGCGGTGAACGCGCCCGGCTGTCTGCACGATGGACTGCGCGCTCGACGGCTCGATCACCGCCCAGTCGAAGTCATGGTCACGGCCGACCTCCTCGACTGGAGTGGCGACGACGATGAAGAGGCCCTCTCGAACGTACTGCTTGCGCATATGCTCGTCGATGCTCCGATCGGAAACGGCCGGCGCGCAGGGGTCGCTGGAACGCGAAAGGATGCGGTCCAATCGTGACTCGATCATCCATCGGTGGCCGTTCAGCAGGCCGCTGTGGTAGCACAGCACCTTGGGGTGCAGGCCGGCGAGCTGAGCGCAGTCGCGCAGGCGCCTGGCGACTTCGATGGCGACAGGAATATTGGCCACCCGCACCAAGCCGATCGACATGAACTTGTCATGCACTGGCGACCGCCACCGATGGTCGGCGTGAAGACGCGCTGCGCCTTGGCAGATGGCCTCCAAAAATCCATCCCTGCTGGGCACCACCGGAAGCAGCACGGCGCGGCGCGGGGCCTGGTGCGCGCGCGCGGCCAGCGCAGCGCTGATTTGCGCGACGTGCGCATCGAACGAAATCTTTGCCGTCGACGTATCGACAAAGAGCGTGATCGACGGACTGGCCAAGTCCGAGACAGTACCCAGCACGAAGTCCGCACTCGAACGGCCGTGTAGCGAAGCGCGCAGGCGCGCCCCATGCTCGTAATAGCGCACCAGGGTGCTCGACAATGCGCCGGTGAGCGTTGCGCTCGAGGCGATCACGTTGCGCCCGAGGAACGCTGCCATCTGCACCAGGCGCAGGATGGCGGCCACCGACGTGGCGTCATAGGTGTCGACTTCGTCGAGCACCAGATCGCTGCTCCACAAGCGCAGCAAGGGCAGAACGTGGCGGGCCTGAGCGCATGGCTCTGCTGCGCTGACCAGATAATCGGCTGTCGTGACCAGAATCGGAGCGCCGAGCATGGCGCGCAGGTTGCCGTTGCCTTGCACGAAATGGTCGAGCCATGACGGCACTGCCGCGACTCCGCGCACCGCAATATCTTCGCCGAGGTCACGCACCATCTCGTCCTCGTTGGCGGTGTCGGCGCGTTGCTGGGCCTCGAACGCCCGTCGGGTCATGGTGTCGCCGATGACCACGGCCAAGGCATCATCCGGGATGCCGAGTTGCTGCGCGTAGGCGGCGCCGGTCTGCAGCGTCAAGGTGCGCAAGTTCAATGCCGTCGCGAAACGCACCGCTCCATCCAGGGCTGCCAAGGCCGCGAAGCGCGCACAGGCGCGCGTCTTGCCGGAGCCGGTACTGGCGATGACTTGCAGCAGCATCGGCGCGCCCGGATGGGCCGCGCGTGCCTCGCTGACCGCGACCGCCGCCTCCTCTTGCCAGGCGAACCGGCCCGTCGACGGCGCATGGATGGTGTCGACCGCCCGTTGGCCCAGGCATTCGACCTCGGTGTTCAGAGCGAACATACGATCGGCCATGACCGCAGCCACCGCACTGACCGACTGGAGGTGCCAGCGCAGCGATTGGCGCGGCTGGCGACGCCCGTCCCGACCGAGTTCGCTATTAGCGAACGGTGTCTCCAGCGGTTGACCTTCGGGCATCGCTTCCGACGAGACTTTGTGGTCCGCCAGAATGAGCGCGACGCGTGCCAGCAATGCGACACCTCTCCAGTAATCAGGCGACCGCGGCGAGTCACGCTCGGTGCGCAGGTGCCCCGCAGCGCGCAATACGCGGCTCTCGAGATCCGCTGGGTACGCCGCTGCCTGCTCGCGGACCCACGCGCGGGGTACGTCTTGCTTAGCAGGCATGGCTTCGCTGCGCAGAAAAGCATGCGGGCCGAGCCTGCCTGATTTCTCCGCGAATTCCTCATAAAGCCGGTGATGCGTGGCCACGCAGGCCATCACGGCGTCAGCCGCCGAGCACACGCCGCCGTCGAGCAGGGGGATCGCGTCGCGGCCCAGCTGGTCGTTTCCGGCCGCGTTCAGGGCGCGCTGCCATACCGCGCCCAGCGTGGGCGGCGCATCGCCGATGACTTCAGCAAGCAGGCAGGCCGAGATCCATTCATGGCGGATCGGGTCCGCGATCGCAGACGTGCGCAGAATCTTCGCGGCAAAAAACCGGTTGTTTTTGCCAAGGTCGTGGAACAGCCCGCTGAGCGCGGCAACGCGCCGCACATCGCGAATCCAGGCCGGCTCGTCGCCCGCAGTGTCGATGGTTCGCCTGCGCGTATCGCGCTGCGTCACAAACACAGGCGTCGCGCCATCCGCAGAGAATCGATCGCGCCCCCCGACGATCCAAAGCGGCTGCAGCCGTTGGGCTTGACCGCGGCCCTGCCGCAGCAGGCACAGCACAGCCGTCGAACGCGACGCGCTTCGGCGCAACGCGGCATGCAGGCTCTGCAGGCCTTCGCTGGTGATGCGCGTAACCCATGAACCGTCGCCCATCCGCGTCGCGTACCGATCCAGGACCGCGCGCGTTCGCGCAATGGCGCGCTTTTCGCACGCAGACACTAAGACGATTTCCACGACTCACTCCGCCTGGTTCATCAGCAGTGGCCACACGGCATCGCGTGACGGCGCTTGGGCGCCAAAGCGGCGCAAAAACTCAAACACACTGCGGTGGTGCAACTCGATCCTCCCACCGCTGATACGCAACTCGTTGTTGAGTACGTCAATCTGGTCTGGAGTCAATTCGGGATTGGGTATCGCATCGAACGTAACCCGCAGATCACCGATAGCGACGCGCTTGAAGCCGTTCGGAAACCTTGCGCGATCTGACGGCTTGGCTTGAACAATGCGCGCCAGCACGAAGCTGCGGAGTGCAAAATCGTCATGTTCGAGGTCAGTGGCAATCAACCGCCACTGTTCCCCCATGCGTTCGAGGCCCACCGGATAGATCTGTCGCCAGCGTGCCTGCTCGCCGGCACGCAGCCCCACGTAAAGGATCTGCAGCGCCTGGCCTGCAGCCGTCGCGCGCACGATCATCCCCAGCGAGTCTGCCTCGCACGGCATGTTGTTCGTCCAGTTCGGGATGAACACCGGCAGTTCGCGGTCCTCGATGCCCGTAATCGCCGCGACGTTCCCGTCTGCAATTTCCTCGAGCAAGTGCTTATAGGACGCCCACGGCGGCACCGCACCTGGGTCTGCCAGAACGATGTGCGCGGCACGTCCCTTGCCCCTGCGTTGCAGGCATGGAGCCATGGTCAGCGCCTGCGCGATGAATCGTGTCTGGCTCGCTGGTGATGCTCGGAAGTGGCGGACCATGTCCTTGCGCTCCGCGTGTCCCAGCCGGCAGGCACGCCGCGCCATGTACAGCGCAGGGCTAGGCGCATCGAGTCCATGGTCTTGCCTTAAAGTGCTCATAAAAAAGCTATTGCCTTAGGATTGCACGAAGCATAAGCTGGTTGCCGCCAAAGCACCAAATCTTTCGGGAGCCGTTCATGGCAACGAAAACCCAGACTAAGGCAGCGGATCGCAAAAAGACCAAGGCGCGCAAACCTTGGCGGGCTTTCAGCCAGGCGGACTACGTCGAGCGCGCAGCTGCATTGGTCACACACACCTTCAAGGGCGTCAATACAAACATCAAGCCCGGAGGCGGCGTTCGGACGAAGGCGGAGTTCGACTCGCAGTTTCCATACGCTTGTACGAGGTTCGCGAGCGAGTCGGTGCCGCTAACCTACGCGAGCAATGCCACCGAATCGGTGCTCACCGAGCAGGTCTGTGCGGTGCTCGAGGACGGCGTCAGCGCCGGACTGGCACAGTTCGAGGCCGTGCCGCCCGAAGAGGTGGCGTGGTTGCGCGAGCGGATCACCCCAATGCTGCACGAGCCGGCCACGGTCGCCCCGGCGTCGGTCAATATGCGCTTGCGCCAGATTCTGCTCGACGACGGCCGCGGAGGCGACATCTGCATCAGCCCGTTGCCGTCCGGGGGAATGAGTTGGCGCATCCAGCGCCTGCTCGAACACATTCTGCAGCGGCGTGCGCAACACTTACCGGCCAAAGCCCGCAGACCTCTCGGCGTGGATTTCGTCTACGTCAAGGTCGGCGGCGATAAGGCACAGAACGCCGGCCGCATCCAACTGATCGGCGCGATGCAGCAGGCTTATCGTTTCAGCGTGCCGCAGGGGACCACCGTCGCGCTGCGCGCTGCATTCGCCTTTCATCATCGAGGTGTTTCCCTGGCACCGAGCCCGCAGCTGGTTCGGGAATCCGGCCGCTGGCTGCAGGCACTGCGACAGGCCGATTCGGCCGGATCCGTACTCAGCCGCTCGGGGCCCCGCATGGAGCGCGAGGCAGACATCGTCCACCAGATTGTCGACAACATTCTTCAACGTGGGGAACGCGCCCGAGTCGCCATTGAACCGTTCGTCGGAACGGTCTTTGCCGCGCTGTGCGCCGAATCGCTACCGGAAGTTGTTCGCGGCGTCATCGACCTCTCGCGTCGCGACGCCGCTTGGCGCGACGCCTTCGCGGAAACCGTGGCGCAAGGCATTGCCGCGGTCAAGGACAATGATGGCATGCGTCTCGCCGGCATTTCCGGGGCCAGCGCCTCATCGTTGAAGGCGTACATCGCGGAGGCGCTGTGATGGATCATGGAGGCAAATACATCGTCGTGCCCCGCATACAGGTCGAGCACGCCAACGCGCTGCAGACCTGGTGGATCATCGCACCGCCATCACCGATGGCGATCCAAGGCTTGGTGCGCGCCATGGGATTGCGTCTTGGCCACCACTTCGAGGCCTTCGCAGTCGTGCACCACAGCGTGCAATGGCTCGCGTCTGAGGGTGATCCATCGGGTCGCTTCGTGCATGCCACCGATAAGCCCGACGAATGGGTCGCGATGTTCTGGAACCGCACCTTGGCGCTCCAACAGCCTCAGGGCGCGTCGTACATCGATCGCGACGACCACATCGCCGGAGGCATCTCCAAGGGCCTGCAGCCGACGGCCCGCTGTCACGTCACGCTGTCGTTGATTCTGAAAGCGGCGCCCGACTGCGCGTTGGCCGATTTCGAAGTCGCGCGTTTCTTGCGCACGGCCAGGCTGGCCGGCGGCTCGATCATCGCACACGGCGCGGTCCGCTTTGCGGACACGCCAGCCGAAGCCTTGTCGCGCCTGCGCCAAGGCTTCTTCCTGGTCGATCGCGCGGATCTCGTGGCGACGCGCATGGCTCAAGCTGGCGCACCGATCGACGGCCTAGAAGCATTGCTCGAATTGCTCGTGGCGCGCAACAGCGATCCGGACGCAGCGCCCGAGTCGTGGTTGTCGGCGAATGTCGTGGGCTACACGGCTCTCGAAGCACCGCGCCAACGCGCTGGCGTGCGCCTGGGTGTCCCCCATGCCTATGCGGAAGCATTGGTCGGACTGGTGCAGTACCAGCCCACACGGGACGCGGGCGTCCTCCCGCTCTGGCGCTATGCGGTGGATGACCAGCACCGCGCCTACCTTGTTCGATCTGCCTGATCCTTGCTCGGAGCCCTCACCATGGACCTCACCCCCCAGACCCCGCCGTTGGCCAATCTGCCTTCGGTCATGGCTTTTCGCCGCGCGTTCGTGATCAGCGACGCGCCGTTCCATTACGTCGACGCGAGTGGCCATTCGATCCCGGTTCCCGTGCTGCGACACGGCACGATGGGCACGCAGAACGTCAACGAAAAGCCTCGTGCAGGTGCCACGACGGTCGCCGGAGGCGAACGTGACGTCCGCAATCTGCAAGAAGTCGAGACCGCCAAGACTGGCGCGGACATGCAGGCCGTCGAAGTGGCGTTCCAGATGAAGGCCATTGATCTCGCTGACACCTTGCACTCGTGCTCCAACGCCAAGTCGGGCCTGATGGCGGAATCCGAGCAGATGCGCGCCATGATTCGTGATTTCGTCGCTCGGGCCAAGAAGTCCGAGGGGCTGGAAGAAGTCGCACGCCGCGTGGCGCGCAACGTGCTCAATGGTCGCTGGCTGTGGCGCAATCGCGTCATGGCCAGCGCCGTGCGCATTGACGTGCAAGCAGGTGCGCGTAGCTGGTCGGTCGATGCCCTGCGCATCCCGTTGAGCGGGTTCGACGCGTATGGCGACGCCGAACGCGAACTCGGCGCAGAAATCGCCGCGCAGATGCGCGGCGATTCCATCGATGAAGTCGCGGTAAAGGCCACCATCGATTTCGGTGTCAAAGGCGCGATCGAGGTGTTCGGCTCGCAGAACTACGAGCCAAAGCGCGAGCGCCCTGGCTCCAGGGAGCAAGGGTTGTCGCGGTCGCTGTACAAGATCGGCGTGGCCGAAGGCAAATCCGCCGAAGGGGTGCGTGTCGTCGGCCAAGCCGCGTTCCGCGACGCGAAGGTCTGGAACGCCTTGCGCACCATCGACACCTGGTACCAGGACTACGCGCACGTCGGCATGCCCATGCCCGTCGAGCCGCTGGGGGCATCGCTGTCGCTAAGCCGGTTCGTGCGCGACAAGAAGGACTCGGCCTTCGACATGTTCAAGCGGCTGCACCGCATCGACCCGGCCTCCGATGAAGGCATGTTCTGCATCGGCATCATCATGCGAGGTGGCGTGCTCGGTGAGGAAGAAAAGTCGCGCAAGTCCACCACCGACGACGGTGCTCAACTCGGCGACGCCGACCCGGTGTGACTGCGATGGTGCCGAACTTTTATTTCGACATCGGAGTGCGCGGGGCCCGTCGCGAGGGCTTCGGTTCGGTGTGCGTCGATGCGGTCACTCAGGCCATGGCGCGCATGCATCCGATCTTCAAGGAACGCGCTGACACTTACGCCATCGACCTTCCCGGCCTGAGCGAAGGGCCGCGCCTGGGTAGGCGCCTTGGCCACCAGCTGCGCGTCTTTGCGCAGGAGAGCGCAAGCGCAAACGCGATTGCCGACGCACTGGATGCCGACGTGCGTTTGCGCGACCTTGTCGTCATCGGGCGCGTGCGCATGGTCGACACCGCGACGCACGCTGGACCATGGGCGGTGTTGCGCCGCTTCCGCGTGGCCAAGCGCTCAGAGCCGCTCAACCGCCAACGCGATCTGGCGCGCGCGGCGAACCTGCCGTTCTTGATGACGCGAAGCCGCACAAACGGTCATGCGTACACGCTGACCTTGTACCGTGAGATTGTGCAGCAGCGGGGCTCGGCACCGAATGGGCAACCCAACAGCTACGGGCTGTCGGGTGATGTGCCGGTCATGCTGCCAGTGGTCGAAGCAGTTGCGATGCCGGGCGGATGAAGCAGGCCCCGAAAGATCCACTGATCCTGCTGTCCAAGCGGGCGAACGTGTTCTACATCGAACACGCTCGAATCATGGTCAAGGAAGGGAGAATCATTTACCTGGTCGAGCACAAGAACGGCATCGACCGCGGATTCAATATTCCAGACAGGAACACCTCTTTCTTGTTGCTGGGCAAGGGAACGTCCATCACCGACGGCGCTGTGCGCATGTTGGCCGAATCCGGCGTTCAAGTCGGCTTTTGCGGCAACGGCGGTTCACCCCTTCTTGCAGCAATTGATTTTGTGTTCCTGTCGCCGCAGAGCGAATACCGGCCGACAGCCTACATGCAGAGCTGGATGCGCCTGTGGCTCGATGACGAGCGACGTGTCGGGGCGGCAAAGAGGTTCCTGCGCATCCGTGCAGAACTCACCGCGAAACTGTGGGGCGCGAGCGCAACGTTGCGAGCGACCGGCTTGGGTCCTCTGAGCGAATCGGCGGCGCAATTCATCAATTCGGTCGAACGTCCCAACTCGACGTCTGCCCTTCTTTCAAGAGAAGCTGAGTGGGCAAAAGCCCTCTATGCACGGATGGCCAAGGCCTTCCGTGTCGATGATTTCCGTCGCGAAGAAGGCAAGCGCAGCCGCGCGGGCGCCGGGGCGACGACGAACAGCCTCCTCGACCATGGCAATTACATCGCATACGGCTACGCGGCCGTCGCGCTGTACGCGCTGGGGATCTCGTTCGCGTTGCCCCTGCTGCACGGCAGCACGCGCCGCGGCGCACTCGTGTTCGACGTTGCCGATTTGGTAAAGGACGCCGTGGTGATGCCACTGGCCTTCGAGTACGGATCCGCCGGCGCGACGGATCAAGCATTCCGTTCTGCGTTGATCGACGCCATGCAGGAGCACGAAGTCGTGGACGTCATGATCGATGCGTTGAAGAGCGTGATGAGCTAACCATGTCATTTCGGCACCTAAAAAAGTTCTACAAAATCAAATTGTTAGCAAGTGCTCGCCAATGAGCATTTCCCACACTGATTGTTGGGAACCAACGGATTTGGAAGGGTTTTTCCAGTCCTTGGCACAGTTGTCCGCCGCACAGGCGGCTGAGAAGACATCGCTGTCAGGCGGCTCGCGTTTCGTCTGGTTGTCCGCCGCACAGGCGGCTGAGAAGAGCAACCGGCCGCCGCGGCGCTGGCCCGAGTGGTTGTCCGCCGCACAGGCGGCTGAGAAGAGGGCGCGGCCAGCAGCACCGGCGACCAGGGCGTTGTCCGCCGCACAGGCGGCTGAGAAGCAGAACGCGGCCGTGGCGCGCATCATGCAGCAGTTGTCCGCCGCACAGGCGGCTGAGAAGTGGTTCGCTGGGTGCGCCGCGGTGCGGCCGTAGTTGTCCGCCGCACAGGCGGCTGAGAAGACGATGGTCAGGGTCTGCGACACCTTGTCGTCGTTGTCCGCCGCACAGGCGGCTGAGAAGAGGACCAGGTCGGCGTCTGGACGATCGGCTACGTTGTCCGCCGCACAGGCGGCTGAGAAGGGGCGGCGTCGGGCGGGAGGGCGTAGAGCAGCGTTGTCCGCCGCACAGGCGGCTGAGAAGTACCGCGAGGCCGGGTACGACGCGCTCCTGGTGTTGTCCGCCGCACAGGCGGCTGAGAAGAACCTGAGCGACGCCAACCTGAGCGACGCCGAGTTGTCCGCCGCACAGGCGGCTGAGAAGAGGAGCGGAACAGCTCGTCGGTCGGCACCGTGGTTGTCCGCCGCACAGGCGGCTGAGAAGAGGAGCGGAACAGCTCGTCGGTCGGCACCGTGGTTGTCCGCCGCACAGGCGGCTGAGAAGTTACTCAGGGCGAGCTGGCGAAACTTGCTGGAGTTGTCCGCCGCACAGGCGGCTGAGAAGACCGAGACATCCGGCGCGCCGCCGCGCAGGCTGTTGTCCGCCGCACAGGCGGCTGAGAAGTTCCTCGCCTCGGCCAGTTCGGCGCGCAGGCGGTTGTCCGCCGCACAGGCGGCTGAGAAGTTGATAGGCACGGCGCCGAAGTCGATGGCAAAGTTGTCCGCCGCACAGGCGGCTGAGAAGCAGAACGCGCCGTGCTCGATGTAGCGCAGTTCGTTGTCCGCCGCACAGGGGGCTGAGAAGGCACCCAGCCCGAAGGCCAGATGCGGGTGATGGTCGCCGTCAGTTCCAGTCGTCCGGCGCCTTCAACTCGTCAACGCGGTCTCCCCACCATGTCATCAGTGCTGCGCGCTCGGCCAAGCGTTGCGCGAAGTTATACGCCGCTCGCACGTCGTCGCGCTCCACGTGCGCGAGTTGCAGTTCGATCACGTCCGGGTGAAAGCCTGCTTCGTTTGCTTCCGTCGAAAACAATGCGCGGAAGCCGTGCGCGGTGGCGGCGCCCTTAAAGCCCAGGCTCGAAAGTGCCGAATTAAAGGTTCCATTGCTGATGGACTTTTCGGGGTAGAACGGACTAGGCAGCACCAGATCGTGGTGCAACTCCAATTCGCGTAGCTGCTTGAGGATTGCCAGCGCTTGGCTAGATAGCGGCACGCGGTGTTCTGTTTTCATTTTCATCCGCTCAGCGGGGATTCGCCACATCGCGGTTCTAACGTCGAACTCAGGCCAACAAGCGCCCCGCAACTCCCCTGGGCGGACCCCAGTCAGCATCAGCAGTTGCAGCCCAAGCGTGACCGCGGGGTATCCCTTGTACTCGTCGAGGCCAGCGAAGAACGCTGGTACTTGAGAGGCGGCAAGCGCGGCGCGATGTCTGACCTTGCGCGGAGCAATGATTTCGCCCGGTTGCAGGCTGTACATCGGGTCGTCAACGGACCTCAGGTGCTCATGGGTCACGGCATAGCGGAAGATGGCCTTGAGCCTCTGGAAGACGCGCCCGGCCGTCTCTCCGGCGCCCTTCTTGTCTATCGCCTCGACGACGCCCCTCACGTCTGCCGCTTTAATCGACTCGATGGGCATCTTGCCGAGCGTCGGGAAGGCATGGTTCTCCAGGCTTGCGCGGACCGCGTCCGCAGTACCTTCGGTCCAGGCTGCTCGGCGCCAGGCTAGCCACTTTTCGGCGACATCGGCGAACAGCACAGGAGGTTTATCGGGCTCACGCGCCGCCTTCTTGGCGGCGCTGGGGTCAGTTCCACCGGCGAGCGTGCGCTTGGCCTCGAGCGCCGCGTCCCGCGCTGCAGCAAGGGTGATCAACGGGTAGGGGCCGAGCGACAGGGTTTTCTCCCTGCCGTCGAAGCGGTACTTCAGGCGCCAGAGTCGGCCGCCACTCGGACTGACGAACAGGTACAGCCCGCCGTAGTCGGCGAGCTTGTAGGCCTTCTCGCGTGCGCTGGCCTTGCGGACTTGTAGGTCGCTGAGCATGCATGAGCTCCCGTGTAGACGTGCACGGTGACATGCTACCCCCAAACCTCAAAAATACCCCCAGTCGGGGGCGCCGCGTACCCCAAAACTACCCCCGGTTATCGTGGGTTGGGGCGGAAAGTCGTGAAACGTCAGGCGACACCGGTCCGTGTGTAATGCATTGTTTTTTTGGAGGATCTTTTGAGCTCTGCAACGACAGTGGGCAGCCTGAAACGCCAAGGTGGTCCCGCCGACAGGAATCGAACCTGTATTTCACGCTTAGGAGGCGCGTGTTCTATCCATTGAACTACGGCGAGGCGGGATGGGCGCGGGATGCCGCATCGCGCCGAACCGTTCATTCTAGCGGCGCGGTTGTCGGCGCCGCGGCGAGCTCCGCGAGGTGCCCCGCCGCGAGTGCCCGCGCCGCGCGGGTCAGAACGCCAGATCGTCGCTGACCGCGTCGACGCCGGCTTTCGCACAGACCGTGTCGTTGTCGCCGCCGGGGGCGCCGGAGACGCCGATGGCGCCGACCATCTGCCCGGCCGCGTCGATCGGCAAGCCGCCGCCGATCATCACGACGCCCGGCAGGCTCTTGATCGCCTGCTCGGCCGAGTCGGGCTGGTTGACCCGCGCGGCGACGACGCCGGTGGGCTGGCGCCAGCTCGCCGCGGTGCGCGCCTTGCCTTCGGCCGCGGCCAGCGTGTGCCATCCGGCGTAACGGTCGCGCAACACGACCAGCGGCAGCCCTGACGGGTCGGTCACCGCGACGCTGATCTGCCAGCCGCGCCGGGCGCATTCCGCCTGCGCTGCCTGCGCGGCCTTGAGCGCCGTCGCCGGGGTGATGACGCGCTGCGTCCAGGTCGCCGAGGCGGCGTGCGCCAACGGTGCGAACGCGTCGGCCAGCGCCAGCGCGACGGCGGCGATCCGGTGCATGCGCCGGGCCGGCGCCGGGCTCAGCGCGCCAGCCATTGCTCGACCTGCGCGCGGCTGGGCACGCCGCCGGCGTGGACGACCTTGCCGTCGACGACGACGCCGGGGGTGCTCATGACGCCGAAGCGCATGATCGACGCGATGTCCTCGACCTTGTCGACGCTGGCCTGCAGGCCGCGCGCGCGGATCACGTCCTCGACGAGCTTTTGCGTCGCCTTGCAGTTGGCACATCCGGTGCCGAGTATCTTCACGTCGATCATTTCTTGGCTCCTTGTCGTTACATCACGGCGTTGAACACGTAGCCGACGGCGGCGATGCCGACGGTCACGACCGCGGCGAACAGCGCGATCAGCCGCGGCCGCATCACTTTCTTCAGGATCATGAATTCGGGCGCCGACAGCGCGGTCACCGACATCATGAACGCCAGCGTCGTGCCCAGCGCCGCGCCCTTGCCGAGCAGCGCCTGCACCACCGGGATGATGCCGGCGGCGTTCGAGTACATCGGCACGCCGATGACGACCGCCAGCGGCACCGACCACCAGGCGCTGCGCCCCATCAGGTGGGCCATGAAGTCCTGCGGCACGTAGCCGTGGATCCAGGCGCCGACTCCGACGCCGGCGACGATGTACGGCGCCACTTTCAGCACGATGTCGCGCACGTGCTTCCAGCCCTGGGCGAAGCGCGCGTGCCAGTCCATGCGCAGCTCGACGGCGTCGACCGCCGGGATCTCGAACACCCAGGCTTCGACCAGGTGCAGCGGGTTCATGCGCCCGATCACCAGCCCGGCGCCGATCGCCACCAGCAGTCCCATGCCGGTGTACAGCAGCGCGACGCGCCAGCCGAACATGCCATACAGCAGCGCCAGCGCCACTTCGTTGACCATGGGCGCCGAAACCAGGAACGAGAAGGTCACGCCCAGCGGCACGCCGGCGGTCAGGAAGCCGATGAACAGCGGCACCGCCGAGCACGAGCAGAACGGTGTGACGATGCCCAGACTCGCGGCCAGCACGTTGCCCACGCCCTGGCGCTTGCCGGCCAGGATCGCGCGCGTCTTCTCCGGCGTGAAGAAGGTCTGCAGCACGCCGACGACGAACACGATCAGCGCCAGCAGCATCAGCACCTTGGGCACTTCGAACACCAGGAAGGCGAGTGCCGAGTACAGGTGCCCCGACGGCGCGATGCCGCTTGCGGCGGCGAGCCAGCGCATCAAGGCGTCGGTGGCCGGCTGCAGCTGGCTGTACAGCAGCAACCAGCCGGCGACGAAGGTGAGGGGCCAGATCCACGCCTTCCACGGCGCGGTGGGCGCGGCGGCGGGTTGGTGCATCGATGCAGGAGCGTTCATGGTGAGCTCGAAAGCGGTTTGTCTGTACTGGAAGACGGTCGACGCGGCAAAAGGATGCAAGGGATGTGGCGAGGATGCCGCATTGATCAGTCCCGTGGCGCGGGTACGTGGCAGCACACTTGTCCTTGCCCGTCGAAACGCACGGCGCAGTGCGCGATCAGCGCCTCGCGCAGGCGCTGGCGGGCGCGCAGCAGCCGCGATTTGGCCGCGGCCAGGCTCAGGCCGTGGGACTGCGCATACACGCGCACCGTCTGCTCGTCGAGATCGCAGGCCTGGACGATGTCGCGGTCGACCTCGTCCAGCGTCTGCAGACAGCGTGCCACGCAACGGTCGAGTTCATCGACGGCGTCGCGCCCCGGCGCCGCCGGCGCGGGAAGCTCGTCGCTGAGCTCCGCGCGCGGGCGCGCGGCTCGCGCGGCGTCGACGACGGCGTGGCGCGCGACCTGGAACAACCAGGCGCGGGAGTTGTCGAGCACGCAAAAACCCTGTCCCTGGCGCATCGCCTTGACGAACACGTCCTGCAGCAAGTCGTCGGCGGCGTCGGCATCACCCGTCTGCCGCGCCAGGAAGCCGCGCAGCTCGCTCTCGTGCTCGCGCCACGCGCGCAGCACGCAGTCGAACGCGGATGTCGGCGCTTCAGCCACGGCGCTCGTACCAGTCGCGCGAGCCGTTGACCACGCGTACCACCAGCAGCATCACCGGGACCTCGATCAGCACGCCGACCACGGTGGCCAGCGCGGCGCCCGACTGGAAGCCGAACAGGCTGATCGCGGCGGCCACCGCCAGTTCGAAGAAATTGCTCGCGCCGATCAGCGCCGAGGGGCAGGCGATCGCGTGCTGCTCGCCCAGCAGCCGGTTGAGGCCATAGGCCAGCGCGGCATTGAACAGCACCTGGATCAGGATCGGCACCGCCAGCAGGGCGATGACGCGCGGCTGATGCACGATCGCGTCGCCCTGGAACGCGAACAGCAGCACCAGCATGGCCAGCAGCGCCGCGATCGACCACGGCCCGACGCGCGCCATCACCGCGTCGAAGTGCGCCGGGCCGCGCGCCAGCAGTGCGCGGCGCCAACCCTGCGCCAGCGCCAGCGGAATCGCGATGTACATGACCACCGAAGTCAGCAGCGTGGTCCACGGCACGTGGATCGCCGAGACGCCGAGCAGCAGCGCGACGATCGGCGCGAACGCGAACACCATGATGGTGTCGTTGAGCGCGACCTGCGACAGCGTGAACAGCGGATCTCCCCCCGACAGCCGGCTCCAGACGAACACCATCGCGGTGCACGGAGCCGCGGCCAGCAGAATCAGCCCGGCGACGTAGCTGTCGAGCTGCGCCGCCGGCAGCAGCGGCGCGAACAGGTGGCGGATGAACAGCCAGCCCAGCAGCGCCATCGAGAACGGCTTGACCAGCCAGTTGACGAACAGCGTGACGCCGATGCCGCGCACGTGGCGGCGCACCTCGTGCAGCGCCGAGAAGTCGACCTTGACCAGCATCGGGATGATCATCAGCCAGATCAGCACGCCGACGGGCAGGTTGACCTGGGCGAATTGCAGCCGGCCGAGCGCGTGCACCGGCGCCGGCGCCCACTGGCCGAGCGCGATGCCGGCGACGATGCACAGCAGCACCCACAGCGTCAGCCAGCGCTCGAAACGGCTCATCGGCGCGCCGGCTGCGGCGCGGGCCGTCGCTGCGCAGCGCGCGCTCAAGGCTTCAGCCCCAGCGCGTCGCGCACCGCCGGCACGAGACGGGCGCGAATGTCGTCACGCACGCGAATGAAGCTCTGCAGCGGCTCGCCGTGCGGGTCGTGGAAGGGCAGATGCAGCGTCGGCAGCGCACGCGGGAAGATCGGACACGCCTCGCGCGCGTTGTCGCAGACGGTGACGACGAGGTCGAAAGGCTGCTCGAGCAGCGTGTCGACGTCCTTCGGGAACAGACCCTCGGTCGGCACGCCGGCCAGCCGCAGCGCCTCGATGGCGCCAGCGGCGACCGTTGCCTGCGGCCGGGTACCGGCCGAGCTCGCATGCACGCGCCCACCGAGGTCGTGGTTGAGCAGCGCCTCGGCCATTTGCGAGCGGCACGAATTGCCGGTGCACAGCACGAGCACCTTGCCGCCCGGCGCCGCCGTGCCCGGGGCCGACGTCGACGCGGGCGCTTGCTCGGCGACCTTGGCGCGACGTTTCGACACCGTGTCGACCTGCGCCGTCTGCGGCAGGCAGGCGGCGCCGCCGCAGCAGTTGGCGGTCAGGAACGCGATCAGCTCGTCCATCGCCGCGTAGTTGGCCGCGTAGAAGATGAAGCGGCCTTCCTGCCGCTTGCCGATCAGGCCGACGCGCGCAAGATGCGACAGATGGAAGGACAGTGTCGGGCCGGGCAGCGCCAGCCGTTCGCCGATGCCGCCCGGGTTCAGGCCGGCGGGACCGGCCTCGACCAGCAGGCGGAAGATGGTCAGGCGCGATTCGTGGCCGAGGGCGGCGAGCCGGTCAGCAGCGTTCAATATTTCCATAATTGTGAAATTATAGTCCGACTGCCGAGCCCGGTATGCGGGCGGCGCGCCGCCCGTGCGCCTCAGCTGCCGACCGCGGTGCTGGGGATCGCCTGCTCGCTGCGCGCGATGACCCCGGCGCGCCAGGCGCTGCGCCCGGCGCGCACCGCGGCGGCAAACGCGCCGGCCATCTCGACCGGATCGCGCGCGCGAGAGACCGCCGAGCACAGCAGCACTGCGTCGTAGCCGAGTTCCATCGCGTGCGCCGCGTGCGACGGCGCGCCGATGCCGGCGTCGACGATCAGCCGCGCCTGCGGCAGGCTGCGGCGCAGGTAGTGCAACGCAAAGGGGTTGAGCAGGCCCTGGCCCGAGCCGATCGGCGCCCCCCAGGGCATCAGCACCGCGCAGCCGGCGTCGAGCAGTCGCTTGCAGCTGACGACGTCGTCGGTGCAGTACGGCCAGACGACAAAACCCTCGCGCACCAGCACGCGCGCGGCTTCGACCGTTTCGACCGGGTCCGGCTGCAGCGAGCCGCGGTCACCGATGACCTCGAGCTTGATCCAGTTCGTGTCGAACAGCTCGCGCGCCATCATCGCGGTGGCGATCGCCGACTTCGCGTCGAAGCAGCCGGCGGTATTGGGCAGCAGCCGCCCGCCGGCGCCGCGCACCGTGTCGAGCAGCGTCGGCACGAAATCGGCGGCCTCGCCGCCCTGGCTGATGCGCTTGAGGCCGACGGTGACGATCTCGGCGCCGCTGGCGACGATGGCGTCGCGCATCAATGCAGCCGACGGGAAGCTCGCGCTGCCCAGCAGCAGCCGGCTGCGCAGCTCGACGCCGTCGACGCTCCAGTCGCGCTCGGGGTTGAAGGAAGACAGGTCCATGGTCTGGGTCGCTCAGATGCCGGTGAAGGCGAAACGCACGTCCGGGCGCTGGCCGTCGACGAGGCTGGCCAGCGCGGCGGCCGAGCCGCACGCCAGTGTCCAGCCCAGGCTGCCGTGCCCGGTGTTGAGGAACAGGTTGCGCAGGCGGCTGCGGCCGATCAGCGGCACGTTGCCCGGGGTCATGGGCCGCAGTCCGCTCCAGTGCACCGCGCGCGCGGTGTCGGCGGCGCCGGGGAACAGCGTCGCGACGCGGTCGACGATCGCCGCGCCGCGCGCCTCGTCGAGCTCGCGCGACCAGCCGCCGACTTCGGCGGTGCCGGCCACGCGCAGGCGCCGGCCCAGGCGCGAGAACACCAGCTTGTGGCGCTCGTCGGTCAACGAGACCTGCCACGCCGCGGCCTCGTCGGCCACCGGCAGCGTGACCGAGTAGCCCTTGACCGGATGGATGGGCAGCGCCAGCCCGGCGCTGCGCGCCAGCGGCGCGCTCCAGCAGCCGCAGGCCAGCACGTAGGCGTCGGCGTCGAAGCGCTCGAAGCTGCCGTCGGCGGCGGTCGCCTCGACGTGGTCGATGGCGTCGCCGCGGCGGCGCAGCGCGGTCGCCGTGTGGCCGAAGGCGAAGCGCACGCCGTCGTGCGTGCAATGCCGCGCGAGTTCGTGGGTGAAGGCGTGGGCGTCGCCCGACTCGTCGCCGGAGGTATAGGTCGCGCCGGCCAGGCTGGCGCGCATCGCGCGCAGCGCCGGCTCGATGCGCAAGGCCTCGTCGACGTCGACGACACGGCGCTCGCAGCCGAACTCGCGCATGCGCTGCGCGCAGTGCGCGGCGTCGCGCAGCGCGCGCTCGTCGCCGTAAAGATGCAGGATGCCGCGGCGCTGCGCGTCGTAATGCAGCTCGCGGCGCTCGCGCAGCGCGCGCAGCACCTCGCGGCTGTACAGGCCAAGGTGGACGATTTCGCGCATGTTGCGCTCGCTGCGCGCGGCCGTGCACTCGAGCAGGAAGCGCAGACACCAGGCCCATTGCCCAGGGTCGGCGCGAAGCCGCAGGCGCAGCGGCGCGTCACGGCGCCCCAGCCAGGCGAGCAGCTGACGCGGCACGCCGGGGTTGGCCCACGGCTCGGCGCCGCTGACCGAGATCTGGCCGCCGTTGGCACGGCTGGTGCGCGCCGCGACTTGCGGCTGGCGCTCGATCACGGTGACGTCGTGTCCGCGTTCGCGCAGGAAAAAAGCCGACGCGACGCCGACGACGCCGGCGCCGAGAACGATGATCCTCATGGTTTCGGGTGCGTGCAGGCCGCGGCGCGGCGCTCGCCTCGGTGGCGCGTCCGCCCGGGCCTGCTGGAAACGGGTGGCGACCATTGGAAGGCGCTTGCGCCCGCGCGAATTTGATCGCGATCAAGCTTGGGCGCCGCGCCGACGAGCGGGAGCGGCAGCGCTCGTGTCCACTTTATAAACCACATAATAGAAAATGTTTTATCGCGATCGGTGCTTTTGATCATTTTCAACATTTTTCACACTGTTTCGATTGTCCTTTGCTGGAATAGAGTGGCCAGTATGCCGGCGGCTCAGGGCGTTTCAGCGCCTATGGCCTATGCGCCGATTACGATCCATGTAACCGCGTGTCATGCCGTGGTCGAACACTGCGTGCTGCGCCGCGCAGTACGGTCTGCGGGCATTGCTTGAGGTAAACCTCAGCGCGACAATTAAAAAGCTATTCCGCCCGAATCCCTGTCCGTGGCGCTGCGCGGCACTCGGCCGCGGCTTGCTGGCGCCACGCTGGAACGGGCCATTTATCCGGAGAATTTCGCGTCGTCATGATTAGTACCTACGCTGGCATTGTGGCTTTGCTTGGCGTCTTCCTGATATTTGCGATTGGATTTTTCGTGCTGTCGCAAAGCTCGGCGCAAGGCGAGGCCGGAAAAATCAAGGAAAGCGTCTACCGGATCCGCCGGGTCTGGTTCGTCTTTCTGGTCGTGCTGCTTGTCGGCATCCTGGTCACGACGCTGCCGCATGCGCCGAACCTGAAAGCTGCCGAAACGCAGCCGCAGGCCGTCGTCAAGGTCGATGGACGCATGTGGGCGTGGGCGTTCACGCCGGTGCAGGGGGCGCGGCTCGACGCCGACGGCACGCTGTTGCTGCCGGCCGGCAAGACGGTCGAATTCCTCGTCACCGCGAGCGACGTCAACCACGGTTTCGGCGTCTATGACGCGGCTGGCACGATGCTCACCCAGGTGCAGGCGATGCCGGGCTACGTCAACCGGCTCGTTTACACCTTCCGTCAGCCCGGCACCTACACGGTGCTCTGTCTCGAGTACTGCGGCGTCGGCCATCAGGTCATGACCGCGCAATTCAAGGTCATTTGAGGACGTTCGATGAAGCGAAACGACTTGCTCGCCTACGCGCTCACCACTTCGGCGGTGTTCGTCGTGCTGTTGTGCGCGGGCATTGCGATGCGGCTGAACCAGGCCGACGCGATCCAGCTCGGCCCGCTGCGCTTTTATGCGTTCATGACGCTGCACGGCCTGGGCATGGTCGGCACCCTGTCGGTTGCCGCCACCGGCGGGCTGCTGTGGCTGCTGCGCGAATACGTCGACATCACCGCGCGCATGGCGCGCGTGCTGTACGGCGCCTACCTGGTCGCGGTGGTCGGCCTGCTCGCGGCGACCGTGCTGGGCAACTACGCGCCCGGCTGGTACATGCTGTACCCGCTGCCGTTCGACTCGATGGGCACGTGGCCGAACTGGAGCGTCGGGCTGGCGGTGGGCGCGCTGATCGTGCTCGACAACGCGCTGCTGCTGGCGCAGTACGCGATGGTCAACGCGATCGTGCGCCGCTACGGCTTCGCCAACGCTGTCGGCTGGCAGTACTTCGGCGCGAACGCCAAGGGCGTCGAGACGCCGGCTCCGGTGCTGATCGCGATGTGCGCCTACCTGCTGCCCGGCATCGCGACGTCGGCCGCCGGCTCGGTGCTGCTGCTGATGTACTTCGGCCAGTGGCTGCAGCCCACGCTGCACTTCGACCCGCTGCTGATGAAGAACCTGATGATGTTGTGGGGCCATACGATGGCCAACATTTCGCTTTACGTCGGCGTCGCGTTCGTCTACCAGATCCTGCCGCAGTACACCGGGCGGGCGTGGAAGGCCAACCGCGTCGTCGCGCTGGCCTGGAACGCGGTGTTCTTCTTCATCCTGTTCGCGTTCTTCCACCATCTGTACCAGGACTTCGTCGAGCCGTTCGCGCTCGCGGTGATCGGACAGATCGCGTCGTACGCGTCGGCGGTGCCATCGACCGTCGTCACCGTCACCGGCGTCGTGGCGCAGATCTACAAGTCGGGCATCAAGTGGCGTTTCGCGCCGCTGGCCGTCGTGATCGGCATCATCGGCTGGATCTCGGGCGGCTTCGCGGCGGTGATCGACTCGACGATCATGGTCAACAACGTGCTGCACAACACGCTGTTCGTTCCGGCGCATTTCCACACCTACTACCTGCTCGGCCTGCTGCCGATGGTGATCGGTTATTACTTTCATGCGCTCGAGTCGAAGTCCGAGAGCGTCGGCATGTGGGGCCTGTCGCTGCTGTGCGCCGGCAGCTTCGGTTTCCTCGCGATGTTCTACGTCGCCGGCGCGCTGCAAGTGCCTCGACGCTATTCGGACTACAACGCGATCGCGCTCGGCGCGGTGCGCGCGGTCGGCCAGGACAGCGCGCTGCTCGCCGCGTTGTTCGCGGTGCTGATCCTCGTCGCGATGGTGCTGTTCGCGGCGACCTTCGCGCGGCGCGCGCGGCGCGGCTGAACGCCGCGGCAGCCACGGCAAGGCGGCTCGCCCGGTGGCGAGCCGCTTTCGTTTGGAATGCCGTCCAGCGCCGCGTGGTCGCCGCAGCGAGCAGGCGCTGAACTCAGCCGTGCAGCGCGATCGTCACCAGCGCCGAGGCGTCGCTGAGCGCGGTGACGCCGTGCACGCAGCGCGCCGCCAGCCAGGCCATATGACCGGCGTCGAGACGGACGCTGCGCTCGTCGGCGCTGAGTTCGATGCAGCCTTCGATGCACTGCACGGTGATTTCGCCGGCGACGCTGTGCGGCGCGAGGCGCTCACCGGCCTTCAGCACGACGCGCACGACCTGCAACTGCGCGGATTTGAACAGCGCCTGCGTGCTGCGTTCGCCGAGGTGCTCGCCGAACGGACGCACGTCGATCGGCGTCGCGGGATCTGCGTGGATCAGGGCCATGGTTCGTCTCCGTCTGGTTTGCCAACGCTCGGGCGCGATCTCAGTGCGTCGCGCGGATCTGCCGCAGGCGCTCGGCGTCGACTTCGAAGCGGGTCGGCGCCAGGCGGCGAACGCCGCCGAGCTCGGCCAGCCGGCGCAGCATGCGGCTCATCGTCTCGGCGCGCAGGTCAAGGTGGTTGGCCACGTCCTTGCACGACACCGGCAGCTCGACGACGCCGCCGCCGCGGCGCTCGACGAGTTGCAGCAGGAAGTCGGCAACTCGCGCCGCCGCGGTCAGCCGCAGCCTCGAGTCCTGGCGCATCATCCGCGCCATCTGCACGCTGGCCAGCGCGTCGAGCGCCGGCAGCCGCGCATCGCGCGCCGCGGCGTCGACCCAGAGCCGCGGGTCGACCGCGGCCACCACCGTGGGCCGTGCCGCGTGCCCGTCGCCGCCGTACAGGCCCGAAGCCAGCGCGTCGCAGGCGAAGGTGTCGCCGCTCAACGCGAGGCCGACGATGCGCGTGTGGCCGATTCGCGTCTCGCGCGAAATGCGCACGACGCCGTCGAGCACGACGAACACGTGCGTCAGCGGCGCGCCGCGGCGCATCAGCTGCGCACCGGCGTCGAC
>MLJW01000376.1_pt1 | contig 22241 bp, 16 predicted proteins | sample 888231 | NCBI WGS metagenome assembly MLJW01 (sample SAMN05788063, study PRJNA343431) | mine drainage metagenome | isolation source: sample collected from the inflow into an acid mine drainage treatment plant... | place: Germany: Lusatia, lignite mining district
GATTGGTTGATAACCGGGGCGCTGCCGGTATAGGTTGAGCTGGCGGTGGCTGAGACGCCGGTGACGCCGGTCTGGGCGTTGATGGCGGCGGCCTTGGCGGCAGCGCTGCCGGCGGTCCAGCCAGCGGCACTGGTGGCGACCGAGGGGCCGACGGTGGTGCCGTTGATCGATAGGGCGTTGGTGGCACTGAAGGCTTCGGCCGCGACCGCGGCAGATGAGGCGCCGCCGTAAGAGCCCAAGGCGCTGGTGGTGGCGTTGCCGGTGCTGACGCTGATGGTCTGGTTGGCGTTGGCGCCGACCTGGAATTGCGAATTGTTGAATGAACCGTCCAGCAGATTGATGCCGTTGAACTGGGTGGTGCCGGCTACCCGCTGGATTTCCGTGATCAAGGACTGCGCTTCGGCATTGAGCGCGGCGCGGTCGGAAGACGAATTGGTCGAGTTGGCTGACTGCAGCGCCAGTTGGCGGATGCGCTGCAGGTTGTTGTCCACCGTGTTGAGCGCACCTTCGGCGGTCTGCGATAGCGAGATCGCGTCGTTGGCGTTACGTACCGCCTGGTCCAGGCCGTTGATCTGGGCGGTCATCCGGTCGGAAATCGCCATGCCCGCGGCGTCGTCCGCAGCGCTGTTGATGCGCAGACCGGAGGAGAGGCGTTGCAGCGAGGTCTGCAGGGTGCTCTGCGACTTCGACAGATTGAGCTGCGCATTGAGCGAGGCAATGTTCGTATTGATGATGCTTGGCATTTTGCTTCTCCTTGATAAAAGAGGGAATTTTTAAGAAACTCCGGCACCAGTGCCGCCGACTCCGGTTCCCCAAAAAGAGAGGCATTCCCACCGCGGTCAGATGCTTTATCGGTCAGCGCCGGGGAAACTTTAGGCCTTCTTCTCATTTAGTCGGCGCGGGCCCGTCGCAAGCGCTGAAGGTTGAAGTAAACTCGCCGCCATGGGATCCAATAAGCCAATGATGGGCCGGCAGAAGTCCGGCAAGAAGCCTTTCCTTGACGTGAATCTGATTCTGCAGCAGGCCATCGCTCATCACGATGCCGGTAGGCATAGCGAGGCGGCGGCGGTGAGTAGAGAACTCTTGGCGGCACAGCCGGACAACGCCATCGCTCTGGATCTGGTGGGCGTGGATCTCTATCTTCGCGGCGAACTGAAACTGGCAAATATCACCCTGAAGCGGTCCATCAGAAATAATGGTGCTATTCCGGATATACACAATCATCTCGGCCTGGTGCTCGAAGCGCAGGGCCAGCTGGATAAAGCTGTCGCCAGTTTTCACAAGTCCATAGCACTCAAGCCCGACTACGCCGAGGCGCATATAAACCTGGGCAACGTCCTGAACAAGCTAGATCGGCCCGTGGAGGCTATCGCCAGTTACCAAAACGTGATAGCGATCAACCCGCGGAATGTGCTTGGCTACTTCAATTTGGGGGTGGTCTTGGAACGCAGCGGTCGCCTGGAGGAAGCTATCGGCAGCTATCGACGGACTTTGGCGCTTGATCCCGACAACGCGGAAGCCCTGTTCAACCTTGGCTCATGCCTGCAGAAATTGGGCCAGAAGGAACAGTTGGAACAGGCAATCGAAAGCTTCTCTCGTACTCTTGCTCTGAAACCGGACCATTTCAAGGCCCAGTTGAATTTGGGAGCGGCGCAATTTTCCCTGCATCGGCTGGAAGATGCGCTTGCTAGTTTCAGAAAGGCGATTGATCTCAATCCTGATGATGCCATTGCTCATTACAATCTGGGCTCGGTGTATTTGCAATTGAATCGTCTGAATGAGGCAAAGACGTGTTTTGAGAGAACCATCACAATCAATCCCGAGTATGTTGGTGGCCACAGTAATCTCGGTATGACCCTGTACCTGATGGGTGAGTGGGATAGGGCGAGTTTCCACTATCGTCAGTCGCTCAGGATTGATCCCGACAACGTCGAAGCGAATGCGAATCTGGGAAGTTTCTATCGGGTGAAGGGAAAATTCGAGGCCGCGATCTACCACCTGGAGCGCGCCATCAATGTACAACCGGATCGCGCCGAGGCCCACTGGAACCTCTCGTTGCCCCTGCTTGCGACGGGGAATCTTGAGCAGGGATGGCAGAAATATGAATGGCGTTGGAAGGGGAATGAACGCTGGATCCCGACAGCACCCAAGAAGCGGAATTTCCCGCAGCCCTGGTGGGATGGATCTGATCCCAAGGACAGGACGATCCTGGTCTGGGCCGAGCAGGGGATAGGCGACGAGATTTTGTTCGCAAATGTGTTGCCGGACATTATCGCAATTGCCAAACATTGCGTCGTGGAGTGCGCTCCCCGCTTGACATCCCTGTTCGCGCGCTCTTTTCCTGAGGCGGAAGTTGTTGCTCGGTCAATACCCCCGGATCCTCGCACCCTGATGCCAGATATTGACCTGCAAATTCCGATGGGCAGCCTGCCCGGATGGTTTAGAACCGCCTTAGGAAGTTTCCCTGCCCACCCTGGCTACTTCACTCCTGACCCTCAACGTGTCACCTATTGGGCGGAAAGACTGGCTGTGGTGGATGGTCGGCCCAAAGTAGGTATTTGCTGGCGCAGCATGGATCGAGACGCTGAGCGCGACCTGAGCTACACCGAACTTACCCAATGGGGATCGATATTTTCTGTGCCTGGGGTAAGCTTCGTGAATCTGCAATACGACGATTGTCGTGCGGAACTGGAAGCGGCAAGGCAGCAATTCGGTGTAGAGATTCACGATTGGGACGAGATCGATCTCATGAACGATCTTGACGAGGTGGCAGCGCTGACGGCAGCATTGGATGTGGTGATTTCGCCAGCAACATCGGTAGCCGCGATGGCGGGAGCGATCGGCACGCGGGTGCTGCAATTTGTCCTCGACGACAATTGGCCATCCTTGGGTACTGACCGTATGCCTTGGTTCCCGAATACAAAGCTTTTTGTACGTCATTGGGATGAATCTGAGCCATGGGGAAAAGTCCTGGAAGCTATCGCATCTGACATCAAGGGAATTGCGGCGGATATCAGCCAAGACCGTCAGGACAGTGGTTTATCTGTTTGGCGCAAGACTAAGCACCATGAGTCAAAGCGAGCACTGCCTAATTTGAACAAGCGTGATATCCCTGGGAAAATCGAAGCTGCGATAGGACACCATAAAGCTGGACGTCTGTTGAAAGCGGAAGCTCTTTATCGGCAAGTGCTCGAAATTGCTCCGAAGCACTCTGATGCCCTGAGTTTGCTGGGTAGGCTAACGATGGAGCGAGGTGACCCAGTGGGAGCCGTCGAATTCATCTCTAAGGCGATCAGCATCAATCCTGATCCGGTCTATTTTTTCAATATGGCGCTTGTCAAACGGGCACTGAATCTGTTCGATGAGGCGATTGCTTGCTACAGGACGGCGCTGTCGATCAAACCGGATTTTGTCGAGGCCCACATCAATCTGGGCAACGAGCTAAAAAATCAGGGGAAGATCGATGAGGCTATCGTGTGTTATCAAAAAGCGCTGATGGTCAAGCCGGATTTCGCTGAAGCCCATTGCAATCTAGGGGATGCCTACAAACTTCAAGGTAATCTGGAACTGGCATTTACGTGTTATAAGAAGGCACTCGCACTCAAGCCGGATTATTCTGAAGCGCACAACGGCCTTGGTGTTGTTCTATCGGACCAGGCAGATTTTGATGCTGCAATCGATCATTACCTAAGAGCGCTCGCTATCAAGGAGGACAATCCAGCGGCGCTTTGCAATCTTGGCCTAGCTTATCGGACGAAGGGAGATATCTCAAAATCTCTTGAGATTTTTGAACGTGCCGTGAGCCTGCAACCTGATCGCGCTGAATACCACTGGAACCTAGCTCTCTCCCTGCTTTTGTCTGGAAATCTCTCGCGTGGATGGCAAGAATACGATTGGCGCTGGAATCAGGAACAGGTGTGGCAGTTCCCGCCGCCCGCCAAAAGGAATTTCCCTCAGCCATGGTGGGGCGGCGAGAATCCTAAAGGCAAATCCATCCTGATCTGGGCCGAGCAAGGTGTTGGCGATGCGATCATGTTCGCCAATGCACTGCCGGACATCATTGCGGCAGCTAAGCATTGTGTGGTGGAGTGCGATCCGCGACTAGTACCATTGTTTGTACGATCTTTTCCGAGAGCAGAGATCGTTGCTCGGGAAACGCCGCCCGATCCACGCACCTTGATGCAGGATATCGATTTGCAGATCCCGATGGGTAGTCTATCCAGATGGTTCAGGGCGAATATCGAGAGTTTTCCTGATCATCATGGCTACCTTATCCCCGATCCGCAACGCGTTGTGTATTGGAAGCGACGATTGGAGGCGATCGATGATCGACCAAAGGTTGGTATTTGCTGGCGCAGCATTCTGAGAAATGTTCTGCGCGACCTGCACTACACCGAACTTACCCAATGGGGATCGATATTTTCTGTGCCTGGGGTAAGCTTCGTGAATCTGCAATATGACGATTGTCGTGCGGAACTGGAAGCGGCAAGACAGCAATTCGGTGTAGAGATTCACGATTGGGACGAGATCGATCTCATGAACGATCTTGACGAGGTGGCAGCGCTGACGGCAGCATTGGATGTGGTGATTTCGCCAGCAACATCGGTAGCCGCGATGGCGGGAGCGATCGGCACGCCTGTGCTGCAATTTGTCCTCGTCGACAATTGGCCCTCCTTGGGTACTGACCGTATGCCCTGGTTTCCGAGTACCCAACTGTCCATGCGTAAGTTGGGTAAGTCCTGGTGTGGAGTGCTTGCGGCTATTGCTGGGCAATTGGCAGAACTCAGTTCCAGTGAAGCGTTCCGTGATTCACGGCGGTTGGTGGCTACCCAAGCGGTCGGAAGTGAACTGAACGACACAGTCTCTCGAGCCATACAAGTTGCCAGTAAATTTCAACAAGCAGGTCAATTCAGCGAGGCAGAGGCTCTCTACTCGCAGATCCTTGAAGTGCAGCCGAACAATCCTCAAGTTCTGAGTCTGCTTGGCGTGATGGCACATCAGATGGGCGACAGTCAACTTGCGATCGAACTGCTCGGCATAGCCATCGGCATCGATCCATCGGTGCCGTCATTCCATAACAATCTCGGAAGCGTATTCGAGGCTATGGGGCGCGTGGAGGATGCAATGGCGAGTTACGTCAAGGCGTCGAACATTCGGCCCGACTATGCTGACGCGCATTACAATTTGGGCACGGTGCAGTACCGACTTGGCCGCAAGGAAGAAGCGATTGCTAGCTTCAACAAAGCAATTACGGCTGATCCGGAGTCTTTCAAAGCCCACAATAATCTCGGGGTTGTCCTTGCCGAACTATCTGACTTCGATGGAGTGATCCGACATTACCTACGAGCGCTAGAGATTCAACCCAACCATATTGCTGCGCTGTCTAACCTAGCAAGCGCTTACAGGATGCGGGGAGAAGTCGCTAAGAGTATTGAATTTCACCAACGAGTGCTCAGCCTGGAACCTGATCGTGCCGAGACCCATTGGAACCTTTCGTTGTCGCTGCTCATGTCGGGAAATCTCGTCCAGGGTTGGCAAGAATACGAGTGGCGCTGGAAGGGAGACGCACAGTGGGTTCCACCGCCGCCGACAAATCGCAATTTCCCGCAGCCTTGGTGGAGCGGCGAGGATATTAATGACAAGACCATACTGATCTGGACCGAACAGGGGGTGGGTGACGAGATCCTATTCGCCAATGTGCTGCCTGACATCATCTCTGCCGCCAAGCATTGCGTGGTGGAGTGCGATCCGCGGCTGATATCGCTGTTCGCGCGCTCTTTTCCGACCGCGGAAATCGTAGCCAGGACGACGCCGTCCGATCCCCGCACCTTGATGCCGGATATCGACCTTCAAATCCCTATAGGCAACCTACCCAGATGGTTCAGGCCGAACCTAGAGAGCTTCCCTAAGCGGCAGGGCTATCTGATTCCGGATCCTCGGCGTGTGGCTTATTGGAAACAAAAGTTGGACGCTCTGGATGTCCAACTCAAAGTCGGGATCTGTTGGCGTAGCATGTACAGAAATGCCGAGCGCGACCTGCACTACAGCACGCTCGGACAATGGGGCGATATATTCTCTGTTCCAGGAGCCACCTTTGTGAATTTGCAATACGATGATTGCAGTGCCGAGTTGGCAGAGGTGCTGCAACTGCTCGGAGTTGAGATTCACGTCAGTGATGATATCGATCTTCTGAACGATCTTGATGAGTCTGCGGCGTTGACGGCTGCGCTGGATCTCGTTATTGCACCATCTACCTCAGTGGCAGCGATGGCGGGAGCCTTAGGCAAACCGGTGCTACAGTTTACCGCCAGTGACAATTGGCCCGCTTTGGGTAGCAACCGCATGCCCTGGTTTCCCAATACGAAACTTTTCATACGCAACTGGGGCGATTCTTGGGAAAAAGTTTTTCATTCGCTGGCCAATAACCTCAGGGGGGTGGTGCGGCGCACCTGAATTCGAATTCGCGGAACTCGTTTCTCAGCATACCGTACTCCACAATATCAAGGTATTTTCCATCCTTGAAGGCTGCCTGCCTGCGTCGCCCTTCCTCATGCATGCCTAAGGAGGCAGCCAGGGATTTCATAGATGCATTATTTTCAAACGTGCCGCAGCCTATTCGATGAAGATTCAGTTCTTCAAACCCGTGCTTGAAAATCAGTAGTGTGGCTTCTCGTCCATAGCCATGACCTCCCGCGCGATCATCGCCGATCACGATGGAGAATTCTGCAGATCTGTTAACGGGGTGGATTGCCTGGAGCGCGATATTGCCGATATGCCGATGGTCTTCCTTCAAGACAATTGCCAGGATCAGGTCGTCGCGGGACTCCCGGGCAAAGCGTATGTAAGACAGCGCATTCTCCGTGGTGTAGGGAAATAGGTGGTGAGAGTTTCCCTGGCAAACTTCTTCATTGTTAAACCATGATGGGTAGGATCCTGCGGCGTCGCATTCGTGCAAGGCGCGCAAGTACAGGCGTTCTCCTGCTAAGAATGGCGATTCGCGACTATCCATGTGTCCTCCTGGCGGAGTTGGTTTCGGTTATTGTGTGCGCGTGCTCCAGCACCTTTTTGAATGCCGTGATGACATCCGTCAAGTCTTTTTCCTTCATATTGGCGTGGCAAACGTCGGCAGTCATCAATTCTTCAAAGTGCATGCGTTCGGTCACCGGGCAAATACCAGCAGAATAACTTACTTGCCCTTTGTAGCCTGGGTAAGTAAATGGAAACCCATTCTTACCGAACGCGATGCGCTGCTGATAAAGCGGTGCCATATAGAGCGGTTCGACGTAGCCTTGGCCAAGCGGAATACCTTCTGCCTGCATCGCCGCGGCAAAGCGCGCCCTGGATACGCCAGTAAGCTTGGCGTCGTACTTGATGCCATAAACATAGTAACCATGGCGCACCCTGGGCGCCACGTTAGGCACGGTGATTCCCGGCAGCCGGGACAAGTGTTCGCCTAGAAATTGAGCCGCCTCGGTGCGTGCGGCAAGCAGGTCCTCCAGCTTTGTCAATTGCTCCGCTGCGATGGCTGCTTCGATCTCGGTCATCCGATAGTTGAAGCCGACCATGTTGACAATGCTCCGCACCCCCTTGTTCTTGACGACGGCCTCGGCATGATTTCGGATCAGTTGCAGCCGTTCTGCCAAGTCGGTGTCGTCCGTGACCACTACGCCACCTTCACCGCAGTGAATGGTCTTGTGATAGTTGAGGCTGAATACGCCCATGTGCGCCAGGGTGCCGGCATAATGGCCGTGATATTTTGCCCCCGGCGCTTGGGCCGCATCCTCAATAACCACCAGGTTATGGTCACGGGCAATCTGCATGATTTCATTCATTTCCGCAGGATGGCCGAAGAGATCCACCACGATGATCGCCTTGGTGAAGGGCGAGATATGTTCCCGGATGCTCTGGGGCGACAGACAAAATGTGTCGGGATCGATATCAGCGAAAACTGGGATACCGCCGTAGACCAGGGCGGCGGTCGCTGATGCCGCCATGGTGTAAGGGGATACTATCACTTCATCGCCCGGCCCCACCCCTGCGGCCCCTACTGCCGCATTAAGCCCTGAAGTGGCCGAATTGACGCTCACCGCATGCTTGCTTCCGAAATATTCTTCCCACATGCGCTCGAGTTTTTGTACCCGCGGACCGCCGTAGAAGTCCGCATCCCACTCGCCCAGGAATTTGGATAGGACGGTGCTATCCAATACCTCCATGACGGCACGCTTCTCGGCTTCGCCTATCGTTACGTATTTCGGAAACGGCTTCTCCCGCACAGCTTTGCCGCCGTTGATCGCCAGTATGGTCATGCTCCCTCCGTTTTCCTGATCTGTAAATTCATCATCTGATAGGCTAGTTGTGCGACCTTGCGGCTTGCGTCGTGGTGCAATGCTGGATGCGTCGAAGCAGACGTCTGGAGTGGATCAAAGAGAATTTTTTCCACGGCGGGCTTGATCCCGTCTTCTCGATAGACGGGACAGGTGAGCCCCGACCGGTTGGGCGGAAAGGTATCAGGCAAAGGCAGGTCCAAGCGGATACTCAACGTGGCTCGACCCAGATAGGCGGCTTCCACAAGGTACATGGTTTCCATGCCCACCACCAGGTCCGCAGACATGGCTATTTCTCTGGCATCACCGCCCACCTGAAGAACTACCCGAAGCGATTGGCTGACAATGCGATCGAAAAACAAGCTGCTTTCCCTGGGATGCGGGCGAACGGCTAGAACAATCCCCTTTCGGTGTTGCCGCTGCAACTCCTCCAGTGCGGTCAGTAATGCCTTTAATATCCGATCCCGGTCGAGCCAGGGAGGCGGCACATCCGTGGAATTCTCGAAAAAGGAGGCGGGTTGAGAGGCAAATAGCACCAACAGCTCTTCTTCGCCTACTCCCAAAGCTTCGCGGATTGTCGCGCGACGCGTGAAAGAGAAACCGTTTCGGTAAGCCTCCAGAGTGTCTAGCGCGGGATGACCGGTAATGACGATGAGACCCTCGTCTATGCCTTCACTTATCATTTCCGTTCTGGACTGCTCGTCCATCACCGCGATTCGGTCGGGTAGATAGTTAAGCCCTCCATCCTCGTCGCTGAAACGCAATGCATAATTGGCCCAGAAATCGAGGACGGCTAGTGACGGGATATGCGATTGCCTGGCTGCTTCGATAAAGCTCTTTTCCAGTTCAGCTCGATTGACCGATGTCCCGGTTAATACCAAGCCAGCTTGTCTCAGCAAGGATAGGGCACCAGATATGTTCAACTTCTCCGATACCTCGACGAAATCCAGCCCTCGCTCGGCCCAAAGGGTTCTGGCCTGAAGATAGGCAAAGGCGGTCACGGATACCTGGCCTTCAGCGCGCAGCATCTCGATCACCGGAGCGACCGCATTGGCTCCGCCTGCATCGCCGCAGATCGCAACGATAGTCGGCAAGACGGGATTCACCGGAAGTCCTTGAGCAATACTGCCTGTCCGTCTTTTGCGGAACGCCGGGCTGCGAGGCCAATCGCCAAAGCTTGCAAGGCATCGCCCGCCGAACAACGTGGAATACCCTGTTCACCCAGACAGCGCACGATATCGGCTACGGCCTCGGATAATGCATTCGGCAATCCAGGATCTATTTCACCTCGACGGGCTAGGCGCTTGTATCCGGCCCCGAATGGACTGGGTTCGACCTGATAAAGCTGGATCTCGAATCCTTCCTCGACGATGCGCGCGCGTCCGGCGCTCGCCACGATGTCCATTTCGAACAAGTCGTAAGCGGTGGCATCACAGCCGTGCAGGTATCCTGCGGCGCCGGATTCGAATTCCAGGATCACGTCCAGGGTAGGGTCATCATCCTGTTCGCGTAATCTGTCAATACCCAAGACACGGCGTACAGGCCCAATCAGAAAGTGCGCAAGATCGAACCAGTGGCTGCCGTTATGGACGGTTCCTTTGGTGAAAAAACCGGAAACCGCCTGAATTTTCCCGAGTTCGCCGCGCTCGATGATTGCCTTAAGTTCACCAAAACCCGTCGCATATCGGCGGGAATAATTCACCGCCAATACCTTTCCTAGTCTGGCCGCGAGACTTGCCAATTCGCCTGCCTGCGCAAGATTCGCGGCGAGAGGCTTTTCTGCCAGGACTGCGCGCACATCCGGATGTTCAAGGGCCTGCCTGATCAGTGGATAATGCGTCGCGTCAGGAGTACAGATGCTGACAATTTCAGGCCCTTGCCTATCGAGCATCGTCGCAAGATCTTTGAAACGCGCCGCCACCTTCCAGCGCTTTGCGCAACGCTCCAGCTTGCCTTGATCCGGATCGCAGACGGCCACCAGTTGCGTGTCCGGACAACTGGTGTATGCGGCAGCGTGAGACCAGATTCCGGTCATGCTGCTGGTATCGGAAAACTCGCTGCCGATCAAGCCGCAGCCGACCAGGGCAGCACGATAGGTCATTTAATGGACCGCTTTTGCGGTGATATGACGATTGAGCTCGAGCAGCGCCGGTTGCCTTTCTAGCAAGGCCAACACGTCGCCCAGGCCGAATCTTGGATTGATTGGATATAGCGCCTTGAAAATCGCCGTGATCAAGGCAAAATCATCAGCCGTATCCACCGTGAGGCGATAATGCCAGTATTTTTCGGCTAGGCCGCTGACCACATTGTGCAGTGCGAATTTTTCGGGATGTTCGTAGATGTACAGCGACACATGCTCCCGATCCGCTGGATCCATGGTCAGATGAGCCACTTCTTCCAGAACATTGGTGGAAAAAACCTGGACATCCATGCCGTCTGGATAGGTGAGTTTGATTATGTTGCTGACGTAGTCGAACTTGTTTGACTGGTACACACCGACGACCTTGTCCACGATGGCCGGATCTATTAGAGGGCAATCTCCCGTGATTTCGACGATTACGTCGGCATTGGCGTTCCGGGCTGCCCGCAATACCCTATCCAGGACATCATCGGTACTGCCACGAAACCAGGCGACACCCAGTCGGCTAGCCAGTGCCTCTATGGAATCATCGGAGGGGTCATCGGTTGTCGCAATCACGATGTCGTCGACGGTCTTTGCCAATCTTAAGCGCTCGATCAATCTTTCGAGCATTGGCTTGCCAAGGATCTGACGCAGGTTCTTCCCCGGTAGCCGGGTGGATTTCATGCGTGCTTCGATAGTGGCCACGACTCTCATTGATCTCCCCTTGTGACTAAGCCAGCAGTTCCCATTGCAACGGCGTGCCTTTCCGAATATCCCTGCTGGCTTTTCGACCCAGAAAAGCCTCCAGGAATTTCGGCGCAAGACCGAATCCCGGACGAATCGCGCGCAGCTGGTCATGGTTGAAAATATCCCCCACCTTCATATCCTTGACCACATACAATGATCGGCGATATTGCAGCGAAGCCTTTTCACTGGCCACGGGGCCGTAGCTGATAGCGCCTATCGCCTGCCAGGCGCGCTCAGTCTCGACGACGAGGCTATGCATTTCTTCCGGCTCAAGCGAGAAGGCCGAGTCCACTCCGCCTTCGGCGCGGCGCAGAGTGAAATGCTTTTCGATCACGGTGGCGCCCAGAGCCACGCTGGCCACGGCCACGCCCAGTCCTGGCGTGTGATCGGACAGGCCTACCTGGCAGCGGAACATTTCGCGCATATGGGGGATGGTGAGCAAGTTGCTATTTTCAGCTGTTGCGGGGTAGGTGCTGGTACATTTGAGCAGTATCAACTCTCTGCATCCTGCCTCGCGGGCGGTACGCACAGTCTCGTCGAGTTCCGCCACGCTGGCCATCCCGGTGGATATGATCATCGGCTTCTTGGTCTCGGCCACCCTGCGGATTAGCGGCAGATCAGTATTCTCGAATGAGGCGATCTTGTAACAAGGGACGTCAAGCGTTTCCAGAAAGTCCACCGCAGTGGCGTCAAACGGGGTACTGAAGCCCACCATCCCCAGCTCCCGGCAACGCTTGAAAATCGGTTTGTGCCATTCCCAGGGGGTGTGGGCTTTCTGATAGAGATCAAAGAGTGACTCGCCTTGCCACAGACTGTCTGGATCCCCGATATGAAAATCACCCTCGTTCAGGTCAAGGGTCATGGTATCGGCAGTATAGGTCTGGATTTTCAGTGCGTGGACTCCGGCCTTGGCTGCCCCCTCTACAATCGCCAGTGCGCGCTCGAGCGACTGGTTGTGATTGCCGGACATCTCGGCGATGACGAAAGGCCTGCTTGCGGAGCCGAACTCGAAATTTGCGATTTTCATGGCGTGTTCCGGTTGTGCAGTGACAAAATAAGCGTCCGGTCCTGTTCCACGTAGCCAGCGCGTCCGAATACCGCGAGCGAGGCTTGGTTGCCGCTCTTCACCCGGGCATGTACCGTGGTGATTTCCGGGAGATGGGTGCGCAGCCAGACCGCTCCGCTGTCCAGCAGCGCCTCGCCCCATCCCATGCCGTGCTGGCCCGGTACCAGATAGATGGATACTACCGCCTCCGTGTCATCGAGATCGAATCTCAGTACGCCGACTGGCCCGATGTCCGCTTCCCCGATCAGCATGATCTGTGAAGGATCGGCGGTCATGCAGGCGAACCACTGCCGGTGGGCCTCGATGTGGAACGGGCGTTCGTCGCCGCTGTAGCGGCGATTCACCTCGGCATTCCTCCAAATATAAATCATGTCGCAATCTGCGGTTGTAACACGACGCAGTATGATCCGGCCGCCGAGCAGGCGATGGGCGACCCGTTCGCTGCCGCACCCGTCGACCAAGGCGGCACCGGTGCGTGCGAATAGGGTGCGCAGCTGCGAATTTCCGGCCAAGCAGCAAAGCGCCTCGGCGATGTCCTGTGCGGCGACGACCGCGCTTTCCCCAAGCAAGAGATGACCGCCTTGCGCCGCCAGCCATTCGGCTCCCTTCATTTGATTGTCGGCAGCGGTGATGACGATGGAAGGTAGGCCCAGGCATGCTCTCTCCCACATCGATACGCCACCAGCGCTGATTGCCAGATCCGCACCGAGCATTTCGGCCGCCATATGATCGGTATGTGGGATCAGATGCACCCGGGGATGAGTGCCAAATTTCTGCTTGATTTCAGCGGCTCTTGGATTGGCCGGGCCGAGGACAACATCGGCCATAACGCCGTCAAGGCCCGCTGCAAGAAAGCCCTCGATGGCTTTTTCTGTCTCGCCTGTAGGGTCGCTGCCGCCGAAGCTGATCAGCACACGACGGACGCTACCGTCTCGATGGCGAAGTCTGGCGCGCGCCTCACGGAACTCGCGCCGCAACAGAGCATAGCCTGGCCCGAGCAGACGGCGGCAATGCGCTGGTACCCGGTCCCGATAGGATTCGGGATTGTTTAGCACATTCTGATCCAGCAGCAGGTCGCAGTCGTGATGGCGGCCGATGTCGTCAATGACGAAAATACGCCCGCAAAAATCTCGCATCGCAGCCTCCCATTCGCTGCCGAGGCCGTAATGGTCAATCACGAGCCAGTCGGGTGAGCCGAAGATAGCAAGGGCGGCTCGGGTTTCCTCCGCATCTCGCGCCCAGTCGGCGGCGCTTTCCGGGAGCGTCACGACCGCGAGGTGATACTGCCGCGGTAATGCCTGCCAGGTTTGCTCTGCAGCACGAACGACGAACAAAATGACATCGCCATGCTCCTGCAGTTTGTCGGCCAGAGCGAGGCAGCGCATCAGGTGGCCACTGCCTATCGTAGCGGAGGCATCAACGCGAAAGGCGACTTTCATGGGCCCTGAACGCTCAGCGCACTTTGAACAACGGTTCGAGCGTCTGGCAATGCAACTGCTTTCCTAGATTTCCCTTGTCCACGGCGTCTTTCAGAACGGGAAAAACCTCATCATAGACAGAAAGGAGATTGGAGATGTCGCCATCCGAATGGGCGTAGCTCATGTTATGGCTGCCGAGGGTGAGCACGCCCCTGGCAAAGACTTCTTGCAGGAAAAGGGTCTTGATCTGCCATTGGCTATAAGGCTCCGTGTCCTTGAAGAGCAGGAATGACCATGTCGCATCGCCGGACATGGAAAGGAAGCGTCCTAGTCCGTGCTGCTCGATGCGTTTTGTCACGCCCTCGATCAGCTTTGCACCTTGGGATTTCATCGAAGCTACCACCGGTTCGCGTTGCAGCTTGCTCATGGTCGCGAGGGCAGCCGCGAGCGAGAGCGTCTCGCCGCCGAAGGTGAAGGAGAAAAATATCTCCTCCATCAGGCGCATGAATTCGCCGCTTCCAGTGACGGCCGAGAGCGGGTAACCATTGGCAAGTCCCTTGCCGAAAGAAGCCAGGTCCGGAGTCACGCCAAATCGTTCCTGGGCGCCGCCATTGGCAAAGCGAAAACCGGTAATGGTTTCGTCGAATACAAGCAGGGCGCCGCGTTTGTGGGTGAGCGCCTTGAGTTCTTCGAGGAAGCCCGGGTCAGGTTCCGTCACGTTCATCGGCTCAAGGATCACCGCCGCTACCTGCTCGGGATATTGGCGGAAAATCTCGTCGAGAGAATCGATCTTGTTGTAGGTGAATGAATGGGTGAGATCGCGGACTGCCTGAGGCACGCCGAGATTCCTCAATGTGCTGCCGATATACCAGTCCTGCCAGCCGTGATAGCCGCAGACGGCCACATGATCTCGACCGGTATAGGCGCGGGCCAGGCGGATCGCGCCGGCTGTGGCATCCGAGCCGTTCTTGCCAAAGCGCACCATCTCGGCGCAGGGCACCATGTCAACGATCTTTTCCGCAACCTGCATCTCCAGTGTATGGGGAAGGGAAAAGATCACGCCATCTTCGAGTTGAGCCCTGACCGCGGCGGTGATGTCAGGATCGTTGTATCCCAGAGTCACGGCCGCGAGGCTGTTGATGAAGTCGATATATTCGTTGCCATCGACGTCCCAGACGCGGCTGCCCTTGCCCCGGGCTATGAAATAAGGCGAAACCCCAAAGGGGTACTGGGTCTTGCTCTTGCTGAAGGTCTGCGAAGCGAGCGGGATGGTCTTGAGCGCGCGCGCGAGCAATGCTTCCGATGCTTTGTAACGTTCAGACATTGTTCCCTCAGGTTTCATTTGCGTCTGTCGAGGCATCCTCGACTAAAGACTTCAAGTAGCCTTCGTTACGCTGGAATTGAGCGTTGATGCCCATCAATTCCGGCTTGCGCTCCAATAGGCGCAACACGTCTTTCATCTCGAATCCGGGCTTATCCCAATAGAGCGCCTCGTATACCTGGGTCACGAACTCGAAGTCCTCTGCTTCGTCGACGGTCCAGCGCATATGGGACAAGTCCCGCTCATTTCTCAAACATCCGACTCTGAAGCGATCTTGCTGTTGATGTATGAAAGGCGTGACATGCTCGCGTTGCGAAGGGAGGCGTGCTTCTCGCCAGGCAGTTTCGAGACATGAAAAACGGAATACCTCGACATCTAGCCCGTCAGGGAAAGTCGGGGCAACGGTATTGCTGGCATAGTCAAATGCGCCATTAAGATAGAAGCGAATCACCCGGTCAATCACTTCAGGATCGATGAGCGGGCAGTCTCCGGTCAGGCGTACCACATGCTCGGGACCGAACTCCTTCGCCGTAAAGTAATAGCGGTCGAGCACATCTTCCAAATTGCCGCGATAGCAGAGCGTGCCATTGTCTCGGCAGAGCACGGCGATCGGATCATCTGAAGCGTCGTTGCTGGTGGCAACAAGCAACTGATCGATCGAGCTTGCGCGTCTAATTCGCTCGATCTCACGGAACAGCATGGGCTCGCCTAATAGCGGCTTGAGTACTTTGCCGTGCAGGCGAGTTGAGGAGACTCTAGCCTGAAGAATGGCTAATATCATGATAATAACCTTGCAATGATTTCTGTAGTACTACGCATACTGCTCTTTGTTCTGAAGGGCTGGATTTAATTGTCGGGCTGGGATGGTCATGGTTAAACGTAATCCGTGCAACTTCTCGATATGTTCCAAGTGCCAGAAATAAGCAAGCATAATCTTGCTTGTAAGTGTAGACACTCTTTTCGGAGAGATGGTGGTACGGCACACGTTGTGAAAAGTTGGGCAAGAAATCTCCAAGAATCAAAAACCCGCCATCCCGCGTCACCCGATCAACCTCGGCCAACGAAGTTGCCAGAGTTGAGCGATCAATCCAGTGGAACACGAAGTTGACGATGACCAGGTCAAACTCCCCTTCAATGGGAAGATTCGTAAGAAGGCCGTGGTGCAACTGCAGACGTGGGTAGCGCAAACTCCCATCAAGGATGGCTTCTTTGCTCGCATCGACGCCTACCAGTCTCCCTTTGGTTTTATTTGCAAGCCCATTGAGACGCCAGCCATTGGCACATCCCAATTCTGCAACATCAAGAATTTCCGCTCTATTTCCCAGCATGTCGAACATACGCGAAGGCCAATCCACATGATTTCCAAGTGCCGCCTTATTGCGGCGAAACCAAGCATCACCCTCACAAGCAAAGAAGATATCGTCCTGACTCATCCTATAGTTTCCAGTTTGCCGGATTCAAAATATCAGCATCGTTGAGGGCGAATTGGGAGTACTCCTCTTTTCCGATGCTATGTTCCGGTGGCTCCATAAGCTGCGACAATTGTTCTTTGCTTTCTACACCGCATAAGGTCACAGCCACTTCATCCAAATTGCAGACGAATGCGAGCGCGGCTTGCAGAGGCGTTGTGCCGTCTTGCTTGAGCATTTCGCGATAATCTTGCAGATGTTTCTTCACAGAGATGAAATAAGGAGGAAGGCTTTCAGGTTCCATAAGCAGCAATCCCTGCAGGAAAACCGAGCGAGCATGTACTTCCACCCCATATTCCTTAAGCCTCGCCAGGTGGCCACTTTGTACCAGACGTTGATCGAGTACGCTTACCGGCAATTGGACCAGATCGACCGCAAAACTTTCCATGACCTCATCAATCTGCTCTCCCGTATAGACGGATACACCTATTTTTTTTACTAGACCTTGATCTTTCAGACCCTCCATAGCCCTAAAAAGAGCAGCCCCTCCCGGAGCCAGAAGGTCGTCCGCTTGGTGGATAAGCAGTCCGTAAATAGTAGTTTTACGCAAATGGCGCAATGACCTCTGGAAGCTGCCGACCAGCGAACTCACGTCCGATTCGTCGATTGATTTCTTGCCGAAGCGCGGCGTTTTCGTCACGATCTTAAATTCGTTGTCAGGTGCTAAAACATGGCCCAGTGCTGCTTCGCTGTTTCCATATAGCGCGGCGGTGTCCAGTACCTGAATGCCGCGAGCTGCGGCAAGCATCAGGATTGATGCGACCTCCGCTTGCGGTACCTGGCCACCTGTGTTGGAAATCCCATAAGACATTCCAAATTGGACCGTGCCCAAGCCTATCTTCATTGCAGCACATCGCTCAAGGTAAGCGCTACGTAGTCTTGTTCTTCTTCTGTCAATCCGAAGTAGAGCGGCAGGGTGATAGCTTCGCGGTAATATTGCTCAGCCTCCGGGAAATCGCCTGGAGCGTATCCAAGAAGGCGGTAGTCCGGTTGCAGATGGACCGGGATATAGTGGACATTGACGCCGACGCCCGCGGCGCGCAGACGTACGAACATCTCCCGGCGTTTTTCCGAGGCAACCCGAATGACGAAAAGGTGCCAGGCGGAGGTACATCCTTCTGCCTGTGTGGGGATGCCGATGGGCAGGTGCGCAAGGGTTTTCCGGTAGCGTTCGGCGAGCGCTGCCCTTCGTGCAACGAAACTGGGCAAGCGCTGCAATTGGCTGGCGCCGAGTGCTGCTTGCAAATCGGTGATGCGGTAGTTGTAGCCGAGAGCAATCTGTTGGTAGTGCCAGGGCCCTTCGCTTTCCCCGACCATCAATGCCGGGTCGCGGGTAGTCCCGTGTGAACGAAGCAAAGCAATCCGAGTTGCGAGCGCCGGGTCGTTGGTCACCGCCATCCCGCCTTCTCCGCTGGTGATGATCTTGACCGGGTGAAAACTGAACACCGTGATGTCAGAATGTGCGCAGGCTCCGATAGGTATTCCGCGATAACGTGCCCCGATGGCGTGAGAGGCATCTTCTATGATGCGGCAACCATATTCTTTCGCTAGGTAAGAAATTGTTGCCATGTCGCAGGGTTGACCAGCAAAATGGACGGGGATAAGCACCTTGGGCAAGCGTCCCTTTGCCTTGGCTTGAGCGAGCTTGATAGCGAGTTTCTCGACACTCAAGTTGAGGGTGTCAGGATCGATATCGATGAAATCTACTTCTGCGCCACAATATCTTGCGCAGTTGGCCGAAGCGACAAAGGTGTTGGGACTGGTCCAGACGATGTCGCCCGGGCCGACATCGAGTGCGAGGCAGGCCAGATGTAATGCCGAGGTGGCGTTACAGACAGCTACCGCGTGCCTAACGCCGCAAGTATTCGCGACGGCGGCCTCGAAGCGGGGGATGGCGGGTCCCTGGGTGAGCCAGTCCGAGTGCAGCACTTCGAGCACCGCAGCGATGTCGGTGTCGTCAATGCACTGGCGACCATAGGGAATCATAGGACGCTATTGATCCGTGCAATCTCCTCGATCCCGAGGAAATGGGGATTGATATCCGATGAGTACTTGAAACCTTCGGCGGTTAGGGTGCCTTGTTCACCCAGTACATTGAAACTGTAATCGCCGGTCTCGATGAAGCGTATGGCGGGACAGATGACGTAATGGTCATTAAACTCCAGGGTATGAAGACTGTCATCGCGAGAGATCATTAACTCATGCAACTTCTCCCCGGGACGGATGCCGATGAGTTTTTGCGGCAAGTTTGGTGCCATGGCGCTTGCCAGATCAACTATCTTAACGGAAGGTATTTTCGGCACGAAAAGCTCCCCTCCGTGCATACGTGCAAATCCCTGCAGGACGAAGTCGACACCGTGCTGCAGGGTGATCCAGAATCGCGTCATACGGACATCGGTGATGGGTAATTCCCTGGCGCCCGCCGCGATCAGCTTGAAGAAGAATGGCACGACCGAGCCGCGAGATCCCACCACATTGCCATAGCGAACCACGGAGAACCGTGTTCGGTGCCCGCCAGCGATGTTATTGGCTGCGACGAAAAGCTTGTCGGACAAGAGCTTGGTCGCACCGTAAAGGTTGATCGGACTGGCTGCCTTGTCGGTGGATAACGCGATTACCTTTTCCACCCCATTCTCGATTGCTGCATGGATGACGTTTTCCGCGCCATTGACGTTGGTGCGGATGAATTCACCTGGGTTGTATTCGGCCGCCGGCACGTGTTTCAGTGCGGCGGCATGGACCACAAAGTCGACGCCGCGCATGGCCTGGACCAACCGCTCCCGATCGCGGACATCGCCGAGAAAGAAACGCATGCAGGGTTCCGGGAAATCGTGCTGCATCTCGTACTGTTTCAATTCGTCGCGGGAAAAAACGACGATCCGGCGGGGATGATAGCGCTCGATCAGCGTCCGGATGAATTTCTTGCCGAAGGACCCCGTTCCGCCGGTGACCAGAATCGAACGACCATTGAACATCTTGAGTTCCTATCGAAAGTGTGGATCTGATGTCAAGATTGCTTCGTTGCACTCGCAATCACAATCCTATGTTATCGCGAGTTCGTGCATGACTTCTTCTATCACCGATTTCCAGTCACCCGCGCTTTCCTGCCTGAACTGTCTCAGTGTCGGATAAAAAGGTGAATCTGGCCGTTCTAGCAGCCAACGCCAGCAACCGTCATGGCGATTGAGCAGCCATACCGGCTTGCCCAGTGCGCCGGCTAGATGGGCCACCGCGGTGTCGACGCCGATCACCAGGTCCAGGTTCATGATGAACGCAGCGGTATCCGAGAAGTCCTGCCATTCTGCCGAAAAATCGTGCAAGGTATCGGTTAGCCCCGCTGCTCCGATTTCGGCTGCGGCTTCGCCCTTTTGCAGGCTGAAGAAACTGATGCCATCGATGAAAAGCAAGGGGGCAATGAGCTGTAACGGAATGCTGCGCCTGGCGTCGATCACGGCCAGCTCCGGATTCTGCCGTCGAGAGCTACCCACCCATGCCAAACCAATCTTCTGACCGCTAAAGTTTGCAAGTCGTTCGGCCCACTGTTCAGTCCTGATTGGGTCAGCGGACAGATAAGGGATTTCTCCCGACAGGTCCTTGATCTCGATGCCAAGCAGGTGCGGCAGGCTCATCAACGGGCAGTGCAGATCGTAAGGCGGCAGTTCCTCGCCGCGGGCCACGACCTGCGACACGCCGGGTGCAGAGCGCAGCAACTCGGCCAGTTCGGGCTGCGCCTCGACGATGATTTCTGCTCTGAGTTTGGCGGCTTGCTGCGCGAAGCGGATGAACTGCAGACTGTCGCCGAAACCCCGCTCGGCCCACAACAGCAGCTGCTTGCCCTGCAGTGTTTCGCCGCGCCAGGCGGCGGCCTGGGGGTGGCGATAAGCACTGCGCAGGCTGGTACAGGCTTCCCAGCGCGATTCGAAGTTTGCCCAGCCCCGCTTGTAGTCACCCAGCAACAACTGGGTCAGCGCCAGGTTCCAGCGTATCTCCGCTTGGTTGGGCGCGAGTTCGACTGCGCGTCCGAGGCAGGTCAGAGCCTCCTGCGCAGAACCCTGATCTTGTAGGACGGTGCCGAGGTTGTTCAGTGCCTCGATCGAATCGGGCTGCTGCTCCAACACTTGTTCAAGATGCCGGCGCGCCTCTAGATGTCTCCCAAGTATGCGCAACGTATTGGCCAGATTGATCCGCGCGCTGGTGTAACCGGGGTCTCGTGCCAGCGCTTGTTCGAATGTGTGCATCGCCTCTGCCAGTTGCCCCTGATAGAGCAAGGCCAGCCCCAGGTTGTGCCGCGCCTGGTTCAGTTCCGGATCCATTGCCAGCGCTTGCCGCAGCGACTGTGTTGCAGCAGCGAACTTCCCCTGCTGCAACTGTGCCAGACCGAGCCAGTTGAAACCGATCCCGCTCGCCTGCGTCAGCGAGTTCCACAGATACTCTTCGGCCGCCGCCGCATGCCCCGTCGCGAGCATCAGGCGACCCAGGCTGCGCAATGTCCTGGCGTCGTTTGGCGCCAAGCTCAATGCGCGCCGCAAGCTCTGCTCGGCTTCGACAATCTGCCCGGCTTCCTCCTGCAACTCTGCCTGGCCGTTCAAGGCGATGATCAGTTGATCTTTGGCCTCGGTGTGGGCCGGCTGGAGATCGATTGTCGCATAGAGGAAATGACAAGCCGAGTCGAAGAGCCCCAGATCGCAGCAGAGTACGCCGAGCAGGAACAGCACCTCCCCGTCCCGGCTATTCTGAACGTGCAAGCTGTGGTAGAGCTTTTCGGCCGCATCGAGGCGCCCGGCCATGTGATGTTCGATGGCGAGCGCCAGATTCCGGTCGCGATCGGATATCTGCGGTGCGGCCGCGGACGCCATCTGGCTTTATGTTATGAGCGAGCTGGCTCTTGAGCCTGGCTGAGCATCAATCGAACGGAATCGACCAGACCGCTGGCGATCTTGCTGACGTCCACCTTCATCTTGCCCTCAGAGATCGCCTGCTTGATGTCGGCAAGACGGTTGGGATCGAAGGTCGAGCTTTTGGCCATGCTGGATGAGAGTTCCTGCATTCGCGTCGACAAGGGAGACAGAGCCACCGTGGATTCTTGCGGTTGCGTTGTGACGCTCTGCGCGGGCTTGGCTTCGCCGTTTTTCACGGTTCCAGTTGCGGCGACTAGGAGCAGGATTGAATTTTCGATCTTCACGGTGCGTTCCTATTCAGGAGAAGTTCAATGCTATCACCGCGATGCCGCAAGCCGCGGCAGTCGCGATGGATGGACTAGCCTGTTACTTGAGCAGACTCAGCACCAGGTTGGGCAACTGGTTGGCCTGTGCCAGCATCGCCGTGCCCGCCTGCTGCAGGATCTGCCCCCGGACCAGTGCTGCCGTTTCCGCGGCGTAGTCGGTGTCCTGGATCCGGCTTCGGGCGGCGCTGATGTTGAGAGACGCCGTCTGCAGGCTGGAGACCGTTGTGGTGAAACGATTCTGCAATGCGCCCATGTCGGCCCGCATCGAGTTGACCTGCGCCAGCGCGGCATCGACCGTGGTGATGGCGGTGTTGGAGCCGCTGACAGAGGAAATGGATAGATCCGAGAGTTTGGTCAGTCCGACACTGTAGTTGCTTAACCCGGCGTCCGCCAATCCGTTGCCGGTACCGGTTAATACGAAGTTGCTCGAAGCGGTGAGCGTGAGATCGCCGCCCGCAGTCTTGCCGATTGCCCCACCGGTGGTGAGGCCCAAGACGCCGCCGACATAGTTTGTGCCGTTGGTATTAGCGCCGCTATCTGTGATAGCTAT
>MLJW01000377.1_pt1 | contig 22217 bp, 27 predicted proteins | sample 888231 | NCBI WGS metagenome assembly MLJW01 (sample SAMN05788063, study PRJNA343431) | mine drainage metagenome | isolation source: sample collected from the inflow into an acid mine drainage treatment plant... | place: Germany: Lusatia, lignite mining district
CCATCGAACGCGGCGAGCAACCCGGCGGCGTGGTCGACATGCGGCTGGGATACTGAAATTGGAGACGCAGATGAACACCACGACCGCATTGCCCCGCCACGTCGACGTGGTCGAGGTCGGCCCGCGCGACGGCCTGCAGAACGAAGCCGACCCCGTGCCGCTGGAAACCAAGGTCGAGCTGATCGACCTGCTGTCGGCAGCAGGCTTTCCGAATGTGGAGGCCGCAGCCTTCGTCTCGCCCAAGTGGGTGCCGCAAATGGCCGACTCCGCCTCGGTGATGGCGCGTATCCGGCGCCATCCCGGCACGGTGTACTCCGCGCTGGTGCCGAACGTGAAAGGCATGGAAGCCGCGCTGGCCGCAGGTGCGGGTGAAGTGGTGGTGTTCAGCGCGGCGAGCGAGGCCTTCGCCCGGCGCAACATCAACTGCAGCATTGCCGAGTCGATCGAGCGCTTCCGGCCGGTCGCGCAGGCGGCCAAGACGGCCGGTCTCAAGTTGCGCGGCAGCATTTCGGTGGCGCTGGGCTGCCCCTACCAGGGCGACGTGCAGCCCGACGCCGTGGCCGATGTGGCGCGGCGCATGGCCGATCTGGGCTGTGACAGCATCGACATCGCCGACACCATCGGCGTGGGCACGCCGGGCGCGGTGCAGGCGGTGTTCGAAGCCGCCGCCGGCGTCTTCCCGCTCGACCGCCTGGCCGGGCATTTCCACGACACCTACGGCCAGGCCCTGGCCAACATCCTGGCCGCGCTGCAAAGCGGAGTTTCCGCGTTCCACGCTTCCGTGGCGGGTTTGGGCGGCTGCCCCTACGCCAAGGGCGCCACCGGCAACGTCGCCACCGAGGACGTGCTCTACATGCTCGAGGGCCTGGGGCTGCGCACGGGCGTGGACCTGGGCGCCGTAACCGAGGCCGGCGACTTCATCAGCCGCGCCATCGGCCGCCCGAACAACAGCCGGGCCGGACGCGCCCTGCTGGCAAAATGGTCGGCGCAGAACGCCAACCCCACGGCCTGCGCTGCCTGACCTTCCAGCGCCATCGGCGCGCACGCTCACCGACGAGGACACCATGGCCGACTCCCCGCAACTCGACTTCTACCATGCCCCCCAGACCCGCTCCACCGGGGTGCTGACCCTGGTCGAAGAACTGGGCCTGCGCGAAGGCACCGACTTCACGATGCACCTGCTCGACATGAAAGCCGGCGAGCAGCGGCAGCCCGCCTACCTGGCGGTCAACCCGATGGGCAAGGTGCCGGCGCTGCGCCACGGCGAGGCGCTGATCACCGAGCAGGGCGCGGTGTACATCTACCTGGCCGACCTGTTCCCGCAGGCGGGCCTGGCGCCGGCCATCGGCGACGCGCTGCGCGGCCCCTACCTGCGCTGGCTGGTGTTCTACGGTTCCAGCTTCGAGCCCGCCGTGGTCGACCGCGCGCTCAAACGCGAGCCCGCGCCGCCGTCCACCTCGCCCTACGGCGACTTCGACACCATGCTCGGCACCCTGACCCGCCAGCTCGAAACCGGCCCCTGGATCCTGGGCGAGCGCTTCACCGCCGCCGACGTGCTGTGGGGCACGGCGCTGCGCTGGACCACGCACTTCGGCCTGGTTCCGCCCTTGCCGGTGGTCCAAAGCTATATCGACCGCGTGCTGGCCAGGCCCGCCGTGCAACGCGCGCAGCAAAAAGACGCCGACTTCGCCGCCGCGCAGGAACGGGCGCGCCCGCCTTCACCTGCGCCCTGATCCGGCCCTTACCATGCCCACGCCCAACCCCGCCCCGCTCCGGCTCGACACCCTGCCCGACTCCGTGCGGCGCGTCGTCAGTGCGCTGCAGGCGCTCGGCCACGACGAACCGCCCGTGATGCTCGACGCCGCGGCGCGCACCGCGCAGCAGGCGGCCGACGCGCTCGGCGTGCGGCTCGGGCAGATCGCCAAGTCCATCGTGTTCCGCCATGTCGCGTCCGACCGCGCTGTGCTGGTGGTCTGCGCCGGCGACCGCCGCGTCGACGAGGCGCGGGTCGCCGCGCAGGTGGGCCCGTTGGCGCGCGCCGACGCCGATTTCGTGCGCGCCCGCACCGGTTTCGCCATCGGCGGCGTCAGCCCCGTCGGCCATGCCCATGCGCCGCTGGCCTTGCTGGACGAAAGCCTGTGGCGCTTCGACCGCATCTGGGCCGCCGCCGGCCACCCGCATGCCGTGTTCCCCCTGTTGCCCGACGATCTGCGGCGCTGGCTGGATGTGCCGCCCGGCGCCGTCACGCTGCCGCCGCAGGCCTGAACCCGTCCACGCCTTCAAGCCCCTCCCGCGATGAAACCCATCCCCACCGGCACCCGCTTCGCGTTCGACTACACGGTCCAACCCGGCGTGACCGTGCCCGCGCTGTATGCCGACACCTTCCCCGAATTCGCCCAGATGCCCGGCGTGCTCGCCACGGGGCTGATGGTGACGCTGATCGAGGGCTGCTGCCAGCGCGCCATCCTGCCGTTTCTCGACTGGCCGCGCGAAGGCTCGCTCGGCGTGCACGTGGACTTCAGCCACCTCGCGCCGACCCCGCCGGGCATGACGGTGCACGTGACGGCCGAGGTCGTCGCGGTGAACGGACGCCGCGTCGTGTTCCGCGCCGAAGCGTTCGACGCCGTCGAATGCATCAGCCGCGGCACCCACGAGCGCATGGTGGTGGACTACGAGCGCTTCACCCGGAAGGCCGCCGACAAGGCGCGCGCCGCGGGCCTCGCGGCGTGAGTGAGGCCACACCGCGGCGCGGAACGCCGGCCATGCGCGTGCCTTCGCCATGCATCCAGGTCTGCACGATGGACGAGGCCAGCGGCCTGTGCCGCGGCTGCCAGCGCACGCTGGACGAAATCGCCGCCTGGAGCGCCCTCAGCGACGCCGAGAAACTCCGCGTCTGGAAACGCATCCGCGCGCGCCGGCTCGCACATCCGCCCGCTGGCGGCCCGATTCGGCGGGGCTAGAATGCGCCTCCTGCACAAAAAACAAGCAGCGCCACCCCGCGCAGCCGTTCGCGTTCCCCATGTTGCCCCCGTCCACCAGCACCCCCGGCACCGCTCGCGCGACAACCCTGACCTTGGGGCCGTTCGAGATGCCCAACCGCGTGTTCGCCGCGCCCATGGCCGGCGTGACCGACCTGCCCTGGCGGCAAATGGCACGCAGGCTCGGCGCCGGGCATTGCGTGAGCGAGATGGTCACCTCCAAGCGCGAACTGTGGGACACGCTCAAGACCTCGCGCCGCATGAACCACGCCGGCGAGCCCGGGCCGGTGGCGGCGCAACTGGTGGGGGTTGATCCGCAGGACATGGCTGATGCGGCACGCGCCAACGTCGAGGCCGGCGCGCAGATCGTCGACATCAATATGGGCTGCCCGGCCAAAAAAGTCTGCAGCCGCTGGGCCGGCTCGGCGCTGATGCAGGACGAGACGCAGGCGCTGCGCATCGTCGACGCCGTGGTGCGGGCGATGCGCGAGCTGAACGTGCCGGTCACGCTCAAGATGCGCACCGGCTGGTGCGCCGATGTCCGCAACGCGCCGCGCATCGCCCGCGCCGCGCAGGACGCCGGCGTGGCGATGATCGTGGTGCACGGCCGCACCCGCGACCAGGGCTACGGCGGCCAGGCCGAGTACGACACCCTCGCCGCGATCAAGCGCGAACTGCGCATTCCGGTGGTGGCCAATGGCGACATCGACTCCGCGGCCAAGGCACGCGCCGTGCTGGCCGCAACCGGCGCCGACGCGGTGATGATCGGCCGCGCCGCGCTCGGCCGTCCCTGGCTGCTCGGCCATATCGCGCAGGCCCTGCAAAGCGGCGCGGAGCCGGAGCAGCCCAGCCTGCGCCAGCAAGGCGCCTGGCTGCTCGAACACCTGCAGGCGCACCAACTGTTCTACGGCGCAGCCGGCACGAAAACCGCGCGCAAGCATGTGGGCTGGGCCGTGGCCGCCCTGCCCGGCGGCGCCGCTTTCCGCGCCCGCTTCAACACCCTCAGCGACCCACGCGCCCAGGTGGACGCCGTGGCGGCCTATTTCGACGCGCTGGACACATCATGCGATTCCCAACCCATTCCCCTGGCGGCATGAGCCCCCATGCAACGCTTCGCCGTTCCCATCATGCGTTCGCCCAAGCCCGGATCCTGCGCTGCGCCGGGGTGCGTCCATGAGTAAAAAGCCCCCGCTCGAGCAGTGCGTGATCGACAGCCTGGAGGCCTATTTCGACGACCTCAACGGCACCGAGCCGCACGGCATCCACGGCATGGTGATGCAGACCGTGGAAAAACCGCTGCTGCAGACCGTGATGCGCCGCGCGCAGGACAACCAGTCGCTCGCCGCCGAGTGGCTGGGCATCAACCGCAACACCCTGCGCAAGAAGCTCAAGGACTACAAACTCATCAAGTGAACCGGCTGCGAACGCCCGCCTCCGCCATCCAACGCCTTCGACGAACCCATTCATGTACGCGCTCCTCTCGGTCTCCGACAAAACCGGCGTCGTCGATGCCGCCCGCCGCCTGCACGCCAAGGGCGTGACCCTGCTGTCCACCGGCGGCACCGCCAAGCTGCTGGCCGAGGCCGGCCTGCCCGTCACCGAAGTGGCCGCGCACACCGGCTTTCCCGAAATGCTCGACGGCCGCGTGAAGACCCTGCACCCCAAGGTGCATGGCGGGCTGCTGGCGCGGCGCGACCTCCCGGCCCACATGCAGGCCATCGCCGCGCATGGCATCCCGGCGATCGACTGGTTGATCGTCAATCTCTACCCGTTTGAAGCCACGGTGGCCAAACCCGGCTGCACGCTGGAAGACGCCATCGAGAACATCGACATCGGCGGCCCGGCCATGGTGCGCTCGGCGGCGAAGAACTGGCAGGGCGTGACCGTGCTCACCGATGCCGCGCAATACGAAACGGCGCTGGCCGAATTCGAGTCCACTGGCGCGGTCTCCGGCAAGACGCGCTTCGCCCTGGCCGTGGCCGCGTTCAACCGCATCGCGCAGTACGACGCGGCGATTTCCAACTACCTCTCGGCCCTGCAGGACGACGGCGGCAAGGCCGCCTTCCCGGGCCAGTTCAACACCTGCTTCGTCAAGACGCAGGACCTGCGCTACGGCGAGAACCCGCATCAAGGCGCCGCGTTCTACGTCGAACCCGGCGCGCGCGAGGCCAGCATCGCCACCGCCCGCCAGCTGCAGGGCAAGGAGCTGAGCTACAACAACATCGCCGACGCCGACGCGGCGCTGGAGTGCGTCAAGCAGTTCGACGCGCTTCCTGCCTGCGTCATCGTCAAGCACGCCAACCCCTGCGGCGTGGCGTATGGCGCCACCCTGCTGGAAGCCTACGACCGCGCGCACAGGACCGACCCGGAATCGGCCTTCGGCGGCATCATCGCCTTCAACGGCGAACTCGACGGCGAAACGGCCAAGGCCATCGTCGAGCGCCAGTTCGTCGAGGTCATCATCGCGCCCAAGGTGTCGCAAGCGGCCATCGAGGTGTGCGCGGCAAAGAAGAACGTACGCCTGCTCGAATGCGGCACCTGGCCCGCAGAGCCGGTGCAGCGCCTGGACTTCAAGCGCGTCAACGGCGGCCTGCTGGTGCAGGACGCCGACCTGGCGCTGCACGGCGAGATCAAGGTCGTCACCCAGCGCGCACCGTCCGAAGCCGAGATGCGCGACATGTTGTTCGCCTGGCGCGTGGCCAAATTCGTCAAGTCCAACGCCATCGTCTACGCCAAGGACAGCACCACCGTCGGCGTCGGCGCCGGCCAGATGAGCCGGGTCAACTCCGCGCGCATCGCCGCGATCAAGTCCGAGCAAGCCGGCTTGTCGGTACCCGGCTCGGTGATGGCCTCGGACGCCTTCTTCCCCTTCCGCGACGGCATCGACAATGCCGCCGCCGCCGGCATCCAGGCCGTGATCCAGCCCGGCGGATCGATGCGCGACCCCGAGGTCATCGCCGCCGCCGACGAACACGGCATGGCCATGGTGTTCACCGGCATGCGGCATTTCCGGCATTGAACCCCGCTCGAACCGCGGGGCCAGACCATGCGCATCCTCGGCATCGACCCCGGACTCAACACCACCGGCTACGGCCTGCTCGAAGCCCGCGGCCAGCGCCTGCATTACCAGGCCAGCGGCGCCATCCGCATTCCCAAAGGCACGCTGCCGGAACGGCTAAAGACGCTGTTCGAGGGCGTGAGCACGGTGGCGCGCGACGCGGCGGCGGACGTGGCGGTGGTGGAGATCGTGTTCGTCAACGTCAATCCGCAGTCCACCCTGCTGCTGGGTCAGGCGCGCGGCGCCGCGATCGCGGCGCTGGTGGCGCAGGGCCTGCCGGTGGTGGAGTACACCGCGCTGCAGCTCAAGAAGTCCATCGTCGGCTACGGTCGCGCCAGCAAGGCCCAGATGCAGGACATGGTGATGCGCCTGCTGACCCTGCCCGGCCAGCCCGGCCCGGATGCGGCCGACGCGCTGGGACTGGCCATCTGCCACGCGCATGCCCAGCGCGGCCTTGCGGCGCTGACCGGCGCGCGCACCACGATGGAGCAGCCCGCCGCCGCGATTCCGCCAGCGGGCGCCATCAGCGCAACCCAGCTGCGCCGCATGCGCATGCGGCGCGGCAGGCTGATCGGCTAGCGCATACATCCTGTCACACCGCGCGCCCGGAACTTGCTTCAAGCTACGCGGTGTGCGGGGCCAAGCCGCGACGGCCGAAGGCCCGGCTATTTCAGCCCCTGGATTTCATGGATTCCCGTTCAAGGAGATGCAGCATGCACGCAAGGACCCTATTCACAAGCATCGCCGCCGCCGTGCTGGCGATGGCCCTGCAGGGCAGGGCTCAAGCCGCCGAGCTCCGCGTGGTGATCGGCGTCGCCGTCCCCATGTCGGGAGCGCTCGCGGCAAGCGGGCAGGATGCGGTGAACGGTGTGCAGATGGCCATCCGCAAGCTCAACGCCGAGCATGCCGAGATCGCCGGCCAGCCGGTGCACTGGGCGATCGACGCCGAGGACGACCAGGGCCTGCCCAACCAGGCCACGCTGGTGGCGCAAAAACTGGCCGACGAGCATGTCAACGGCGTGGTCGGCCACCAGACCTCGGGCTGCACCTTTCCGGCCGCGCGCATCTACAGCGAGGCCGGCATCCCGCAGATCACCCCCTCGTCCACCGCACCCAAGATCGCGCAGCAGGGCTACAAGACCTTCTTCCGCATGATCGCCAACGACAACGCCCTGGGCGCGGGCCTGGCCGACTACGCCGGCAAGACGCTCAAAGCCACGCGGGTCGCCGTGATCGACGACCGCACCGCCTACGGCCAAGGCTTGGCCGACGTGTTCACCGCCACGGCGAAAAAACTCGGCATGCATGTGGTCGACCGCGAGTACACCGACGACAAGACCACCCAGTTCTCGGCCATCCTCACGCGCATCAAGAGCTACCACCCCGACGTGGTGTTCTACGGCGGCATGTACAGCCAGGCCGGGCCGCTGGTGCGGCAGATGCGGCAGTTCGGCATGCAGGCCACCCTGATGGGCGGCGACGGCATCTGCGCCCCGGCGATGGCCGAATTGGCCGGCAGCGACGTGAACGGCACCATCTGCGCCCAGGGCGGCGTGCCGTTGAGCCAGATGCCCAGGGGCGAAGCATGGAAGGCCGCTTACGACGCCGAATTCGGCGCCAGCGCCTTTCAGCTCTATTCGCCCTACGCCTACGACGCCACCATGGTGCTCGCGCACGCCATGATGAAGGCCAAATCGCCCGACCCCAAGGTCTATCTGCCCTTCATCCGCAACGTCGGCCTGAACGGCATCACCGGGAATGACATCCGTTTCACCGACACGGGAGAGCTTCTGCACCCCAGCATCACCCTGTCCATGTTCAAGAACGGCAAGAAAACGCCGCTCGCGGTCGAACGCGTGGAATAGCCACGCATGCGCAGCGGCCGCACGGCGCATCCGCGCTCGGACTTGCACGGCATCGGCTGATCGGCAAGGACGCCGACTGGTTACCGGTTACCGCGAGCGGCGTTTCATCGCCTTGGGGCCGCCTGCGGCTTGCGGATCGGCCTTGAGGGAATGCTGGTCGACAACACTATCGAAGTTCTCGTCTCTCCGAACACGTTGATCTTTGCGATCAGGGCCTCTAGTTGCGGAATGTCTTTCGCGACGATTTTCATCACGTAGGAATCACTGCCGGTGACGTGCAGGCATTCGATGATCTCCGGCATCGACTCGAGCTTCTGGATCAGGCGGCTTTTTTGCGGCTGCCCCGTCGTGATACCAACCAGCGCCGTAATTTCGTAACCGACTTTCTTCGAATTGACTTTCGCGACGAACGCCTCGATGCCGCCGTTGTCCTCAAGCCTTTTCAGACGATCTGCCGTCGTTGGGATGGACAGACCAATCTTGCGTGCCAGCTCGGTCTGCGATATGCGCCCCGTCTCCTGCACTTCATCGAGTATCTTCCAGTCCAGAGCATCCATTTTTATGCCTACCGACGAATATTATTAAATAAACACAAAAAAACTGCTGCGAACGCCTAAAAAATACCATATTCGCACAAAACTGGCAGGGCTACGATGTTTTTCGTCAATCGGCCAATCTCTCGAATACCCGCATGGAAATCTTCGTCAAGTCATTCTTCATCGGGCTTTCCATCGCGGCGCCGGTCGGCCCAATCGGCTTGCTGTGCATTCAACGCAGCCTGCTGGGCGGGTGGCGAATCGGTTTTGCCACTGGCCTCGGTGCCGCCACCGCCGACGGCATGTACGGACTGATCGGTGCGCTCGGCGTCAGCGTACTCATTACCTCGCTCACCTCTGCCGGACCGTGGCTGAGCCTCCTCGGCGGTGCCTTCCTCTGTTATCTGGGTATCAAGACTATGCGGTCCTCACCGTTGAGCGCAAACGCGACGGTGAGGGCGGCCGGCATGGCCCGCTCCTACTGGTCAACGTTTCTGCTCACGGCATCTAACCCGATGACGATACTCTCGTTTATCGCGATATTCGCCGCACTCGGTGCGGGCGTGGCGTCTGCCGATCGGACACACCAGTTGGTCGCACTCATCGTATCTGGCGTTTTCATCGGTTCTGCCACGTGGTGGTTAGCACTGAGCGGATCGATATCACTGATTCGCGAACGAATCTCGAAAAGCACTATGACGATCATCAACTACGCCTCCGGCTGCACCATTCTCGGGTTCGGCCTATACCAATCGTACTTGGGCGCGCTAGCACTCTCTTCCTGACTAAGCAAGACTTGCAATTGACGCGCCGCACCGTTTTTGCTACTGTTGCGGCGTGATGAAGCCCTTCCAGCACCCCATGCGCACCACCGCTGCGGCCCTTGCCGCCATGCAGCGTGCTCAGATGCTGCGCCTGCTACGGGTGGACGGGGCTCGGCGACTGCGCCCGGCGCGCACCTGAACGTCGACCCAGCCGCCCCTCGTTCGTCCCCCACGGGACTCATGCGCTGAGCTTCAGCGCCAGCAGCAGCCGAAGGATCCATTCCAGGCGCTGCCTTTTTCGGAATCCGCCATGTCAGCCTTCCTGCACAGCCTTTCGCTGCAACGACTAAGCATCGGCAGCCGGGCCCTGCGCTCGCGACAGCCCGGCTGCCTTGGGTCGCACACTGAAAACCCCTCGCTGAACCCATTCTGAATTGCATTTGTCTTGCCGGAGATTGCCGCCATGTTGAAGCACCCCGAAACCAAATACCGCCCGATGCCGCCGGTGGGCCTGAAAGACCGCACCTGGCCGGATCAGGTCATCAGCAAACCGCCCATCTGGATGAGCACCGACCTGCGCGACGGCAACCAGGCGCTGTTCGAACCGATGGACGCGCAGCGCAAGATGCGCATGTTCAAGACCCTGTGCGCGATCGGCATCAAGCAGATCGAGGTGGCCTTTCCCTCGGCTTCGCAGACCGACTTCGATTTCGTGCGCGAGCTGATCGAGGGCGGTCACATTCCGGACGACGTCACCATCGAGGTGCTGACCCAGGCGCGCGAGGACCTCATTCGCCGCACCTTCGAGTCGCTGCGCGGCGCCAGGCAGGCCATCGTGCACGTGTACAACGCAACGGCGCCCAACTTCCGGCGCATCGTGTTCAACGTCGACGAGGCCGGTTGCACGCAGATCGCCGTCAACGCGGCCAGGCTCATCAAGCAGCTCGCCGCCGAGCGCCCCGAAACCCGCTGGACCTTCCAGTACAGCCCCGAGGTGTTCAGCGGCACCGAACTGCCCTTCGCCGCCTCCGTGTGCAACGCCGTGACCGCAGTGTGGCAGCCCACGCCCGAGAACAAGATCATCTTCAACCTGCCGGCCACGGTCGAGATGAGCACGCCCAACGTCTACGCCGACCAGATCGAGTGGATGCACCGTCATCTGGACAAGCGCGACAGCATCCTGCTCTCCGTGCATCCGCACAACGACCGCGGCTGCGCGGTGGCCGCCGCCGAGCTGGCGGTGATGGCCGGAGCCGACCGCGTCGAGGGCTGCCTGTTCGGCAACGGCGAGCGCACCGGCAACGTCGACCTCGTGACCCTGGCGCTGAATCTCTACACCCAGGGCATCCATCCCGGCCTGGACTTCTCCAACATCAATGCGGTGGCGCGCACGGTGGAGGACTGCAACCAGCTCCCCATCCACCCGCGCCATCCCTATGTGGGCGATCTGGTGTTCACCGCCTTCTCCGGCTCGCATCAGGACGCGATCAAGAAAGGCTTCGCGGCGCAGAAGGCCACGGCCATCTGGGAGGTGCCCTACCTGCCGGTGGACCCGGCCGACCTCGGCCGCACCTACGATTCGGTCATCCGCGTCAACAGCCAGTCGGGCAAGGGCGGCATCGCCTACCTGCTCGAGTCCACCTACGGGCTGGTGATGCCGCGGCGGCTGCAGGTCGAGTTCAGCGGCGTGGTCCAGCGCCACACCGACGCCACCGGCGCCGAGGTCACCGCCCAGGAACTCTGGGCCATGTTCAATGCGGAATACGTGCAGACCGACGAGCCGCTGCGCTACGTGGCGCACCATCTGAACGAGCACGGACACGAGCAGGGCATCCGGCTCGAACTCGAGGTCGACGGCCGCCGCGTGTCGCTGCGCGGCGAGGGCAACGGCCCGATCGACGCCGCGGTGCATGCCTTGCACCTGCCGCTGGTGGTGCACAGCTACGAGGAACGCGCGCTGGGCCTGGGCGCGAACGCGCGCGCGGTGGCCATGGTGGAGGTCGCGATGGACGGCATGCCGGTATCGACCTTCGGCGTCGGCATCGACCCCAATATCGTGACGGCATCGATCCGCGCCATTCTTTCGGGCGCCAATCGTCTGCTCCAACACGCCGATCAGGCCGAACGCGAACAGCTGCTCAAGGGCCTGCAGGCCAAGCTCAAGGCCGTGGCCTGAGTCGCGGCGGCGGGCTGGGCGCGGCCCCCGGCCCTGGGGGCGCTCAGAAACCCTCGGTGGACGTGAACAGCCCGACCCGCAGATCCTTGGCGGTATAGATTTCGCGGCCGTCCACGCTCATGCTGCCGTCGCCGATGCCCATGACCAGGCGGTGATTGATCACCCGCTTGAGATCGATGCGGTAGGTGACCAGCTTGGCGCTCGGCAACACCTGGCCGGTGAATTTCACCTCGCCGACGCCTAAAGCGCGGCCGCGTCCCGGAGCGCCGATCCAGCCGAGGAAAAAGCCCACCAGTTGCCACATGGCGTCCAGGCCCAGGCAGCCGGGCATGACCGGATCGTTCTCGAAATGACAGCCGAAGAACCACAGCTCGGGCCGGATGTCGAGTTCGGCATGGATCACGCCCTTGCCGTAGGCGCCGCCCTGGTCGGCGATCTGGGTGATGCGATCCATCATCAGCATCTGGCCCAGCGGAAGCTGGGCATTGCCGGGACCGAACAGCTTGCCGTGGCCGCAGGCCACGAGCTCGTCGTGCGTGTAGGAAGATTGAGGTTTCATGAGCGCTTGCGCAATGTAGCCGCGCAGTTTAGCCGTGCGGGGCTTGCGCATGGCAAGTCCCGCCCTTGCCGGCTCGGTCCGCCCCGCGGGCTGCTAAAGTCCTCGGCATGATCGGACGCATCCACGGCACCCTGCTCGACAAGACCCCGCCGCAAATCCTGGTGGATTGCGCCGGGGTGGGCTATGAACTCGACGTGCCCATGAGCACGCTGTACACGCTGCCGGCCGTGGGCCAGGCCGTGACCCTGCTGACCCACCTCGCGGTGCGCGAGGATGCGCACCAGCTGTTCGGTTTCGCCACGCCGCAGGAGCGCGCGGCGTTTCGCGCGCTGATCAAGATCTCCGGGGTCGGCGCCCGCATCGCGCTGGCCGTGCTGTCGGGGCTGAGCGTGCATGAACTGGCGCAGGCGGTGGCCGCGCAGGACGCCTCGCGCCTGACCCGCGTGCCCGGCATCGGCAAGAAAACGGCCGAGCGCCTGTTGCTGGAACTGCGCGGCAAGCTCGGACCCGATCTCGCCCTGCGCAGCGCTGGTGGCGGTGTGGCGCCCGGCCATGCCGACGTACTGCAGGCCTTGCTCGCACTGGGCTATTCGGAGCGCGAGGCCAGCGCGGTCGTCACCAAGCTGCCTGCCGACAGCGGCGTGGACGACGGCATCCGCCAGGCGCTGAAGCTGCTGGCCAAGGCCTGATCGCCGCGCCGCCGAAGCCAGAACCCTCCACACGCAAGCCGCCATGAGCATTCAAGCCGACCGCCTGGAGCCCACGCGCATCATCAGCGCCGCCCCCGCTTCGCCGCAGGAAGAGGCCGTGGAGCGCGCGCTGCGCCCGCAGAAGCTGGCCGACTACATCGGCCAGGCCAAGGTGCGCGAGCAGCTCGACATCTTCATGGGCGCGGCGCGCAAGCGCGGCGAGGCGCTGGACCACGTGCTGCTGTTCGGCCCGCCGGGCTTGGGCAAGACCACGCTGGCCCACATCATCGCCCACGAGATGGGGGTGAACCTGCGCTCGACCTCGGGCCCGGTGCTGGAGCGCGCCGGGGATCTCGCCGCCCTGCTCACCAACCTGGAGCGCGGCGACGTCCTGTTCATCGACGAGATCCACCGCTTGTCGCCGGTGGTCGAGGAAATCCTCTACCCGGCGCTGGAGGACTACCAGATCGACATCATGATCGGCGAGGGCCCGGCCGCGCGCAGCGTCAAGATCGACCTGCAGCCCTTCACCCTGGTGGGCGCCACCACCCGCGCTGGCATGCTGACCAATCCGCTGCGCGACCGCTTCGGCATCGTTTCACGGCTGGAGTTCTACACCACCGAGGAGCTCACCACCATCGTGCAGCGCTCGGCGCATCTGCTGCAGGCCGGCATCGAGCGGGACGGCGCGCTGGAGATCGCGCGGCGCTCGCGCGGCACGCCGCGCATCGCCAACCGCCTGCTGCGTCGCGTGCGCGACTACGCCGAGGTGCGCGCCGACGGCCGCATCACGATCGACGTGGCCGACGCGGCGCTGAAGATGCTCGACGTCGATCCGCTGGGATTCGACGTCATGGACCGCAAGCTGCTCGAAGCCATCATCCACCGCTTCGGCGGCGGCCCGGTGGGTCTGGACAATCTGGCCGCAGCCATCGGCGAGGAACGCGACACCATCGAGGACGTGATCGAACCTTTCCTCATCCAGCACGGCTATGTGCAGCGCACGCCGCGCGGGCGCATCGCCAGCGCGGCGACCTATGCCCACCTCGGCCTGGCGCCGCCGCAGGGCGGGCGCGATCTTTTCGGGGGCTAGGCGGCCTGCATTTCAGGTTCGGTCTGGTGAGGCCACGCGGGGCACGGGTTCGGCGCCGAAACGCTCCGGCGCGGTGTAGAGCAGGAAATGCCTGTTGGTGCAGCGGGCAAATAGCGCGATGCCCAACTGTGCGGCGATGTCGTAGCCCATCTGCGTGACGCCCGAGCGCGACACCAGGATGGCCACGCCCATCAGCGCGCACTTGATGACCATCTCGGAAGTCAGCCGCCCGGTGGTGTAGAACACCTTGCCCGCGCCTTCCACGCCGTGCAGCCACATCCACCCGGCGATCGCGTCCACCGCGTTGTGGCGGCCGACGTCCTCGGTGAACATCAGCAGCTGGCTGCCTTCGAACAACGCGCAGCCATGCACCGACCCGGCCGTCTTGTAGATGGAGTCATGCGTGCGCATGGCGTCGAGCAAGGCGTACAGCTCGCTCTGGCTGATGCGGGTGTGGGGGTCCACCTCGGCGCCCCGCACCTCGTCCATCAGACTGCCGTACACCGTGCCCTGGCCGCAGCCGGTGGTGACCACGCGCGGAGCCTCGGCACGTTGCCCCAGATCGGCAAAGCCGCTGCGGCTGGTGATGGAACAAGCCTCCACGTCCCAATCCACCTGCACCGACGCGATGTCGCCGATGTCGCGCACCAGGCGCTGGTTGCGCAAATAGCCCAGCGCCAGCAACTCGGGCGCCGCGCCGACGGTCATCAGGGTGACGATCTCGCGCTTGTCCAGATACAAGGTGAGCGGACGCTCGGCCGGGATATGTGTTTCCTGCTGCTCGCCGTACTCGTTGCGCACGATGACGGCGCGCGTCAAGTCCACGCGCGCGTCGCTCAGCTGCGGGCGCGGCGAAGGAGGATCCGTATCTGCGCTCGATGATCTGGCATGAAATCCTGTGTGCATGGCGGTGGCGCGCCGCTGGCATGGCCTGAAAAAGACGGCCATGCCAGCGGCGATGATGAACGACGGCGAAAGCTTACGCCGCGCCTGCGCCCTTGATGCAGCAAGGGCCGCGGAACAGTTACCTGTGCCGCCCCGACGCGACGAGGCCCGCGTCTGGCGGGCCTCGTTCGATCCATGGGAAACCGCGGCCCGCGGCCAGCCTTGCCGCAGGACGGCTTCAGACCGCCTCAATCATGGGCGTAGATATCGCGGTCCTTGGTTTCCGGCAGGAAGAACAGGCCGATGACGAAGGTCGCTCCGGCCACGATGATGGGGTACCACAGGCCGTAGTAAATATTGCCGTTCTGCGCCACCAGGGCGAAGGCGATCGTGGGCAGCAAGCCGCCGAACCAGCCGTTGCCGATGTGGTAGGGCAGGCTCATCGAGGTGTAGCGGATGCGGGTGGGGAAAAGCTCCACCAGGGCGGCGGCGATCGGCCCGTACACCATGGTCACGTAGATCACCAGCAGCACCAGGATGGCGGTCACCAGCGGCTTGTTGATCTTCGCCGGATCGGCCTTGACCGGATAACCGGCAGCCTTGATCGCGGCGCCGATGTCCTTCTTCAGCGCGGCCTCCTTGTCCTTGAACTCGGCGGCCGGCAGCCCCTTGCCGTCGAAGGCGGGGATCACCTGGCTGCCGACCTGGATCTGCGCCACCCCGGTTCCCGCCACGTTGGTGTAGTTCACCGAGGACGCGGCGAGCATCTGCTTGGCGATGTCGCACGAACTGGTGAATTTGGCCGTTCCCGTGGGATTGAACTGGAAGGAGCACTCGGCCGGGTCCGCCACCAGCGTGACCGGAGAATTCGCCAGCGCCTTGGCGAGGTCGGGGTTGCCGGCCTGGGTGAGCGCCTGGAACAGCGGGAAATAAGTCAGCGCCGCCAGCAGGCAGCCCGCGAGGATGACGGGCTTGCGGCCGATCTTGTCCGACAGCGCACCGAACACCAGGAAAAAGGGCGTGCCGATCAGCAGCGAGAGGCCGATGAGCAGGTTGGCGGTGACGCCGTCGACCTTGAGGGTTTGCGTCAGGAAGAACAAAGCGTAGAACTGCCCCGCGTACCACACCACGGCCTGCCCGGCCACCAGACCCAGCAAGGCGAGGATGACGAACTTCAGGTTGCCCCATTTGCCGAACGACTCGGTGAGCGGCGCCTTGGAGGTTTTGCCGTCCTGCTTCATGCGGGCGAAGGCTGGCGATTCATTGAGTTTGAGGCGTATCCACACCGAAATGCCCAGCAGGAAGATGGACACCAGGAAAGGCACGCGCCAGCCCCAGTCGTTGAACGCATCTTCGCCCAGGCCGGTGCGCACGCCAAGAATGACCAGCAGCGACAGGAACAGGCCCAGCGTGGCGGTGGTCTGGATCCAGGAGGTGTAGGCCCCCCGCTTGTCATGCGGGGCATGCTCGGCGACGTAGGTCGCGGCGCCCCCGTACTCGCCGCCCAATGCCAGGCCTTGCAAGAGGCGCAGGGCGATGAGGATGACCGGAGCCGCCACGCCGATGGCGGCATAGCTCGGCAGCAGGCCGACGATGAAGGTTGACAAGCCCATGATCAGGATGGTGACCAGGAAGGTGTACTTGCGCCCGATCATGTCGCCCAGGCGGCCGAACAGCAAGGCGCCGAAAGGCCTCACGATGAAGCCCGCGGCGAAGGCCAGCAGCGCGAAGATGAAGGCGGAACCCGGGTCCAGCCCGGCAAAGAATTTCTTGGCGATGATGGCCGCCAGCGAGCCGTAGAGATAGAAGTCGTACCACTCGAACACGGTGCCGAGCGAGGATGCAAAGATGACCTTGCGCTCCTCCCCGGTCATGGGCCGCGGCGCGGCGTTCAGGGTGATGGATGCCATGAAGCTGTCTCCTCGTTGGAATGATGCCCGCGCAAAGCGCGCGGATCACGGACTCAGCGCCGCCATCTCGGGCGGCCAACGTAACGCAGGTAACCGTGCGTTACGGAGTGTGAGGATTGTTGAGAGCCCGTCTGACCGCTTGCTGACAACTGCAGCGTCAAAACCCCCGGGAATTCCCGAGGGTCCGACGCCAAGCCACCACCGGTACCGCGGCTTTGTCCAGGTCAGACACCCCAGACGATGGGCTTGTCGGCTTCCAGGCTGCGCTTGAGCAGCTGCAAGAAAGGCCATGCGCGCTGGTGCAGCGTGATGGCCTGCGAACCCGAACTCGCCGCGCTGCCTGCGGTTTCTCCGTTGGCCGCGCGTTCGCTGCGGAACTTCTCGTCTTCGACCACGGCCGCCTCGAGCCTGGCGATGGCCTGCGGCATGTCGGCCGGTTCGATGATGCCCTTGGGGCCTGGGTCCTTGCCGATGATGGCCAGGATGCGTTCGGCCGGACCCTGGTTCATGAACAGGTCGGAATCGGCTTGGGACTTGAATTTGTACAGCATGGCATGGACGCCTCGGTCATCATGAATTCGGGAATGCGACGCGTCGGCCTAGATGGTCTCGATGTCGCGCTGTTGCCTGGCCCTTGGCGCATCCAGCATCGCCTCGGTGCGGTCCTGCGCGTACATGTAGGCGCGGTTGAAAGGGTACTCGCTCTGGGTGGCGCGCAGCCGCGTGGAAACCCCGGGCCGCATTTCCACCTGACCGTTCGGGCGTGCGCCGAGAATCTGGAACAGCGAGATCCAGCCCTGCTCGAAGCCCATGGCCGAACCGGCCAGGTAGAGGCGATACGCGCGCAGCACCTTCTCCGCGTTGGCGCCGAGCACGTGGCGCGCCTCGGCCTCGCGCGCCTCCAGGGCGTCGAGCCAGTGCCACAGGGTCTGCGCGTAATGCGGGCGCAGGCACTCGGCGTCCAACGGCTCCAGGCCGCCGCGCGCCAGGGTGTCGAGCATGACGCTGACATGCACGAGCTGGCCGCCGGGGAAGATGTATTTCTCGATGAAGTCGCCCATGCCGCCGGCAAGCTGGGGGTTGTCGGTGCCGCCGGCGGTGATGCCGTGGTTCATCACCAGGCCGCCGGGCTTGAGCAGGCGGCGGATCTTGGCGAAGTACAGCGGCAGATTGGGCCGGCCGACATGCTCGCACATGCCCACCGAGGCCACTTTGTCGTAGGGCTGGGATTCGTCGACGTCGCGGTAGTCCTGCAGCAATATGCGAACGCGGCCCTGCAAGCCTTTTTGCTCGATGAGGCGGTTGACGTAGACATGCTGATTGCGCGAGAGCGTGATGCCGGTGGCGTCCACGCCATAGTGCTCGGCGGCCCACAGCAGCAGGCCGCCCCAGCCGGCGCCGATGTCGATGAAGCGCTCGCCGGGCTTGAGCATGAGCTTGTTGCAGATGTGCTCGAGCTTGGCTTCCTGGGCCTGGGCCAGGCTCATGCTCGGGCTGGCGAAATAGGCGCAGGAATACACCCGTCGCGGGTCGAGCCACAGCGCGTAGAAGTCGTCGCAGACGTCGTAGTGGCGCTGGATCTGCGCGGCGTCCTTCGCCCGGCTGTGGTGGGTGCGCTCCCAGACCGCGCGCTGCAAGCGCTGCAGCAGGCGCGGCACGAGGGCCGCGGGTTCGCGCGTCGGATCGGTGCCGAGCAATGCGGGCGCGGCCAGCATCAGGTCGCGCAGCCGGCCTTCGATTTCCAGCCGGCCTTCGACGTAGTCTTCCGCAAGACGCCCGATCGCCCCTTGCGCCAAATGCATGAGCGCGCGCATGTCGCGCACCACCAGCTGCAGGCGCGGTTTCGCCGCGCCGATGCGTTGACCCCCGGGAAGCTGAACGGCGCAGGGCAGGGGCAAACCCGCCAGGCGTTGCTCGGCGGGCTGCAGCAAAAGACGGTTGGACAGGGCCATCACGCTTTCCTCCGTATGCTGGTCGTGCGGAAACCCCGCACAGGCAGGCATTCAGGCTCGCCTTGCAGCGCGCCTTAGCCGCGAAACGCGCTTCGATTGTGCAACATCGCCGCGCAGTTTGCAGTCATTGGCCGACTTTTCCAATGCATCAGTCAGAAATCGAACGCCGCCGTCGCCTCAACCCGCGGGAAAGCCCTTGGCTTGGCGCACATGGGCTGCCAGCAGGATGCGCAGCTTTTGGCGCGCGTGGCGGTAGGCCTGGCTGGCCGGCCCCTGCGTCGCCGCGCTCTCAAGGAAACGCCGGGCCGCCCCCAAGTTTCCTTGACCCCCACGGGTGGGGTGAGCCCGCACCGCGCGAGCGCCTGCGCGCTTGCGCGTGGCTGGCGAACGCCATCCGGCCTACCAGCCGGATGGCGGGGCGGCGCGCCGCCCCTGGGGCGCTCAGTACCAGCTGCCGCGCCGAATCCAGCACGCTTCCCAGCGTTTGACGATGCCCCGCCACGCGCCAAAGGACTCCACCAGCCAGGCCACCCGCACCCTGGTCATTGCATGCACGCGGCCAAACTGAGCCCCGTACCCGCCGCCACCCGGCAAGCCGGCGTAGAGCGACTCGCCCCAACCATCCACCAGCGCGAGCAATGGGGAGGCAACAGCTTGCAGCAATGCCGCCGCCTGTGCCCCATAGGCAGGGAAATCCTGCGTCAAATCTGAAACCGTATCGGCGTCGGCGATCATGGCTGGATTATTGATGAGTCAAACCCAGCCGGCCAGTGTCTTTTTCGCGGCCTACCGCCATACCCCCTGATTCGGGTGGGTCCCGGAGGCCCAAAAAGATACCCTGGATTTCCGCGCACGCCATGCGCAAGGGCCACGCGAAGCGTGGCCCTTGCCCGCCGAAGCGGGCCATTGAAATACTCCCGGATAGAGCGTGGTCAGCCTTGCATGCACTGCTGGATGAACTGCTGCCGCTGCTGCCCTTTCAGGCCTTGCTGCTTGGCCTGCGCGGCACATGTGGCTTCCTTGTTGCCCGAGACTGCGCCGCCACCGCCGCCCGGGGCCTGGCCCTGCATGGTGCCAGGAGGCGCTCCCGGGGGCTGCGCACCACCCGGATCGGCCGCCCATGCGGAAGCACCGCCGGCTGCGGCGAGGATGCATGCTGCCAGAAGCGGGCGCAAAGCCTGGGACATCTGCTTTCGGCTCGAAGTCGTCGAAATCATGTGTTCACTCCTTGAAAAAGGTTGGACATTGCGAAGCCGGCTGGCCTCACGACCTCCTTTTTGCAAGGGGTGTGCCTGGACGAATTTGATTCAAGCGAATCAAGAGCTTAGGCCACACCCAACCTTGTGCCGCACGCGATTGCCGAGACTTGTACGCCGCAAACTGTCCTCGTCTGGCGACGCTTCAGCCGGCACGGCGCCAAATCCTTGATCTTGGGCAAGAATTTTGTCGCCTCGGGACTACGCCGCCGACACATTCCGATCGGCGCGCATCCCCGTCAAGCCGCATCAAGGTTCTGCGCAGGCGCAAATCACGAAGCGGCGGCTTTGCGTAAGCTGTGACCATCTTTTTGTGGAGAACGTCATGTCCGAGGAAAACCCGCCCAGCGTCGTCCTGCGCCAGAAACAGGCCTATCAATTCGACATCGAATTCGCATCCGTCGTCCCGCATGTGCTGTCCGACGAACCGCCGCCACTGGGTCAGGGCGCCGGGCCCTCGCCTGCCCACCTGTTGCTCGCGGCGGTGGGCAATTGCATGAGTTCCAGCCTGTATTTCGCTCTCACCAAGTTCAAGAACGACCCGCAGGGCATCACCACCACCGCCCGCGCGCACATCGGCCGCAACGAAGCCGGGCGCCTGCGCGTGCTGCGCATCGAGCTGGACATCCGCATCGGCGCGCCCGCGGCGAGCATGAACCATCTCGACCGCATCATCGGCCAGTTCGAGGAGTTCTGCACCGTGGGCGAGAGCGTGCGCGCCGGCATTCCGATCGAGGTCTCGGTCTACGATGGCGAAGGGAAAAAGCTTCAATAATGGGCGTTCGACCGCAATCCTTTCTTTAACGCCTCGACAACCCTCGCGATGAGCACACCCGACACCCATTCAGGCTTCACGGACGCGCGCACCACCTGGGACGCCCGCTTCTCCCAGCCCGGCCTCCTGTTCGGCGACCAGCCCAACGCCTTTCTGCGCCGCGAAGCGCACCGCATCCCCGCGCACAGCCGCGTGCTCAGCGTGGCCGACGGCGAAGGCCGCAACGCCATCTTCCTCGCCGATCAGGGCCACACGGTCACCGCGTTCGACCTCTCGTCCGTCGCCGTCGAGAAGGCTCGGCGCTGGGCCGCCGAACGCGGTGCGCGCGTGGATTTCCAGGTTGCCGGTGTCGACGATTGGGCCTGGACGACTGGCGCCTACGATGCTGTGGTCGCCATCTTCGTCCAATTCGCCGACCCGGCCATGCGCGCGCGCATGTTCGCCGGCATGTGGCAGACCCTCGCGCCGGGCGGTCTGCTGCTGATCCACGGCTACACCCCCAAACAGCTCGACTACCGCACCGGCGGCCCCGGCAAGCTCGACCACCTCTACACGACGGCCATGCTGCGCGAATTGCTGCCCCGGGCCGACTGGCTACTGATGCGCGAATACGAGGACGAACTGGCCGAGGGCAACGGCCACGCCGGGCGCTCGGCCCTCCTGGATGCCGTCGCGCGCAAACCCTAAACCCTGATTCACCGCTCCAGCCCCGCCCTGCTCGCCGGACGGGGAGCCAAGCGCCCTCGCCACGACGGGCGGGCGGCAGATCGCCGAGGTTTCAAGCAACTGCAGCCCCAGGCCCATGGTGGTTCAGTCCACCCGGCCCGGGACGCATCGGCATGGCCCGAACCGAATGATGTCGCCTCGAGCCTCGCGTCCGCCCTGTCGCCCATCGCGCGGGGCGCACCAGGACATGAAAAAGCCAGCATGAAGCTGGCTTTTTTCCTTGCGGCACAACCCGGCCGCGAAGCGGAACGCCCCTTCCGGGGCGTTTTTTCTGACGCTAGAACGGAATGTCGTCGTCCATGTCGTCGAAATTGCCTGCCGGCTTGGCTGCGGGCGCCGAGCCTCGGCTCGCCGCGGGACGGGACGGAGCGCTCTCGCGGCTGCGCGTGTAACCCTCGTCGTCGCCGCCACCACCACCACCCTCGCGACCGCCGAGCAACTGCATTTCGGTGGCGACGATGTCGGTTGTGTAGCGTTCCACGCCGTCCTTGTCGGTGTATTTGCCGTACTTCAGGCGTCCCTCGACATAAACCGGGCGGCCTTTCTTGAGGTACTCGCCGGCAATTTCCGCGAGGCGGTCGTAGAACACCACGCGGTGCCAGTCGGTCTCTTCTTTCTTCTCGCCGGACTTGTCCTTCCACTGCCGCGTGGTGGCGATGGACACATTGCAGACCGCGGCGCCGGAAGGCGCATAGCGCACCTCGGGGTCGCGGCCGAGATTGCCGATGAGTATCACTTTGTTGACGGAAGCCATATCGAATCCTGAGCGTAGGTGTGGCCCGCGCGGCGGGCGTTCCCGGCGGCCCGTGCGGCCGCTCTGCGGGCTGGGTCGGAAGGATAGCGCCAATCGAAGCGCTGGGGCATAAAGAGGAGCGGCTGAAACCCTACCCTGCTCCACGCCGCAAGAGCTAGGGCCTGTTCACGCTATGTCTGCATCCGCGTTGCCCCCAGACGGGGATGGATGCAAGGCGGAGGGCACAGGCAAGGCTGAACGC
>MLJW01000378.1_pt1 | contig 22151 bp, 19 predicted proteins | sample 888231 | NCBI WGS metagenome assembly MLJW01 (sample SAMN05788063, study PRJNA343431) | mine drainage metagenome | isolation source: sample collected from the inflow into an acid mine drainage treatment plant... | place: Germany: Lusatia, lignite mining district
ATATGCGCAGGACCTGCCCAGCCGGCAGGCGGTATTTTTGTACACGCTGTGGCAGGATGCCCTGCTTAACCGGCTGGACTTGAGTGCCATGTTGCGCCTCAACGTGGCCGATCACAGCCGTCTGTCATGGCTGGAGGCACGCTACCACTGGGCGTATGCTGATCTGGCGCTGCAGTGGCAGGGCAACAGCGGCAGCGCCGCCAGCCAATACGGTGCCGATCCACTGCAACGCGCCTGGCAGATACTGGTTCGACGCTACTTTTGACTGGCGATACGCCACCGCGACCCGTGCCCGGATCTTTTTTGGCATCATGTGGGACATAATTTGCTTGCTATTGGCATTTCGCAAGAAGCTCGTATTTGACCTATTTTTACCTCCAAGATCGACACCATGACTGATCAAACACCTCATCGGCCACTGCCAAAAACCCCGGTTTCGCCCTCGGGCTGCCACTTGCTTGAAGCTTTTAACCCCCCCGGAGTAAGCATCGATTCACCGGCGTTGCTGGTCATGACAGACCTTTCGCAGGTGCCGGTGGCTACCATTCATGCCGAGGCAACGCTTGATGATGCCAACCGTTCGATGCTGGTGCGCGGGGTGCGTCTGCTGCTGGTGGTGGGTGGCAAGAATCAGGTCATCGGCATTGTCACCACGGTGGATGTCCTGGGAGAAAAACCGGTGCTGGTGGCGCAGCGCCTGAGCGTTCAGCGCAACGAAGTTCGGGTTGCTGATGTGATGGTGCCGGTCGAAAAAATGGATGCCCTGAGCATCAACGATGTCAGGGCAGCTCAAGTGGGCAATATTGTGGCTACCCTCAAGGCCGACGGACGGGTGCATGCCATTGTGGTTGGACAGGATCAGGACGGGAGGCAATCCTTGCTGGGTATTTTTTCGGCCTCCCAGATTGCCCGTCAGCTCGGTGTCCAGATTCACACGCACGAAATGGCCAGAACTTTTGCTGAAATTGAAGCGGTGATTGCCGGTGTCTGAAAGGCCTCAAGGGCAGCGTGCTGCGCTGAAATCACCAGACCCGGTGCGGCTATCGGCAGGTCGGGCCGTTTCCTTGCTGCGCAACTGACTTCATGAACCAACTCCAACTGTTTTTGCCCTGCGCCGCCGGCGTGGAAGCCTATCCGCTGCCCGAGGCGCAGCTCGACCGTTTCATGCTGCACACCCTGGTTGACTACCCGGACCGTGCCACCACGCGACTGATCATGGACCTGACCCGCAACGAAGCGCTCAAGGGTTGCGAGTTGCCTTCTCCGGTGCGGCACATGACGCAAGAAACGGTGTTTGCCGCGCGCCGTCAGGCGCTGGGCATCACCCTGGGCGAAGCGGTGGCTGATTACATTGCTGCCCTGGTGGACGCAACGCGGCGCCCCGGCGATTACAGCGAAAACCTGGCGCACTGGCTGCGCTGGGGTGCCAGTCCGCGCGCGGCCATTGCCATTGAGCGCGGAGCCCGCGCGCTGGCCTGGCTTGATGGACGTGACTACGTCAGCCCCGAAGATGTGCAGGCCATTGCCCCGGATGCGCTGCGTCACCGTCTGCTGCTCGACTACACGGCGCAAGCGAGCGGCATCACCGCGCAAGGCTGTGTCGAGGAACTGTTGCGCCTGGTGCCGGCACCATGATCCTGCCCGATCTCGCCGATCTGGTGGTGCAGCGCGGTGCCGCGCACGGCCTTAGCCTGCATGCCCGCCACCCGGCGCTGGCACAACTGCAGGGCGCGCATCGCAGCGCGCAACGGGGTCGGGGCTTGGAATTTGAAGAAGTGCGCCCCTACGTCGCCGGAGATGATGCGCGCAGCATCGATTGGCGCGTCACCGCGCGGCGCGGCAAAGTGCATACCAAGCTGTTTTGCGAGGAGCGCGAACGAGCGGTCTGGATCGTGGCCGACTTGCATCCCGGCCTTTTTTTTGGCAGCCGCCAGCAGCTCAAGTCGACGCTGCTGCTGCAGGTGCTCGCCGAACTGGCCGCGCGCGAAGCGGTGCTCTACGTCAGCGGCGAGGAATCCGCGGCCCAGATCGGCTTGCGCGCGCAGCGCCTGGGACTGCGCGAAAGCCCCTTGCGACTGCTGGCCGAAACCCAGCTCGAGCGCATCACCGACGCGCTGCAGACGGAAGCGCCGCGCCTGTGCGTGATCGATTCGATCCAGACCGTGTTCACCGAGGCGATCGGCTCGGCGCCGGGTTCGGTGGCGCAGGTGCGCGAATGCGCCGCGCGGCTGACACGCCACGCCAAGACCGCCGGCACCGGCATCGTGATGGTCGGCCACGTGACCAAGGAAGGCGCGCTGGCCGGCCCGCGCGTGCTCGAGCACATGGTCGACACCGTGCTGTACTTCGAAGGCGACAGCCACAGCAGCTACCGGCTGATCCGCGCGATCAAGAACCGCTACGGCGCGGTCAACGAACTCGGCGTGTTCGCGATGACCGAGCGCGGCCTGCGCGGCGTGGCCAACCCGTCGGCGATCTTCCTGTCGCAGCACGGCGCGCCGGTGGCCGGCAGCTGCGTGCTGGCCACGCTCGAGGGCACGCGCCCGCTGCTGGTCGAAATCCAGGCGCTGGCCGACCACGCCGCGGCGCCGAGCCCGCGCCGGCTTTCGGTCGGGCTCGACCCGGCGCGGCTGGCGATGCTGCTGGCGGTGCTGCATCGCCACGCCGGCATCGCCTGCGGCGACCAGGATGTATTTGTCAACGCGGTTGGCGGCGTGCGCATCGGCGAGCCGGCGGCCGACCTCGCGGTGCTGCTGGCGATCCACTCGTCGCTGAAGAACCGCGCGCTCGCGCGCGGCCTGTTCGTGTTCGGCGAAGTCGGCCTGGCCGGCGAGATCCGCCCGGCGCCGCGCGGCCAGGAGCGGCTGCGCGAAGCGGCCAAGCTCGGCTTCTCGACGGCGATCATTCCGGCCGCCAACGCGCCGCGCAGCGGCGGCGTCGACGGCTTGCGGCTGTATCCGGTGCAGCGCATCGAGCAGGCGCTCGACGTGCTGCGCGAGTTGCAGGACCAGCCCGGCACGACGCCGGCGGCGGTCCGCGGGGCTGCCCGCTAGGCCGCCTGCAGCGCCTGCGCGTCGCCTTCGCCCAGCGACGCCGCACCGTCCCCCTGGGCGCGCAGCGCGAGCACGCGACGGTGAAAGCGGACGACGCCGGCGCGGTGCGCGACGCTGACCAGCGTCGTCGCCGGCAGCGCGTGCAGCAGCAGCTCGTACAACTGCGCTTCCAGCGACGCGTCGAGCGCGCTGCTGGCCTCGTCGAGGAACAGCCAGTCGGGCGCGGCCAGCAGCGCACGCGCGAAGCCCAGCCGCTGCTGCTCGCCGGGCGACAGCCGCTGCATCCAGTTGTCGGTCTCGTCGAGCGCCGCGACCAGCGCGCCGAGCTGCACCTGGGTCAAGGCGTCGCGCAGCCGCGCGTCGTCGAAACGGTCCGCCGCCAGCGGGTAGCACAGCACTTCGCGCAACGTTCCCAGCGGCAGATAGGGCTTTTGCGGCAGGAACAGCGTGCTGCCGCGCGGGCGCCGCCAGCCGCTGCCCGACGCGTACGGCCAGATGCCGGCCAGCCAGCGCAGCAGCGTGCTCTTGCCCATCCCCGAGGCGCCGACCAGCAGCGTGTGCTGACCGCGCTCGATGCGCTGGCCGGCGCACTGCAGCAGCTCGCGCCCGTCGGGCGTGGTCAGGCGCAACTCGCCCAGATCGATCGCGTCGGCCGCATCGTCGTGCGCCACGGCCTCGGTGCCGGCACGCTGCTGCTGCATCGACTGCACGAAAGTGTGCAGACGCTCGACCGTCGCGCGCCAGTCGACGATGTCGCCGTAGGCATTGATGAACCACGACAGCGCGCCTTGCACCTGGCCGAATGCGCCGGTGGTCTGCGTCAGGCCGCCGAGCTTGATCTGCCCGGCGAAATAACGCGGCGCCGCGACCAGGAACGGGAAGATGATCGCGAGCTGGCCGTAGAACGAGCTGTACCAGGTGAACAGCTTCTGCCGCTTCATGATGCTCCACCAATTGCTCCACACGTTGGCGAAGCGGCGGCCGTGCGCTTCGAGCTCGCGCGGCTCGCCGCGGTACAGCGCGATGCCTTCGTTGTGTTCGCGCGTGCGCGCCAGCCCGAAGCGGAAATCGGCCTCAAAGCGCTGCTGGTCGAAATTGAGCCGGATCAGCGGCTTGCCGACCTTGTGCGCGAAATAGCTGCCGGCGCCGGCGTAGACCAGCGCGACCCAGACCATGTAGCCGGGAATGCTCCAGCCGCCCAGCGTGAACGCGCCCGACAGCACCCACAGCACCGACAGGAAGGACAGCAGCGTGACCAGCGACGAGACGAAACCGAAGAACAGGTTCAGCGTGCCGTTGACGAAGCCGCGCACGTCGTCGGCGATGCGCTGGTCGGGGTTGTCGGCGCTGCCGCGCAGCAGCGCGATGCGGTAGTGCGTGCCGCCGCCGAGCCAGTCGCGCATGAACACTTCGGTGACCCAGCGCCGCCAGCGGATCTGCAGCATCTGCAGCAGGTACTGCGAATACACCGCGAGCACGATGTAGCCGAACGCATAGCCGGTGAAGACGAGCAGCAGATGCTTGAAAGCCTTGTAGTCCTTGGCTTGCAGCGCGTTGAAGAAGTCGTTGTTCCAGTAGTTCAAGCGCACGTTGACCCAGACGATCGCCAGGTTCATCGCCAGGATGCTCAGCAGCAGCAGCCAGCCGCGCGCCTTGTCGTCCGACACCCAGTAGGGTCTGGCGAGCGCGATGAAATCGCGGGTGGAAAACTTGTATCCGGCGTGCGGCAAGGAAGCTGGCATGAGGTCAAGGGCGTGGGTCGGGAACGCCTCGGAACGTTCGGTCAGCGCGATTGTGCCTCGCTCGGCGCCGCCGAACATGAATCGAGGATTAAGCGTTCCCGCCTAAGCCCGCCGCGGAATCCTAGAATGAAGGTTTTCCAACATACCGTTCTGGAGACCCCCATGGCCACGCCGATGCCCCCGTCGATGTCAGACCGAGACGGCAAGATCTGGATGGACGGCCAGCTCGTCGATTGGCGCGATGCCAAGATCCACGTGCTGACGCATACGCTGCACTACGGCTGCGGCGCGTTCGAGGGCGTGCGCGCATACAAGACCGCGCAGGGCACCGCGATCTTCCGCCTGCGCGAACACACCCAGCGGCTGTTCGACAGCGCGAAGATCCTGCGCATGGACATCCCGTTCACGCTCGAGCAGGCGATGCAGGCGCAGATCGACGTGATCCGCGCCAACGGTTTCGAGTCGTGCTACATCCGCCCGCTGGTTTGGATCGGCGACAAGAAGCTCGGCGTGTCGCCGCGCGGCAATACGATACACCTGATGATCGCCGCCTGGCCGTGGGGCGCCTACCTCGGCGAGGAAGGCCTGGCGCAAGGCATCCGGGTCAAGACCAGCAGCTACACGCGGCACCACGTCAACATCACGATGTGCAATGCCAAGGCGGTCAGCAACTACACGAACTCGATTCTGGCCAACCTCGAGGTCACCGCCGATGGCTACGACGAGGCGCTGCTGCTCGACCCGCAGGGCTTCGTCTCCGAAGGCGCCGGCGAGAACATCTTCGTCGTGCGCGACGGCGCTCTGGTCACCCCCGACCTGTCGTCCGGAGCGCTCAACGGCATCACGCGCAAGACGGTGATGGCGATCTGCGCCGACCTCGGCCTGAGCGTGCGCGAGAAGCGCATCACCCGCGACGAGGTCTACGTCGCCGACGAAGCGTTCTTCACCGGCACCGCAGCCGAAGTCACGCCGATCCGCGAACTCGACGGCGTGCGCATCGGCGCCGGCCGCCGCGGCCCGCTGACCGAGCGCATCCAGAACGCGTTCTTCGACATCGTCGGCGGACGCAACGCGAAATACGCCGATTGGCTGACCACGATCTGATCCCCCGACAACTGCCCACGAAAGTCCCACACGATGAGCGCGCTGCCCCAATCCGAAATGCCCGTGGTCGAACTCAAGGCCGCTGACCTGCCGGCGTACTGCCCGAACCCGTCGATGACGGCGTGGAACAGCCATCCGCGCGTGTTCATCGACGTCAGCCACGGCGAAGCCGCGTGCCCCTACTGCGGCACCCGCTACCGCCTGGCCGACGGCGAAGTCGCGCACGGGCATTGAACGCGGTGGGCGGTGCGCGGCAGACGCCGGACGAGGTGCTGCTGGTCGCGCCGCAGTGGATCGGCGACGCGGTGATGGCGCAGCCGCTGGCGGCACGCCTGGCCGCCGACGGCGCGCGCGTTGTCGCGCTGGCGCTGCCTGCGGTGGCGCCGGTGCTGCGCGCGATGCCAGGCGTGGCCGAAGTCATCGACGTCGCGCTGGCGCACGGCCGCCTCGACTGGCGGCTGCGCCGGCGCATCGCGGCGAGCTTGCGTGCGCGGCGCTTTCGCGCCGCCTACGTGCTCGGCAACAACGTCAAATCGCGGCTGATTCCATGGCTGGCGCGTATCCCGCTGCGCATCGGCTACCGCGGCGAGGCGGCCGGCTGGCTGCTGACTCGCGCACTGCGCGAGCCTCCGGCGCGCAGCGACATGCGCGCGCGCTACCTCGAACTGGCCGCGGCCGGAGCGCTGCCGGGCGCCCCTGAACTGTTCGCCGATGCGGCCGCGGTCAGCGCCGCGTTGCAGCAATTCGGGCTGCCGGCGGGCACCATCGCGCTGTGCCCGGGTGCCGAATACGGCGGCGCCAAACGCTGGCCGCTGGAGCATTTCGCCGCATTCGCGCGGCTGGCGCAGCGCGACGGGCTGCCGGTGGTCGTGCTCGGCGCGCCGCGCGACCGCGAGGCCGGCGACGCGATCGCCACCGCCGCTGCCGGCGTGCGCAATCTGTGCGGCGCCACCGACATGGCGCAGGCCATCGCGCTGCTGGCGTCGACGCGAGGCGTGCTCAGCAACGATTCAGGACTGATGCACGTGGCCGCGGCGCTGGGGCGGCCGACGCTGGGGCTGTACGGCTCGACCGATCCGCGCCACACGCCGCCGTCGGCCAGGCGCAGCGCGACGATCTGGCTGCAGCTCGACTGCAGCCCATGCTTCGCTCGCGAATGCCCGCTGGGCACGCTCGCCTGCCTGAAGGACATCGCACCCGAGCGCGCCTGGGCGGCGCTGCGCGGATTGCTCGAACCGGGCTGAAGCGTCAACACCGCGCGACGCGGGGTCATCGCTGCGCCATGTGCTCGCCGGCGCGACAATGACACACTGGAGCGGTCGCGATGGAACTCGAATGGGTCGATGCCTTGCGCTCGGCGGGAGTCGCCGACGATGCCGCACGCGCCGCGGCCGCGGCGTTGACACGCGAGCTCGACCGCCGCGATGCGGGGCCCGGCGTGGCCGCGATGCGTGGCATGGTCGAACGCGAATTCACGACCGTGCATGCCGACCTGAGCGCGCTGCGCAGCGACGTCACCGTGCTGCGCGGCGAGATGACGACTCTGCGCGACGACGTCACCGTGCTGCGTGGCGAGATGACGACCCTGCGCGACGACGTTACCGCGCTGCGCGGCGAGATGCGCGCCGGCGATGCCGAACTGCGTGGACAGATCCAGGCCGGATTGGCCGAACTGCGCGGCGAACTGCGCGAAGGTCTCGCCGCGCTGCGCGGCGAAATGAACACCGTTGTCGAATCGCTGCGCGGTGAATTGAACACCGTTGCCGAATCGCTGCGCGGCGAAATGAATACCCTTGCCGAATCGCTGCGCGGTGAAATGAATACCGTTGCCGAATCGCTGCGCGGTGAAATGGCCGCCGCAGCCGAATCGCTGCACGGTGAAATGAACACCGTTGCCGAATCGCTGCGCGGCGAAATGAACACCGTTGCCGAATCGCTGCGCGGTGAAATGAACACCGTTGCCGAATCGCTGCGCGGTGAAATGGCCGCTGCAGCCGAACGCCAACGCGGCGCCGTCGCGGCGCTGCGCGCCGAACTGGCACGCTGGCTCAGCGCCTTGTTCGTGGCGCAGCTGGTCGCCGTCGGCCTGCTGCTGAAATTTGTCCACTGAAGCGCTGCGAGCGGGGCCGTCACGGCCGCGCCCGCAGCGTCATGCGGTCAGCGTCCGCGCGGCTGGTTGCCGCGCGCGCCGCGGCCCTTCGGCGCGGCGTGCGCCGGCGCACGCGCCGGGCGCGGCGCGTTGCCGCGCGCCGGACGCGCCCCGCCGATCACGGTGCGGCCGACTTTGATCGGCTGCGCGCGCTCTTTCGGATCGGGCTCGAAACCGGCGATCAGGCGGCGTTCGATGGGCTTGGCGATCAGCGTTTCGATGTCGCGCAGGAAGCGCAGCTCGTCGACGCAGACCAGCGAGATCGCTTCGCCTTCGGCGCCGGCCCGACCGGTGCGGCCGATGCGGTGCACGTAGTCCTCGGGAACGTTGGGCAGCTCGTAGTTGACGACCAGCGGCAGCTGGTCGATGTCGATGCCGCGCGCCGCGATGTCGGTGGCTACCAGCACCTGCAGCTTGCCCGACTTGAACGCACCGAGCGCGCGGGTGCGCGCGCCCTGGCTCTTGTTGCCGTGGATCGCGTCGGCACCGATGCCGTCGCGGCCAAGCTGCTCGGCCAGGCGGTTGGCGCCGTGCTTGGTGCGAGTGAAAACGAGGACCTGGAACCAGTTGTGCTCCTGGATCAAGTGCGACAGCAGCTCGCGCTTGCGATCGCGGCCGACCGGATGCACGGTCTGGCGCACGGTCTGCGCCGCGATGTTGCGACGCGCCACTTCGATCACCGCGGGCTTGTCGAGCAGGCCCTGCGCCAGCGTCTTGATCTCGTCGGAGAAAGTCGCCGAGAACAGCAGGTTCTGGCGCTTCTTCGGCAACAGCGAGAGCACCCTGCGGATGTCGTGAATGAAGCCCATGTCGAGCATGCGATCGGCTTCGTCGAGCACCAGCGTGTCGATGCCCGACAGGTTCAGGTTGCCCTGGCCCTGGTGATCGAGCATGCGCCCCGGCGTCGCCACGACGATGTCGACGCCGCGCTTGAGCGCGTCGATCTGCGGCTGCATGCCGACGCCGCCGTACATCACCATGCAGCGCAAAGTCAGGTACTTGCCGTAGTCGCGCACGCTGTCGGCGACTTGCGCGGCGAGCTCGCGCGTCGGCACCAGCACCAGCACGCGCGGAATCACACGTCCCTTCGCGTCGCGCGCCTGCGGCGTGTGCGCCAGACGCTGCAGCAGCGGCAGCGTGAACGCGGCGGTCTTGCCGGTTCCGGTTTGCGCCGCGGCAAGCAGATCGCCGCCGGCGAGCACGGCCGGAATGCCTTGGGACTGGATCGGCGTGGGCGTGGTGTAGCCCTGCTCGGCGACCGCGCGCAGGATGGGCTCAGCGAGCCCCATTTGATCAAAGGTCATGGAAATTTGGTGCTGCCGCGCGCGTAGCGCACGGCGGGTTCCTGCGCTCGTGCAGCGATGCCGCCGCACACCAGCTTGTCGCAGGACCGTTCAGCCGGTGGACCGGCAAGATGTCGGATCGACAGCGCGGACCGAACTGGGCGGCCCGCAACAACCTCGCAGTGTAGCAGGCCACCCACGATCGCGTCGGCAGAGCCTGCGGCTCAGGCCGGCGCGCGCGCCAGCACGTAGATGCCGCCGAGCACGAACAGCGTGCCCAGCAGCAGCGACGAGGTGAATGGCTCGTGCAGCAACCACACCGACAGCGCGATCGTCGACAGCGGCCCGAGCATGCCGGTCTGCGCGGTCAGCGCGGCGCCGATGCGCTCGACCGCCATCATCACCATCATGATCGGCGCCACCGTGCACGCGGTCGCGTTGAGCAGCGACAGCCACACCACGGGCGCCGGCACCAGGGCCGCGGCCAGCGGCTTGAGCACGACGAACTGCACGATGCACAGCACGCTGGCGATCACGCCGGCCCACGCGGCCAGGCGCTGCGCGCCGAGTTCGCCGACCAGGCTGCCGCCCAGCACCAGATAAGTCGCGTACGACAGCGCGCTGCCCAGCACCAGCGCGGCGCCGAGCACGACGTGCGGCCCCTGGACGTCGAGCTCGCGCACGAATACGACGAGCACGCCGCAATAGCTCAGCCCCATTGCCAGCCACTGGCGCGAGCCCAGGCGACGGCCGAAGAACAGCGCGCCGAGCAGCAGCACGATGGTCGGATTCAGGTAGAGGATCAGGCGCTCCAGGCTCGCGCTGATGCGCTCCAGCCCCATGAAGTCCAGCATGCTCGCCGCGTAGTAGCCGGTGAAACCCAGCACCAGCAGACGCCCGAACTGCACCCTCGACAAGCGCGCGCGGCCGCGGCCGCGCCACCACGCCAGCAGCGCGAACAGCGGCAGCGCGAACACCATGCGGAAGAAGATCAGCGTGGTCGCGTCGATCGGCCAGCGGTAGATCAGCTTGGCGACGATGGCCTTGCCGGAAAAGGCGATCGCGCCGGCGCTGGCCAGCGCCAGCCCGGCGCGCAGCCGAGCGGATGACGGCGATGCGGACATGGCAAGGAAGAGCGAAAGCTGCTTATGCTATGCGTCTTCGAATTTCCGCATGGAGTACAGAACGATGTCCACGATCGACGCCAAGCTGCAGCAACTCGGCATCACGCTACCGGCGCTGGCCGCACCGGCCGCCGCGTATCTGCCCTATGTGCGCAGCGGCAACCTGCTGTTCGTGTCCGGCCACATCAGCAAGCGCGACGGCGCGGTGCTGACCGGCCAGCTCGGCGCCACGCTCGACACCGCGCAGGGCAAGGCGGCAGCGCGCGCGGTCGCCATCGATCTGATGGGCACGCTGCAGGCGGCCACCGGCGACCTGAGCCGCGTCAAGCGCATCGTCAAGCTGCTCGGCCTGGTCAATTCGACCCCGACGTACACCGAGCAGCACCTGGTGATCAACGGCGCCTCCGAGTTGTTCGGCGAAGTGTTCGGCGACCTCGGCCAGCATGCGCGCAGCGCGTTCGGCGTCGCGCAGCTGCCCATGGGCGCGGCGGTGGAGATCGAGCTGATCGTGGAGGTGTGAGCCCCCCTGAGCGAGGCGGCGCGAGCCGCCTCGCTTCCCCCCCAAGGGGGGACTGCTCGCCCCCTTGGGGCGGCCCTGCGGGCGCTCGCAGGCCAAGCAGCGTGGCGGTGCGCGCTCCGGCTGCGGCTGACAGGCGGCCACCGGGATCGTGGGCGCGCTCCGGGGCGAATGGCCGCGGGCGGTCTCGCGCTGCGGCGGCGGCTGACAGGCGGCCACCGGGATCGTCGTCGCGCTCCGGGGCGAATGGCCGCGGGGGGTCTCGCGCTGCGGCGGCGGCTGACAGGCGGCCACCGGAATCGTGGGCGCGCTCCGGGGTGAATGGCGGCGCGGGTTCTCGCGCTCCGGCTGCGGCTGACAGGCGGCCACCGGGATCGTGGGCGCGCTGCGGATGCACGGCACGGCGCCTCGTCGCGCTGAGCGAGGGGCAGCGGTGCGATCAGGCGGAGACGACGACGAGCGAGGCGGGCTTGAACGCGGTGTTGCCGACCGGTTTGCCGCGGCGCGCGCGGTGCGCGGTGAACTCGGCCAGCTGGCGCGCGCTGAAGCTCAGCGCGCGGGCGGCGCCGCCGCGGCCGCTGCCGCGGACTTCGACGCCGTCGCCGGCGGCCAGCGGCACGGCCGCCAACAGGGTCTCGCCGGGCTCGAGCGCGATGAGCTGCAGGCCACGGCCGCCGCGCGGCAAGGTGCGCAGCTCGTCGACGCCGAACACCAGCAGGCGACCGTTAGACGACAGCAACGCGACGCGATCGGCCGTGCGCGGCTGTCCGTCGGCGTCGACGCCGCGCAGCGGCGCCAGCGCCACCGGCGTTTCGCCGGCGTCGACGCTGAGAAAGGTCTTGCCGGCCTTCACGCGGCTGCTCAAGGCGTCGGCCGGCGCGACGAAGCCATAGCCGGCGCTGCCGGCCAGCAGCAAGGGGGTGTCGCCGGCGCCGGCCCACCACTGCGCCGGTCCACTGCCGGAGCCGAACTCGACGAAGGCGGTGACCGGCTGGCCGTCGCCGCGGCCGCCGGGCAACTGCGCCAGCGCGATGCTGTAGGCGCGACCGTCGCTGCCGAGCAGCCACAGCGTCTCGGTGCTGCGGCAGGCGAACGCCGCTTGCAAGGCATCGCCAGGCTTGAAGGTCAGCGCGGCGGGCGTCGCCGCGTGGCCCTTGAGCGTGCGCAGCCAGCCCTTTTGCGAAACGATCGCGGTCATCGGCTCGTCGACCACGCGCAGCTCGAGCGTGGCGCGACCAGCGGCCTCGATCAGCGTGCGCCGCGCGTCGCCGTACTGCTTGGCATCGGCTTCGATCTCGCGGATCACGCGCCGCGTCAGCGCCTTCGCGTCGGCCAGCAGCGTCTCCAACTCGGCGCGCTCGCCGCCGAGGCGCTCGATCTCCTGCTCGATGCGTATGGCTTCCAGCCGCGCCAGCTGGCGCAGCCTGATCTCGAGGATGTCGTCGGCCTGCACCTCGCTCAACGCGAAGCGCGCGATCAGCGCAGGCTTGGGCTCGTCGCTGTCGCGGATGATGCGGATCACTTCGTCGATGTTGAGCAGCACCACGTGCCGCCCCTCGAGGATGTGCAGCCGGTCGAGCACCTGCTGCAGCCGATGCGCGCTGCGCCGGCGCACGGTGGCTTGCCTGAACTCGCACCATTGGCGCAGGATGTCGAGCAGCGGCATCTGCCGCGGCTTCGCGTCGGCGTCGATCATCACCAGGTTGAGCGCGACGCCGGTTTCCAGGCTGGTCGTGGCCAGCAGCACCGAGACCAGTTCGTCGGCCGCGGTGCGGCTGCTCTTGGGCTCGAACACCAGCCGTACCGCGCATTCGCGCCCGGCCTCGTCGCGCACGCCGTCGAGCACCGACAGCATGCGGTTCTTCAGCTGCTGCTGCTCGGCGCTGACCGACTTCTTGCCCAGCTTGGGCTTCGGATCGCTGATCTCCTCGACCTCCTGCAGCACGCGCTGCGCCGACACGCCCGGCGGCAGCTCGTGCACGACCAGTTGCCACTGGCCGCGCGCGAGTTCCTCGATGCTCCAGCGCGCGCGCACCTTCAGGCTGCCGCGGCCGCTGGCGTAGGCGTCGCGGATTTCGGCGGTGCTGCTGATGATCTGCCCGGCGGTCGCGAAATCGGGGCCGGGCAGCAGCTCGAGCACGTCGTCCAGGCCCAGCGTCGGCTTCTTCAGCAGCGCGACGCAGGCCGCAGCGACTTCGCGCAGGTTGTGCGCCGGGATCTCGGTCGACATGCCCACCGCGATGCCGCTGGCGCCGTTGAGCAGCACGAACGGCAGGCGCGCCGGAAGCAGCGCCGGCTCGATCGTCGAGCCGTCGTAGTTCGGCCTGAAGTCGACCGTGCCCTGGTCGACTTCGTCGAGCAGCAGCCGCGCGATCGGCGTCAGCCGAGCTTCGGTGTAACGCATCGCGGCGGCGCCGTCGCCGTCGCGCGAGCCGAAGTTGCCCTGGCCATCGACCAGGGGATAGCGCTGCGAGAAGTCCTGCGCCAGCCGCACCATCGCGTCATACGCGGCCTGGTCGCCGTGCGGGTGGTACTTGCCGAGCACGTCGCCGACGACGCGGGCCGATTTCACCGGCTTGGCGCCGGCGGCCAGTCCCATGCGGTCCATCGCGTACAGGATGCGTCGCTGCACCGGCTTGAGGCCGTCTGCGACTTCGGGCAGCGCGCGCCCCTTGACGACCGAGATCGCGTAGTCGAGGTAGGCCTGGCGCGCGTAGTCGCCCAGCGCCAGCTCTTCGGCGTCGGCATCGGCGGTGAACAGGTCGGCAGTGGTGTCGTCGGTCATCGTGTGTGGCATCGTTTCTGTCGGATCGGGCCCGCGGCGTCGCGGGCCCGACGGCGCGGACAAGCCGCGCGGACTGGCGGCTCAGACTAGCGGCTCAGACTGGCGGCTCAGACATCGGCCTCGACCGCGTCGCCATACGCTTCCATCAGCTGGCGCCTGGCCTGCGCCTCGCCCTTGCCCATCAATTGCGTGAACAGCGCGGAGGTCGCGTCGACACCGGCCTCGCCGACGCGAACCGGCAGCAGGCGGCGCGTGTCGGGATTGAGCGTCGTCTCCCACAGCTGCTCGGCGCTCATCTCGCCCAGCCCCTTGAAGCGCGACACGCTCCAGCTGCCGTCGCGCGCGCCGTCCTGGCGCAGGCGGTCGACGATCGCGGCGAGTTCGCCGTCGTCGAGCGCATACAGCTTGGCTGCCGGCTTGCGCCCGCGCGCCGCGGCGTCGACGCGATACAGCGGCGGGCGCGCGACGTAGACGTGACCGCGCTCGACCAGCCGCGGGAAGTGGCGGAAGAACAGCGTCAGCAGCAGCACCTGGATGTGCGAGCCGTCGACGTCGGCGTCGCTGAGGATGCAGATGCGCCGGTAGCGCAGCGTCGACAGGTCGACCTCGGCGTCGGCGGCGTGCGGGTCGACGCCGATGGCCACCGCGATGTCGTGGATCTCCTGGTTCGCGAACAGCCGGTCGCGGTCGACTTCCCACGCGTTGAGCACCTTGCCGCGCAGCGGCAGCACCGCCTGGAACTCCTTGTCGCGCCCCATCTTGGCCGAGCCGCCGGCCGAATCGCCTTCGACCAGGAACAGCTCGTTGCGCGAGGTATCGCGGCTTTCGCAATCGGTCAGCTTGCCCGGCAGCACCGCGATGCCCGAGCCGCGCCTGCGCTCGACCTTCAACGCCGCGCGCTGCCGGCTCTGCGCCTGCGCGATGACCAGCTCGGCCAGCGCACGGCCCTGTTCGACGTGCTCGCCCAGCCACAGCTCGAGCGCCGGACGCACCAGCCCGGCGACCAGCCGCACCGCGTCGCGGCTGTTCAGCCGCTCCTTCATCTGGCCCTGGAACTGCGGGTCGAGCACTTTGGCCGAGAGCACGAACGAGGCGCGCGAGAACACGTCCTCGGGCAGCAACTTGACGCCCTTGGGGGTCAGCGCGTGCAGCTCGATGAAGCCCTTGACCGCCTGGAACAGGCCCTCGCGCAGCCCCGCCTCGTGGGTGCCTCCGGCCCGCGTCGGGATCAGGTTGACGTAGGACTCGCGCAGCAGCGCTCCGTCGGCGCTGAACGCGACGCACCACGCGGCGCCCTCGCCGCGGGCAAACCCGTCGAGCGCGGTGCCGGCGTCGCCGGCGCCGTCGAACTCGAGCAGCACGTCGGCCTCTCCCAGCGCCTCGCGCAGGTAGCCGCGCAAGCCATCGTCGAAGCGCCAGCGCTGCGTCTCGCCGGTCTTCTCGATGTGCAGGCTCACCTCCAGCCCAGGCAACAGCACCGCCTTGCTGCGCAGCAGCTGCTGCAGTTCGGCCGCCGGCAGCGTCATCGAGTCGAAATACTTCGCGTCGGGCCACACGCGCACCCGCGTGCCGCTCTTCCATTCGCCCCGGGCCAGCGCACGCAGCGCCAGCGGGACCAGCGTGACGCCGTCGGCGAACGCCAGCGTCGCCGCCTGGCCGTCGCGGTGCACCTCGACTTCGAGCCGGCGCGACAGCGCGTTGGTCACGCTGACGCCGACGCCGTGCAAGCCGCCCGAGAAGCGGTACGCGGCGCTGTCGTCGAGCTTGTCGAACTTGCCACCGGCGTGCAGCTGGGTGAACACCAGCTCGACCACCGGCACGCCTTCGACCGGATGCAGGCCGATCGGGATGCCGCGGCCGTCGTCGAACACGCTGACGCTGCCGTCGGTGTGCTGGGTCACTTCGATGCGCCTGGCGTGGCCGGCCAGCGCCTCGTCGGCTCCGTTATCGATCACCTCCTGCACGATATGCAAGGGATTGACGGTCGATGTGTACATGCCGGGGCGTTGCTGGACCGGCTCCAGCCCCTTGAGCACCTTGATCGACGCTTCGCTGTAGCCCGGTGAGGTTCGTGTGGCCATCGATGCTTGTGGATAAAACCCAGGAATTGTGGACAAATTCGCACCGGATCGCAGCACCCTGCCGAGGGCGTCAGTTATCCCCATCGGATGGGGATAGAGTCGCCGGCAAGAGCCCAGGAATCCAGCATTCATGCGGCCCCGCTTGGGTCTGCTCAAAAGTTCAGCAGGACGAACCGAGCGCCTCGGTCCCATCGGGAACCGCCCAGGTGCCGATTGCCGCTCTGTCGGCGCCGCCGCGGAGCCCGGCCGATTCTAGGGCTGCCGGCGCGCGCGGCTTTCTGCTTGAATACGGTGATGGACGAGACTTCGAATCCGTCACCGTGGGTCATGCGCTTCGCGCCGCTGATCGCGCCCGGGGCGCGCGTGCTCGACGTCGCCTGCGGCGGCGGCCGTCACTTGCGCGCGCTCGCCGGCCGCGGCCTCGAGCTGCACGGAGTCGACCGCGATGGCGATGCACTGCAGCGTTTGCGCGACGTCGCCTGCGTTCGCGTCGCCGATCTCGAGACCGAACCGTGGCCCTACGGCGAGCAGCGTTTCGATGCGTTGATCGTGACCCGCTATCTGTGGCGCGCGCTGTTTCCCGTGCTGCTCGACGCGCTCGCCCCCGGTGGCGTGCTGATCTACGAGACCTTCGCGCTGGGCCAGCACACCGTGGGACGGCCGCGCAACCCCGAGTTCCTGCTGCGCCCGGGAGAACTGCTCGACCGGGTACACGGGCGACTGCGCGTGGTGGCGTTCGAGGACGGCTTCGTCGATCATCCGGAGCCCGCCTTCGTGCAGCGTCTGTGCGCGGTGGCGCCGAGCGCGGGCGGACCGGCCCACCCCAAGTACAATCTATGATTTTTGACCCTTGCTTGGCATGAAGCCCATTACCGGCAGCATCGTGGCCCTGGTCACACCCATGTTCGACGACGGCAGCGTCGATTTCGACGCACTGCGCCGGCTCGTCGATTGGCATATCGCCGAAGGCACCGACTGCATCGGCGTGGTCGGAACCACCGGCGAGTCGCCGACGGTCAACATGGAGGAGCACCGCGAGATCATTCGCGTGGCGGTCGAACAAGCGGCAGGCCGCGTCCCGGTGATGGCCGGCGCCGGCGCCAACTCGACCGCCGAGGCGATCGAGCTGTCGCATTACTGCAAGGAAGTCGGAGCCGACTGCGCGTTGCAAGTCGTGCCCTACTACAACAAGCCGACGCAGGAAGGCATGTACCGGCACTTCCGCGCGATCGCCGAAGCCGTCGACATCCCGGTCGTGCTGTACAACGTTCCCGGACGCACCGTGGCCGACATGCAGGCCGACACCGTGCTGCGGCTGGCCGAGGTGCCGGGCGTGATCGGCGTCAAGGAAGCCACCGGCAACATCGACCGCGCGTTGCAGATCCTGCGCCACGCCCCGACCGGATTCAGCGTCTACTCGGGCGACGACCCGACCGCGGTCGCGTTGATGCTGCTCGGCGGTCACGGCAACATCAGCGTCACCGCCAACGTCGTGCCGCGGCTGATGCACGAGCTTTGCTTGGCCGCGCTGGCCGGCGACACCGCCGGCGCAACGCAGCGCCACTTCGCGCTGATGGACCTCAACCGGCTTTTGTTCGTCGAGCCCAACCCGATACCGGTCAAGTGGGCATTGGCTGCCACCGGCCGCATCGGCGGCGCCTTGCGCCTGCCGCTGACGCCGCTGTCGCCGTCGCATCACGACGCATTGCGTGCTGCCCTCCAATCTCTGGGCCTTTCCGTCATCCATTGAAAACCACCATGCGCCTTGCCTGCACCCGCCCGCTCCTGCGCCTGTCGTCGCTCGCCCTGGCCCTGGCCGCGGCAGGCGCGCTGTCCGGCTGCTCGTCGTTCGACCACGTCGTGTCCGGCTCGGGCGTCGATTACCAAAGCGCCAAGGCCGGCCCCGACCTCGCGGTGCCGCCCGACCTGACGCAGCTCACCCGCGACCAGCAGTACACGATGCCGGCTGGCGGCCAGTCGGCCAGCGCGCGCGCCTACCAGAGCGGCACGGCACCGCAGGCCGCCGCGCAGCGCGCGCCGGAACGTGTGCTGCCCGAGTTCGCCGGCATGCACATCGAACAAGCGGGCGCGCTGCGCTGGCTGGTCGTCGACGAGCCGCCGCAAGCGCTGTGGGACAAGGTCGCGGCGTTCTGGCAGCGCAACGGCTTCTACCTGACTCGCAACGAGCCGGCCAGCGGCGTGATGGAAACCAACTGGGCCGAGAACCGCGCCAAGCTGCCGCAGGACTTCATCCGCCGCACCCTGGGCAAGGTCTTCGACAGCGTCTACGACACCGGCGAGCGCGACCGCTACCGCACCGTGTTCGAACGCACGCCCGACGGCCGCGGCACGCAGATCATCGTGACCCACCAGACGATGGTCGAGGTCTACAGCAGCAACGACAAGACGCAGACGATGTGGCAGCCGGGAACTCCCGACCCGACACTCGACGGCATCTTCGTCCGGCGGCTGATGGTCAGCCTGGGCATGAAGGACGAGCAGGCCAAGGCGGCCTGGGATGCGCCGACTCCGGCGCCGGGACAGGTCCACGCGACGCTGGTCGACGGCGGCCGCGCGCTGCACCTGCCCGACGCGCCCGAGCAGGCCTGGCGTCGCGTCGACCTGGCGATCAACACCGCCGGCTTCACGGTGACCGGGCGCGACCGCAACAGCGGCACCTTCGACGTGCGCTACATCAGCCCCGAGGCGTCGCTGAAGGCGGCTCAGGCCGGCGAAGGCCTGCTCGGCAAGCTGTTCGGCCACAAGGACAAGGCGCCGCAGCCGGCGGCCTACCGCATCGTGCTGCAAGCCGCCGATGGCGGCTCGCAGCTCACGGTGCAGCCAGTCGCCAGCAACTCCGACGCGGCGCGTTCGAGCGCCGAGATCCTCAAGGTGCTGCAGCAGCAGCTGCGTTGACCCCGGCCTGACCGCGCCGAGGCGCGGCGGCGCCGGGCCCCTGCCCCGGCGCCCGTTTCAGGCGTAGCTGCGCAAGCTCAGCGACAGTTCACGCAGCGCGCCGATGCCGCTGTGCTCAGCTCGCTGGCACCAGTCCTGCAGCTGCGCGCGCAGCTGCTCGGCGCTGGCCGAGGAATGTTCCCACACGGTCTTGAGCTCCTCGCGCATGCGCAGCAGTTGCCCGAGCAGCGGATGACGCCGCGCCACTTCGTCGAGCAACGCCGTGGCGTTCGCGTCCAGCATGTCGCGATCGCGTCCGATCACGCGCCGCGCAGCGCGCAGCAGCGTGCGGCTGCCACCGGCGCGCAGCTCGTGGCGCAACGCGCCGCGCAGCGCACGCGCGTAACGCGCCATCAGGTCGTAGCGGTTGGCGATCACCGTGTGCAGCAGCGCGACGTCGACCTGTCCGCGCAGCGCGCCGATGCGTGCCTTCGGCGGCAGCTTGCGCGGCCGCGCCAGGCGCAACGCCCGCAACACGCTGATGTACATCCAGCCGATATCGAACTCCCACCACTTCAACGACAGCTTGGCCGACGTCGGATACGTGTGGTGGTTGTTGTGCAGCTCCTCGCCGCCGATCAGCAGGCCCCACGGCAGCAGATTGTGGCTGCGGTCGCGGCTGGCGTAGTTGCGATAACCGAAGAAATGGCCGAGGCCGTTGACGACGCCGGCGGCCCAGATCGGGATCCACAGCATCTGCACCGCCCACACGGTCGCGCCCAGCGCGCCGAACATCAGCACGTCGGCGACGAGCAGTGTGCCGACCCCCTGCCAGATGTAGCGGCTGTACACCCGACGCTCGATCCAGTCGTCGGGCGTGCCCTGGCCGAACTGCGCCAGCGTCTGCGCATTGCGTGCTTCGGCGCGGTAGAGTTCGCTGCCGCGCAGCAGCACCGTGCGCAGGCCGCGGCTGACCGGGCTGTGCGGATCCTCGTCGGTTTCGCAGCGCGCGTGGTGCTTGCGGTGGATCGCGACCCATTCGCGCGTGACCATGCCGGTGCTCAGCCACAGCCAGAAGCGGAACACGTGCGCGACCGCCGGGTGCAGCTCGAGCGCGCGGTGTGCTTGCGCGCGATGGAGGAATATCGTCACGCTGACGATGGTCAGGTGGGTGGTCAACGCCGCATAAGCCAGGATTTCCCAGCCGTTCGCGTTCAGCAGGCCGTGCGCCGCCGTGTTCAGGATCGTTTCGAGCATCCGTCTGTTTTCACTTCGTTACAAAAAACTCATCATCGCGCAAAGCGGCGCTGGGCGCAAGTCGTTCAGTTCTCCCGCTGCAGCACCGCGGCGAAGAAACCGTCGGTTCCGTCGCGCTCGGGACGCAATTCCAGCATAGGCGACGGTGCCGACAATGCAAGGTGCTGCTGTGCCAGCAGCGCGCCGGCGTCGAGCACGCGCCAGCCCGGCTGCGCGGCGACGAAGGCGTCGACGACGTCCTGGTTCTCGGCACGCAACAGGCTGCAGGTGGCGTAGACCAGCCGTCCGCCCGGCTTGACCAGTTGCGCCGCAGCGCGAAGGATCGCGCCCTGCTGCTCGGCCAGCCGCGCGATTTCGTCGCCGTGCAGCCGCCATTTCAAGTCGGGGTTGCGGCGCAGCGTGCCGGTGCCGCTGCACGGCGCATCGACCAGCACGCGGTCGAGCTTGCCGGCAAGGCGCCGTACGCGGTCGTCGCGCTCGTGCGTGATCACCACCGGGTAGACGTTGGACAGTCCGCTGCGCGCGAGCCGCGGCCGCAGCTTGTCGAGGCGGTGCGCCGCGGTATCGAAGGCGTACAGCCGCCCGCTGTTGCGCATCATCGCGCCCAGCGCCAGCGTCTTGCCGCCGGCTCCGGCGCAGAAGTCGGCGACCATCTCGCCGCGCCGCGGCGCCAACAGCAGCGCCAGCAGCTGGCTGCCTTCGTCCTGCACCTCGATCAAGCCGTCGACGAAGGCGCCGGCGTGCTGCAGCGCCGGCTTGCCGTGCACACGCAGTCCCCACGGCGACAGCGGCGTCGGCTGCGCGTCGATGCCGTCGGCGCGCAGCCGCTGCAAGGCCTCGTCGCGCGTGGCTTTCAGCACGTTGACGCGCAGATCCAGCGGCGCCGGCTGCAGCAGACTGGCGGCCAATGCGTCGAAGCCGTCGCCGGCCAGTGCCTGGGCAAGCCAGTCGGGCAGGCTGTAGCGCAGCGCCGCGGGCAAAGCACTGAGGTCCTGCGCCAGCGTCTGCGCGCGCCACGCCGCCAGCTCGTCGCCGAGCTTCGCGACGTCGCCCTGCCAGCCCAGCGCGAGCAGCGCCAGATCCGGCGCTGCCGGCGCGCGCTGTGCCAGCTCGCGCCACAGCCGCAGATGACGCACGACCTGATAGACGGTTTCGGCCAGCACATGGCGGTCGCGCTGGCCGAGCTGCGGATGCGCGCGGAAATGGCGCGACACCACGGCGTCGGCCGGCGCGTCGAAGCGCAACACCGCGGCGAGCAGTTCGCGCGCTGCGTTCAGCTGCGCGTCTCCTGCCGCCCGCCGCGGCGTGCCGCGCGACCCAGCCCGCTTGCGCGTGTCTCGCCCGCTCATCGCGCCGCCTCCGCTCGCACGGCCGCTGGCACCACGCGCACGCGCAGGCCGTCGACTCGCAGCCGGCCTTCGGCCAGCGCGCGCACCGCCGGTGGAAAGATGCGGTGTTCCTGCTCGAGCACGCGCGCGGCCAGCCGCGCCTCGTCGTCGTCATCGTGCACCGGCACCACCGCCTGCGCCACGATCGGGCCGTGGTCGAGGTCGGCGGTGACCAGATGCACCGTCGCACCGTGCCATTTGACACCGGCGTCTAGCGCGCGCCGGTGCGTGCCCAACCCGGGGAAGGCCGGCAGCAGCGACGGGTGCACGTTGATCAGGCGGCCGTCGAAGCGGCGTACGAAGCCGGCGCTGAGCACGCGCATGAAACCGGCCAGCACGACCGCGCACGGCCGCCACGCGGCGATGCGCTCGGCCAGCTCGGCGTCAAAGGCCTCGCGGTTCGGCGCCGCGCGGTGGTCGAGCACAGCGGTGTCGATGCCGTGCGCGCGTGCGTAGTCGAGGCCGCCGGCGGCGTCGCGGTTGCTGATCACCGCGGCGATGCGCGCCGGCCAGCGCTCGGCGATGGCGGCGCGATGGATCGCCTCCAGGTTGCTGCCGCGCCCTGAAATCAGCACGACGATGTTGTCGGAATTTGGCATGGCCGGCAGTGTAGCCGGCTGTCAGCGCAGGCGGCGGCCGGCCGCTCGAACACCCCGGCCGCGGCGAGGCGCTGCTGCAGCAGCGCGCCGTGCAGCAGCGCCAGCGCGCCACCCAGCGCCAGCAGCTGCAGCACCAGGCACAGCAGCAGCGCGAAGCCGCCTTGGCGCGCCGGC
>MLJW01000379.1_pt1 | contig 22069 bp, 23 predicted proteins | sample 888231 | NCBI WGS metagenome assembly MLJW01 (sample SAMN05788063, study PRJNA343431) | mine drainage metagenome | isolation source: sample collected from the inflow into an acid mine drainage treatment plant... | place: Germany: Lusatia, lignite mining district
GCCGCGGCGCAGCGACTGGAACGCGCGTTCGAGCACGCCCCAGGGTTCGTCGCGCCGGCGCTGCACGATCGGCAGGTAGGCGTCGAGGAAGGCGTCGCCGGTCGCGCGCATCAGCGCGAACCCGCGATCGAAGCCGCCTTCGGCGAAGTCGTCGAAGAAAATGCCGCCTATGCCTCGCGCTTCGCCGCGATGTTTCAGGAAGAAATATTCGTCGCACCAACGCTTGAAGCGCGGGTAGTAGGTTTCGTCGACCGCGTCGAGCGCGCGCTTGCAGGTGGTGTGGAAGTGCACCGCGTCGTCGACCCGGCCGTAGTAGGGGGTCAGATCCATGCCGCCGCCGAACCAGGTCAGCGGCGCCCGGTCGGTCGGCTGCGCGACGAGCATGCGCACGTTCATGTGCACCGTCGGTACGTGCGGGTTGCGCGGATGCAGCACCAGCGACACGCCCATGGCCTCGAACGGCGCTCCGGCCAGTTCGGGACGGTGCTGGGTGGCCGACGGCGGCAGGCGCGAGCCGCGCACCGCCGAGAAGTTGCAGCCGCCGCGCTCGAACAGCGCGCCGTCCTCGATCACGCTGCTGGCGCCGTCGCCCTGCAGCGCCGAGTCCGGCGCACGGGTCCACGCGTCGCGCCGGAAGCGGGCGCCGCCGTCGGCGCTCTCGAGGGCCTCGAGGATGCGGGCCTGCAAGCCCAGCAGATAGTCGCGGACCTCGCTTTGCATCGCGTTCTCCTCCGTGGCCTCAGCGCTGCGCAACGCTGATGTCCTGGCGTGTCGCGCCGCGCACGTGCAGCGCGCGGTGATGAGCGCGACGCGCGCGCTCGGCGACGCGCACCGCGCGTCGACGTGCCGCCAGTTCCGCGCGCCGGCGCGCGGCCGGCGTGAGCTCGTGCCGGCTGCGCGCGACGACGCGGCCGCGGCGTTCATGCGCGACGATGCGTTCGCGATGCGCACGCTCGCGCTGCGGCAGGTAGACGACGAGCAGCGCGCGTGGGCGGAAGCGCTCGCTCTCGCGCATGTGATTCCAGCGCGCGACTTCGAGCGGGCTCAGGTGGTAGCGCCGCGCGACGCTGCGCGGCGTGTCGCCGCGCCAGGCGCGAAGGCGCACGCGGCGCCCGGCCGGCGGCACCGGCGCCAGCGCCAGCATCGCGTGCTCGGCGACGTGCGCGCTGACGTTGCGGTCGTCTTCGGGTGGGCGCGGCACCAGCAGCGTCGAGCCGGCCTTGATCAGGATGCGGCCCGGAATCGTGTTGACGCTGCGCAGCGTCGCTTCGCTCAGGTGCAGCTCGTGCGCGATGTTCAGCGGGCTTTCGGTGCGCCGCACGGTGTAGGTGGTCCAGCTCGCCAGCGGTCCAGAGTAGGCGGCCAGGGCCTGTTCGAACGCGGTCGCGTTGTCGTACGGCAGCAGCACGCGCGGGTGCGTCGCGGCCAGGATCACCGGCTTGCGGAAAGCCGGATTCAGCGCGCGGAACTCGTCCAGGCTGATGCCGGCGAGGCGCGCGGCCAGCGCGACGTCGATGTCCTGGGTGATCGGAACCGGCTTGAAGTACGGATGGTCGGGAACGTCGGGCAGCGTGATGCCGTACTTGGCCGGGTCGGCGATGATGTCCTTCACCGCCTGCAGCTTCGGGTAGTAGTTTCGCGTCTCGGCCGGCATGCGCAGGTGGGCGTAGTCGACCGGAAGGCCGTGCGCTTCGTTGTACGCGATCGCGCGCTGCAGCCCGCCTTCGCCCCAGTTGTACGCGGCCAGCGCGAGCTGCCAGTCACCGAACATGTCGTGCAGCTTGGTCAGGTAGTCGAGCGCGGCCTTGGTCGACGCGAGCACGTCGCGGCGACCGTCCTGGAAAATCGTCTGGCGCAGCTTGTAGTGCTTGCCGGTGCTCGGAATGAACTGCCACATGCCGGACGCTTGCGCGCTCGACAGCGCGTCCGGGTTGAACGCGCTCTCGACGAAGGGCAGCAGGGCGAGCTCAGTCGGCAGGTGGCGCTTCTGCACTTCCTGCAGGATGTAGTAGAGGTATTTGCGCGAGCGCAAAGTCATCCGAGCGACGTAGTCGGGCTTGGTGCTGTACCACTCGACCGCCTGCCGCACGTAGCGCTGCATGCCGGGGCCGTCCATGTCGGGGATGCCGAAGCCGGCGCGCACACGCTGCCAGATGTCGGCGTAGTGCACGTCGGTGTTGTCGGTGGCCTCCAGCGCTGCCTGCAGGTCGGCGGCGTCCTCGGCTTGCGACTGCGCGTCCGACGCGGCCGCGGCGTCCGGCGCGTCGACGCTGAGCGTCAGTTCGGGCGCAGCGGCGGTGCTTGCTGCAGCCGATGCGGCGGCGCCCGGCGCGGCCGCGGTCGAGGCCGCTGCACTCGGCGGCGTGTGACTGGGAGCGGTGGCGCAGCCGGCCGCGCTCATCATCACCACGGCCATTGCCCAAAGTCTCAGTCCACGCAATCGATGCATCCCGTCGTCCCCGTCAGGCCGGTAACACCCGGCCGTGCTCCATTCAAGATTCGTCCTTCCACTGCCGCAGCGCCGCGAAGGCGTCGACGCTGTCGCGTGGAACGCGGCCGCGTTGCGTCAGCAGGCTGGCGCGCACTTCGGGTTCGTCGACGCGCAGGAAGGGATTGACCCGTCGTTCCTGGCCGATGCTGCTGGGCAGCGTCGGCTCGCCCGCTTCGCGCCGCCGCATGCAAGCCGCAGTCCACGAGCGCAGCTCCGCATTGCCGGGCTCGACCCGAGCGGCGAATTGTAGATTGCTCAGCGTGTACTCATGCGCGCAATAGACCCGCGTGGCCTCGGGCAACGCCGCCAGGCGCTGCAGCGACGCGTACATCTGCTGCGGCGTGCCTTCGAACAAGCGCCCGCAACCGGCCGCGAACAAGGTGTCGCCGCACAGCAGCACCGGGTCGGCGCCGGCCGGCTCGGCGTAATACGCGACGTGCCCCAGCGTGTGGCCGGGAACCTCGATCACGCGGAACTCCAGCGCGAAACCGGGCACGCGCACCGTTTCGCCGTCACGCACCGCGTGCGTGCGGTGCGCAATGTCCTCGGCCGCCGGCGCCCACACCGGCAGCGCGCGCTGTGCGCACAGCGCGGCGATGCCGCCGACATGATCGTGGTGGTGGTGGGTGACTAGAATGCCGGCCAGATCGAGCTCGGCCGCGGCGCACGCTCGCTGCACCACAGCGGCGTCGCCCGGGTCGACGACGAGGGCTAGACCGCCGTCGACGATCATCCAGATGTAATTGTCCCGAAACGCGTTCAGCGCGACGATATGCATTTCAGCCCCGAAGTCCGCGCAAGTATAAGTCTCGAACCGTGGCTGAAAAGCCCGGCCGGCGCTTATTTGCTGGCCTGGGAGCGTGAACAGTTCGATCGCATCGTCGCCGACATCTTCGGCTTCCACGCCGTTCAGCTCGGTCTGGGCTCGCTGCCAGCGCTGGGAAACAACCGCATGCCGCATCGCTGGCTGCTCGAACAGGCCACAGCCGATGCGGCGGGGTCCGCGGCGCCGACGCTGTGGGGCGACTTCACCGACCTGCCGTTCGCCTCCGGCAGCCTTGATCTGGTCGTGCTGCCGCACGCGCTGGAATGCGCCAGCGATCCGCACGCGTGCCTGCGCGAAGTCGATCGCGTGCTCGTTGCCGGCGGTCATGTCGTCATCACCGGCTTCAACGCGCTGAGCCTGTGGGGCGCGCGCCAGGCGCTGGCGCGCGTCGGCGGAAGCCTGTACCTGCCGCAGCGCGGCGAGTTCATCTCACCGCGACGCGTGCGCGACTGGTTGCGGCTGCTGAGCTTCGAAGTCGTCGGCGGGCGCTATGGTTGCTACCGGCCTGCGGTGCACGCGCAGTCGTGGCTGGACCGCTGGCGCTTCATGGACGCGGCCGGTGACCGCTGGTGGCCCATGCTCGGCGCCGCCTACGTGCTGGTGGCGACCAAGCGCGTGCGGGCCATGCGTCTGGTCGGCAAGGCCTGGGCCGGCAAACCGCGCAAGGCGGCGGTCGCGCGCCCGGTGGCGCACGGCCGGCGCCGGCTCTGAGCGCTCATCGCGTCGGCCGTCGCGGCGGCGTTCTCCTTTCCTTTCTTCTCCCTGCTTCTCCGATCCGATGTCGAACACAGCCGAATCCTCCACCCCCGCGACCGTGCACGCCTACACCGACGGCGCCTGCCGCGGCAACCCCGGCCCGGGCGGCTGGGGTGTGCTGCTGCGCAGCGGTCCGACGCAAAAGGAACTGTTCGGCGGCGAGGATCAGACGACCAACAATCGCATGGAACTGACCGCGGCGATCGTCGCGCTGGAGAGCTTGCGCCGGCCTTGCCGCGTGCAACTGTTCACCGATTCGCAATACGTGCTCAAGGGCATCACCGAGTGGCTGCCGGGCTGGAAGGCGCGCGGCTGGAAGACCGCCGAGCGCAAGCCGGTGAAGAACGTCGACCTTTGGCAGCGGTTGGACCAGGCGCGTTCGCCGCACGCCGTCGAATGGGTTTGGGTGCGCGGACACAACGGTGATCCGGGCAACGAGGCGGCCGACGCACTGGCCAACCGAGGCGTCGACAGCGTCGTCGGCGGAGCGCGGCGATGACGCGTCAGATCATTCTCGATACCGAGACGACCGGGCTGAACGCGTCCGGTGGCGATCGCCTGATCGAAGTCGCCGCGGTCGAACTGCTGAACCGGCGCCCGGGCGCCCATTTCCAGCGCTACGTCAATCCGCAGCGAGCCAGTCACCCCGACGCGCTGCGCGTGCACGGCCTGACCGAGGAGTTCCTCGCCGACAAGCCGCTGTTCGAGCACATCGTCGACGATCTGCTCGAGTTCGTGCGCGACGCCGAAGTCATCATCCACAACGCCACGTTCGACCTCGGCTTCCTCGACGCCGAGCTCGAGCGCGTCGGCCGCGCGCCGTTTTCCAGCCATTGCGGCCCGATCACCGATACGCTGGTGCTGGCGCGAACGCAGTTCCCCGGCAAGTTCAACAGCCTGGACGCGCTGTGCAAGCGCTTCGGCGTCGACAACACCCGGCGCACGCTGCACGGCGCGCTGCTCGACGCCGAGCTGTTGGCCGAGGTCTACATCTGGCTCACTCGCGGGCAGGACAGCCTGGTCATCGAACTCGACTCGTCGGCACAAGGTGCCGCGGCTGCGCCAGCGGACTTGTCGGGGTTGGCGCTGATGCGCGCCGCAGCGTCGGCCGACGAGTTGGCCGAGCACGAACGCATCCTGCAGGACCTGGAAAAGTCGTCGTCCGGCAAAGCAGTATGGCCACCATCTTCCAAAACTGTGGCATAATGCATGGTTTCGGGTGGTTAGCTCAGCGGTAGAGCACTGCCTTCACACGGCAGGGGTCACAGGTTCAAACCCTGTACCACCCACCAAGATTTAGTGCACGGAAGTGCGCAGCAGTTCAAAAAGCCCTGGAGAATCAAAGCTCTAGGGCTTTTTTTCATGCGTCGCAGTGCAGGGCAGTGAATCGGCAGCCGCATTTTGTCGCGGGCACGAGCCCTGCTGATCAGGCTCTTCATGCGGGTCATCGGACGTGGCGAATGGATTGGCCTGCTCCGCAATGCGGCCCGCTCAATGGTCCTTTTGATCGCGCAAGCGCCAGGTGGCGAGTGCGGGCCGGCAAAGTGCTCGACAGGATCGTGGGCGCCGCGTCCGGTGGACTCCCAGGTCTTTCGGCGCAAGCTGTCGCACCCCGCACGCGCGTTGCACCTGACAGCTTCCGCAGGGTCCGCTACGCTCGTTGCTCGGGGAGGCCATACCGCGATGCGTGCGTTGCTGACATGCTGACGAGATCCGAAATGCCCGCGGTCGATGACGAGCGCGTCGCGACCGCAAGGCCTTTGCCACCGACCGACCGGGCGCACGGGCTGAGCGCGGCGCAAGCGCAGCAGCGAGTCCAGCGCTTCGGCCCCAACGCGATCGCCGAAACGCCGGTGCCGTGGTGGCGCCAGCTCGTCGCGCGTCTGTGGGGGCCGGTGCCGTGGATGCTCGAGGCGGTGATCGCGCTGCAGCTTCTGCTCGGGCGCGTGCAGGAAGCGGTGGTCATCACCTTCCTGCTGGTGTTCAACGCGATCGCCGCATGGCTGCAGGAGCGCCGCGCGCAGGATGCGCTGGCGCTGCTGCGCCGCCGACTGCAGGTCTATGCGCGGGTGCTGCGCGACGCGCAGTGGACACGTTTGCCAGCGGCCGAGCTGGTTCCCGGCGACATCGTGCACCTGCGTGCCGGCGATCTGGTGCCGGCTGATCTGTCGCTTTTCGACGGCAGCGTCGCGCTCGACCAGTCGGCGCTGACCGGCGAATCGCTGCCGGTCGACGCCGGCCCGGGGCAAGCGGCCTATACCGGCGCGATCGTGCGCCAGGGCGAAGCCAGCGGCGAAGTCACCGCGACAGGCGCGTCGACGTATTTCGGGCGCACCGCCGAGCTGGTGCGCAGCGCCGCGGCACCGAGCCACATGCAACTCACGATCTTCGCGATCGTCAAGCGCCTGGTCGTGTTCGACCTGCTGCTGGTCGTCGTCGTCATCATCTATGCAGCGCTGCACCGGCTGCCGGCGACCGACACCGCGGTGTTCGCGCTGATGCTGCTGGTGGCGTCGGTGCCGGTGGCGCTGCCGGCGACGTACACGCTGGCCACCGCGGTGGTGGCGACGGCGCTGGCTCGGCGCGGCGTGCTGGTGACGCGGCTGCCGGCGGTCGAGGAAGCCGCGGCGATGGACACGTTGCTGTCGGACAAGACCGGCACGCTGACGCGCAACGAGTTGACGCTGGATGCGGTGCGCGCGCTGCCCGGCGCCGACGACGCCGCGGTGCTGCGCGCGGCCGCCGCCGCCAGCGACGCGGCCACGCAGGATCCGCTGGACCTGGCCGTGCTCGCCGCGGCAGCAGCGCGCGGCGTCGGCCCGGCGCCCGGCACGCGCCGCAGTTTCGCCCCGTTCGACCCGGCAACGCGCTGCAGCGAAGGTGTGTGGGCGGCGCCCGATGGCGATTGGCACGCGCTGAAAGGCGCCAGCGGCGCCGTGCTGGAGCGCTGCGGCGCCGACGACGCACTGCGAGAAGCGGTGCGGCGCGCCGAGGCCGAGCTCGCCGCCGATGGCGCGCGCGTGCTTGCGGTGGCGGCCGGAACGGGCAGCGCGCCGCGGCTGCTCGGCCTGGTCGCGCTGGCCGACCCGCCGCGCGACGACGCGGCCGAGCTGATCGCCCGGCTCGGCCAGCTCGGCGTTCGGGTGGCGATGGCCACCGGCGACGCGGTGGAGACCGCACGCGCGATCGGCCGCCGTCTCGGGCTGGGCGAGCGTATCGCCGCGGCCGATGGCGCCGCGCTCATGCACCCCGACGACTACGACATCTATGCGCGCGTGCTGCCGCAGGACAAGCACGCGATCGTCGCCGCGCTGCAGCGCGCCGGGCACGTCACCGGCATGACGGGCGATGGCGTCAACGACGCGCCGGCGCTGCGCCAGGCCGAGCTCGGCATCGCGGTGGCCAGCGCGACCGACGTGGCGAAGGCCGCGGCTGGCGTCGTACTCACCGATCCTGGTTTGGCAGGCGTGCTGGCCGTTGTCGCAGCCGGCCGCGAGGTGCATAGGCGCATGCTGACCTACGTGTTGAACAAGGTCGTCAAGACGCTCGAGATCGTGGTGTTCCTGACGCTGGGGCTTTGGCTCACCGGGGGCTTCGTGATCTCGGCGCGCCTCGTGGTGCTGCTGCTATTTGCCAACGATTTCGTCACCATGAGCATCGCGCTCGACCGTGTGCGTCCAACGCCGCGGCCACAGCGCTGGCGGGTCGGTCAATTGATCGGCGCCGCGGCGGTGCTCGCCGCGGCGTCGCTGGTGTTCTCGTTTTCGCTGTACGGCTGGGCTCGCGCGCACTTCACGCTTGCTCCCAGTCAGATGCAGACGGTGGTATTCCTGCTGCTCGTGTTCACGACCCAGGCCAATGTCTACGTGCTGCGCGATGACGCGCGCATCGGCACCTATGCACCCGGGCTCGCGTTGGCGGCGGCCAGCGTTGCCGACCTCGTGTTGGTCTGCGCGCTGGCCGTCAGCGGAACGCTGATGCAGGCGGTGCCGGCGCCGCTGATCGGCCTGATGCTGGGCGCGGTGGGCGCCTTCGCGTTGCTGCTGGATCAGGCCAAGCGAGTTGTCTTCCCGCGGTTCGCGCTGGGTTGACACGGTGCGAGCGTACCGGTTCGGCAGGCTTGCCGAGGCAGCCCGGCGTCTCAAGCGTGCTCGAAGCCGATGCGGAAGTTGCCCCAGAGGCGCTTGCCGAGATGGATCGGCGCATCGACCTCGTGCACGATCTCGCCGGTGTCGCGAGCGTAGACCTGGCACAGCAGCGGCTTGGTGTTGCGCGCCGCGCTCAGACCGGCGGGGTCGCCGAAAATCCGCTTGACGCGGCTGCGCGCGACATCCTTCGCGTCGTCTCCGGTTAGAGACTGGTCGAACTTCGAATTGTGCGTCGCCGCGTAGCCATTGCGGTCGGTGGCGAGCGCAAAGCGGAAATCCGCCGAACGCGCCAGGATCTCGTCGTACAACGGCTGCATGTGTTCGGCGAACAGCCGGGTGTGCTGCGAATCGAAGCGCATCGACCCGGCGACGACGCCGAGCTCGCGGTAATGATCGTCGAACAGCGCGGCTTCGCTCGTTTGTCCCGACTCGATCAGCTCGAGCATGCGTTGGCGCACCTTGTTCGCTCCGTCGACCGCCGCGGCGCTGGCCGCCGTCAGCGGTGACGCGCCGCTCAGCGTGCGCTGTTCATTGCGCTTGGCGCGCAGGCGTTGCTGCGTGGCGATCGCGGCGTCGCCGAGCCGGAAATGACCGAGCGCCTGCGCCAGGTCGTCGGTATAGATGCGGATCGACTCGGCGGCGACGGTCAGCTCCTCGGACGCCGCCGCGCTGCGCTGGCTGGCGTCGCTGATGTCGTGGATCACTGCGGTGATGCGGCCGATGCCGCTGGCCTGTTCGCCGTTGGCCGCGTTGACTTCTCCGAGCAGGTCCGAGGTGCGCTGCACCGATGGAATGATCGCGGCGATGCGCTCGCCGGCGGCTTGCGCCTGCTCGAGCGATCCGGCGGCGAGCCCGTCGATTTCGCGCGCGGTGGCTTGCGTGCGTTCGGCGAGCTTGCGCACCTCGGCGGCGACCACGCCGAAGCCTCGCCCCTGGGCCCCGGCGCGGCCGGCTTCGATCGCGGCGTTGAGCGCGAGCATGTGGGTCTGTTCGGCGATGTCGCTGACCACCGAGATGCGCTCGACGATCGTGCGCATGCGCGCGAGGGTGTCGCGGACCGATGCGCCTCCCTGTTCGGCGCGGGCGGCGGCGTCGACCGCCAGCGTCGCGGTCTGCTGGGTGTTCTGCGCGGTCTCGCGAATGGTGGTTTCGAACTGCTGCAGCGTCGTCGAGGTTTCGACCACAGAACGGGTCTGTTCGAGCGCGCCGCGCGACAACGACTGCGATGCATCGAGGATTTCGCGGGCGATGCGCAGCAGGTCGTCGTGGGCGATGTGCACGTCGGCCATTGCTTCAGTGACGCGCTGTGCCAGTGTGTGCACCGCGCCGAGCACACCGCGCGGTGCGGGCGTGGCCGCCGGCAGCGTCAGCTCGCCGGCGGCCACGGCGCGGGTCAGGCGCAGCAGTTCGGCGGGCTCGGCACCCAGCGTGCCCACGACGGCCGCCCAGACAAACCGGCCGGCCAGCGCCGCGACGAGCACCGCAGCGAGCGCATAGGCGGCGCAAGCCCAGATCGATGACGCGAGCCCGAAGCGCACGGCGACGGCGAACGCCAGCGCCATCGCGGCCGGAACGCCGCAGGCGATGGCCAGGCGCCGCCGCAGGCGGTAGGCGCCCTCGGGCATGTTCATGCGGATGTCTCCTTGTCTTCTGGTTATGCGCGCGCGCATTCGACGCGTCTGTCCACCTTCTGGATATCCGGCGCCGACGCCGGCGCATGGGTGGCGTTTCAACCCCGATTCTTGAGGACCGGTCTGACAACACACTGTCGCCGTTCATCCATGGCGCTTGCCGTCGCAGCACCCGAGCGCGGCGCCGCGGTGGCTCGGGCGGAAATTTGTCCGATTTGTGCCTGGCTTCATCTTCTCCAGGTTGGTGCCTCCATCGAACCCCGGGGCGGGTTCAGGGTGCCGTGACGTGGGTCAATCAAGAGCAAGGCAAGGCGTCGTAGATTGAGCCCTTCTATAGCCCACGCAGAGGATGGTGATGGTTCAAGCGAGAGTTGCCGCATTTGCGCAGACCGCTTCCAGTCGCGCAGTGGTGACTGAGGCAAGGAGGTCGATGGGCGCGGACGATCTGAACTGGGCGTCGTTTCAAGGGGCGGTAAGCTGCATGTTGCCCAAAAAAGTCGCTGCTGATTTGTTGACGCATGGACGATCGCACTATTTCTCGCCTGACTCGAAAAAGTGGCGGGAAGCGCTGCGCGTGCGAGACCGTAGCCGCCTTGTCTATGGCGGCAAGTTGCTCGGCTTGGTGTAATTCGTCGTTGGCTGTGCGCTAACAGGCTAAGAGCTTGGGGGCCTCCATCCGGTGGTCACCGACTCCGGCATCACGCGAAGAAGTCGCCCCCGCAGCCATGCTCCTGAATTGGCGGGCACGGCACGTCGCCGAAGCTGCAGAACACGCAGCAGTCGCCGGGCTTCGGTGTCAGCACGGCCTTGCACGCCTGGCACTCGTAGAACCACTGGCAGGCGTCGGTCGCCATGGTCTCGGTCCTGGCGTGTCCGCAATTCGGGCAGGTGATCGTCGAGCGCAGGATCGGTGTCACATTCGCGCGCCGGGTTGGGTCGTTGACCATGATCAGACTCCGCCCGGTGCGTAGTCGTCGCCGGTGCGCGGCGCGTCGGGCGCCTGGTCGTCCAGCGACGCGCGGTAGGCCACGCAGCCGCGCATGAACCGGTCCCAGGTCGGTACCGCAATGCTCGGCGCGATTTTCTCCGGCAGCAGGCCCCATAGCGCCGGATGGTGCCAGCATAGATCGTGGCCGGTGGTGTCGCGGTGCGCGCGAATGCCGGCGCGCAGTCGCTTCACCTCGGCCATCAGCTCGTCACGGTTCATCCCGTCCAGGTCGTTGTCCATGCGTCGCTCCTGAAACACCTTGGCTTACGCCATCCGCAGCGGGTGTGCTGCCTCGCCACCGACCGTGGCGGCGCTACCGCCCTGCGCTGGCGGCTTCGCCGTACCAGCCGAGTTGCCGATTGCGGGTGTGCGCTTGCGCTGCAGCCGCGTGCGGCAGGTCGGGGCGCGGAGTCGTCCTGCGCTCCAACCCCAGGTAGAGGATGACCCTCTGGGGGCGCGGCATGTGGCGGCTGGCCAGTTCGTGCGTTGCCTTGCGCACCGCGTCGACCCCGGCCTGCCGAACGAGCCATCGGGCCTGATCGAGGTCCCGGGAGCTGGTGATGCGAAGGCCGAGTTGCAGGAGTGCTGGGAGCGTAAGTTCGGCGCCCATGGTGATTTCTCCCAACCATTGCGACGCATCGAGCGCCAACCGGGGCGACTTTACGTCGTCTCAGAGGACGGATCGGTTACAGGGTGTGCCGAGACGACAGCGACCACCGCCCGGGCAAGTGCCAGGCTCACGATTCGCTGCCGCTGGCCTTGCGCGAGGAGCCATACGCTGCTGCCTTGGACGCCTGACCCAAGACCCTAAGCGACATGCCGGACGCTGACCTCATCGACCTGCCCAATGCTCGCGAACACATCCGGTACTTCAACCGCCTGCTCGGCGCGTGGCGCTGGCGCAACGTCGGCGCGACGGTGGCGGGTCGCCGCGACGCGACCGCTGCGGCGGGGGGCCAGGTGGCGGCGCGAACGCGCATCGCGTCGCGGCGGGCGTCGTGCTTGGCGTGACGTCGCTGCAAATTCAACGCGTTGAGCGCGGGGCGGGCGCGGCGATGGGCCGCCGCGTGTCGGTTCCGGGTGAGGCGCGCCGCGTTTGCACGCAGACGTTTTGTGCCGTTTGTGCCTTCATCGGAAACGTTCTCAATAGTTCAGATCAAGCGCTTGATCTTGCGCCGCTTTTCGGTCTTTGTTACGCTCGCTGACAAAGCCAACATCATCCAATCATGCTCGAGCTGCGGCGAATCAAGTGGTCATGGGGTTGCGCCATTGCGCTGCTTTGTTCGGCACTGATTCCTGCTGCGCAGGCTGAGTCGGCGTCTTCGACGGCGCCGGTGGCGCAGCGTGCACACGCGGCGAAAGCCGGGCATAGGCGCGTCGCCCACCGACGACACGCATCGAAGGCGGCGCGGCACGCGCACCGGCGCGCGGTTCATCGGCGCGTCGAGCACCGGCGCGTCGAGCATCGGCGGCTGCACCCGCATCGCGTCGCGCACCCGGCGCACATGAGCTCGGCGCGGGTGCATGACGCGATCGCATTGAGCGCCACGACCGCGCTGGACCGCCGCGGCGCCCCGTTGCATACGGCGTCGTCGGCCGCCTCGGACGCGGCGGCCGCGCGGCTGGTGGCCAGCGACGCGCTGCATGCGTCGGCCGTCGGCGACCCGGTCGCGCTGCGCTCGGGGTCGGCGCTGGTCATCGACTCCAAGACCGGCCAGGTGCTGCTGAGCAAGGACCCGGGCGCGGTGCGGCCGATCGCATCGCTGACCAAGCTGATGACCGCGGCGGTCACCCTGGACGCCCATCTGCCGCTCGATCAGCCGATCACGATCACCCGCGACGACATCGACACCTTGAAGTGGAGCAGCTCGCGGCTGCGCCCGGGCATCACGCTGAGCCGCGAGGAACTGCTGAAGCTGGCGCTGATGTCGTCGGAGAACCGCGCCGCGCACGCGCTGGCGCGCACCTATCCGGGTGGCACGACGGCCTTCGTCGCGGCGATGAACGCGAAGGCTCGCGCGCTGGGCATGTCGCAGACGCATTACTTCGACCCCACCGGACTGTCGCCGCAGAACGAGTCCAGCGCGCATGACCTCGCGCTGCTCGTCAATGACGTGCGCAACTACGCATTGATCCGCGAATTCTCGACGCATCCGAAAAGCGCGGTCGACGTCGGCCGGGGCGAGCTTCAGTACCGCAACACCGACCATCTGATCTTCAACCGCGGCTGGGACATCGTGCTGCAGAAGACCGGCTACATCAATGAAGCCGGTCATTGCCTGGTGCTCAACGCGGTCGTGCAGGGGCGCAACGTGATCGTCGTGCTGCTCGACGCCTGGGGCAAGTACTCGCACTTCGGCGACGCCGAACGCATCCGCTACTGGATGCAGCACTCCGGGCGCACCGTGCTGTCGCGTCTCGACGCCAGGGGCGCGGTCGACGACTGACGCCGAACCGCGGCTCAGCCGCGGCGAACGACCTCGTCGTGTCGCGGGCGGTGGCCCAGCGCGGCCGAGATGCGTGCCGCGGTGTCGACGACCTTGGCCAGCCAGTCCTCCTGCAGCCGGTCGGCCGGCGCCGACAGCGACAGCCCGGCGACCAGTCGACCGCTGTCGTCGTAGATGCCGGCGGCCATGCAGCGCACGCCGAGCTCGAGCTCCTCGTTGTCGCGCGCGTAGCCGAGCTGGCGCACGCGAACCAGTTCGCCTTCGAGCTGCGGCAGTTGCGTGATGCTGTTGCGCGTGTGGCCGACCAGTCCGGTGCGCAGCGCGTAGGCCTTGACGCGTTGCGGCTCTTCGCTGGCCAGGAACAGTTTGCCCACCGAGGTCAAGTGCAGCGGCGCATGGCCGCCGACCGTGCGCACCACCTGCATGCCCGAGCGCTCGCTGTAGGCGCGCTCGATGTAGACGATTTCGTCGCCCTGGCGCATGCTCAGGTTGACCGGCTGATGAGTCAGACGGTGCAGCTCGCGCATGGGTCCCAGCGCGACGTCGCGCACGCTCAGCCGTGCCTTGACCAGGTTGCCGAGCTCCAGCAGGCGCATGCCCAGCTGGTAGACCCCAGGCTCGCAGCGGTCGATGATGTGTCCGGTCGCGAGGTCGTTGAGGATACGGTGCGCGGTCGACGTGTGCAGCCCGGTGCGCTCGGCGATCAGCTTCAGCGGCATCGGCTCGGCGTGGCCGGCGAGGACGTCGAGGATCGCGAACATGCGCTCCAGGACCTGGATCGCGGGCTGTTCGCGCGGCGGATTCGTCGCAGTCTTCATGGCGCCATCCATTTTAAATGGCGAAATGCCGGTCTGTCATCCGAAAAAGACTGCGATGCGCTCCCTTGGTCAGTACTGCAAGCCGCCGAACAGGAACACGACGTTGCCGTTGTTCGGCGATCCGTTGAAGCGCGGAATCAGCGTGCCGTAAAGCGTGAATTTGTGGTAGCCGATCGACAGCAGCGGCAAAGCGATCGGGAACGGAAAGTTCTTCATCGTGTCAGCGCGCGACGTCACGCCTATCGTATAGCCGATGCCCAGGTGCAGGTTCGGCGTGAACGGCCGCCACATCCACTGCTTGGCGTAGCCGACGACCGGTTCGACGTCGTGGTGCGAATCCGAGAATGCGAGCGCGTAGACCTGTTCGGTGTTGCCCGCATCGTCAACGCGCAGGTGGCCCCAACCCAGGCCGATGGCCCAGTCGTTGAGTTGCGCGCGCTTGGTCGCGGTGTAGGTGTGCGGGTCGTGCCACGAGTAGCCGGGAATGAGAAACTCGGGCTGACCTTCGTTATAGGTCTGGTGCAGTTCCTGCATCGCGGCGTTGCCCCACGACCCCAGCGAATCGGAAAGTGCGAATGCCTGGCAAGGGGTCAGCAGAGCGGCGCCGAGCAGCGCAGCAAGAAGGGAAGGACGCATTGGAGAGTGGGCATGTGTTGTTATCGCTCCGATTCTACCCAGCGCCCATCAACGAATATTTCATTTGGAAAATAACGCGCTTTGTACGACATTTTCGCGCTAGCCTCGATCCAGTAGCCGAGGTAGACGTGGGGCAGCCCGAGCGCGCGCGCCTGCGCGATCTGCCACAGCACGCCGTAGCTGCCGTAGCTGGCGCGCGCGTCGTCTGGGTCGTAGAAGGTGTACACCGCCGACAGGCCGTCGCCGAGCACGTCGAGGATGGAGACCATGCGCAGCACGGCCTGGGCGTCGCGGAACTCGACCAGGCGCGTGTTGACGCGGCTGTGCAGCAGGAACTGGGCGTACTGATCGACGCTGTCGTGGTCCATGCCGCCACCGGCGTGGCGCGCACGCTGGTAGCGCAGGTAGAGCTGGTAGTGCTCGGCGACGAATCCGGGCTCGAGCACGCGGGAGCGCAGGTCGGCGTGGCGTTGCCAGGCGCGTCGCTGAGACCGGTCGGGCGCGAAGCGCGCGGCCAGCACGCGCAGCGGCACGCAGGCGCGGCAGCCTTCGCATTGCGGCCGGTAGGTGAACAGACCGCTGCGGCGAAAGCCGCGTTGCACCAGTCCGTCGTAGACATCGGTCTGGATCAGGTGCCCGGGTGTGGCCACTTGCGAGCGCGCGAGCCGGTCCGGCAGGTAGCTGCACGGATAGTCCGCGGTGGTGTAGAACTGCAGCGCGGTGAACGGAAGCTCGATCGGGTGGGTCACAGCCAGGCGGCGCAATCGCTGCGCATCTGCGCCGCATCATAGCGCCAGGCCGCCGGCCCCGGGCGCTGGCGCGCGGCGTGCAGGGCGTGCAGGAATTCGCGGCGCGGCCACGGCGTCGCGCCCAGCGATGCCAGATGCACGGTCTGCTGCTGGCAGTCGATAGGCCCCAGACCGTGGCGCAGCGCGAAACCGCACAGCGCCATCAGCAGCAGCTTGGAGCCGTCGGCCACGCGCGTGTACATCGATTCGCCGAACAGCATCGCGCCTATGCTCACCGCGTAGAGGCCGGCGACGCGCTGATCGTCGAAGTAAAGCTCGAAGCTGTGCGCCAGCCCGGCGTCGTGCAGCGCGCCGTAGCCGTCGACGATGTCGTCGCCGATCCAGCTGCCGGCGCCGTCGCGTCGCGGTGCCGCGCAATCGCGCATGACGCCGCGGAAATCGGCGTCGACGCGAAGCTGCCAGCGCGCGTCGGCCAGCCGCTGGCGCACGCTGCGGCGCAGGCTGCGGTGCACGCGCAGCTCGGCCGGGCGCAGCACCATGCGCGGATCGGTGCTCCACCACAGCACCGGCTCTTCCGGCTCGTACCAGGGGAAGATGCCGTCGGCATAGGCACGGCGCAGACTGTCGGCGTCGACACGGCCGCCGACCGCCAGCAGGCCGGGCAAGGGCGAGGCGGCCGGCAGCGCCGCCGACGGCGGCGGGAACGCGTCACCGGGGCGCAGTTGGGCCAGTTTCCAGGTCATCGGGCGTCGAGGCGCGGCCGCGGGTCATGCGCTATTCTCTTCGAAACCCCAATACGAGAGCGACCCATGAGCTTGTATCAACTCGGCGAAATCCGCCCGGAAGTCGGCCGCGATGTGTTCGTCGCCGACACCGCGCGCGTCATCGGCCGCGTGCGCCTGGCCGACGCGTCCAGCGTCTGGTTCGGCGCGGTGCTGCGCGGCGACAACGAACCGATCGAGATCGGCGCCGGCAGCAACGTACAGGACGGCGCGGTGCTGCATACCGACCCCGGCTTTCCGCTGAGCGTGGGCCGCGGTGTGACCATAGGCCACCAGGCGATGCTGCATGGCTGCACGGTCGGCGACGGCAGCCTGATCGGCATCCAGGCGGTCGTGCTCAACGGCGCGCGCATCGGCCGCAACTGCCTGGTCGGCGCCGGCGCGGTGGTCACCGAAGGCAAGGAGTTCCCCGACGGCAGCCTGATCCTCGGGGCGCCGGCGCGCGTCGTGCGCACGCTGGACGCGGCGCAGATCGAAGGCCTGCGCGCGAACGCGCTCACCTACGTCGAACGCGCGGCACGGTTTTTGGTCGATTTGAAGGAAGTGCGCGAGTGAACGAGGATGTGCTGATCAAGTTCATGCTCGGCAGCGGGCAGGTTCGCGGCGTCGTTGTCCGCCTCGACGCCAGCTGGCAGAGCATGCGCGAGCGTCGTCTTCACGACGACGCGGTGCAGTTGCTGCTGGGTGAAATGGCCGCGGCGTCGGCGCTGCTGGCCGGCAGCCTGAAGTTCGACGGCACGCTGGTGCTGCAGCTGCAGGGCGACGGGCCGGTGCGGCTGGCGGTGGCCGAATGCCAGCCCGATTTCGGGTTGCGCGCCACGGCGCAGGTGCAGGGCGATGCGCGCGGCGATTTCGCCGCGCTGGTCAATGCGCGCGGCGGTGCGCGCTGCCAGATCACGCTAGACCCGCGTCGCGCCGGGCAGCAGCCGTACCGCGGCGTGGTCGCGCTGGTCGACGCCGACGGTGCGCCGATGCCCGACCTGGCCGCGGTGCTGGGCCACTACCTGCAGCACTCGGAGCAGATCCCGTCGTGGCTGCTGCTGGCGGCCGACGCCGAGCGCGCCTGCGGCCTGTTGGTGCAGCGCATGCCCGGCGACGGCGGCCACGCGGGCGCCGAAGACAACGACGAGGCCTTCGCCCGTGCCGTGCACCTGGCGTCGACCCTCGGGCGTGACGAACTGCTGCAACGCAGCCCCGAGGATCTGCTGCACAAATTGTTCTGGCAGGAGCAGCCGCGCGTGTTCGAGCCGCTGCACCCGCGCTTTCACTGCACCTGCTCGGCGCAGCGCGTGTCCGGAATGCTGCGCATGCTCGGGCGCGACGAGGTCGAGTCGGTGCTCGCCGAGCGGGGCGAAGTCGAAGTGACCTGCGAGTTCTGCGGCGCTGTCTACACGCTCGATGCGGTCGACGCCGCGCAGCTGTTCCACGCCGCGGTCGACCAGCCGCCGACTCCCGGCGAGCCGCAGTAGTTCAGCGCGTGGCCGAGGCCGGCGCCTGCGGCGGCAGCGGCGCCGACGCAGGCAGCACCTGCACGTAGATTTCGTCGGGGCGCATCATGCCCATGTCGCGGCGTGCGCGGTCCTGCACCGCCTGCATGCCGTGGCGCAGATCGTCGGCTTCGTCGCGCAGCGCCGCGTTGCGCTGCTGCGCGGCGGCATTGGCCGCCTGCTGCGCGAGCAGTTGGGCGCGCAGCTCGCGCACTTGCGGCAGGCTGCGCTCGCCGAACCACAGCGACCATTGCAGCAGCGCCAGTGCGCCGAGCAGCAGCAGGCTGACCCAGCGCACGGCGCGTTCAGCGCAGGTTGTAGAACGTCGAGCGGCCGGCGAAGCGGGCGACGTCGCCGAGGTTTTCCTCGATGCGCAGCAGCTGGTTGTACTTCGCGATGCGGTCCGAGCGCGACAGCGAGCCGGTCTTGATCTGGCCGGCGTTGGTCGCCACCGCGATGTCGGCGATCGTCGTGTCCTCGGTTTCGCCCGAGCGGTGCGAAACGACGGCGGTGTAGCCGGCGCGCTTGGCCATTTCGATCGCCGCGAAGGTTTCGGTCAGCGTGCCGATCTGGTTGACCTTGATCAGGATCGAGTTCGCGATGTTCTGCTCGATGCCGCGCTTGAGGATTTCGGTGTTGGTCACGAACAGGTCGTCGCCGACCAGCTGAACCTTCTTGCCCAGTTGCGCGGTCAGCTGCTTCCAGCCGTCCCAGTCCTGCTCGGCCAGTCCGTCCTCGATCGACACGATCGGATACTTGGCGATCCAGCTGTCGTACAGCGCGACCATTTCGGCCGAATCGAGCACCAGGCCTTCGCCATCGAGGTGGTATTTGCCGTCCTTGTAGAACTCGCTCGACGCCGGGTCGAGGGCGATCGCGATCTGCTCGCCGGGCTTGTAGCCGGCCTTCTCGATCGCCTCGACGATGAGCTGCAGCGCGGCTTCGTGGCTGGCCAGGTTCGGCGCGAAGCCGCCTTCGTCGCCGACGGTCGTCGGCATGCCGCGCTTGTGGATGATGCCCTTGAGCGCGTGGAACACTTCGGCGCCGTAGCGCAGCGCTTCGCGCAGCGAAGGCGCGCCGACCGGCATGATCATGAACTCCTGCATGTCCAGGCTGTTGTCGGCGTGCGCGCCGCCGTTGATCACGTTCATCATCGGCACCGGCAGCTCGCATGCGGCGAAGCCGCCGAGGTACTGGTACAGGGGCACGCCGGCTTCCTCGGCGGCGGCCTTGGCCACCGCCATGCTGACCGCCAGCAGCGCGTTGGCGCCCAGTCGCGACTTGTTGTCGGTGCCGTCGAGTTCGATCAGCGTGCGGTCGAGGAAAGCCTGCTCGGACGCGTCCAGCCCCATCACCGCTTCGGTGATCTCGGTGTTGACGTGCTCGACGGCGCGCAGCACGCCCTTGCCGAGGTAGCGCTCGGGGTTGGCGTCGCGCAGTTCGACGGCTTCACGCGAGCCGGTCGACGCGCCCGACGGCACGGCGGCGCGGCCGACGAAGCCGGTCTCCAGCACGACGTCGCATTCGACGGTCGGGTTGCCCCGGCTGTCGAGGATTTCGCGGGCGTTCAGGTCGACGATGGCACTCATGAAGACTCCAGGAAATGACGGAAGGGAAGGGGGCGCTTCAGCGCAGGCGATCCTCGAGCCAGGGCTGGCGCTTGACCACGGTATCGATCGCGACGAGTTGTTCGAGCAGATCGCGCATCAGCCGCAGCGGCATCGCATTGGGGCCGTCGGACAGCGCGGTGTCGGGGTCCGGGTGGGTTTCGGCGAACAGTCCGTCGATCCCGGCGGCGACCGCCGCGCGCGCCAGCAGCGGCACGAATTCGCGCTGGCCGCCCGACTTGTCGCCGAGGCCGCCGGGCTGCTGCACCGAGTGCGTGGCGTCGAACACCACCGGGCAGCCGGTGCCGCGCAGCACGGCCAGTGCGCGCATGTCCGATACCAGCGTGTTGTAGCCGAAGCTGACGCCGCGCTCGCACACCATGATGTGCTCGTTGCCGACCGCGCGCGCCTTGTCGACGACGTTCTTCATGTCCCACGGAGCGAGGAACTGGCCTTTCTTGATGTTGACCGGTAGCCCCTGCCGAGCGACGTTCTGGATGAAGTTCGTTTGCCGGCAAAGGAAGGCCGGCGTCTGCAGCACGTCGACGACCGCGGCGACTTCGGCCAGCGGCGTGTCCTCGTGCACGTCGGTCAGCACCGGCACGCCGATCTGGCGCTTGACTTCGGCCAGGATGCGCAGCCCCTCGTCGATCCCGGGGCCGCGGAACGACGCCGACGACGAGCGATTGGCCTTGTCGAACGAGGACTTGTAGATGAACGGCACGCCCAGCTCGGCGCAGATTTCCTTGAGCTGGCCGGCGGTGTCGAGCGCGAGTTGTTCGCTCTCGATCACGCACGGGCCGGCGATCAGGAACAGCGGGCGGCGCTCGCCGACCTCGAAACCGCACAGCTGCATCGCGTCAGACCTCCGCGGTGGCGTGCGCCACGGCGTGGCGCTGCAGCGCCGCGCGCACGAAGGCGATGAACAGCGGGTGGCCGTCGCGCGGCGTCGACTTGAATTCCGGGTGGAACTGCACGCCGACGAACCACGGATGCACGCTTTGCGGCAGCTCGACGATCTCGGTCAGGTGTTCGTGCGTGGTGTAGGCGGATATGACCAGACCGGCGGCCTGCAGCCGCTCGAGGTAGTCGACGTTGGCTTCGTAGCGGTGACGGTGGCGTTCGTTGACGATGTCGCCGTAGATCGCGTGCGCCAGCGTGCCGGCCTGCACTCGCGCCTGCTGCGCGCCCAGGCGCATCGTGCCGCCGAGGTCGGACTCGGCGCTGCGCGCCTGCAGCGCGCCGCTGCGGTCCTTCCATTCGGTGATCAGCGCGATCACCGGGTAAGGCGTGTCGGGGTCGAACTCGGTGCTGTTGGCGCGGTCCATGCCGGCCATGTGGCGCGCGTATTCGATCGTCGCCACCTGCATGCCCAGGCAGATGCCCAGGTAGGGGATGCGCTGCTCGCGCGCGTAGCGCGCCGCCAGGATCTTGCCTTCGACGCCGCGCTTGCCGAAGCCGCCGGGCACCAGGATCGCATCGAACGCGGCGAGCTGGTCGATGTTGCCGGGCTCCAGCGTTTCCGAGTCGAGGTAGCTGATGCTGACCTTGGCCGCGCTCTTCAGCGCGGCGTGGCGCAGCGCCTCGTTGAGCGACTTGTACGAATCCGACAGGTCGGTGTACTTGCCGACCATCGCGATGCGCAGCTGGTGCTTCGGATGGGTCTCGGCCTGTACCAGCGAGTCCCACGCCGACAGGTCGGCGTCGCCGCAGTGCAGCTGCAGCTTGCCGCAGACCAGGGCATCGAGCCCTTGCTCGTGCAGCATGCGCGGGATCTTGTAGATGCTGTCGGCGTCCCAAACCGAAATCACTGCTTCCTGCGGCAGGTTCGCGAACAGCGAGATCTTCTCGCGCTCGTCGTCGGGGATCGGGCGATCGGCGCGGCACAGCAGCGCGTCGGCGGTGATGCCGATCTCGCGCAGTTTCTGCACGCTGTGCTGGGTCGGCTTGGTCTTCAGCTCGCCGGCGGCCGGGATGAACGGCACCAGCGTCAGGTGCACGAAGGCGCTGTGATGGCGCGGCATGCGCAAGCTCATCTGCCGCACCGCCTCGAGGAAGGGCAGCGACTCGATGTCGCCGACGGTGCCGCCGATCTCGACGATCGCCACCTGCGCTTCGTCGGGCGTGCCTTCGCCGGCGCCACGGCGGATGAAATCCTGGATCTCGTTGGTGATGTGCGGGATCACCTGGACCGTCTTGCCCAGGTACTCGCCTCGCCGCTCCTTGCGGATCACGCTGTCGTAGATCTGGCCGGTCGTGAAGTTGTTGGTGCGGCGCATCGAGCGGCGGATGAAGCGCTCGTAATGGCCGAGGTCGAGGTCGGTCTCGGCGCCGTCGTCGGTGACGAACACCTCGCCGTGCTGGAAAGGCGACATCGTGCCGGGGTCGACGTTGATGTACGGGTCGAGCTTGATCAGCGTGACGTTGATGCCGCGCGACTCGAGAATCGCAGCCAGGGACGCGGCGGCGATGCCCTTGCCGAGGCTGGACACCACACCGCCGGTGACGAAAACGTATTGGGTCATGACGCGACTTCGGGCCGGTAAACGCGCATTATAGGGAGCATCCGCTCGTGTTCCGTGCTCCGTCGGCAACGTCGTCGGATGGATCTTGACGCCCGGCCTCGAGTTCAGCCCACAGCTGCTCGATCAGCTCGGCGGTGCGCTGCGGCTGCTCGAAGGGGAACAGGTGGGTGCCGTCGAT
>MLJW01000380.1_pt1 | contig 22020 bp, 15 predicted proteins | sample 888231 | NCBI WGS metagenome assembly MLJW01 (sample SAMN05788063, study PRJNA343431) | mine drainage metagenome | isolation source: sample collected from the inflow into an acid mine drainage treatment plant... | place: Germany: Lusatia, lignite mining district
GTGCACCTCGGCGTCGCCGACCTCGCGGTGCACACGCTCAGCCCACGCGGCCACGTCGTCCGCGGTGAAGGCGTTGTCGAGGGAGAGCATCCGTTCGACGTGGTCGACGGCCGTGAACTCGGTCGAGAACGTCCCTCCGACACGCTGCGTCGGAGAGTCGGGCGTCCGCAGCTCGGGATGGGCGGTCTCGACGGCGCCGAGCTCCGCGAGCAGCGCGTCGTACTCGCCGTCGCTCACCGTCGGGCTGTCGCGCACGTAATAGGCGAACTGGTGGTCGGTGATCTCGTCCACGAGCACGGTCCAGCGCCTTCGGGCAGCGATGTCGGAGGTCACAGGCGCGTCCGCGTGGGGCTTCGGGGTCACGGCCCCATCATGCCGCCGACCTCGGACACGCTCCACGCGACCGGGCTCGGACCGCCCGGCCTCCCGTGCACCGTCGGCCCACTCGCTGCGCGTGCTCGCGTGCGCCGGTGTAGCGTCGAGAGAGCCGGCCATCAGCGAGAGGTCCGGTCATCAGAACCGACAGGACGGAGGTCTCCATCGTGGCGCACAAGCATCTCGAAGGACAGGACGACGCCTCGACCGACGCCGAGAAGTGGACCGCCGATCAGGTCGCGGAACCGGCATCCGCAGCCGCCGAGCCCGACGCCCCCGACGTCACCACCGACGCCGAGAAGTGGCGAGCGGACTCCCTCGACTAGCCGACCCGTTCGGTCCGTCGACCCGCCGCCCGAGGCATCGGCCGGCGGGGCCGCCACGTCGGCGATCTCACCCCGCTGCGGCCTCAGCCAGCAGACGCGCGACGTCGAGGAGATCAGCCAGATCCTGACGCGCGCGATCAGTCCCCCGCGCCGACGTTCCCCGCGATGTCGACGACTCCGCGACGAGAACGACCTCGGCGAGCCGGGACGCGGGAAGGCCGACCTGACGCCACGGTTCGGTCAGCACCCGGGCCTGGACCGCGGCACCTGCCGTCGCCGCTGCGCGCGTGCGGGCTTCCCGACGCCCGGGGATCGCCGCCCAGAGGGCGACCCCGCCCTCGACGGTCTCGGCCACGCGGTCCCAACCCTGCCGGTCGGTCTGCTCGACGGCCAGCACGACGCCGTCCGCGCCCGCCGACACCACCGTGCCGACGGTCGTCCAAGCAGCTCCGACATCGACCACCACCTCGACCACCGTCTGGCTCCCCGACCCGGATCGCACCGAGTCCAGCACCCCGCGGAGCATCTCGGCGGCAACCGGAGGCGGCACCGGACGGAGCGTCGTCCGCCCGGAGAACGACGGCACGGCACCCCGGAGCGCGGCGACCAGATCGACCTCGTCCAGGACCACGACCACCCGCGCCGAGGGCATCAGACCCCGGACTCGTGCGACGTGCGCGGCTACACCGGCGCCGAGGGACTCCCCGAGCTCACGCAGTGCGCCGGAGTCCGCGAGAACACGGTCGCCGCGGGCGAGGTACAGCGTCGCGGCGAGAGTGAGAGGGCCGACGACAGGGACGACCAGGCGCCCGGCGTACTGGTAGGCCGCGACCGCGAGCGCGTCGAGGTCCTCGCGCACGGCTGCACGAGCCCGGTCCAGGTCGCGTCCGGGGCGGTCGGCGAGCATCCACCCGTGCACGCCCAGCTCGGTCGGCATGTCGACGAGCAGCGCAGCGGCCCGACCGAGCGGCCCGGCCCACGGTCCGCGGTCCACCGGGTTCACCGCGAACGGGAGGCCCTCCACACCCTCGGGCGCAGAGGTGAGGTCACCGACGACGACGGCCTGCGCCTCCCGGACATCGGCCCCAGGCCAGGGACCGAGGCCCGTGACGCCGGTCACCTCGCGATCGCGGCGATGGAACCGCGCCTCTCGGTGCGGGCGACCGTCGCTTGCCCGAGCACACGGGTGCCGTCGTAGAGCACCACCGACTGCCCGGGGGCGACACCGCGCAGGCGTCCGTCCACCACGATCTCCAGGCGCCCACCGGACGTCGCACGTGCCGTCGCCGCGACCGCGTCACCGTGCGCCCGGACCTGGGCGAGGCACGCGAACCATGCGCCGTCGTCGCACGACGCACTGTCGTCGCACAGCACCGCGTCGTCGAAAAGCACCGCGCCGTCCGCCACGATCCGCTCCACGTCGAGCTCGTCGCCGGATCCGACGACCACCCGGTTCCCTACCGGCTCGACCTCGAGCACGTACCGAGGCTTCCCGTCGGCTGCCGGGTGCCCGATCGACAGGCCCTTGCGTTGGCCGACCGTGAAGGCGTACGCGCCGTCGTGCCGACCGACGACCCGTCCGTCGGTGTCGACGACGTCACCGGGTCGCGATCCGAGCCTCTCCCGCAAGAACCGCGGGGTGTCGCCGTCCGCCACGAAGCAGATGTCGTACGAGTCCGGCTTGGCCGAGACGCCGAGCCCGCGCGTCGCCGCCTCGGCGCGGACCTCGTCCTTCGACGTGACGTCGCCGAGCGGGAAGAGCACCCGTCCGAGCCGTTCCACGCCCATCACGGCGAGCACGTACGACTGGTCCTTCGCGAGGTTCGCGGACCGGTGCAGCTCGTGCACCGTGCCGTCGGCGGTCGGTACGGTCACCACGCGCGCGTAGTGGCCCGTGCACACGGCGTCGAACCCGAGTGCTACGGCCTTGTCGAGGAGCGCCTCGAACTTGATGTGCTCGTTGCACCGGACGCACGGGTTCGGCGTGCGCCCGGCCTCGTACTCGGCGAGGAAGTCGGCGACGACCGTGTCCTCGAACCTCTCGGACAGGTCCCACACGTAGAACGGGATCCCGAGGACGTCCGCCGCGCGCCTCGCGTCCCCGGCGTCCTCGATCGAGCAGCATCCGCGCGAACCCGTGCGGAACTGCTCCCGGCTGCGGGAGAGCGCCATGTGGACCCCGACGACCTCGTGACCGGCGTCGACGGCGCGTGCCGCCGCGACGGCAGAGTCGACCCCGCCCGAGAGCGCAGCAAGGACACGCATCAGTGCGCCCCGGCCGCGGCCCTGCCCGCGAGCCCCGCCGCCTGGGCGCGTTCGACGACGCCGGGAAGGACCTCGAGGAGCGCGTCGACGTCTCGGCCGGTGGACGTGTGCCCGAGCGTGAACCGGAGAGCACCACGGGCGTCGTCCTCGCCGACCCCCATCGCGAGGAGCACGTGGCTCGGTCGGGGAACGCCCGCCTGGCACGCCGACCCCGTCGAGCACTGCACACCCGCGGAGTCGAGCAGGTAGAGCAGCGAGTCACCCTCGCAGCCCGGGAACGTGAAGTGCGCGTTCGCCGGGAGCCGGGCGGCACCGTCGACGAGCGGGTCCGGACCCCGCAGGACGGCGTCGGGCACCGCACCCCGCACCCGCCTCACGAGGTCGTCACGCAACGCGGCGAGACGTTCGGCCGCGACGGGCTGGTCGGCGACCGCGAGCCGGGCGGCGACCGCGAACGCCACCGTCGCCGGGGTGTCGAGGGTGCCGGACCGGATCCCGCGCTCCTGCCCGCCTCCGTGCAGCACCGGGGTGAGGTCCAGACCGCGCCGTGCCAGCAAGGCACCGACGCCGAGAGGTCCGCCGACCTTGTGCGCCGCGACGGTCATCGCGTCGAGACCGGAGGCGGCGAAGTCCACCGGAACCTGTCCGAGGGCCTGGACGGCGTCGCTGTGCACCGGGATCCCGTACCGGTGCGCACGCGAGGTGACCTCCCTGACCGGTTGCAGCGACCCGACCTCGTTGTTCGCCCACATCACGGACACCAGAGCGACCTGATCACCATGCGCGCTCAGCTCGTCGTCGAGCGCGTCGAGGTCGAGGACGCCACGCGAGTCGACCGGGAGCAGAACGATCTCCGCACCTGCGTGCTCGGCCATCCAGAACGCCGGGTCGAGGATCGCATGGTGCTCGACGGCGGAGACCAGGATCCGGCGTCGATCCGGGTCCTGCACGCGCCGCGCCCAGAAGAGCCCTTTGACCGCAAGGTTGTCCGCCTCGGTCCCGCCACCGGTGAGCACGACCTCGCTCGGGCGTGCTCCCAGCGCGAGCGCGAGCGCCTCGCGGGACTCCTCGACGCGCCGCCGGGCCGCGCGCCCCGCGGCGTGCAGCGACGACGGGTTGCCGGTCGAGGTCAGCTCGTGCGTCATCGCATCGACCGCGGCCGCGCGCATCGGGGTCGTCGCCGCGTGATCGAGATAGGCAGTCACGCACTCCAGTCTACGAATGCCCTGGCAGGATATGGACGTGACCGCCGACGACGCCACCTCACCCCCGCTCGCGTTCAGCGGGCAACGGCTGGACTGGCGCGACCTGCCGAGGCACGTGAGGTCACGGATCGCCGAGCTCGCGGGCGCACCCGTCTCCGCGGAGATCGGTGCCACGACCGGTTTCAGCCCGGGGTTCGCCGCGGTGCTCGAGCTCTCGGACGGCCGGCAGGCTTTCGTCAAGGCGGTCTCCACCGAGCAGAACCCGGACTCGCCGAACCTCTCCCGTCGGGAGATCCACGTCGCCCGCGCACTGCCGGCCGAGGTGCCGGCGCCGAGGATGCTGTGGTCGGACGACGACGGCGACTGGGTGATCGTCGCCTTCGAGGTCGCGCACGGGCGTGCGCCCGAACAACCCTGGCGCAGCGAGGACCTCGCCCAGGTGCTCGACGCCCTCATCGCGCTCGCGCAGGTGGAGCTGCCGTTCCCGTCTTTGCTGCCGCGCTACGACGAGGAGATGGCAACCGCCTTCACCGGGTGGCGAACGTTGCTGCGTGACCCGGAGCTGGCACGGATCGCCGCTGCCGTCGACGCGGGCGAGCTCGGCTCGTGGGCTGCCGCGCACATCGACGAGCTCGCGGTGTGGGAGCAGGACGGCCTTCGCGCCCTCTCCGGCAATGCGCTGGTCCATGGGGACCTCCGAGCCGACAACGTCATCCTCGACGGTCCGCGCACCTGGTTCATCGACTGGCCGCACGCCGCGCAGGGGGCGCCGTGGGTCGACCTCGCCTTCATGCTCCCGAGCGTCGCGATGCAGGGCGGCGGCGACCCTCAGCAGATCTTCTGGTCGCACCCGTCGTCCGAGGGCGTCGCGCCGGCGGAGCTGCGTGCTGCGCTGGCCGGTCTCGCCGGGTACCTCGCGGCAGGCTCGTTCGCACCGGCACCGCTCGGCATCCCCAACCTTCGGGCCTTTCAGCGAGCGCAGGCCGTCGCGGCCCTCGTCTGGCTCCGCGAGCTGTCCTAGCCGCGGTCTCGCTCGAGAGGGGGCCCCGGTCCCTCAGCCGTTCGTCACCCACGCGCTGCTCACCCGCGCAGGCGGCGAAGCTCCTCGATCGCCTGTGGCAGCACCACGAACAGGTCCCCGACGATCCCGAGGTCCGCGATCTCGAAGATCGGCGCCTCCGGGTCGGAGTTCACGGCGACGATCGTGCCGGCCGACTGCATCCCTCCGCGGTGGTGCACCGCACCGGAGACCCCGACACCGACGTAGAGGCGCGGGGCGACCGTGACGCCGGTCTGGCCGATCTGGGCGTCGTGTGCGATCCACCCCTCGTCGGTGGCCACCCGGGTGGCGCCGACCGCACCGCCGAGCAGGTCGGCGAGCGCCTCGACGGGCCCGAAGTCACCGTTCGTCCCCCGCCCACCGACCACGACGACCTGCGCGGCGCCGAGCTCGGGGCGCCCGGACCCCGCACGCTCGGTGCGCTCGACGAGCGTCTGGCGGAGCGCGAGATCGCCGATCTCGACCACGTGATCCACGACGGCAGGCGTCGTCACGAGCGAGGCCGGCTCGGTCTGGACCGCGTTGGCCTTGAGCAGCACGACGGCGACCGACGCGGTCACGACACACCGCGTGTTCCAGGTGCCGGCGAACACGGTCTTGTCGGCGACCGCCGCGCCGTCGTCGTCGAGCTCGAGGCCGGACACGTCGGTGACGACTCCCGCCCCGGTCGCGACCCCGAGTCGGGCGGCGATCTCCTTGTTCTCGAAGCTCGACACCCCGAGCACGAGGCGCGCACCCGTCGTCGTGACGAGAGCCGCGAGCGCCTCGGCGACCACGGGCGTCAGGTGCGGTTCGGCGACACCGACGTCCACGTGGTGCACCGAGACCACCCCCTGCTCGCCGAGCTCGTCGAGCGCCGGACCCGGGTCCCCGCCGATCCAGGCACCCTCGACGACCGCGTCCGGTGCGAGCCCACGGGCGAGGGTGAGGATCTCGAGCACGGCGGGCCGGAGCGTGCCGTCGGCGGTGTGGTCGAGCAGGACCAGGACGGGCCCTGCGGGCGATCCGGACATCGGTGCGCTCCTTGCGTGGGGTCGGGCGGCGCCGGACGGCGCGCGGGGAAGACGGCTCCGGGCCGTCAGACGAGCTTGTTGTCCACGAGGTAGGCGGCGAGGATGCGACCGGCGTCGCCGTTGTCGGTGATCAGGACCCGGTTCTCGCGAGCCGGACGGGCCGTGGCGGAGAGCACCCGGGCACGCGAGCCGGACGTGCCCACGGTCGCCGGATCGATGCCGAGGTCGGCGAGCGTGAGCGTGGTCACCGCCTTCTTCCGTGCCGCCATGATGCCCTTGAAGTTCGGGTACCGGGGCTCGTTCGCCTGGTCGGTGACAGACAGCAGCGCCGGCGTCGCCGCCGAGAGCACCTCGGTCGCGTGGTCGAGCTCGCGCCGCACCGTGACCCGGGCTCCGTCGGGGCCGACCTCGACCGCGATCGAGCTCGCGAGCGTGAGCTGGGCGAGCCCGAGCTCAGCCGCGAGCGCGGCGGGCAGCATCGAGGTCAGACCGTCGAGCGCCGCCATCCCGGTCACGACGAGGTCCACGGGGCCCTCCTGCTCGATGACCCGGATCGCCGCGGCGAGGACCGCCGCGGTGCCGAACACGTCGGAGCCGGCGAGCGCGTCGTCGAGGACGTGGACAGCCTCGTCGGCACCCATCTGCAGACCCCGACGAACCGCGTCCACCGCATCGACGGGTCCAGCCGTGAGGACCACGACAGCGCCGCCGTGCGTCTCGGCGAGCACCAGAGCCGCCTCCACGGCGTTCTCGTCGAGCTCGTTGAGCGTGCCGTCGCCGCCGTCGCGCACCACCCGGCCGTCGTCGCCGATCATTCGTTCCGACTGGATGTCGGGCACGTGCTTGACGCACACCACGATCTTCATCCCGCGTCCTTCCGTCCAGGGGGCCGCCCGGTTCGCGCTCGATCGACGAGCGGTCCTGACCGCATCGGCACGTGCGCGGTCCGGGCTCCCGGTCGAGAGGCTACCGCGCAGCGTCCCCGAGGCCCGTGTCCGGTCGGTGCTCGGACCCGCATGGTGAGAACGCTCGGGCGTGCACGGGTGCTCGAGCACGGATGAGGGACAATGCTCCGGGTGAGCGCTCACTCGCAGCACCCCTACCGCCGCCCCGTTCCCCGCCTCGGCGTCCGCCTGTCCGACGACGGGATCGATGTCGCGGTGTTCGCCTCCCATGCGACGGCGGTCGACCTCTGCCTGATCGACGGCTCCGAGACGACGCCCGAACCCGCAGCCTGGACGGAGCGCCGGATCCCGCTCGACGGCCCGGAGCTCGGGGTCTGGTGGGCGCACGTCCCGGGGGTCCAGGTCGGCCAGCGGTACGGGTTCCGGGTGCACGGCCCGTGGGAACCGGCCTCGGGCCAGCGACACAACCCCGCCAAGCTTCTCGTCGACCCGTACGCCCGGGGGCTCGCGCGCGAGCTCGGGTACGGCCCGGAGACATACGGCCACGTCGTCGACGACGAGCTCGTCGGGGATCCCGCCGGTCCGGCCGACCCGCGCGACTCGCGGGGATCCGTCCCTCTCGGTGTCGTCGTCGACACCCGGTATGCCGATCATCGGCCCCCGCGCCCCCACGTCCCGTGGTCCGAGACGATCATCTACGAGGCGCACGTGCGCGGCCTGACGATCGGCTTTCCGGGCGTGCCGGAAGACCTGCGCGGCACGTACGCAGGCCTCGCTCATCCGGCCACGATCGCGCACCTGCAGTCCCTCGGCGTCACCACGCTCGAGCTGCTCCCGATCCAGGCCTCGGCCTCGGAGCCGCACCTCGTGCAGAAGGGCCTGCGGAACTACTGGGGGTACAACACCCTCGGGTTCTTCGCGCCGCACGCGGCCTACGCCACCAGCGCCGCGCAGGAGGCGGGCGCCGGCGCCGTCCTGGCCGAGGTCAAGGAGATGGTCGATCGCCTGCACGACGCAGGCATCGAGGTCGTGCTCGACGTCGTCTACAACCACACGGCCGAAGGGCCGGTCGACGGTCAGCACCTCTCGTGGCGCGGCCTGGACAACCCGGCCTACTACCTGCACGACGGCTGGTATCCGGCGACCCTCGCGGACATCACCGGCTGCGGCAACTCCTTGGACTTCCGACGTCCGCAGGTGGTCCGCACGGCGCTCGACTCGCTGCGCTACTGGGCCGACGAGGTCGGGGTCGACGGGTTCCGGTTCGACCTCGCCGTCACCCTCGCCCGTGGCGCCGACGGCTACGACCCCGGGCACCCCTTCCTCATGACGCTCCAGACCGCGCCGAGCATGCATGGCATCAAGCTCATCGCGGAGCCGTGGGACGTCGGTCCGGGAGGGTGGCAGACCGGTCGGTTCCCGCCACCGTTCGCCGAGTGGAACGACCGCTTCCGCAATGCGGTCCGCTCGTTCTGGCTGGCCGATCCTGCGCAGGCCGCCCACGCGCTGCCCGGCCACGGCGTGCGCGAGCTCGCGACCCGGCTCGCGGGCTCGGCGGACCTGTTCGGCTACAGCGAACCGCCAGGGATCCGCGGGTCGGCGGCATCGGTGAACTACGTGACGTCGCACGACGGCTTCACCATGGCGGATCTCGTGGCGTACGAGCACAAGCACAACCACGCCAACGGCGAGGCGAACCGGGACGGGAGCGACGACAACCGGAGCTGGAACCACGGGCTCGAGGGTCCGGTTCCGCTCGACTCCGTCGGTGCCGAGGTCCTGCCGTTGCGGCGTCGGTCTATCCGGAACCTCATGAGCACGCTGCTGCTCGCGGCCGGCACACCGATGCTCACCGCCGGCGACGAGCTGGGCCGCACGCAGCACGGAAACAACAACGCGTACTGCCACGACTCTCCCGTGTCGTGGGTCGAGTGGGATCTCTCGGAGTGGCGGGGAAACCTGCTCGCGACGACGCGCCACCTGCTCGCCCTTCGTCGCGACCACGCCGCGCTGCGGGGCACGCGGTTCTTCGTCGGCCGTCCGTGGGCGGAGGGCACCCGGCGAGACCTCTCGTGGTTCGGCGCCGACGGCACCCTGCTGGACCACGGACGCTGGCACGACCCCCACGTGCGGACGATGCAGATGCTGCGCAGCGCCCCTGCGCGGCCGAGCCGACCCGTGCGCCCGGACGATCCGGAGTCCGCCGTCCTGCTCGTGGTGAACGGGTCGCTCGACGAGGCCGACGTCGTGCTGGCCGACGAGCGACCGACGACCTGGGAGCTCGTGTGGGACAGCACGTGGGAGCACCCCGCCGAGCGGGACGCGGCGGTCGCGAGCAACGGCGGGATCGCGGCAGCGAACGGCACGGTCGTGACGGTGGAGCCGCTCTCCGTCCGCGTCTACGTCGCCCAGGGCTCAGCGGGGGCCGGGACGGGACGGGGCTAGGGTGCGTCCATGCCCGTGCGGAGCGACGTGGTGGTCGTGGGAGCCGGCCTGGCCGGCCTCGTCGCGACCGCCGAGCTGACCGCCGCCGGTCGGCGCGTCGTGCTCCTCGAGCAGGAGCACCCGTCGAGCCTCGGCGGTCAGGCCTGGTGGTCCTTCGGCGGACTGTTCATGGTCCGCTCCCCCGAGCAGCGACGACTCGGCATCCGCGACTCGGTCGACCTCGCGCTCGCCGACTGGCTCGGCTCCGCCGAGTTCGCCACGGACGGCTCCGACGACCTGCCGCGAGCGTGGGCAGAGGGATTCGTCGACTTCTCCGCAGGTGAGATGCGCAGCTGGCTGCACGGGCGCGGGGTTCGCTGGTTCCCCGCGGTCCAGTGGGCGGAGCGCGGCGGGTACCTCGCGGACGGGCACGGGAACTCGGTGCCCCGGTTCCACGTGACCTGGGGCACCGGCCCGGGCGTCCTCGTGCCGTTCGTCCGTGCGCTGCTCGACGCGCGCCGCGCGGGACTCGTCGACGTCCGGTTCCGGCACCGGGTGCGCTCCCTCGACGTGCACGACGGGCACGTCACCGGGGTGAGCGGCGACAGGCTCGACCCGACCGCGCGGGTCGAGCGGGGCGCGCCGAGCTCGCGCGACGTCGTGGGTGACTTCTCGATCAGCGCCGGTGCGGTCGTGGTCACCACCGGCGGCATCGGCGCCGATCATGACCTCATCCGCGCGTCGTGGCCCGCCGAGCACGGAACCCTTCCCGCGCGGATGCTCTCGGGTGTCCCCGACCACGTCGACGGCTCGATGATCGCGGCCGTGCACGCCGTCGGAGGCGCCGTCGTGCACGCGGACCGGATGTGGCACTACCCGGAAGGCGTCGCGAACCACGCACCGGTCTGGTCGCGGCACGGGATCCGGATCCTGGCGGGGCCGAGCTCCCTGTGGCTCGACGCCGACGGGCACCGCCTCCCTGCGCCGCTGTTCCCCGGCTTCGACACGCTGGGGGCGCTTCGCCATCTCACCGCGCGAGGCGACGACCACTCCTGGTTCGTGCTCAACCGCGCGATCCTCGGCACCGAGTTCGCGCTGTCCGGCTCGGAGCAGAACCCGGACCTGACCGGGAAGGACGTCCGCGCCGTGCTGCAGCGCGCCCGTCCCGGCGCGGTCGGCCCGGTGGAGCGGTTCGCCGAGCTGTCCCCGGAGTTCCTCTGGGCCCGGACTCCCGCGGAGCTCGCGGCACGCATGAACGCGCTCACCGGGACGAGCCGGATCGACGCGCGCGCGCTCACCTCGACCATCGCCGCGCGTGACCGCCAGGTGCTCACCGGCCTCGGCAAGGACCTCCAGGTGATGGCCGCGACGGCGGCCCGACGCTACGTCGTCGACCGACTCATCCGGGTCGCGCGCCCGGCCGCCCTGCTGGAACCGCGCGACGGGCCGCTGCTCGCGGTCCGCCTCTCGGTGCTGACTCGCAAGACCCTCGGCGGTCTGGCCACGGATCTCGGCGGGCGTGTCCTGGGCCCCGAGGGAACACCGGTCTCCGGCCTCTGGGCCGCCGGTGAGGCGGCAGGGTTCGGTGGCGGCGGGATCCACGGGCACCGCGCGCTCGAGGGGACGTTCCTCGGAGGGTGCCTGTTCTCCGGCCGCGCGGCCGGGCGCGACGTGATCACCTCGACCGCGGGCTGAGCCCCCCGGCCCAGGTCAACCGGCGTTGGCCACGAGGCCGAGCTCCGTCACGCCTGCCATGCCCGGGTGCGACGGCACGATCCGGACCGAGTACCCGAACGGTCCCGAGGTGTCGAGCTCGAGCCGTGCGGCGAACGCGTGCCGACCGCCCTCGTAGGTCTCGACGTGCGGGAGACGGAGCACGGAGGTCCGCCCGATCACGTCGGAGTCGGACACCTTGCCGTAGCAGACCTGGACCTCCACGTCGTCGGGCGTGAGGTCCCCGAGGCTCACGAACGCGCGTACCACCATCACGTCACCGACCTGCGGGACCTCGCCGACCCCCTCCGACTTGACGTGGTCGACGCGCACACCCGACCAGGAGCTCCGCACCCGGGCCTTCCACGACGCGAGCTCCTGCGCACCGACGTGCCCCGGGCCGTCGAGCGCCCGGGTAGCTGCGGCGGCAGGCGTGTAGAGGCGCGTGACGTAGTCCTTGACCATCCGGGTCGCCTGGACCTTCGGCCCGAGCGTCGCCAGGGTGTGCCGGATCATCTCGAGCCAGTGGTTCGGCAGGCCGTCCGAGTCGCGGTCGTAGAACCGTGGTGCCACCGTGCTCTCGAGCAGGTCGTACAGAGCCGCGGACTCGAGGTCGTCACGTCGCTCGGGATCCTCCACGCCGTCCGCGGTCGGGACGGCCCACCCGTTCTGACCGTCGTACCACTCGTCCCACCACCCGTCGAGGATCGACAGGTTCAGGGCGCCGTTCAGCGCGGCTTTCATCCCGGACGTGCCGCACGCCTCGAGCGGGCGCAACGGGTTGTTGAGCCAGACGTCGCAGCCCGGGTAGAGCGTGCGTGCCATCGCGATGTCGTAGTTCGGGAGAAAGACGATGCGACGCCGCACCTCCGGGTCGTCCGCGAACTGCACGAGCTCCCGGATCAGTCCGATCCCCTGCTCGTCCGCAGGGTGCGACTTGCCGGCGACGACGATCTGCACAGGGCGATCAGGATCGAGCAGCAGGCGACGCAGCCGCTCCGGGTCGCGCAGCATGAGCGTCAGCCGCTTGTACGTCGGCACCCGGCGCGCGAAGCCGATCGTCAGCGCGTCGGGGTCGAGCACCTCGTCGACCCAGCCGAGCTCGGCCGGCGACGCCCCGCGATCGGTCCAGGAGGCACGGACCCGGGTACGCACGTTGTCGACGAGCCTCGACCGGAGCTCGCCCAGCAGACCCCAGAGCGTCGCGTCGTCGATCGCGTCGGGGCGCAGCCAGCCCTGCCCGGTCGCCAGCTCGTCCGCCGTCAGGTGCTCCGCAGCGACCCGCTGGAACAGAGGGTCGATCCAGGTCGGCGAGTGCACGCCGTTGGTCACCGAGGTGATCGGCACCTCGTCGACGTCGAACCCGGGCCACAACGGGGAGAACATCTCGCGGCTCACCTTGCCGTGCAGGAGCGCCACGCCGTTCGCCCTCTTGCCGAGGCGCAGACCCATGACCGCCATGTTGAAGACCGTCGGGTCGCCGCCGTCGAAGTCCTCGGCACCGAGAGCAAGCACCTTCGCGAGCGGCACGCCGGGCTGCTCCACGCTGCCACCGAAGTACTCGCCGATCAGGTCGGTGCCGAACCGGTCGATCCCGGCGGGCACCGGAGTGTGGGTCGTGAACACGATGCCCGCGCGCACCGCCTCGAGCGCGGCCTCGAACGTGAGTCCCTCGGACTCGACGAGCTCGCGGATCCGCTCGATGCCGAGGAACCCGGCATGGCCTTCGTTGCAGTGGAACACCTCGGGCGCGGGAGAGCCCGAGATCTCCGACCAGAGACGGAGGGCCTTGACGCCGCCGATGCCGAGCAGCAGCTCCTGCTCGAGCCGGTGCGACCCGCCGCCCCCGTACAGCCGGTCGGTGACCTTGCGCGCGTTCTCGTCGTTCTCGGCGATGTTCGAGTCGAGCATGAGGAGCGGGACCCGCCCGACCTGCGCCCGCCACACCTGGGCGTGGAGGGTTCGACCGCCTGGCAGCGGCAACGCGATGCGCGCCGGGGAACCGTCGGCGGTGCGGACCAGCGTCAGCGGCATCCCGTGCGGGTCGAGGACGGGGTACGTCTCGCGCTGCCATCCGTCGCGGGTGAGGGACTGCTTGAAGTAGCCGCCGCCGTAGAGCAGGCCGACACCCACGATCGGGACACCGAGGTCCGAGGCGCTCTTGAGGTGGTCGCCTGCGAGGATCCCGAGTCCCCCGGAGTACTGCGGCAGCACGGCCGTCACCCCGAACTCGGCCGAGAAGTACGCGATCGCCGCGGGTAGCCCCTCGCCGGCGCCCTGGTACCAGAGCGGCTCCGTCAGGTACCGGCGCAGGTCCGCGTGGGCCTCCTCGACGCGAGCGACGAACACGCCGTCCGCCGCGAGCTCCGCGAGACGCTCGGGCGCGATGCCGCCGAGCAGGGCGACCGGGTCACCGGAGACCGCCTCCCACAGCTCAGGGTCGATCGCCGCGAACAGCTCACGCGTCGGCGCGTGCCACGACCAACGGAGGTTGTGCGCAAGCTCGTCGAGATCGGCGAGCGCGGCGGGCAGAACGGTCTGGACCGTGAATCGGCGGATGGCTCTCACATGCGCGAGCGTACGCAGACGGCCGTCGAAATGCACCATCCCGACCGTTGTTGCGGACCTTTGCAGCAACGTGCAGGCTGCCGGCGTGGTCGACGCTCGACGTGCTCCGCGCCGTGCTTCCCTCGGGAATCGGCGAGAGCCGTCGGCGCGCCCGTACCCGCCAGGTGTCACAACCCTCCCGCTCTGGATAGGTTCAGGGGCGTGACACCCACGCCCCGCACCGCGCGCACCCCGCGTCGCCCTGCCGCTCGCGCCATTCCCCTGGGCCGCATCCCGGTCATGGACGTCTCGCCGGTCGTCGAGGCAGGACGGTTCCCCGCCAAGGCGGTCGTCGGCGAAGCCGTGCCCATCCGTGCCACAGTCTTCCGTGAGGGGCACGACGCCGTCGCGGCAACGGCCGTGCTCGTCGGCCCCGACGGCAAGGACCGCTCGACCGCGACCATGGTGGCGGTCTCACCCGGGCGCAGCCAGTTCGAGGCGCGGCTGGTCCCAGACGTCCCAGGGTCCTGGTCGTTCCGCGTCGAAGGGTGGTCCGACCCGTACGCGACGTGGAGCCACGACGCATCCATCAAGGTCGGGGCCGGCATCGACGTCGAGCTCATGCTCACCGAGGGCGCCCTGCTGCTCACGCGCGCCGCGTCGCGCCCCGGGTTGGCGGCTTCCGTGGCGCGCGTGCTCGCCGATGCCGTCGCCGCCCTCGGCGACACGTCACGACCGCCGCAGGCCCGGCTCGCAGCCGCGATCTCGCCGCAGGTGGCGTCGACCCTCGCAGCGGACCCGGTGCGCGACCTGGTCAGCTCCTCGCCGACGTACCCGCTGATCGTCGACCGTCCGCTCGCGCTGTTCTCCGCCTGGTACGAGATGTTCCCCCGTTCCGAGGGTGCGGCTCTCGACCCGATCACCGGGACCTGGCGCTCGGGCACGTTCGCGACAGCCGCCGAGCGCCTGCCCGCTATCTCTGGCATGGGTTTCGACGTCGTCTACCTGACGCCGATCCACCCGATCGGTGCCACCTACCGGAAGGGGCGCAACAACTCGCTGGCGCCGGAGCCTGGCGACCCGGGTTCGCCGTACGCGATCGGCTCACCGGACGGCGGCCACGACGCGATCCACCCGGAGCTCGGCACCTTCGACGACTTCGACCAGTTCGTCGCCACGGCCCGAGGCCTCGGCCTGGAGGTCGCGCTCGACCTCGCGCTGCAGTGCTCGCCGGACCACCCCTGGGTCACCGAGCACCCGGAGTGGTTCACGACCCGCGCCGACGGCACGATCGCCTACGCGGAGAACCCGCCGAAGAAGTACCAGGACATCTACCCCCTGAACTTCGACAACGACCCCGATGGCATCTACGCCGAGGTCCTGCGGGTGATCCGGGTCTGGATCGGGCACGGCGTCACACTGTTCCGGGTGGACAACCCCCACACCAAACCGGTGCCGTTCTGGCAGCGCCTGCTCGCCGAGCTCCGGGCGTCCGACCCGGACGTGATCTTCCTCTCCGAGGCGTTCACCGTGCCTGCGATGATGCGCGGACTCGCGCTGGTGGGCTTTCACCAGTCGTACAGCTACTTCACGTGGCGCAACACGAAGAAGGAGATCGAGACGTACCTGGCCGAGGTCTCGGGCGAGGACGGGTCGTGGCTCCGGCCGAACTTCTGGCCGACCACGCACGACATCCTCCCGCCGTACCTGCAGCATGGCGGCGTTGCCGGGTTCGCGGTGCGCGCGATCCTCGCAGCGACCGGTTCACCGTCCTGGGGCATCTACTCCGGCTACGAGCTCGCCGAGCGCGTGCCGCGGCCCGGCGTCGAGGAGCAGATCGACAACGAGAAGTACGAGTTCAAGCCCCGCGACTGGGCCACAGCGGACGAGGTCGGCCTCTCGCTGCTGCTCACCCGGCTCAATGAGATCCGCCGTGCCCACCCGGCATTGCAGCAGCTCCGCAATCTCACCGTGCACCGCACGACGGACGACGCCCTGGTGTGCTTCTCGAAGCGCGTCGCCGCGGCGAACTCTCCGACGGGGACCGACGACACGATCATCGTCGTCCTCACGATCGACCCGCACTCGACCCGAGAGGGCCTGCTGCGCCTTGACCTCGACGCGCTGGGTCTCGGTGGCGGCGACGACCAGCGCTTCATCGCCCATGACCTGCTGTCCGGCGAGACGTTCGCGTGGGGGCGCGAACCGTACGTCCGGCTCGACCCGTGGGCCCAGTGCGCCCACATCATCCACGTGAGGACCTCGTGACCGACACCGCCCCCACCGCCCGTGTGGCACCCACGACCGGGCAGATCATGCTGCCGTCGCGTCGGCAGCCGGTCACCCCTGCCGTCGAGCGGACGGGCCTCACCGACGACCCCGAGTGGTACCGCACGGCCGTCTTCTACGAGGTCATGATCCGGGCGTTCTCGGACTCCTCGGGCGCCGGGAGCGGCGACCTGCGCGGTCTCATCGCCCGACTCGACTATCTCCAGTGGCTCGGCATCGACTGCCTCTGGCTGCCGCCGTTCTACCCGTCTCCGCTGCGAGACGGCGGCTACGACGTCGCGGACTACACGGCGATCGCACCGCAGTACGGCACGGTCGCCGAGTTCACCGAGCTGATCGCCGAGGCCCATGCCCGCGGCATCCGCATCGTCGTCGACCTCGTCATGAACCACACGAGCGACCAGCACCCGTGGTTCCACGCATCCCGTTCCGATCCTGACGGGCCGTACGGCGACTTCTACGTCTGGCGTGACGAGAGCACCGGGTACCCGGACGCCCGCATCATCTTCGTCGACACCGAGACCTCCAACTGGACCTTCGACCCGGTCCGACGCCAGTTCTTCTGGCACCGGTTCTTCAGCCACCAGCCCGACCTCAACTTCGAGAACCCTCGCGTCGTCGACGCGATGATGGACGTCGCTCGCTTCTGGCTCGGGCTGGGCGTCGACGGGTTCCGGCTGGACGCCGTGCCCTACCTCTTCGAGGCCGAGGGCACGAACTGCGAGAACCTTCCCGAGACGCACGCCTTCCTGGCCCGCGTCCGCGCCATGATCGATGTCGAGTTCCCCGGCCGGATCATGCTCGCCGAGGCGAACCAGTGGCCGGAGGATGTCGTCCACTACTTCGGGACGGACGCCCAGCCCGAATGCCACATGTGCTTCCACTTCCCGGTGATGCCGCGGATCTACTACGCCCTGCGGGACCAGCGCGCGACCGCGATCATCGACATCATGGCCGACACCCCGGAGATCCCGAGCGGCGGCCAGTGGAGCACGTTCCTGCGCAACCACGACGAGCTCACTCTCGAGATGGTCTCGACCGAGGAACGCGCTGCGATGTACGGGTGGTACGCGCCCGACTCCCGGATGCGCGCCAACGTCGGCATCCGGCGTCGGTTGTCGACGCTGCTCGACAACTCCCGGAAGGAGATCGAGCTCGCCCATGCACTGCTCCTCTCGCTCCCGGGCAGCCCCTGCCTGTACTACGGCGACGAGATCGGCATGGGCGACAACATCTGGCTGCACGACCGCGACGCGGTGCGCACCCCGATGCAGTGGACCCCGGACCGCAACGCCGGCTTCTCGACGGCCGACCCCGGCAAGCTCTACCTGCCGGTCGTGCAGTCGCTCGTCCACCACTTCAACAACATCAACGTCGAGGCACAGCTCGCGCAACCGACGTCCCTGCTGCACTGGGTGCACGGCATGCTCGCCGTCCGGAGGCAGCACCCCGCACTCGGGGCCGGCGCATTCGTCCAGCTCGTGAGCGACAACGACTCCGTGCTCGCGTTTCTTCGACAGACCGGCGGCGAGACAGTCCTGGTGGTCGCCAACCTTGCGGCAACGGCCCGGTCAGCGACGATCTCGATGCCGGGGCTCGTGGGCGCTCACCTCGCCGATGTGTTCGGGGGGGCGCCGTTCCCTTCCGTGACGGCCCACGGGACCGCCACGTTCACCCTCGGATCCCGCGACTTCTACTGGCTGGCGGTGACGCACCCGTGACGGGATGAGTGTCGTCCCCGATCGGACCTGCCACCGAGGCACCGCCACCCCGAACCCCTGGAGGGCCGATGACGTCGAGCACCCCGCACCCGGATCACCTCGCACCGCTCGCGGCGACCGACCCCGCCCTCGTCGGACTGCTCCGGAGCTGGTTGCCCGCTCGGCGCTGGTTCCCCGCCAAGGGTGACGACGTCGACGTGACGAGCATCGGCACGATCGCCCTCGCCGACCCCGAGGGGGACGCGATCGTGCAGGTGGTCCTGCTGCGGGCGCGCACGAGCGCCCTGGACACCGTGCTCCAGGTCCCGGTGACCCTGCGGGAGCCGCACGACGGTGCCGACAGCACGGGCGGTACCGGTGGCGCCGACAGTGCAGACGGCACCGATCCTGCCGTGATCGGGCTGATCGGGAGCCCTCCGCTGCTCGTGCGGGACGCGTGCGGCGATCCGGCGTTCCTCCGGGCGTGGCTCGCGGTCGCGACAGGTCCCGGGGGGGTGTCACCCGCCACGATCGGGCTCGACACGCAGCATCCGCGGGTCATCGCGGGCGAGCAGTCGAACACCTCGGTGATCCTCCCCGGACCTGAGGGCGGCGCGATCCTCAAGGTCTTCCGTGCGCTGTCCCCAGGGAAGAATCCGGACGTCGAGATCCCTCGCGCGCTCGCCGCCGTCGGCTGGTGGCACGTGCCCACTCCGCTCGGGTGGCTCGAGGCCGGGTGGCTGGACGATGGTGCGCCCGCCATCGGACACCTTGCGGTCCTGAGCCGGTTCGTCCCCGCGGCGCAGGACGGCTTCGAGCTGGCGTGCGCGATGGCCGGCGAAGGGGTGTCGTTCGCTCCACTCGCGGAGGAGCTCGGTGCCGTCGTCGCCGGGATGCACGCGGCTCTGGCGACAGCGATCCCGATGTCCGCCGAGGACGCGTCGTCCGTCTCGGCGCAGGGGGTCGCCGATGCGGTTGCCGCACGCTTCCGGTGGGCCTGCGACGCTGTGCCCTCGCTCGTGGGATATGCCGATGCCGTGCTCGCCGTCACCAACAGCGCGGCGGCCCTCACCTCGGTACCGTCCGCGCAGCGGATCCACGGGGACCTCCACCTGGGTCAGGCCCTGCGCGCCGAGGGCTCGTGGTTCCTCACGGACTTCGAGGGTGAACCTCTCGCCCCGATCGCCACCCGGTCGCGCCCGGACCTGCCGGTTCGTGACGTCGCTGGTGTCCTCCGCTCGTTCGACTACGCGGCTGCTGTCGGTGGCGCTGACGAGGCGTGGACTCTCGACGCACGCGAGGCGCTGCTGCACGGGTACCGGGAGGCGCAGTCGCAGGACGCTCACTCCGGCCCCGCGGCCCGTGCTGGCGCCGAGGTCTCCGAGACGGACGCGCTCGAGATCCTCCGGGCGGTCGAGCTGGAACGAGCGCTGTACGAGGCGGTCTACGAGGCGCGGAACCGCCCGACCTGGGCGCGCATCCCGGCGGCAGCTCTCACGCGACTGCTCGGACCTCCCGCACTCTGACCGTTCGCACGGAATCCGTTCGTCGCACCTCTGGTCCGGACGCACACACGATCCGCGCGTCCGGAGACGCGTGCCGAGCCGGCCTCGGGCCACACGTCCGGCGCCACGTGCGCCAGGTCACACATGTGGAGCGCAGGAGTGGAAGGGTGAGCACATGGAGCCGCAGCCCGATCTCGCGCCTGTACCCGTCGACCCCGAGACGCTTCACCGCGTCGCCACCGGCACGCACTACGATCCGCATGCCGTGCTCGGCCCGCACGTCGGCTCGAGCGGCGTCACCGTCCGGACCCTTCGTCCGCTCGCCTCCGGGGTCGTCATCGTCACGCCCGATGCACGTGTCGTGGCGACGCACGAGCAGGACGGGATCTGGGTCGCAGTCGTCGCCGGGCAGGTCGTGCCCGACTACCGCGTCGAGAGCACGTACGACGGTCCTGCCACGGTTCAGGACGATCCGTACCGCTTCCTTCCGACCGTCGGCGAGCTCGACCAGTACCTCATCCAGGAGGGACGGCACGAGGAGCTCTGGACAGTTCTCGGCGCCAACATCCGCTCGTACCCAAGCGTCCTCGGAGAGGTCGAGGGGACCGGCTTTGCCGTCTGGGCCCCGAACGCCGCTGCGGTCCGGGTCGTCGGTGACTTCAACTTCTGGCAGGGCACGACGCATGCCATGCGCAGTCTGGGACAGAGCGGGGTCTGGGAGATCTTCGCCCCCGGGGTCGGTTCCGGCGCGCGGTACAAATTCGAGATCCTCGGGCGGGACGGGTCTTGGCACCAGAAGGCGGACCCGCTCGCGCGCGCGACCGAGGTCCCGCCCGCCACTGCCTCCATCGTCACGGAGTCGACGTACGTCTGGTCCGATTCCGCCTGGCTGGAGAACCGTGCTGCGACGGATCCGCACACCGGCCCACTCAGCATCTACGAACTGCATCTCGGCTCGTGGCGCAACGGCCTGGGCTACCGAGAGCTTGCCCATCAGCTCGCGGAGTATGTCGTCGACCTCGGCTTCACGCACGTCGAGTTCATGCCTGTCGCGGAGCACCCGTTCGGCGGATCCTGGGGCTACCAGGTCACGTCGTACTACGCGCCGACGTCCCGGTTCGGCTCGCCCGACGACTTCCGGTATCTCGTCGACACGCTGCACGCCGCGGGAGTCGGCGTCATCGTCGACTGGGTGCCAGCACACTTCCCCAAGGACGAGTGGGCCCTGGCGCGGTTCGACGGCACCCCGCTGTACGAGCACGCTGATCCCCTCCGCGGCGAGCACCCCGACTGGGGGACGTTCGTCTTCGACTTCGGCCGTCACGAGGTCCGCAACTTCCTCGTCGCAAACGCGACCTACTGGCTCGAAGAGTTCCACGTCGACGGACTACGAGTCGACGCGGTCGCCTCGATGCTCTACCTCGACTACTCGCGCGATCCAGGCCAGTGGCGACCGAACGTGCACGGAGGCCGCGAGAACCTCGAGGCGATCGGTTTTCTCCAGGAGACCAACGCCACCGCCTATCGGCGCACACCTGGCGTGATGCTCATCGCCGAGGAGTCGACGGCCTGGCCCGGAGTCACGAACCCGACCGACCACGGCGGGCTGGGCTTCGGCTTGAAGTGGAACATGGGATGGATGAACGACACCCTCCGCTACCTGGCCGAAGAGCCCATCAACCGCAAATACCACCACCACGAAGTGACCTTCTCGATGGTGTACGCGTACTCGGAACGCTTCATCCTGCCCATCAGCCACGACGAGGTCGTTCACGGCAAGGGCTCACTGCTGACGAAGATGCCCGGCGACCGTTGGCAACAGCTCGCCGGTGTGCGCGCGCTCTTGGCGTACCAGTGGTCGCATCCCGGGAAGCAGCTCCTCTTCATGGGCTCCGAGTTCGGACAGGCTGACGAATGGGCCGAATCGAGAGGGCTGGACTGGCACCTGCTCGGTGACGGTGGGCACGCAGGGGTGCAACGTCTGACACGCGACCTCAATGCGGTCTACCGAGCCTTGCCAGCGCTCTGGGCGCTCGACCACGACCCGGCCGGCTTCGAGTGGATCGACTCCCAGGATGCCAACCACAACGTTCTCGCCTACATCCGCACGGACGGGAACGGCCAGCATGTCGCTGTCGTCGTCAACTTCGCGGGCACGCCGCACGAGGGATACCGGCTCGCGCTGCCCTTTGGCGGCACCTGGACCGAGGTGCTCAACACCGACGCCGAGATCTACGGCGGCTCCGGCGTCGGAAACCTTGGCGCAGTCCAGGCAACCGCCGTGCCACACTACGGACGCCCGTTCTCAGCCGCGTTGAGAGTGCCCCCTCTGGGCGCCGTCTACCTGCGCCACGATCGCGCATGACGCTCCGCCCAGAAGACTAGAGCGTGTCTCCTAAGGGTTGGTGTCCGGTTGCGGGATCGTGTTCGGGTGAGTCGATTTGCGGTGTTGTCGGACGAGGAGTGGGCTCGGGTCGAGCCGTTCATGCCAGTGGTCAGCGAGAAGGGCGGTCGCCCGTTCGCTGATCACCGCACGATGGTGGAGGCGATCGTCTACCGGTACCGGTGAAGCGCCCCAGGTTTTCGGCCGCTGCTATGCGGGTTGCGGCTCTCGGTTGAGGGTCGCGTAGTGGGCTTGCTCGTACTCCACTGGTGGGACGTTGCCCAGGGTCGAGTGGAGCCTTCGGTTGTTG
>MLJW01000381.1_pt1 | contig 22002 bp, 18 predicted proteins | sample 888231 | NCBI WGS metagenome assembly MLJW01 (sample SAMN05788063, study PRJNA343431) | mine drainage metagenome | isolation source: sample collected from the inflow into an acid mine drainage treatment plant... | place: Germany: Lusatia, lignite mining district
ACCTGATGTTCGGCCGTCGCAAGGTGGTGAGTTCCCGCCCGGTAGCCGAAAGAAATCAATTTTCGACCCGCATTCCCGGAGCGGACACGCTTGTGTCCAGAACGCAACAGCTGGCAGCCACGATGGCGCTGCCTGCAGCTTCTTCCTACCACAGCCTGAATGTGCACGAGGATGGCGCTCAGGCGCTGCAGGCGCTGCGGGACATGATCGATGGCGCGACGCATACCGTTGATCTCTGCACGTTTGTATTCGCGCACGACGGGATCGGTGACGAAATCGCCCAAAGCCTCAAGCGACGGGTTCGGGATGGCATACGGGTGCGATTGCTGGTGGATGGTGTTGGCGCGTACCTTGGGGGCCATCCCGATTTCAGCAGCCTGAGGGCCGAAGGAGTTCAGGTGGTGCTGTTCGTGCCACCCCTGCGCTCGTCTCTGCGAGGACGTACCAACCTGCGGAATCACCGTAAACTGGTGATTGCTGACGGTCGGTGGATGTGGTGCGGGGGCAGGAATCTGGCGGCCGAATATTTTGAAGCTGATGCGGCGTCCCGCTCCGGGCGCCTGCCCTGGATTGACCTCAGCTTCGATCTGCAGGGCGCATTGGCACAGCAGGCGCAGCAGCAGTTCGAACAGGACTGGAAGTTCGCATCCCGGGACGCATTTCCGGTTCCGTCGCCTGCGCTCAGCCAGGCCGCTCCGGCCGGCGAAGCCATTGGGCAACTGATCGCGAGCGGTCCCGATCAGGTGGACGACACGCTCTACACATTGCTGCTCTCGGGGTTCTTTGTTTCACGCAGGCGTATTATGGCGGTCACCCCATATTTCGTCCCTGATCCTACGCTTCTGATGTCGCTGACGCTGGCTGCCCGGCGCGGGGTCGCGGTGGATCTGCTGATGCCAAAAAAATCCAACCATCGCCTGGCGGACCTGGCCCGGCACCGCGCACTGCGCGAGCTTACGGCCGCAGGAGCCCGCGTCTGGTTTCTACCCCGGATGATCCATGCCAAAGCGGTGATCATCGACGAGGAGCTCGCCCTGATAGGCACCGCCAATCTGGATGAGCGCAGCCTGTTCCTGAATTATGAGCTGATGGTTGCATTCTATGCCACGACCGACATTCAAAGATTCGCTCAATGGATCGAACGGCAGCAGGATGGTGCTGTCGCCTATCAGGCCCGCCCGGTCGGACTCTGGCGGGAGATCGCCGAAGGCCTTCTGATATGGCTGGCATTCCAGCTGTGAATTGCCGGGAATTTTCCAGGCAAACGTCGATTAAAATTGCGAGAACAAAGAGCGCATTATGAACAAGACTGCCGAACACACCTTGAGCAAGGTTCCGGAAATTACCCTGATCTTCTGGATCATGAAAATTGCTGCCACCACGCTGGGCGAAACCGCGGGCGATGCCGTGTCCATGTCGATGAACCTGGGCTACCTCGTCGGGACCGCCATATTCGCAGCCGTGTTTCTCATTGCAGTCGTTGCCCAGGTCAGGGCGAAGCACTTTCACCCGTTTCTATACTGGGCCACCATTATCGCAACGACAACCGTCGGGACGACGCTGGCCGATTATGCCGACCGGTCTCTGGGGATTGGTTACGCCGGCGGAGCCTTTTTGCTGTTTGTCCTGTTGATGGCTTCCCTGGCCATCTGGTACGGGTCGCTCGGATCCGTGTCGGTCGATACCGTGAGTTCGCCGAAACAGGAAATGTTCTACTGGGTCACGATCATGTTTTCCCAAACCCTGGGCACCGCACTGGGGGATTGGACGGCCGACACGGCGGGACTTGGATACGCTGGCGGGGCCGCCGTCTTCGGCGGCCTGCTGGGCGTCGTGATCGCAGCCTACTACTGGACGCGCTTGTCCAGAACTCTGCTGTTCTGGTCTGCATTCATTCTGACGCGTCCCCTCGGGGCTGTGGTGGGTGATTTTCTCGACAAGCCGGTGGATGCCGGCGGCCTCGCGTTGAGTCGCTATTCCGCATCGGCAGTGCTGCTCGCATTCATCATTGCCTGCATCCTGTTTTTCTCCCAGCGGGCGGGGCGGGATTCACGCCATTGATATCCAGGCTGTCGCCGGGACGACCAACCTGATTTTTGCGTGTCCCGAAGTCTTGCCGGCTAGGTCTTCTTGCTCAGGATGTATTTTTCCAGCTCATTGGCGACAGGTCTCATCGGTGGGGGAATGGATACTCTTCCGAACTCCAGCGCCACCTTTGGAGGATATCCGTTCAGGTATGCAATGATGCAGGTCTTGATGCAGATGAAAAACTGCTCTTCCTCCTCGGCGAGATTGTGCAATAGTCTGGAGGCTGGCCCGAGAAAACCATAAGCAATCAGAATCCCCAGGAAAGTGCCCACCAGGGCAGCGGCAATCTTTTCTCCCAGCACTTCCAGTGGGCCACCCACGGCGGCCATGGTTATCACGACCCCCATGACTGCGGCGATAATCCCGAAAGCGGGCAACGCTTCCGACAGATAGCCTATCGCCTCTGCAGGGCTTCTTGTTGTGTGGTTCGATGCTTCCATATCGACATCCATCAGGTTCTCTAATTCGTAGCTGTTCATATTGCCAGTCATGATGATGCGGAAGTGGTCGCAAATGAATTCCTTGACCCGCCGATTGTGCATGATTTTTGGGTGGATAATGAAAATGGCGCTTTCGTCCGGATTCTCAATATCCGATTCAACGGTCAACATGCCGTTCTTGCGTATTTTTAGCAGCAAGGCATACAGCAGCGAAAGCATTTCCTTGTATGCTTCCTTGCCGTAGATCGAGCCTTTGAATATGTTTGCCACTGCATGTATGCATTCCTTGAGCTTATACGCAGGGTTGGATATGACGAATGCGCCGATGGCAGCACCGGCGATGATTAACAGTTCCGCAGGCTGGATTAGCGCGGCCACATGGCCGCCTTTGATGGAAAAGCCACCGAGTACACTGCCGATGACAATTAAAAGTCCCAGGAGAAGATTCATCTGTGCGCCCTATCGCGTTATTGAGGGCGCATATCGGTCAGGGACCGCCTGAGGTCGTGCGTTTTACCTGAGAGGTAAAAACGAGAGTGGTTCGCCAGAGATGCGAACTGAACCTTGGTGGTCCCGCTATCATGGAGGATGACCTCTTTAGACCGGAGACTTTGCGCCCTTGCCTTTTGGCAAGTTTGCCCTTATCAATGAAGCCGATTTTATAGGGGTTTTCCAGGAAGTCAACACAAATTCCCCTAAGCTGTTGGCGGTAATCGGCACTGTGTTTTAGGTGCAAGATGCACACCTTCCATGGGGATGATCAGAACGGCTTGTTCAGGCCGATAAAGACGCCACGGGGAGGCCCGTACTGGGGGGCAAACACGCCGATCCCGGAACCGTCACGGATTTCGTAAACCCGGTCAAACACGTTGATGACGGCGAGGCGCGCCTCGAAGGCGCCAAATTCCGCAGTCCGGAATTTCCTGCTTGCGCCCAGATTGATCTGGACATAAGCCGGCAAGCTGCCGGTGTTGGCAAACCCGCTGCGCAGTCCGCTGCCGTAGATGGCATCGGCGCTCCAGCGAACCCCGGACCAGGAATAGGATGCGCCGGACGATGCGGTGTAAGCCTGGTCGTGGTCTGTATGCACCCAGTTGTTGGCAAGGTAATTGAGCTCACTCTGGCCGAAATTGAACTGGGCTGAAGTGACATCTTTTGCCAGGCTCACGGTATGTGCAAGATTGGCATAGGCGGTCAGGTTGTCCGACCTGTAGTTCGCGGTCAGTTCTACGCCGTATATTTTTCCTTGCGCGTAGTTGAAGGGGGTGAAAATAAGCGCCTGGCCGAATTGGCCTTCGTCCAGCAGATGGGTGACGCGCTTGTAGTAGCTGTCCACTCCGAGACTCAGCGCCGGCGTCAGCTGATGGGTGGCCCCCAGGTCGAAGTAGCTGGAGCGCTCCGACTGGATCGGCGAATTCAGGCTCACTGCGGGGGCGTTGGTCGTGTTGGCAAACAGGGCGATGGTCGAGGGCGCCACCAGCTCGGTGGGCGGGGGCGTGAAGTAGCGGGAGAATCCGGCGTGCAGCGTGGTGTCACGGGTTGCCTTGAAAACAAGCCCGATCCGCGGGCTCAGCTGGCTTTCGCTGATGAAGGCATCCACCTGATCGAATCGTGCCCCGTAGTTCACGGTCAGGCTGTCGCTGGGATGCCATTCGTCCTGCAGGTAGATTCCCAGCAGGGTGTTGCCGTTCCTGCTGCTGTTGTCGACGATGGTGTAGGGCGAGCCGTTGACGTTGCCGCCCGCGCCGACCGGAAAGACCGTGCTTGAGTTGTCGCTGCGGACATTCTCGCTGCTCGCCATGACGCCCATGCGCACGATATGGTCGTCGTTCAGCCAGTAGCTGCCGTCGCCCTGAAGGCCGGTGCTGAAACTGCTGCGCAGGACGTCTGACGCTACTCCGTTGAACACCAGGTCGCCAATCGGATCCGGAACGAAGTGGACGCTAGTATAGCGGGTAAAAAGTGCCACCTGATAGTCGAATTTTTCTCCAATGGTGCTTTGCAGGGCGACGATGCCATAGCGATTGGTTTCATGCTGACGTTCGTTCAGGGCTGCGGAATCGAAATTTGCTACCCCGGCGTGCGCCATGTAGTCGGAATCGGGCGTTTGCCCCGGATTGTCGGGAATCTGGAATCTGCCATCGTAAGTGCCGAACATGGCGCTTATGCGGGTGGCCGGGTTCACCAGATAGGAAAGATAGGCAAAACCTTTCGCCTGGCTTGTCCGGTCGTGAATGGCATTGCTGCCGGGCGTCGGATTCTCGATCCCGAGGTTGTCGGTGAGGTAGGAGCCGGTCAGGTAATAAGTCAGGTTTCCGTTGGTGTTGCCATATTCGAAACTCGGATTGGCTGTGCCGTGGCTGCCGCCGTAGAGGTCGATGCTGCCAGTGCCGTCGAATTGCGTCTTGGTGTCGATTTCGACCACCCCGGCGGTCCGGTAGCCGTACTGGGCTGGCAGTGCGCCGGTCAGCAGATCGATGCGCTTGGCAAAGCGGGTGTCGAGCGCCTGGCCGAAACCGCTGATGCCTTCGGGCAGGATGATGCCGTTGATGCGATACTGAATATCGGCATGGTCGCCCCGTATGTGCAGTTGCCCGAACGAGTCGTTGGCAACTCCAGGCGCCTGTAGCAGGACCTGGTTGAACGCCGTATTGCTGCCTTCCGGCATGGACGCCAGATCGCTGGTGTCGAAACGGTATACGCTGCCGCCCGTCTGGGGCGATAGGCCATTCCTGGCCCGGTCAAGACGATCTGCAACAACCTGAATTGCCTCCAGCTCCAGACTGTCCTGGGTGGCGGGCGCTGCCGCTCCGCCTCCCACGGCATCCTGAGCCTGCTCCGTGACGTCCTCGGCGGCGGCCGGTGCCATCTGCACCATGGCGGTTGCGCCAAATAACAGGACTGACGCCAATGCGTCCCCTGACAGGATCTTGAATAATGACATTTCCCATTCCCGCAAATGAAATACCACCGTCTCGTGACGACGAGACGGTGCGGCCATGCCTGATGGCCCGAAAAGATTCGTTTAAGCGGTGAGGCAAGGCGGGGCGCGGGAGTCGTAGCCAGTGCAATCCGGCTCGGCGAACGGGACTGCATGCCGCCGATACGGCAGGACGAACAGGAGCAGCAGTGTTGCCGCCATTGGCGCTGCAATGGCCGGCAACAGGTCTATCGGTTGATGTGCGACGAACTGGCAGACGGCGCACTTGTTCTGGAGCAGCTTCGACTCATGGTGGTGGGTCGATTCGATGATCTGGATGCCGACGACGGTGAGGAGCGCCCAGCCCAGAATCCAGCCGCGCCAGGTACGTGCCAGCGTCATTGGGTTGCTTTTGGGCCGTGTGGCGGCGGGCTCGCCGACCGGGAAAATGGGGTGTGATGATGCAGCATGCGGGAATTTGAACACATCAGAACTGCTTATGCAACACAGTTGCAATTGCTCTTTCTGGCCGGCGTACCGGCAGACTCACAAACGGCGCTGATATTGGCCCTGTGTCACCAACGAGAATTGCGGTACGGGCTCTTGCGTCCGCTGTTGAATTAGGCCGGATTCGCCTCGAGATGGTTCGCGGAAACCAGTTCCTCGACGCTGAAATGACGAGCAAATGTTGATTGCAGTTGTTCGGCCATGTATTTTGCCCACTGCAGGTCGGTATAGGCGGAAATTTCTTCGTTGCGTTCGTTTTTGACGATGTAGATCGACATATTCACCTCCCATGCCTGTCGGACAGGCCTTGCGTATCAGGCCAATGGACGTTTCGCTCCAGATCGCCCGAATGGCTGCGACCATATTCTGTTATCGGAAGATTGTCGGGATACTGAAGAAATATTCTCCACAGATTCCAGGCACGAATGAAGTCTGATTGAAAGCGCATCGCCTGTTGCTGCGCCGACCCGCGCGTGCGAGAACAGGCACAACAGAACGGCTGTCGGCGCAGATAAGGATGTCTGGTTTCAGGGGCGCTGGTGTAGAGTAGAACAAAATGGGTACATCGAAGTTGACGGCCGCAACGGCAGGAGCGTTCATGAGACGAAAAATGGTTGTCGCCAACCGCAAGATGCATGGTTCCATCCCAAGCAACCAGGCTTTTCTCGAGGGATTGCTGGAAGGGACGCGCGGTTTCGGCAATGCGGATTATGCCGTCTGCGTGCCTCACCCCTACCTTTTTCACGCGCAGGCCATCCTGACCGGCACCCCGGTTGCATGGGGCGGCCAGAACATGAGCCGTTATGCATCCGGTGCGTTTACCGGCTCGGTGTCGCCGGGGATGCTGGTCGAGTTTGGCTGCGAATACGTCATCATCGGCCACTCGGAACGCCGCTTGCGCGGCCACGACAGTGACGATTCGGTCGGCGAACGGTTCGAAGTGGCCATCAAGGCGGGACTGAAACCGATTTTCTGCATGGGCGAGACGCTGGCGGAGTATGAGGATGGGCTGACCGACGTGGTCACCATCCGGCAATTGAATGCCGTGATCAACCAGGTCGGCATGCAGGGGCTGGCCGAGGGCGTGCTGGCCTACGAGCCGGTGTGGGCCATCGGTACCGGGCGCGCGGCGACGCCGGAGCATGCCCAGGCCATTCTGTGCTTCCTGCGGGGGCATATCGCACTGATGGATGAAGCCGTTGCGGAGAATATCCACATTCTGTACGGCGGCAGCGTGAAAGCAGACAATGCCGCCCGATTGTTTGCCATGCCCGACATCGATGGTGGACTGGTGGGCGGCGCGTCCCTGGTGACGGAGGATTTCGTGGCGATCTGCCGGGCGGCCAGCCTGGCTTGACGGGGGTGGGGCGTCCGCCACCCCCGCGGGCTTCAGTCTCAGGTCTTCTGGTAGACTTCGGCGCCTTTCCTGACGAACTCTACGGCCTTTTCCTGCATGCCGCGCTTCAGCGCTTCGTCATCCGTGAGTCCCTGGCTGGCGGCGTAATCCCGCACATCCTGGGTGATCTTCATGGAGCAGAAGTGGGGGCCGCACATGGAGCAGAAGTGGGCCTGCTTGGCGCCTTCCTGCGGCAGGGTTTCGTCGTGGAATTCCTTGGCCTTGTCCGGATCGAGGCCAAGGTTGAACTGGTCATCCCAGCGGAACTCGAATCTTGCCTTGGATAGCGCGTTGTCGCGGATCTGCGCGCCGGGGTGACCCTTGGCCAAGTCGGCTGCGTGGGCGGCAATCTTGTAGGTGATGATGCCGACGCGCACGTCTTCCTTGTCCGGTAGGCCCAGATGCTCCTTGGGCGTGACGTAGCACAGCATGGCGCAGCCATACCAGCCGATCATGGCGGCGCCGATGCCGGAGGTGATGTGGTCGTAGCCGGGGGCGATGTCGGTGGTGAGCGGCCCGAGGGTATAGAACGGCGCTTCGTCGCAGTGCTTGAGTTGCAGGTCCATGTTTTCCTTGATCAGGTGCATCGGCACATGGCCGGGGCCTTCGATCATCACCTGCACGTCATGCTTCCAGGCGATCTTGGTCAGTTCTCCCAGTGTGATCAGTTCGGCGAACTGCGCTTCGTCGTTGGCATCATAAATCGACCCCGGACGCAGGCCATCGCCCAGTGAGAAGCTGACGTCATAGGCTTTCATGATCTCGCAGATATCTTCGAAGTGTTCGTACAGGAACGATTCCTTATGGTGCGCCAGGCACCATTTGGCCATGATGGAGCCGCCGCGCGAGACGATGCCGGTCATGCGCTTTGCGGTCATCGGGATGTGGGCCAGACGCACGCCGGCGTGAATGGTGAAGTAGTCCACTCCCTGTTCGGCCTGTTCGATAAGAGTGTCGCGGAAGATTTCCCAGGTCAGGTCTTCGGCTTTTCCGTCCACTTTTTCCAGTGCCTGGTAGATGGGTACGGTGCCGATCGGCACCGGGCTGTTGCGGATGATCCATTCACGGGTTTCATGGATGTTCTTGCCGGTGGAGAGGTCCATCACCGTATCGCCGCCCCAGCGGATCGACCACACCATTTTTTCCACTTCCTCGGAAATGGAGGAGGCGAGTGCGGAGTTGCCGATGTTGGAATTGATCTTGACCAGGAAGTTGCGGCCGATGATCATCGGCTCCAGTTCCGGGTGGTTGATGTTGGCGGGGATGATGGCGCGGCCACGTGCGACTTCATCGCGCACGAATTCGGCGGTGATCACTGCAGGAATCGACGCGCCGAAGTCCTGTCCCGGGTGCTGCCTCAGTAGCAGTTCGCTCAGGCCCTCGCGGCGCTGGTTTTCGCGGATGGCGATGTATTCCATTTCCGGCGTGATGATTCCCATGCGCGCGTAATGCATCTGCGACACGTTCCTGCCAGCCAGGGCCCGGCGCGGCGCACGCGTCAGATTGAAGCGCAGTTCGGACAGCAGCGGGTCGGTGCTGCGCTGATGCCCGTACTGGGAAGTCAGGCCAGCCAGCTGTTCGGTGTCGTTGCGTTCCGCAATCCATTTGGCGCGCACGGCCGGCAGGCCGTTCCTGATGTCGATCGTGACGGCCGGGTCGGTGTAAGGGCCGGAGGTGTCGTACACCATGACAGGGGGGTTTTTCTCGGCGCCGAACGACGAGGGCGTGTCGGACAGGCTGATTTCGCGGAACGGCACCCTGATGTCCGGGCGGCTGCCTGTGACGTAAGCCTTGCGCGACATGGGAAACGATCGGGTTGCGGCTTCATCGAGTTCTGCGGCAACATTGAGGAATTTTGGATTGGCGTTCATTCGGTGCTCTCAGGAAGAAGAAACGTTAAGGAGCAGCCGTTGATTTTCGGTTGCTTCCCTACGGCGGCATGACCCGCATCAGGTTCGAAGGGTGAGTCTCACTGCCTTGCGGCAGACCCCCAGCAATATCTGCGAAAGTACTTGAAATATGGAATAATTGCAACATTACACTGAGCAGGGGCAGTTCCAGATGAATCTCGAACAGGCACGATTCAACATGATCGAACAGCAGATTCGTCCCTGGGAGGTGCTCGATGGAGTCGTGCTCGATCTCCTCAAGCAGGTGCCGCGCGAGGATTTTGTTCCCGCCCGCTATGCCGGACTTGCTTTTGCCGATCTTGAAATTCCGATCGGGCACGGCCAAAGCATGCTTTCGCCCAAGCTGGAAGCGCGCGTCATACAGTCGCTGGGGTTGAAGAAAAGCGACAAGGTGCTGGAGATCGGGACCGGAAGCGGGTACATGACGGCGCTACTGGCCAGGATGGCAGGCAGCGTGGTCAGTGTTGATTGCGTCGAGGAATTTACCGCTGGCGCACGCCGGAAGCTGCAGCAGCACGGGTTGGACAATGTGACACTGGAAACCGGATACGCGGCGCAAGGCTGGTCGAAGCATGCGCCGTACGATGTCATCGTCCTGACGGGATCCGTCCCGCTGCTGGCGGATGCATTCCGGCAGCAGCTTAACCCCGGCGGCCGCCTGTTTGCCGTGGTAGGCGAGGCGCCGGTGATGGAGGCGACCCTGGTTTCCTGCCCCGTGCCCCATGTCTATCGCACGGAAAAGCTGTTTGAGCTTTGCGTGCCGACGCTGGTCAATGCGGAGCAGCCGGAACGATTCGTTTTCTAGGTTGGCGCTTCATTCTTCAATGCCCAGATCCTGTATCTTGCGGGTCAGGGTGTTGCGTCCCATCCCCAGCAGCATGGCGGCCTCGATGCGTCGTCCCCCGGTATATTCCAGTGCCTTGGTGATCAGCAGCCGCTCGAACTGATGGGTCAGGTTTTCCAGAATGTTGTGTTCGTTGCGGACCAGGGAGTCCGATACTTCCTGACCCAGCGCCTCCTGCCACGAAGTTGCATGGAGCGGTCGACCCTGGTCCTCGCGCAGTTCTGAGGGCAGGTCGGCGACATCGATGTTCTGGCCGGGCGCCATGACGGTGAGCCAATGACAGACATTCTCCAGCTGCCGCACGTTGCCGCTCCAGCCTAGCGTGCTGAGGTAGCGCAAGGCGGAAGCGGAAAGTTGTTTCGGTTCCACGCCCAGTTCGGTGGCGATGTGCTGCAGGAAGTGTCTGGCCAGCAGCGGGATGTCTTCGCGGCGCTCGCGCAGCGGCGGCAGGCGCAATCGTATGACGTTGAGGCGATGGAACAGATCCTCGCGGAACAGGCCTTGCCTGACGCGCTCTTCCAGATCCTGATGGGTGGCGGCGATGATGCGCACGTTGACCTTGACCGGCTGGTGTCCTCCCACCCGGTAAAACTGCCCGTCGCTCAGTACCCGCAATAGCCGGGTTTGCAGGTCGGCCGGCATGTCGCCGATCTCATCCAGAAACAGGGTGCCGCCATCCGCCTGCTCGAAGCGTCCGCGGCGCGCAGCCTGCGCGCCGGTGAAGGAACCGCGTTCGTGCCCGAACAGTTCGGATTCCAGCAAATCCTTGGGGATTGCGGCCGTGTTGATGGCGATGAACGGCTTGTCCGCGCGCAGGCTGTGGCGGTGCAGGGCCATGGCGACCAGTTCCTTGCCGGTGCCGGATTCGCCGTTGATCATGACCGTGGAATGGGAGCGCGACAGGCGGCCGATGGCACGAAACACTTCCTGCATGGCCGGTGCCTGGCCGATGATCTCCGGCGTTTCCTGCGGTTCTTCGCTTTCCGCGGTCTGACGCGTGCTTTCGTCGACGGCACGACGGATGATGTCCACTGCCTGATCGACGTCAAAAGGTTTGGCCAGGTATTCGAAGGCGCCGCCCTGGAATGCAGCCACGGCACTCTCCAGGTCGGAATAGGCGGTCATGATGATGACCGGAACGTCCGGCAGACGTCTCTTGATTTCCTTCAGGAAATCAAGGCCGGAGCCGTTCGGCATGCGGATGTCGCTCACGACCACCTGCGGCTGATCCTCTTCCAGTGCGGCAAGGGCGTCGGGAACCGAGGCGAAGGTTCTGAATTCCATTTCAGCACGCGCCAGGGCTTTTTCGAACACCCAGCGGATGGAGCGGTCGTCGTCGATGATCCAGATGGGTTTCATAATGGGACCTGTTTGGTTGTATATGCGGTTGATTCCAGCGGTAGCAGGATCGTGAAGCAGGTGTGGCCGGGGCGGCTTTCGCACTCGATCATGCCGTGGTGTTGGGTGATGAAGGTCTGGGCCAGGGTCAGCCCCAGTCCGGAGCCTTCGGCACGTCCCGAGACCAGAGGGTAGAAAATGCGGTCGTGAATGTCCGGCGGAATGCCCGGGCCATTGTCGATGATCTGCAGCTTGATCGCCACCCGATAACGCTTTTTGGCCAGGGTTACCTGACGTTCTGCTCGCGTGCGCAGAATCAGTTCGCCTTTGCCTTCCATGGCCTGCACGGCGTTGCGCGCGATGTTGAGCACGGCCTGGATCAGCTTTTCGCGGTCGCCGATCAGGTCTGGCAGGCTGGTGTCGTAATCGCGGCGAATGCTGATGCCTTGCGGAGATTCCGCCAGCAGCAGGCTGCGTACCCGCTCGAGCACTTCGTGGATGTTGGTGGGCTCGTACTTGGGTGCTCGGTGCGGCACTAGCAGCCTGTCCATCAGAAGTTGCAGGCGGTCGGCTTCCTTGATGATGACCTGGGTGTACTCGCGCAGGGAAGCCTGGGGCAGTTCATGCTCCAGCAATTGCGCGGCCCCGCGCAGGCCGCCCAGAGGATTGCGTATTTCATGCGCCAGGTTGCGCAGCAGTTCCGCGTTGGCCTGCTGCTGGATCAGCATGCGTTCTTCGCGTGCGATGCGTAGCTGCTGGTCCATTTGCTGGAATTCCAGCACCAGGCGTACCGGGTTGAAATCCACCGGGGTGGCGGTACAGGTGACGACCAGCGTGTTCTGTCGTACCGTCGTGATGGGGAATTCATGTTCGCGGAACGGGCTGTTTGCCGCCAGTGCATTCTCAACGGCGGTCAGCAGTATTCCTGCATTGGGAAAAACCTGCGCCAGGGAAAAACCTTCCATCTGGTGCGAACTGACGGCAAACAGGATTTCAGCGGCCGGGTTGGCATACAGAACCTGGCTCTCGCCATCCAGTAACAGGACGGCGGTGGCCAGATGCTCAAGGCCGGCGAATGCGGTGGGGATCGGGTTTTTCATTGCCTAAATGGTAAGCAAGAGCCAGGCCAGGCCGGGATATTATCGTGCCGTACCGAGTTCTTTTTCCAGCAATTCGATATTCTGCTGATGCAGGTTCACGTCATCCTGAAGTTTTTTGATTTTTTCATCGTACTTGGATACGTTGCGATACGTTTTTCCGTCCTGTCCCTTGAATGTCTCCGGGTTTTCCTGCCCTTCCGCCAAGGCCTGTTTTGCTGCATCCAGTGCCATGCGCTCGTTTTTCAGTTCGTCCGTCAGGATGATTTGGCGCTTGTTGTCGCGCTGTTTCTGTGTGTTCGGGTCAATGCGCGGGAAGCCTGCCGGGGTGGAAGATGTACGCGGGCTACTGCCGTCGGTTTTGCCGCCACCGGAGTTGAGGGGCCCCAGATTCAGGCGTACCGCGTCCTTCATCGGGATGTTGGAGTAGGTGACATGGCCTTCCGCATCGACATGCTTGTAGATATCGGCCTGGGCGTACAGGCTGGGACACAGGCCGCAGAGCATCAGCAGGATTTTGATCATAGAGGCAAAGTGTAGTTCAGATCGGATAGGCAGGCAACGCAGCATCGCGCATGTCCGTTGGCAGGCAATAAAAAAGGCGGGTTTCCCCGCCTTTTTATTCAACAACAGCCAGTTAGCAGCTGTAATACATCTGGAACTCGATCGGGTGCGTCGTCATGCGGATGTTGTTCACTTCTTCCATCTTCAGGCTGATGTAGGCATCGATCCACTCGTTGGAGAATACACCGCCGCGGGTCAGGAACTCGCGGTCCTTGTCCAGCGCATTCAGTGCCTCGTCCAGGCTGGCACAAACGGTCGGGATCTTGGCATCTTCTTCCGGCGGCAGGTCGTACAGGTTCTTGTCAGCAGGGTCGCCCGGGTGGATCTTGTTCTGCACGCCATCGAGGCCCGCCATCATCAGTGCGGAAAAGGCGAGGTAGGGGTTGGCGATGGGATCCGGAAAGCGTGTCTCGATACGACGGGCCTTGTCGGACTGTACGTGCGGCACGCGGATGGAGGCGGAGCGGTTCTTGGCGGAGTAGGCCACCTTGACCGGGGCTTCGTAGTGCGGAACCAGACGCTTGTAGGAGTTGGTGCCCGGGTTGGTGATGGCGTTCAGCGCCTTGACGTGCTTGACGATGCCGCCGATGTAGTACAGCGCAAATTCGGAGAGGCCGGCATAGCCATTGCCTGCAAACAGGTTCTTGCCATCCTTCCAGATCGACTGGTGCACGTGCATGCCGGAGCCGTTGTCTCCGACGATAGGCTTGGGCATGAAGGTTGCTGTCTTGCCATACTGGTGGGCAACGTTATGTACCACGTACTTCAGGATCTGGGTCCAATCCGCGCGCTTGACCAGTGTGTTGAACACGGTGCCGATTTCGCACTGGCCGGCAGTGGCCACTTCGTGGTGGTGCACCTCAACCGGCACGCCGATTTCTTCCAGCGCCATGCACATGGCGGCGCGGATGTCATGCAGGCTGTCGACCGGAGGAACTGGGAAGTAGCCGCCCTTGACGCCGGGTCGATGGCCGATGTTGCCGCCTTCCATGCTTTCGCCGGAACTCCAGGCCGCTTCTTCGGAAGTGATCTTGACGTGGCAGCCGGCCATGCCTACATTCCATTGCACGGAATCGAAAATGAAGAATTCGGGCTCCGGGCCAAAGTAGGCGGTGTCGCCCAGTCCTGTGGATTTCAGGTAGGTTTCGGCACGCTTGGCAATCGAGCGCGGATCGCGGTCATAACCGCGGCCATCGGTCGGATCGACCACGTCGCAGGTCAGCACCAGGGTCGGCTCGTCAAAGAACGGGTCAAGGTAGGCGGTGTCCGGGTCCGGCATCAGCAGCATGTCGGAAGCCTGAATGCCCTTCCAGCCGGCAATGGAGGAGCCATCAAAGGCGTGGCCTTCGCTGAACTTGTCTTCATTGAAAGCGGAAACCGGTACGGAAACGTGCTGTTCCTTGCCGCGGGTATCGGTAAAGCGGAAGTCAACGAAGCGAATTTCATTTTCCTTGACCATCTTGAGTACGTCGGCGACTGCCATTTCAATCTCCTAAAACGGTTGAACAAAAATTTGACACGAGCACAAAAGCAGGAAGCGTGCCATTGAAAAATCTGAATTTGTTATTTTCACACAGAAGGTTAGAAAAGAGAACCAAAATGCGCCGCACATTTTCGGTGCATTGGTGAGGCCTTGCGCACTACTGTGGTGCAACTGGGTTTGTCGTGGCAAAAGGATTTATAATCTGTCATATATCAAGCTGGAGGAAAATAAATGGGTACTTTAAGTGAAATTCTCGGGCGTGCGCAATTGCGCGCCAGTGAAAAAGATTTGCCGTATGCCGGATGCCTGACGCCTGCGGAAGCGCAGAGGGTGCTGGAGATGGCACCCTCTGCCCGATTGGTGGATGTTCGTACCCGGCCGGAACTGGACCTGGTCGGCCGCGTGCCCGGTGCCACGCATATCGAGTGGGCATTCTACCCTGACATGAAACCGAATCCGGATTTCCTTGCACAGCTGAACATGCAGATCGACAAGGAGTCGCTGGTCATGTTCCTGTGTCGCACCGGCGGACGCTCGCATAACGCGGCGGCGGTTGCAGCGCAGGCGGGATTCACCGAAAGCTATAACATCCTGGAAGGCTTCGAGGGCGAGACCGATCATGTGACCAACCAGCGCGGCAATCTCAGCGGCTGGCGTGCCGCCGGCCTGCCATGGACCAACGTCGGCTAAGGCATGACGGATCGCTATGCCGTCATTGGCAATCCCGTCGAGCACAGCAAGTCGCCGCAAATTCATGCGGAATTTGCCCGGCAGACCGGGCAGGATCTCGTTTATGAGCGCATTCTGGCGTCGATAGGGGGATTCGAGGACAGTCTAGACCGGTTTCGTGCTGAGGGCGGTCGTGGCGTCAATGTGACCGTGCCGTTCAAGGAAGACGCCTATCTGTACGCCACGCGGCGGACGCAGCGCGCCGAACTGGCGCGTGCGGTCAATACCCTGCATTTTCTGGCTGACGGTAGCGTGCTGGGTGATACCACTGACGGCGTCGGATTGGTGCGTGACATTGTCGGCAATCTTGGCGTGGCGCTCAGGGGGCGTCGCATCCTGTTGATGGGTGCGGGAGGCGCGGCACGTGGCGTGATCGGGCCTGTGCTGGAGGAGTTTCCCGCTGCCTTGGCGGTGGCGAACCGCAGCGTCGACAGGGCGCTGGTGCTGCGAGAGACCTTTCCCGGCATTGCCGCCAGTGGCTACGACGATCTGCACGGTCAGTGCTTCGATGTCGTCATCAACGCCACTTCCGGCAGCCTCAATAATGAGTTGCCTCCCTTGCCGGACACCGTGTTCGCATCAGGTGCACTCGCCTACGACATGATGTATGGCCGGGAAACGCCTTTCATGCGCTTTGCCCGCGAGCACGGCGCTCAGGTTGTAGCGGACGGTCTGGGTATGCTGGTGGAGCAGGCCGCGGAATCCTTTTTCGTCTGGCGTGGCGTGCGGCCGGAAACCGCGCCTGTCCTGTCCGGCCTTCGCGCAGCATGAAGGGTTTGTTGGTCCGCGCCCTGCTGGCGCTGGTGCTGCTTGTTGTGCTTTATCAGGCATGGATATTCGCCCATGTCTGCTGGTGGGTGAACCACAACCCTGATTCCAGCGCCTTCATGGCAAACCGCCTGGAGGTCATGCAGGTGCAGGATCCCGAGGCCCAGCTGCGTCATCAATGGGTGCCTTACAGTCGCATTTCCATCAATCTCAAGCGCGCCGTCATTGCGGCCGAGGATGCCAGGTTTGTCGATCACGAAGGTTTTGACTGGGATGGCATCCAGAAAGCCTACGAAAAGAACATGAAGAAGGGCAGGATCGTGGCCGGAGGCTCGACCATCAGCCAGCAGCTGGCCAAGAACCTGTTTTTGTCCACTCGGCGCACGCCCTGGCGCAAGCTGGAGGAGGCGGCGATCACCCTGATGCTGGAAAAGATGATGAGCAAGCGCCGCATTTTCGAGATCTATCTGAACAGCATCGAATGGGGTAACGGCATTTTCGGCGCCGAAGCCGCTGCACGGCACTATTACAAGACCAGTGCCGCGGGGCTGGGGCGGGAGCAGGCGGCGAGGCTTGCGGCCATGGTGCCCAATCCGCGTTATTACGACCAACATCCTGGCGCGCGCGGGCTGGCACGCAAGACCGGCATCATCCTGGCACGGATGAATTCCGCGGAAGTGCCTTGAAAATCCTTGCCCTGTCCGCGCCCCTGGACAGGCTTTTAAAGCATGGCCTTCAGGTAGGTTCCGGTAAAACTGGCGGGATTTTCCGCGATGGCTTCCGGAGTGCCCTCGGCGATGATCAGGCCGCCGCCCTCGCCGCCTTCCGGCCCCAGGTCGATAACCCAGTCGGCGGTCTTGATGACATCCAGGTTGTGTTCGATGATGGCCACGGTATTGCCGTGATCGCGCAGGCGGTGCAGCACGTCGAGCAGCAACTGGATATCGGCAAAATGGAGGCCGGTGGTGGGCTCGTCCAAAATGTAAAGCGTGCGGCCGGTGTCGCGCTTGGAAAGTTCCAGTGCCAGTTTGACACGCTGCGCTTCGCCGCCTGAAAGGGTGGTGGCGGACTGGCCCAGCGTAATGTAGCCGAGGCCGACATCGAGCAGGGTCTGCAGTTTGCGCGCCACCACGGGTACCGCCTGGAAGAACGCATGGGCCTGTTCCACGGTCATTTCCAGTACCTCGCGGATGTTCCTGCCCTTGTACTGAATCTCCAGCGTTTCGCGGTTGTAGCGATGGCCTTTGCAGACATCGCAAGGCACATAGATGTCGGGCAGGAAATGCATTTCCACGCGGATCACGCCATCGCCCTGGCATGACTCGCAGCGCCCACCCTTGACGTTGAACGAATAGCGACCAGGCCCGTAGCCGCGTACGCGCGATTCCGGCACGCCGGCGAACAGCTCGCGGATGGGCGTGAACAAGCCGGTGTAAGTGGCCGGATTGGAGCGTGGAGTACGGCCGATGGGGCTTTGATCGACATCCACAACCTTGTCGAAGAATTCCAGCCCGATAATGGCCTCGTAGGGCGCAGGTTCGGTACTGCTACCATAGAGATGGCGCGCGACGCTGCGGTACAAGGTGTCGTTGACCAGAGTGGATTTTCCCGAGCCGGACACGCCGGTGATGCAGGTCAGGAGGCCGACCGGCAATCTGAGCGAGACCCCCTTAAGGTTGTTGCCGCTGGCCTTGGTGATGGTCAGCCAGCGCTTAGGGTCAGGGGAGTGACGCTTCACCGGCACGGCGATGCGTTTGCGGCCGCTCAGGTATTGCCCGGTTAGCGAGTCCAGGTTGTTCCTGACCTCATCCGGCGTGCCCTGGGCGACGATGGTGCCGCCGTGTTCGCCGGCGCCGGGGCCGATGTCGACCACGTAATCCGCGGCGAGGATGGCATCCTGGTCATGCTCGACCACGATAACGGTGTTGCCGATGTCGCGTAAACGTCGCAAAGTTTCCAGCAGGCGATCATTGTCGCGTTGATGCAGGCCGATGGAGGGCTCGTCCAGTACGTACATCACGCCGGTGAGGCCGGAGCCAATCTGCGAGGCCAGTCGAATGCGCTGGGCCTCGCCGCCTGACAGCGTTTCAGCCGAGCGCGAGAGCGACAGGTAATCCAGTCCGACATTGGTCAGGAAGCGTAGCCGGTTGACGATTTCCTGCACGATCTTGTCGGCGATGGCCAGCTTCTGGCCGGAAAGCTGCAGGCTGTCAAAGAAGGTGAGCGTATGCTTCAAAGGCATCTCGCACACATGATGGATGTTGCTGCCGCCCAGGCGCACGTGGCGCGCCTCCGTGCGCAGACGCGTGCCGCCGCATTCGGGACAGGGGCGGGAGTTGAGATATTTGGCCAGTTCTTCGCGCACCATCACGGAATCGGTTTCGTGGTAACGACGTTCCAGGTTGTGCAGGATGCCCTCGAACGGGTGGCTCTTCAGGTAATGGCCGCCGCGCTCGTTCATGTAGCGGAAGGCAATGTTTTCACGGCCGCTGCCGTTCAGCACCACGTCCTGCACTTCCGCCGGCAGGTCTTCGAAAGTGGTGTCGAGATCGAAGCCATAGTGCTCGGCCAGGCTCTGCAGCATCTGGAAATAGAACTGGTTGCGTCGATCCCAGCCCTTGATGGTGCCGGCGGCCAGCGACAGGTGCGGGAAGGCGACCACGCGCTTGGGGTCGAAGAAGCTGATCTGGCCCAGCCCGTCGCACTTGGGGCAGGCTCCCATCGGGTTGTTGAACGAGAACAGGCGCGGTTCCAGTTCCGGCAGGGAATAGCTGCACAGGGGGCAGGCGAATTTGGCCGAAAACAGGTGTTCCTGCCCGCTGTCCATTTCCACCGCCAGCGCACGGCCTTCGGCCAGCCTCAGCGCGGTCTCGAACGATTCGGCCAGGCGCTGCTTCACATCCTCGCGCACCTTGAGCCTGTCCACCACCACGTCGACGTTGTGCTTGGTGGTCTTGGCCAGTTTGGGCGCGTTGTCGAGTTCATAGGTCACACCGTCTACCCGCACCCGTACGAAGCCTTGCGCACGCAATTCGTCGAACAGGTCGATCTGTTCACCCTTGCGGTTGGAAACTACCGGGGCGAGGATCATCAGGCGGGTGTCTTCCGGCAACGCCAGCACCGCATCCACCATTTGCGCCACGCTTTGAGCTGCCAGGGTGATGCCGTGTTCGGGGCATTCCGGATCGCCGGCGCGGGCGTACAGCAGGCGCAGATAGTCGTGGATTTCAGTGACGGTGCCGACCGTGGAACGCGGATTATGAGAGGTCGATTTCTGCTCGATGGAAATCGCCGGCGACAGGCCTTCGATCAGGTCGACATCGGGTTTTTCCATCCGCGCCAGAAACTGCCGGGCATAGGCCGAGAGGGATTCCACGTAGCGGCGCTGGCCTTCGGCGTACAGGGTGTCGAAGGCCAGCGAGGACTTGCCCGAGCCGGAAAGCCCGGTAATCACGATCATTTTGTTGCGCGGCAGATCGAGCGAGATGTTTTTCAGGTTGTGCGTGCGTGCGCCGCGGATGCGTATGGAATCCATGTGCTTATTCAGACCAAAGGCTAACCTGCTAATATACGCAACTTGTAACCCTGAATTCAATCTATTTTCCATGATGTCACCTGATCGCATGACCCCGCATGAGCTCCGCGCCAGCATAAGCCTGGCTTCCATCTATGCCTTGCGCATGCTGGGCATGTTCCTGATCCTGCCGATTTTCGCCATTTATGCCGAAACCCTGCCGGGCGGGTCCAGCCACATCATGATCGGTCTGGCTTTGGGCGCATACGGCCTGACACAGGCGATTTTTCAGTTGCCGTTCGGGATGGCGTCTGATCGCTATGGCCGCAAGCGGGTGATTTATTTCGGTTTGCTGTTGTTTGCCGTAGGCAGCGTGGTGGCGGCGATGGCTCATGATATTGCCTGGATCATGATCGGGCGCTCCATCCAGGGTGCGGGGGCGGTCTCGGCGGCCGTCACGGCTTTGCTGGCCGACCTCACCAGGGAGGAACACCGCACCAAGGCCATGGCCATGATAGGCGGTACCATAGGCGTGACTTTCGCCTTTTCCCTGGTTGCCGGTCCGGCGCTCAATCAGTGGATAGGCGTACCCGGTATCTTCGCCATGACCGGCGTGCTTGCCGTGCTGGCAATCGTTGTCGTCAGGTTCGTGGTCCCCGACCCCCTGCTCAGCCGTTTTCACTCGGATGCCGAAGCGGTACCGGCAAAGCTGGCTGAGGTGCTGAAGAATACCGAACTGCTGCGCCTGAATTTCGGCATCTTTGCGCTGCACGCCGCGCAAATGGCGATGTTCATCGTCGTGCCTTTCGCACTCAGGAGCTCCGGCGGCCTGGACGAGAACCACCACTGGCAGGTATACCTGCCTATCATGCTGATCTCTTTTGTCCTGATGGTGCCTGCCATCATCTATGGCGAGAAAAAAGGCCGGCTCAAGCGGGTATTCGTCGCGGCGATCGCCCTGATGCTGGGCGCCCAGCTACTGTTCGCGGTTTCGATCCAGAGTTTCTGGGGCATCGTCGGGTCTCTGACGGTTTATTTCATCGCCTTCAATGTGCTCGAAGCGAGCTTGCCGTCGCTCATCTCCAAAATCGCTCCGGCGGCCTCCAAGGGTACTGCGATGGGTGTGTATAATACGGCGCAATCTTTGGGTGTGTTTGTCGGCGGCGCGCTCGGTGGCTGGATGTCGCATGCCTATGGTTATGCTGCAGTATTCCTGTTCTGCGGGGTGCTGATGGCACTGTGGCTGATTTTCGCCTTGAGCATGAAGGCGCCGCCTGCGGTCAAGAGTCGCATGTTTCATCTGGGAGAAATGACCGCAGAACAAGGCCAGAAACTCGCCGGCCAGTTGGCCTCGGTGCATGGCGTGCGCGAAGCAGTGGTGCTGGCCGGCGAGGGCGTGGCGCTACTCAAGGTGGATCTGCGCGACTGGGATGAACAGGCCGCAATGCAATTAATAGAAAAGGGAGAATGACATGGCATCGGTAAACAAATGCATTTTCATCGGTAATCTTGGGCGTGATCCTGAGATTCGCTACATGCCGAGCGGCGAAGCGGTGGCGAACTTCTCCATTGCCTGTACCGACAGCTTCAAGAGCAAGACGGGCGAAAAACAGGAACGTACCGAGTGGGTACGTATCGCAATGTTCGGGAAACTGGCGGAAATTGCCGGCGAATACCTGAAAAAGGGTTCGTCTGTTTATGTCGAAGGCCGCATGCAGACCCGCAAATGGCAGAATAAGGAAGGCGTGGATCAGTACACCACGGAAATCATCGCAGACCGCATGCAGATGCTGGGTGGCCGTGCCGGCGGCGGTAATGCTTTTGAAGTGATGGAGGGCGACGAAGCCCCGCGACAGCAGGCCCCGGCCGCCGGTAAACCAGCCGCCAGCAAGCCGGCAGCGAGTGGCGGTTCAGGTTTTGATGATTTCGAGGATGACATTCCGTTTTAATTTCTACCACAGGCATTATTGATAATAATATCCAATGAAACCCGCTATCTTCCTTGAGATAGCGGGTTTTTTCGCCGGAATGGCCCTGACGATGCCGGCCGTTGCTACATGAAGTGGGACATGCTCGGTCGCTGTCATTCAAGGCAGCCTGTATCCATTCGCGGCTAAAATCGCACGGCCTTTTTCGGACAGGATGAAGTCGTAGAACTTGCGCGCCTCTACGCCATGCGTCGCGGCCCCGTGCTGGAGAATCACCATCCCCTGCGCGATCGGCTGGTAGCTCTGCGCCGGGACTTCCACCCATGTGCCCCTGCCGGCCGTCTCCGGCGCCATGACGATGGATTTTGCACTGAACCCGACATCCACCGCCCGGCTGCCGACATACTGGCTGGCCTGAGTGATGCTCTCGCCGTATACCAGCTTGGTTTCCACGACTTCACGCACCTCGTAGTATT
>MLJW01000382.1_pt1 | contig 21886 bp, 20 predicted proteins | sample 888231 | NCBI WGS metagenome assembly MLJW01 (sample SAMN05788063, study PRJNA343431) | mine drainage metagenome | isolation source: sample collected from the inflow into an acid mine drainage treatment plant... | place: Germany: Lusatia, lignite mining district
CCGAGCCATGACGTAGCATCCCCCTCGGACAACGGCGCCCCCTCTGGCAGTCTGTGATGTTTGGCGACTACCAGTGTGTCAGAAGGTGCCGTTGTCCGCCCGTCTCCCCGCTAATCCGCGATGAACCCAAAAAAACAGCCATGACCGCGCGCGAAATGCCGGCGGCATGGCTTGTCGGCCCCTCTTTCGAGGCGTCTCTTCGGACGCGCCCCCTGCCCGGGAAGCGCGTCCTTCGGAGATGCAACAGAAAACAGGCGAAGGATCAGCCCTGGATCAGACGCAGCAGTTCCTGCGGCAGCTGCGAGGCCTGGGTCAGGGCGGCCACGGCGGCCTGGGTCTTGACGTCGGTGGAGGACAGGGTGGACTTCACCTGGGCCACGTCGGCATCCATGATCACCGACTGCGCCGCGGAGACGTTCTGCACGTTGGTCTGAATGTCCTGCAGACTGAAGTTGAAGCGCGATTCGTAGGCGCCGATCGAAGCCCGTTCCTTGGTCACGGTGTTGATGGCCGAATTCAGATTGGTGATGGCCGTCAGCGCCGTGGCCGCCGTCTTCACCGAGCCGGTGACGCCGAGGCTGGTCAGCGACACGCTGCTGACGGTGACGCTGATGGTATCGCTGCTGGTGGTGCCCACCAGGAACTTCACATTGCTGAGGAACGAGCCCGACAGCACGTTCTGGCCGGCATAGCGGGTGCCGCTGACGATGCTGGTGATTTCCGACTGCAGCTGCGTGTATTCGGTATTGATGTCCTGCGAGCGCTGGGTGTTGGTCACCTGGCCCGAGGCCGCTTCCGTGGCCAGCGACATCATGCGCTGCAGGATGTTGCTGATCTGCGCCAGGGCGCCGTCGGCGGTCTGCAGAATGGCGCTGCCCTGCTGGACGTTGGTCTGATCCTGGGTATAGGTGGTGACGCTGGCCTGCAGCTGGGTGCCGATGGCCAGACCGGCGGCGTCGGACGAGGCCTGGGTGATGCGCGAGCCCGAGGCCAGCTGCGACAGCAGGTTGGATTCCTGGGAAGAGTTGTTGTTCAGGTAGTTCAGCGCGGAATTGGCGGCTGTATTGGTGGAAATCACGGGCATGTTACATCTCCTGTTGCAAGGCGGCCCCGTCTATCTTGCGATAGCGGCTTTATGGCCGCGCGATCGACCTTTTTCGATGGCCGGCCCCTTCATGGAACCGATTTCAGCAGACAACCCTTGAAAAAGGGTTAATCGCCGAAAACAATTTTGACGTCCTGTTCCGAAGTTTTCAGAATGTCGCGCAATCCCTTGCGGCCCCGCTTCAGCAGCGATTCCACGGCACTGACCGAGCTGTTCATCACCTCGGCGATCTCGGCGTTGCTCAGATCCTCGTAATAGGACAGCACCACCGCCACCCGCTGCTGGGTGGGCAGGCGGCCCAGGGCATCCTCCAGCCGGCCATAGACCTGGCGGCGGTGGATGCTGCTCACCGAATCCTCGCCCTCGTCCATGGGTTCGGGCACATCGTCGATCCATTCCTGGCGCGGCGCCCGGCGCAGGTCGATGCAGCGGTTGACCACCACCCGGTAAAGCCAGGTGCTGAACCTGGCCCGGCCCGGTTCCCATTTATGACGGTTGAGCCAGGCCTTGACGAAGGCGTCCTGGGTCACATCCTCGGCGTCGCTGGTGTTTTTCAGCACGCGCATGGCCACACCGAAGGCGCGGTCCATATGCCGTTCCACCAGGGCGCGGTACGCCTCGACGTCATCGTCGCGCATCCGCTCCAGCAGAACATCGTCGTCCGTGCCGGGGGGCGGTGCCGCAGTGCCAGGAGGAAGTGACAGCATCTTGTTCATGACGCCTACCGTTATCCGAGAACCGGCCCATCCGGCGGGGGGCTTCACCCCGCAGAAAAAACCGATAGCCTGGACTGTAAAGGCAATCCGTTAAAATATTATTACCCGTGGCAAGCGGCCGCCCCGGCTTTTCCATCAGGAAAAATTTGTCCGCGCACAATAAAAAAACCGCCGCGCCCACAGAGCCTCAATCAAAAACCGGCGTCAGCATGATGTTGAGCAGCGTCATCCCGAAACGCATCTTCGGCACCGGGATCACCAGAAAGGCATCGTCCTCCGAGGCCCGGTAATAACTGCCATCCATCACCGCCTTGATCGGCTGCGCGAAGGACCGGGAAATGCGGATGCCGTCGCGGGTGACGGCGGCGGTGTTCATATCCTCGCCGCATTGCAAAATGATCGAGCGCAGCACGCCGCGGCGGATCTGCCCGGTCAGCGGCACGGCAACGCTGTTGCCGGTATCCTTGCCGAACAGCGGAATGCGGATGCGCAGATCGCCGGACGGCGTCAGCAGCAGCGGCGAGGGCACCGGCACCGCCTCCTGGCCGCGCAGCAGCACCGCCGTCACGCTGCCCACCGCCACATCGGCCAGCACGTCGTTGACGGCGATGCCGAAGCCGGTCATGGCGTAGGCGAACCCGTTGCCGGCGCCGTAGGCCATCATCGAACCGCCCAGCCAGACCGGCGGATGGCTGATGCTGGCCACCGCCGGAAAGGGCAGAACCCCCATGAGATTGGCCACATCCTGGGTGGTGATGGTGGCGATCAGGGCCTCGGTGCCCAGGCCGACATCGTGCAGCAGCGGCCCGAAGGTCTGGCATTCCAGGGCGCTCGGCATCATCACAAACCGGGCCAGGATGGCGGCGCTCCACATGCGGAAATGATCGAGATCGGCCAGGGGATCGACGCCGAAGCCGCGGGCGAGGCGCTGGAAGCGGGTAATGAAGGCCACGCAGTCCTCCTGCATACCCAGGCAGAAGGCCACCTCCTGCGGCAGGCGCACATCCTTCTCGCGCAGTTCGCGGCCATCGGCGTAGCCGCGGGTGGAGCCCACCGGGGCGCAGCAGAACTCCTCGATCAGCGGCCCGTCGCGCATGATGGCCCGCTTGATGGCCGGGGTGGTGGTCAGCTCATCGAGAAAACCGCTGACGCTGTCGCCCTCGGGCAGTTCGATGAAGGCCTCGCCGTGCGGCATCAGATAATGGCCGTGCAGGCGGATCCTCAGGCCCATGCGGTCGAACATGCGGCGCAAGGCCCGCTGGATGTTGCCGGTATAGCCCACATCGGCCAGCAGCCAATCGGTATACTGGTCGAGCGGCCCCAGCTGCGCCACCAGATAGTCCAGCAGGCTGTCGCGGATTTCCTCGGCCATGGCGCGCAGGCGGTCCATGCCCCCCACCATGTCCGGCAGCTGTTCGGCGAAGGCCGGACCGCTGATCTGGCCGCCGGCCTCCCGGAACACCGCCCGCATCTCGTCCGAGAGGGTGATCTTGAAGAACTGCTCGATGCTGTCGGCATTGACCCAGTCCATGTTGGAGAACAATCCGGTGAGGGTGGCATAGCCCTCCTCGCCCTCGGAGCCGGCAATGATGGCGATGCGGCGGTTCAATTCCAGATAGGCGCAGTCGCCGCCGTCGAGGGCGGTCCAGACGCGGTGGGCCAGATAGCCGTCGCGGGCCAGGAAGATCACCTTGAGCCTCCGCTCCGGCCCGGCCAGTTCGGCGGCGCGGCGGCGCACCTGCTCGTGGAAGGCCAGCATCGCCGGCCCCAGCACCGCCGCCGCCACCTGGCGCTCGGGCTCGGCGGCGGCCAGATCGGCCAGGGCCAGGCGGCGCAGCAGCCGCAGGCCGCCATCCTGCCGCCAGGCAAAGCCGCGATGCGCCGCGCCGAACAGCCGGGCGGCGGTTTCCTCGCGCTCGTACATGCGCGCCCAAGGATCGGGCGGCGGCGCGTACGGCAGGCGCCGGCAGCCCGCCCACACGGGTTCGAAATCCTCTTCCTCGGCGCCCACATGCAGCCATTGTCCCTGGCCGGCGGCGGCCCGGAGCGCCGCGGCCAGGCCGCCCGCCGCCCGCACCGCCCCATCGCACGAGGCCAGCACGAAATCCAGCGCCAGATCGGGGGCCAGACGCCGCAGCAGCCGTTCCACCTGCGCCGTGCTCCAATAGCCATCGGCCGCCACGCCGACGCGGCGCCCCAGGGCGCGGGCCTCGTCCAGCAGGGCGCGGATGGCCGGATTGACCACCGACAGTTCCTCGGTGGCGCGCAGTTCGGCCTCGATCAGATCGGGGGTCAGCCCGCGCGACAGGCCGAAAGGCGGAAAGGCGAATTCGGAAAAGATGCGGTCGATGTCGTAGGGGGTGTTGCCAGGATCGTTGCCTCGGTTGAAAACCTGGCGGTTGCCGGCCAGATTGCGGTGCTGCACATAGCTTTCGGCGATATCCTTCAGCCGCGCCGGCACCGGCGCATGCGCCAGGGAACGCTCGAACACCGATTCCACATTGAGGCAGGTGCGCAGCAGCAGCGTGCCGAACAGCGAAACCGACACCGTGGACACGCCGTCCTGCCGGATGGCCTGCAAGGCGTCGCGCAAAGTCTGATCGGTGGTCATGGCATATCCCCGCAGAAAATTTTTCCAACGCTAATGGGGCCGGGTTAAAGACGTCTTAACAGCCCGCTCCGCCTTGCCGACATCCCCGGTTTTTACTGTAAATTAAAGAAATCGCCTGCCTTATAGGCCGATCTTTCCCTTCATAAGCAGAGACGGCCGATGTCCGACTTCCCCGCCAAACCGCATATCTTTCTGGCCACCCCCTGCTATGGCGGCCAGGTGACCAGCGCTTTCGCCATGTCGCTGCTGGAGCTGCAGCGGGCCTGCGACAGGATTTCCGTCGGCATTTCCTATTACATCGTCGGCGGCGACGCCCTGATCACCCGGGTGCGCAATCTGGCGGTGGCCAAGTTCCTCACCGTTCCCGACGCCACCCACTTCCTGTTCGTCGATGCCGATATCGGTTTCGCTCCCGAACAGGCCCTGGCGCTGCTGGCCGCCAACAAGGATGTGTGCGGCGGCATCTATCCCTTGAAGACGCACAATTTCGACCGTATGCGCGAGAAGATCCTGCAGGGCGATCCCAACGCCACCGCCAGCAGCCTGGACTACGTCGTCGATCTGTTCCAGCCCGAAGCCCCGGCCATCGACCAGATGTTCTTCCGCGTCCGCCTCATCGGCACCGGCTTCATGATGATCAAGCGCGAGGTGTTCCCGAAGATGGCGGCGCGCTACCCCGAGATCAAATACCGTCACGTCAACACCGTGATGAACGGGCCGCTGGGCGATCAGGAATCCCACGCCTTCTTCGATTGCATGATCGATCCCGATACCGGGGCCTATCTCAGCGAGGATTACACCTTCTGCAAACGCTGGGTCGATATGGGCGGCGAGATCTGGGCCAACGCCGACAGCAAGCTCACCCATGTGGGCAGCTGCGCCTATAAGGGCGATCTGCGCCTGTTCCTGCAGGGCATGGCGGCGCCTTAGAGAACCAACCGGCCAATGAATTGACCGGTTGTATCGTCCCTCGCCGGGCGGCGGCATCCGCCGCCTTGGCCGCTCGCTCAAGGCTCGCTGGAGACCGGCCAACCCGTCATACCAACCGCCCAATGAATTGACCGGTTGTATCGTCCCTCGCCGGGCGGCGGCATCCGCCGCCTTGGCCGCTCGCTCAATGCTCGCTGGATACCGGCCAACGAGTCACTTCAATGGTTGGCCGGTATCACTTCAAGGGTTGGCCGGTATTAATCAGCCGGCCAGATCCCGCAAGGCGGCGGCCAGGGCGGCCACCGCCCCGGCCCAATCCCCGTGCGACGGCTGACGAAAAAGGCGCAGACCGGGATACCAGGGGGTGGTTTCCCCCGTGTCCCACCAGCGCCAGTCGCAGTCTTTGAGCAGCAGCAGCCAGGCCGGTTTGCCCAGGGCGCCGGCCAGATGCGCCGTGGCGGTATCCACCGTCACCACCAGATCGAGATCCCGCATCAGCGCCGCCGTATCGGCGAAATCGCCCGACGGCGCCGGATAGGGGCGCAGCCGATCGGGCCAGGGCGGCGGCGGCGGCTGCAGGGCGGTCCAGCAGACCCCGGGCAGCTCCAGAAGCGGCCGCCAAACCTCGGGCGGCGGGGTTTTGGCCGCCGGAAAGTGGCCCGCCCAGGCCAACCCGGCCCGCAGCGGCGCAGCCGTCCGCGCGGCGGGCTCAGGCGCCGCCGGGCCGAGATAGGGGCCGGACCACAGATCGGCAGCGGCGGCGATCTCCAGACGCCCGGCCAGGCTGGACAAGGGCAGCTGCGCCTGACAGGGCGGCACCGGCCCGTTCGAGGGGACCACCTCAGCCAACCCCGGCACCGTTTTGAACAGCCGCAGCAGCGGCGGATCCACCACCACCACCACCACCTGCCCCCGCGCCGCCAGCCGCGCCGCGAAGCGCACGAACTGAATGGCGTCGCCAAATCCCTGATCGTTCCACAAGGCCACCCGGGTGCCCGGCGCCTCGTCGCCGCGCCAGTCCGGCAGGCCGGCCAGCGGCGCCGGCAGCTTCAGGCGCGAGCCGCGGCATTCGTAGCCGGCGAAGCCCTCGCGCCAGATCCCCTGGCGCAGCAGCAGACAGCCCAGATTGAACCGGGCCTTGTCCAGGGCCGGATCCAGGGCGATGGCCCGGCGCAGACAGCGTTCGGCCTCGGCGCTTTCGCCGAGCGCGCTCAAGGTTTCGCCCAGATTGCACCAGGCCGTGGCCTCGCCCCCGGCCAGGGCCACGGCCTGGCGGTAATAGCCGGCGGCGGCGGTGAAATCCCGCCGCTGGAAACAGCTGTTGCCCAAATCCAGCCGCACGGCGGCGGCCTCATGCGGGCAGAGCGCGGTCAGCCGGGCGAAGGCCGCCTCGGCGGCGGCCAGATCGCCGGTTTCGGCCAGGGCCAGCCCCAGATTGCGCCAGGCCTCGGCATGATCGGGGGCCAGCCCGGCGGCGCGGCGCCATTGAAGGATGGCCGCCGCGAGCCGCCCGGCCCGCTGCAGGGCGATGCCGTAATTGTACGCCACGTCCGCCCGCCCCGGCAGCAGCGCCGCCGCGCCTTCGAAAAACTCCAGGGCCTGGGCGGTCTGGCCCTGGGCATCGCGCACCACCGCCATCAGATGAAAAAGCTCGGGCTGCGGCCCGCCTTGCAACAGCGCCACGCAGATCTGCCAGGCCGCCTCGGTCTGGCCGGCGGCCAGGGCCTCGGCAACGCGGCGGCGCCCCTCCTCGAGGGACGGCGGCGGACAGGAGGTGGCGGACGGCATCGGTTCCCTTGCATCGGTTGCGGCGGCGGCACTATCGCACAGCCCGGCCGTTAAACACTCCTTAAATCCATGGATGGCAGACTGTGCGGGCCACCCCTTGCCAGGACCATCGCCCATGACCGCCGCCCCCCGCTCCGCCCTGTCCATCCTGCCGGAAGGCCGCCGGGTGATCCGCGAGGAGGCCGAGGCCCTGCTGGCCCTGGCCGACAGCCTGGGGGAAAGCTTCGATCTGGCGGTGGAGCGGCTGCTGGCGGCCAAGGGCCGCATCGCCGTGACCGGCATGGGCAAGAGCGGCCTGGTGGGGCGCAAGATCGCCGCCACCCTGGCCTCCACCGGCAGTCCGGCCTTTTTCCTGCACCCGGCCGAGGCCAGCCACGGCGATCTCGGCATGCTGACCGAGGCCGATATCCTGATCGCCCTGTCGGCCTCGGGCGAAAGCGCCGAACTGGCCGCCATCCTGTCCTACTGCCTGCGCTTTGGCGTGCCGGTCATCGCCGTCACCCGCGCCGCCGACAGCATGCTGGGCCGCGCCGGAAGCCTGTGCCTGACCCTGCCCGCCCTGCCGGAAGCCTGCCCGCTGAACCTGGCCCCCACCACCAGCACCACCATGCAACTGGCCTTAGGGGATGCCCTGGCCGTGGCCCTGATGCACCGGCGCGGCTTCACCCCGGAACGCTTCCACGATTTCCACCCCGGCGGCCGCCTGGGCCATCAGCTTTTGCAGCTGCGCGACGTCATGCATGGCGGCCACGAACTGCCCATCGTCGGCGAGGACACCCTGATCCGCGACGGCATCGTGGTGATGACCGCCAAGCGCTTCGGCTGCGTCGGCGTGGTGAATGCCGCCGGCGCCCTGACCGGCATCTTCACCGACGGCGACCTGCGCCGCTGCCTGGACCCCACCCTGCTGGACCGCCCGGTGGGCGCGGTGATGATCCGCAACCCCAAGCAGGTCGGCCCCGACATGTTCCTGGCCGACGCCGCCCGCATCATGGCCAATCACGCCATTCCCAGCCTGTTCGTCACCGAGGAGGGACGGCCTCTGGGCATCGTGCATCTGCACGATCTGTTGAAAACCGGGCTGGTCTGAGCCCAATGACACATGCGACGGAGACGGATATGGACAGCGAGGCCTTTTTCCAGGGCTACGGCCAGCGCCTGAACGACGCCCTGGCCCAGGCCGACTGGACGACCATCGCCGCCCTGGCCGAGGATCTGGCCGCCTGCTGGCGCCAGGGCCGCCAGGTGTTTTTGTGCGGCAACGGCGGCAGCGCCGGCAATGCCCTGCATATCGCCAACGATCTGCTGTACGGCGTGGCCCGCCGGGGCGGACGCGGCCTGCGCGTGCAGGCCTTGACCGCCAATGTGGCGGTGCTGACCTGCCTGGCCAACGACGAGGGCTATCACAACGCCTTTTCCCTGCAGCTGGCCAGCCAGGCCGCCCCCGGCGATCTGCTGATCGCGCTGTCGGGCAGCGGCAATTCCGCCAATATCCTGGAGGCCATCGCCAGCGCCCGCGCCCTGGGCCTGAAAAGCTGGGCCATCCTGGGCTATGACGGCGGCAAGGCCAGAACCGCCGCCGACCGCGCCCTGCATTTCGCCATCGACGACATGCAGATCGCCGAGGATCTGCAACTGATCGTCGGCCATATGCTGATGCAAAATCTGTGCGCGCTCTCCCCCGCCCCATAGGGGCGGGTTACGTCCAGGGTCATCGGATGAACGCGCGGATGTTGTTTTACGCCATACCGTCTTCGCCGCGATGGCGCGTTGAGCGCCCGCGCGAGCCAAGCTGGCGGTACACCAGCGCCCGGCGAGTGAGGGACGCCCATCAAACAGGGCAATCGGCTTCACCCGATTGCCCTGGGGTTAAGTCTTGCTTAACGATCAATGGGATAGTATTGCTGGCCGGTGGGGCCCCGCATCCGATTCCTGGGGAGGGACGGCCCGCCCGCTTGCAAGTTTAAGATAGGTGCACCTATGACCCATTGCCTCGTCACGGGCGGAGCCGGCTTTATTGGCAGTCATCTGACGGAGCAGCTTCTGGCCCTGGGGCATCAGGTCACCGTCATCGATAATTTCTCCACCGGACGTCCGGCCAATCTGGCGCCGTTCCGCGACAATCCCCGCCTTGCCCTGCATGAGGCCGATATCAGCGAGGCCGATCTGGAGCCGCTGTTCGCCGGCGTCCAGTGGGTGTTCCATCTGGCCGCCCTGGCCGATATCGTGCCCTCGATCCAGCAGCCCGGCCCCTATCACCGCGCCAATGTGGACGGCACCCTGCGGGTGCTGGAAGCGGCCCGCGCCGCCGGAGTGGCCCGCCTCGTCTATGCCGCCTCGTCGTCCTGCTACGGCATTCCGGATCTTTACCCCACCCCGGAAAGCGCCGAGATCCGCCCCATGTATCCCTACGCCCTGACCAAATGGGTGGGGGAACGCTATGTGATGCATTGGGCGCAAACCTACGGCCTGCCGGCCATGGCTCTGCGCCTGTTCAACGTCTATGGGCCGCGCTCGCGCACCTCGGGCACCTATGGCGCGGTGTTCGGGGTGTTCCTGAAGCAGAAGCTGGCCGGGCACCCTTATACCGTGGTGGGCGACGGCAGCCAGACCCGCGACTTCACTTATGTCGGCGACGTGGCCCGCGCCTTCATCGCCGCCGCCGACAGCAGCGTGACCGGCCTGGCCATGAATGTGGGCTCGGGCCATACCTACAGCGTCAACCGCCTGGTGGAGCTTCTGGGCGGCCCGGTCACCCACATCCCCAAGCGCCCCGGCGAGCCCGACAGCACCTTCGCCGACACCACGCTGATCCGCAGCCGTCTGTCCTGGCGCCCCGAGATCAGCCTGGAGGAGGGCGTGGCCCGCCTGCTGGCCGAGATCGACTACTGGCGCGAAGCCCCCTTGTGGACGGTGGACAAGATCGAGGTGGCCACGCGCGACTGGTTCAAATATCTGGGGCGGCAGGGATGAGCGCATCGCATATGGTCAATGTCAGCGGCAAGCTGATGGCGCCCGAGGATCTGGCCCGCCAGGTGGCGGCCTGGAAAAGCAAGGGCAAGACCGTGGCCCTGGCGCACGGCGTTTTCGATCTGGTGCATCTCGGCCATCTGCGCCATCTGCAGGAGGCGCGCAATACCGGCGACGTGCTGGTGGTGTCGCTGACCGCCGACGCCTTCGTCAACAAGGGGCCGGGGCGCCCGGTGTTCCCGGCCGAGGCCCGCGCCGAGATGCTGGCGGCCCTGGCCATCGTCGATGCCGTGGTGATCAACCATGCCGCCACGGCGGTGCCGATGATCACCGCCCTGAAGCCCGACATCTATGTCAAGGGCATCGAATATGCCGAGGCCGACAAGGATGTGACCGGCAAGATCACCGAGGAGCAGGAGGCGGTGGAGGCCCATGGCGGCCGCATCCATTTCACCGACGATGTGGTGTTCTCGTCCTCGTCGCTGCTGAACCATCATTTCGACATCTACGATCCCACCCTGCGCAATTATCTGCAAAGCTGCCGCCAGACCGACATGCTGCCGCGCCTGCTGCAGGCCATCGACAATCTGGCCGGGATGAAGGTGCTGCTGGTGGGCGACACCATCATCGACGAATACCAGTATGTGACGCCCCTGGGCAAATCGCCCAAGGAGAACATGATCGCCACCCGCTTCATGGAGCGCGAGGTGTTCGCCGGCGGCATCATCGCCGCCGCCAATCATGTGGCCGGCGTTTGCGCCCAGGTGGAGGTTCTGACCTGCCTGGGCCAGGCCGACAGCCACGAAAAGCTGATCCGCCAGACCCTGGCCCCCAATGTGAAACTGAGCGCGGTGATGCGCTCGGGCGTGCCCACCACCCGCAAATGCCGCTTCGTCGATACCGGCTATTACCGCAAGCTGTTCGAAACCTATTACTTCGACGACAGCCCGCTCGACGAGACGCCGCAGGCCAAGTTCGACCATCTGGCCGCCAGCCGGGCCAAACAGTACGATCTGGTGATCGTCACCGATTTCGGCCACGGCCTGATCGCGCCCTCCACCATCGCCGCCCTGGAAAAAAACGCCCGCTTCCTGGCGGTCAACGCCCAGAGCAACTCGGCCAACCACGGCTATAATCTGATCACCCGCTACGGCCGTGCCGATTACATCTGCATCGACGGCCCGGAAGCCCGCCTGGCCATGGGCGACAAGCACAGCCCCATGGAAACGGTGATCCGCGACCGTCTGGCCACCCGCATCGATTGCCCCAATATCGTCGTTACCCACGGCAAGAACGGCTGCATCACCTACAACCGCGACCAGGGCTTCACCACCATTCCCGCCTTCACCAAAACCGTGGTGGACACGGTGGGGGCGGGCGACGCCTTCCTGGCCCTGACCTCGCCGCTGGTGGCGGCCGGCTGCCCGCTGGATCTGGTGGGCTTTATCGGCAATGCCGCCGGGGCCATCAAGGTGGGCATTCTCGGCCACCGCCGTTCGGTGGAAAAATCGCAACTGATCAAGACCGTTACCGCCCTGCTGAAATAAGGGCGGCGCGGCCATTGTTTTCCAGGAAAGGGTCTGGCATGAGCAAGAAACTCTGGCATGTGCTGGTGACCGGCGGCGCCGGCTATGTGGGCGCGGTACTGGTGCCGAAACTGCTGGCGGAAGGCCACGCGGTGACCGTGCTCGACCTTTACCTTTACGGCGACGACGTGCTGGCGGCGGTGAGGGACCATCCCCGCCTGACCGAGATCAAGGGTGATCTGCGCGATGCCGCCACCGTGGCCCGGGCCCTGCAAGACTGCGATGCGGTCATCCATCTGGCCTGCATTTCCAACGATCCCTCGTTCGAGCTCAATCCGGCGCTCGGCAAATCCATCAATCTCGACGCCTTCCGTCCGCTGGTGCGGGCCGCCAAGGCCGCCGGGGTCAAACGCTTCGTCTACGCCTCGTCCTCGTCGGTCTACGGCATCAAGGAAGGGGTGGAGGTGACCGAGGATCTGCCGCTGGAGCCTCTGACCGATTATTCCCGTTTCAAGGCCGACTGCGAACGCATCCTGGCCGAGGAACGCGCCCCCGGGTTCGTCACCCTGACGGTGCGCCCGGCCACGGTATGCGGCTATTCGCCGCGCCAGCGCCTGGATGTGATCGTCAACATCCTGACCAACCACGCCGTCAATGTGGGCAAGGTCAAGGTGATGGGTGGCGACCAGCTGCGCCCCAACATCCATATCGACGACATGTGCCGCTTCTATCTGGAGGCCCTGCAGTGGGAGGATGCCGCCATCGACGGCCGCATCTACAATGTGGGGGAGAAAAATCATTCGGTGAACGAGCTGGCGGCCATGACCCGCGCCACCGTGACCCGGGCCCTGGGCCGCGAGGTGGGGCTGGAGGTGGTGCCCACCAACGATCCGCGCTCGTACCACGTTTCCTCGGAGCTTATCCTGAAAGAGCAGGGCTTCGCCCCCCGGCGCAGCATCCAGAACGCCGTCGAGGATCTGGTGGCCGCCTTCCAGGCCGGCAGGTTCAGCGATCCCCTCAACAACCCGATGTATTTCAACATCAAGCGCATGCAGGATGTTCATCTGATCTAATGCGGCTCGGCATCGACTTCGACAATACCCTGGCCGGCTACGACGCCCTGTTCCTGGCCCTGGCCGGCGAGCGGGGCCTGTTGCCCTGCGGCGCCCGGGGCGGCAAAAAGGCGGTGCGCGACGCCGTGCGCCGCCTGCCCGACGGCGAGCGCCACTGGATGAGCCTGCAGGCCGCCGCCTACGGCGCCCGCATGGCCGAGGCCGAACCGCTGCCGGGCGCCCTGGACTTCCTGCGGGCCTGCCGCGCCCGGAGCATCGATTTTTTCATCGTCAGCCACAAGACCCGCCACGCCGCCGCCGACCCCGGCGGCACCGATCTGCATCAGGCCAGCCTGGCCTGGATGACGGCGCGGGGCTTTTTCGAGCCCGACGGCATCGGCCTGACCCCGGACCAGGTGTTCTTCGAGCCGACCAGGGCCGACAAATGCCGCCGCATCCACGCCCTGGGCTGCAGCCATTTCATCGACGACCTGGAGGAGGTGTTCCGCGATCCCGCCTTCCCCGCCGGCGTCGCGCCGCTGCTGCTCGGCCTGGGGCATCCGCACGCCCCCGGCCCCTTCACCCTCTTCAACGACTGGCGCGCCCTGCATGACGCCCTCCTCCCCGTCCGCTGAGCCCCTCCTGGCCGAGGAGGCCGCCGCCCGGCTGTGCCCGGAGGCGGTGGCCGGCCTTTATCCCGGCGGCGGCGGCGGCAACAGCCGCCTCTACCGGGTGGAAGGCCAAAGCGGCGGCCGTTACGCCCTCAAGCACTATCCCCGCTTCGCCCACGACCGCCGCGACCGCCTGGACACCGAGTGGCGGGCCCTGAGCTTTCTGGCCGAGGCCGGAGAGGAGGCGGTGCCCCGCCCGCTGGCCCGCGCCGCCGCCGCCGGCTTCGCCCTTTATTCCTGGATCGAGGGCGGCCCGGTCGGCCCCGCCGGCGAGGCCGATCTGGCCGAGGCCGCCGCCTTTGCCGGGCGGCTGCACGCCCTGACCCGCCATCCCGCCGCCGCCGCGCTGCCCCTGGCCAGCGAGGCCTGCCTGGCCCCCGCCGCCGTGCTGGACCAGGTGGACCGCCGCCTGGAGCGCCTGGAACAGGCCGCCGCCCCGCAGCCCGCCCTGGCCGCCCTGCTGGCGGACGAACTCCGCCCGTGGCGGGCGCGGGTGGGGGCCTGGCTGACGGCCGCCGCCGCCGCCGCCGGCATCGATCCGGCCCGGCCGCTGGCCGAGACCGCGCGCACCTTGAGCCCCTCGGATTTCGGTTTCCACAACGCCCTGCGCCGCCCCGGCGGCGGCCTGGTCTTTCTCGATTTCGAATATTTCGGCTGGGATGATCCGGTGAAGCTGCTGGCCGATTTCATCCTGCATCCCGGCATGGGATTGCCCCCCGCCCAGGCCGAGCGTTTCCTGGCCCTGGCCGTCCCGCACTATGGCGGCGATGCCGCCCTGGCCCGGCGCTTGCGGATCAGCCTGCCGCTCTATACCCTGCGCTGGAGCCTGATCGTGCTGAACGAATTTCTACCCGAGCGCTGGCAGGGCCGGGCCTTTGCCGGCCTGACCGCCGAGCGCGGCGCCATTCTCGACCGGCAGGCCGCCAAGGCGCGCGCCCTGCTGGCCCGCCTGCCCTCTTTGCTGATGGACGAACCGCGATGAGCCACACCCCCTTTCACAACGCCGCCCAGGCCGCCTTGCTGGATGCGCGGTCGCGGTATCTGCGCCGTCTGGCGGTGGAAACCCTGGAAGGCGGCGGACGCGGGCATATCGGCTCCACCCTGTCGCTGATGGAAATCTTAAGGGTGCTCTACGACGACGTGATGCGCTACCGCCCGCGGCAGCCCGACTGGGCCGAGCGCGACCGCTTCATCCTGTCCAAGGGGCACGGCTGCATCGCCCAATACGCGCTGCTGGCCGACAAGGGCTTCATTCCCCGCGCCGCCCTGCGCGAATTCTGCCGCCAGCACGCCATTCTGGGCGGCCATCCCGACGCCAACAAGATCCCCGGCGTCGAGGCCTCCACCGGCGCCCTGGGGCACGGCCTGCCCATCGGCGTCGGCATGGCCTTGGCGGCCCGCCTGCGCGGCCAGGGCCAGCGGGTGTTCGTGGTGATGGGCGACGGCGAAACCAACGAGGGCTCGGTATGGGAGGCGGCCATGGCGGCGGGCAAGCACCGGCTGTCCGCTCTGGTGGCCCTGGTGGATTACAACAAACTGCAATCCTACGGCCCCACCGCCGAGGTGCAGGACATGGAGCCCTTCGCCGACAAATGGCGGGCCTTCAATTTCGCCGTGGCCGAGGTCAACGGCCACGATGTGGAGGCCTTGCGCGCCCTGCTGGCCGCCTTGCCGCTCGAGGACGGGCGGCCCACCGCCATCATCTGCCACACCATCAAGGGCAAGGGCCTGCCCTTCGCCGAGGGCCGGGCCGACTGGCACCATAAATCCAAACTGTCGGCCGCCGAGATCGAGGCCATGTACGACGCCCTGGGAGGCCGCGACCATGCGTAAAGCCGCGCTGGAGATGATCGAAACCCTGGCCCGGCGCGATCCGCGCGTGGTGTTCCTGGGCTCGGACCTGGGGGCGGGCACCCTGGAGGGGATGCGCCGCGACCTGCCCGAGCGCTTTTTCATGGAAGGCATCAACGAGGCCAATTTCATCGGCATGGCCGCCGGGCTGGCCATGGAAGGCTTCATCCCCTACCTCAACACCATCGCCCCCTTCTTCACCCGCCGCGCCCTGGAACAGATCGCCGTTGATCTCTGCCTGCACAATCTGCCGGTGCGCCTGATCGCCAGCGGCGGCGGCGTGGTCTATGCGCCGCTGGGGGCCACCCATCTGGCCATCGAGGATCTGGCGGTGATGCGCGCCCTGCCCAACATGACGGTGGTGGCGGTGAGCGATGCCGCCGAGATGCGCCGCCTGATGGCCGAAAGCCTGGACTGGCCCGGCCCGCTTTACATCCGCCTGGCCAAGGGCGGCGACCGGGAGGTTTCCGACGCGGCGCGCGGCTTTGCCATCGGCAAGGCCATCCCCGTGCGCCCGCCCGCCGCCGTGGAGCTGATCTGCACCGGGGTGATGCTGGCCCAGGCCCTGGAGGCCGCCGATCTTCTGGCGGCCCAGGGGATCGAGTGCGGCATCCTGCATGCGCATACCGTGAAGCCGCTGGACAGGGCCGCCGTGCGCGCCGCCGCCGCCCCGGCCCGGCTGGTGGTGACCCTGGAGGAGCATCTGCGCGACGGCGGCCTGGGCAGCGCCGTGCTGGAATGCCTGGCCGACGATCTGACCCGCCCCACGCCGCCGCTGCTGCGCCTGGGCCTGCCCGACGCCTTCCCCAAGGAATACGGCTCGCAGGACAGCATGTTCCAGACCTTCGGCCTGAAGGCGGCGCAGGTCGCCGACCGGATTCGCGCCACCCTGAAGGCCCTGCCATGAGCGCGGGCGCGCCCGGCCCCTGGCAAAGCCTGCCCGAGGCCGAGGCCGATCTGTGCCGCCGCTTCATGGCCGAGGGGCATGTGATCGTGCCCGCCGCCGACCGCGCCGCCCTCGATGCCCTGCAACGGCGCGCCGCCACCCTGGCCGCCGCCCATCTCGGCCTGCCCGAACCGGACGACGCCACCGCCTTTCTCGACGGCATTCACCATGCCGTAACGCCCGAGGCCCTCAACCCCTTGCGGCTGGCGGTGATCCAGGGCCTGAACGCCTGGCCCGAGGCCCGGCCGCTTTATCACGCCCTGGGCCGCGCCGTTCTGGATACCGTGGCGGGCAATGAACTGGCCATGCAGCGCCGCCTCAATCTCAGCATCCAACTGCCGGGCGACGAGTCCTCGCTGCTGCCCGCCCATGCCGATCTGTGGTCGGGGGATTCGCCGTTCGAGGTGGTGCTGTGGGTGCCGCTGGTGGATTGTTTCGCCAGCAAATCCATGTATCTGCTGCCGCCCGCCGCCAATGCCGCCGTGCAGGCGGATGTGGGCCGCTTTGCCGGGCAAAGCGCCGAGACGCTGTTTCAGGCCATCGCCGCCGATGTGCGCTTCCTGAACGTGCCCTACGGCTCGGTGCTGCTGTTTTCGCAAAATCTGCTGCATGGCAACCGCGTCAATACCGAAGCCACCAGCCGCTGGTCGATGAACTGCCGCTTCAAGTCGGTGCTGTCGCCCTATGCCGACAAGCGGCTGGGGGAATTCTTCGAGCCTCTGGTGATCCGCCCGGCCACCCGCCTGGGCATGAGCGCCCGCCTGCCGGGAGGGTTTCATGACTAAAGGCTGCCGCGGCTATATTTTCAGCCGGCCGTTTCTGGGCGAACGGGTGCCCCAGCATGTGCAAAATCTGGTGATCCGCGATTATTGCGCCCGCAAGGGCCTGGCCTACCGGCTCAGCGCCACCGAATATGCCATGGAAGGCTGCTGGATGATGCTGCAAGGGGTGCTGGAGGAACTGCCGCACCTGGACGGTATCGTGCTCTACAGCCTGTTCCAGCTGCCCGAGCAGGATGCGGCCCGCCTGGCCGTGTACCAGCGGGTGCTGGCCGCCGGGGCCAGCCTGCATGGCGCGGTGGAGGATTTCGCCCTCGGCAGCGAAGACGATGCCCGCCGGGTGGAGGATCTGTGGCTTGTCCGCCGGTTCCTGGCGCGAAGCGGACAGGGGGAGTAAGCCATGTCGACGCTCTACAGCAATCTGAAATTCCTGCGCTATGCCGATCATATCGAGGCTTTGCGCCAGGGCCGGGTGGTGGCGCCGGTGCATGTGCGCATCAAGCCCATCAACCGCTGCAACCATGCCTGCTGGTACTGCGCCTACCGCGCCGACGATCTGCAATTGGGCCAGGAGATGGACCTGGGAGACGTGATCCCCGACGACAAGATGTTCGAGATCACCGAGGATCTGATCGCCATGCGGGTGAAGGCCGTGACCTTTTCCGGCGGCGGCGAACCGCTGCTCTACAAGCCCCTGCCCCGGGTGGTGGAACGGCTGGGCGCGGCGGGCATCCGCGTGGCCTCGCTGACCAACGGCTCGAACCTGAGGGGCGACATGGCCGAGGCCTTCGCCCGCTGGGGCACCTGGGTCCGGGTTTCGCTCGACAGTTGGGACGATGCCAGCTACGCCAAGGCGCGCGGCATCGCCAGCGGTCAGTTCAGCCGCCTGCTGGACAATATGCGCGCCTTCGTCGCCCGGAAAAGCCGCTGCGTGCTGGGGGTGAGCTTCATCATCGGCCGCGACAATTGCGCGCATGTGTATGAGATTTGCGCCCTGCTGAAGGCGGTGGGGGTGAACCATGTCAAGCTGTCGGGGGCGGTGGTGGCCAACGATCTGCATGCCAACAACCTTTACCACCGCGAGATCATGCCCCTGGTGGGCGAACAGATCCGCCGCGCCCAGGCCGACCTGGCCGATGAAACTTTCGCGGTGCTGGACCATTATCACGAACTGGACGAACTGTTCGCCAAGTCCTACACCACCTGCCCGTTCCTGCAATTTCTGACGGTGATCGGGGCCGATTGCGCCGTTTATAGCTGCCAGGACAAGGCCTATACCGCCGATGGGCGGCTGGGCAGCATCCGCGACCGCCGTTTCCGGGACTTCTGGTTCTCGGAGGAAAACCGCGCCCGCCTCTATGGCCTCGACCCGTCGCGGGTCTGCGGCCATCATTGCGTAACCCACGGCAAGAATCTGGCTCTGAACGAGGTGCTGGCCCTGGACCCCGATCACGCCTGCTTTGTGTGAGGCTGTCATGCCCGAGATCAATTTCCTGGAAAAATACCAGAAGGCCACCAAGCGGGACTATGTGGCCCGGGTGGTGGAGCACGACAAGGCCGACTGCGCCGCCGTGGCCCGGCAATGGGGTGCCGACTATTGGGACGGCGACCGCCGCTATGGCTACGGCGGCTACCACTACGACGGCCGCTGGCGCCCCATCGCCGAGGACATCGCCCGCCACTATGGCCTGAAGGCCGGCGACCGCGTGCTGGACGTGGGCTGCGGCAAGGCCTTTTTGCTTTACGAGCTGAGCCGGGTTGTGCCCGGCCTGGAGGTGGCGGGAATCGATCTTTCCGCTTACGCCATCGCCCATGCCAAGGAGGAGATGCGGCCCTTCCTGCAAACCGGCCCGGCCCAACATCTGCCCTTCGCCGATGACAGCTTCGATCTGGTGCTGTCGCTGAACGTGTTCCACAACCTGGAAATCTTCGACCTGGAACAGGCGGTGCGCGAGGTGGAGCGGGTGGGCCGCGGTGCCAAATGGCTGTGCGTGGAATCCTTCCGCAACGAGCGGGAAAAGGCCAACCTGCTCTACTGGCAGCTAACCTGCATGAGCTTTTACAGCCCCGAGGCCTGGCGCTGGCTTTATGAACAGTGGGGCTATGGCGGCGATTACGGCTTCATCTATTTCGAGTGAGGGCGTTAAGCCCACTCGGCGTTTGGTACGGCTCCGGCACGGAGCACACCGTTTTGGCGTAAGAGCGGGGCTTACCCGCCGCTCAAAGCCACCTGCACCGCGCTCAGAACCTCGTCCCGGCTGCGCATGACGCCACCTTGGGATCGATCGAACATGTTATAGAGCCAGTATTCACTGGCCATCTGCGGCAATTGCTGCAGGGGACGCGGCTGGGCGGCGAAACTGGGGTGCCCCTCCTTGACCAGGATGAAGTTTTTCACCGTCAGCGGATTCCCGGCCACGGCATCGGTCAGCATCAGAACGGCAAAGCCCAGGGATTCGAACACCCGCACAATCCGCTCCACCGGCAACGGACCGCCCCCCAGACATTGCGCCAGCACAATCCCCTCGGGAGCCAGAATACGGCTGAACAGGGTGGCGTAAGTAATGAAGGCCGGTTCGGACATTTCGTTGAAATTGGCGTTGGAGGTGATGACGTCGAACTGCCGATCCAACAGATCCCCCAGGCGCCACCAGGGGAAGTGCTCGCACCGGGGGGATGGGCGGTAGTCCAGCACCGCCGACTGTTCACTGTCATAGAGTCCCGACAGCAGGGAGGGCGTCAGAAGCTCGGTGTTTTTCAAATCCAGGCTGGTTTTCGCGTGATCGGCGAAGCCCTCACCGTAAAGGTGATGGTTAAGCAGGCTTTGCAGCAGATAAAAGCTTTCCGTCACTTCCACCTGACAATAAGAGGTAACGCGTTCATCTCCTTGCAGATAAAAGCTGAGATAACCGCAGCCTGGTCCCACCTCCAGAATGCGGCCATACTGGCCAAAGCGGGAAATTTTGCGGTAAAGCGCATAGTGGGCCAGCATGGTGGATAATGGCACGGTCAGCATCCCGCCGCCGAACAGCCCCGCATACCAGCGCATATAAGCCCCTAGCGCCGCCACGAACACGTCCATCTCGGCATCGGAAAGCCCGCCAAGTTCACGCATATAGGGCTCGAAGCGGTTTTCCTGCATGGTGTCGACGAGCATTTTCAACTCCCCGACCGCATCAACTTTCACCGGAAATCCAGAGCTATTGAAAACGTGCGGCAATTGCGCCTGCATGGCCCGCCACGACAGACCGCTTTGACGCGCCAGAGATTCGGTCTGACGGTAGGTGACGACATCAATCACGCCTGTTCCCCTCTTATGATGCGGTTTTGTTGCGCATAACCACTTATTCCGGCTCGTAATACCAACCGGCCAATGCATTGACCGGTTGTATCGTCCCTCGCCGGGCGGCGGCATCCGCCGCCTTGGCCGCTCGCTCAATGCTCGCTGGATACCGGCCAACGAGTCACTTCAATGGTTGGCCGGTATAACACCCCTTGCACACCGCCGGAATGTCTCCTGCCAGATGCCGACGACGGAACTCGGTCAGGGCCTCGCCATGCCAAACAGCGGCAAGATCGACGCCCCGGCCCACTTCACACACATCCGGATCACCGATGACACAACAGGGCACCACCCTGAGATCCGATGAAAGATAGGCCCGCTCAAACGGCCAGGGGCAGATTTTGTCCGGGGCCCGGTATTTCGCGGCCACACTCCAGAATGCCAGCTTGACGCCGTGCCGCGCCGCCAGATCCAGCAGGGCCAAGGCTTCGTCGCGCTTCAGGCTGGCATCCACATTGACGGCATCATTGCGCCGGCGCCAGTCGGCCATGCCGAAATCCACCAGATCCAGGGAAAACGCCATGGATTTGAAGCCGATGCGCGCCGCCAGTTCCACCAGATCGGCCAACTGATGCCGGTTGCCCTTTTGCACCACCGTCCACATCTTGGTACGTTCGATACCGCGTTCGGCGCACAACCTGTTGATGAGGGCGCAGTTTTCCACCACCTGCTCGAAAACGGAACCACGGCGGATGGACTCAAAGGTCGCCTTGTCGGCGCCATCGATGGAAATCTGGATTTCGTTAACGCCGCTGTCCACCAGCTTGCGGGCATTGCCGTGCAAGTGCAGCAGCGAAGCGTTGGTGGTGGTGCGCACCCAGATATGCCGTTGGCGGGCGTAGCGGATCATCTCGAAATAATCATCGCGCTGCAACGTGGGTTCCCCAAGGCCCTGCACCTTGATTTCCACCAGCCCGACCTGCTGATCGATCACCGTTTTAAAATCTTCCAGCCGCAGATCATCGCCGCGCCGCCCCTTCGGCCATTCGCTGACCTTGCACATGGTGCAATGGAAATTACAGCGGCTGACATTTTCAAAATCCATGCGGGTGGGCCAATAAGCCGGCTGTTCGGCACGGCGGTCGGCCTGCAGGAACGCGACAAAATTCGCCAGCTTTTCCGGGGAACGCGACAGGCAGATACGGCGTTCGCGCAAATAGGCGTTCAGATCCGGCACCGGCTGCGGTGTCGGCAGTCCGGCCAAACCCTGGCCGCTGTCGTCTGCGACATAGACCTCACCGCCGACGGCTCCGGTCGAATTGCGCAAAGCCACCTTCCGCCTCCCAAGGGTAATTTTCACCACAATTCAATAAGTTGGTGGGCCAACTTATCCAGACACCTGGGAACCAAGTGTCTGGGTTGGACCACTAGTATGGAAGAGAAAGATTACCACTTGGTTTACGCCATGCGTCGGCACGCATTCCCTGATATTTTATCGCCCAGGTTTCTGTTGGAGAGAGCCGGCCTGGGAAATTCAGACAGGAAGATAAGTGGATTTTTTGCCTGAGAGCGGCATGATCTGCCGCGGATCAGGAGACGGAAGCATGGCAAAACGTACCCGCCGGACCCACACGCCAGCGTTCAAGGCCAAGGTGGCG
>MLJW01000383.1_pt1 | contig 21703 bp, 20 predicted proteins | sample 888231 | NCBI WGS metagenome assembly MLJW01 (sample SAMN05788063, study PRJNA343431) | mine drainage metagenome | isolation source: sample collected from the inflow into an acid mine drainage treatment plant... | place: Germany: Lusatia, lignite mining district
AGGCGACCGAGAAGTAGTCGGCGACCACGACGCCGTCGAATCCCCAGCGCCCGCGCAGCATCCCGGTGAGGTAGGTGGGGTCGGAGGCCATCGGCACGCCGTCCACCTCGGCGTAGGAGTTCATGACCGAGCGCACCCCGCCGTCCAGCACCGCCATCTCGAACGGCGGCAGGAGCACGTCGGCGAGCTCGCGCGGACCCGCACCGACCGGCGCGTGGTTGCGACCGGCGCGGGAGGCCGAGTACCCGACGAAGTGCTTCAGCGTGGCGTGCACTCCGGCGGACTGCAGGCCGCGCACATAAGCCGTGCCGACCGTCCCGACCAGGTACGGGTCCTCCCCGATGCACTCGTCGACCCGCCCCCAGCGCGGGTCGCGGATGACGTCGAGGACCGGGGCGAGGCCTTGATGGATGCCGAGCTCGCGCATCGACGTGCCGATCAGCGCTCCCATCTCCGCCACGAGCTCCGGGTCGAAGCTGCTGCCCCACGCCAGCGGGGTCGGGAACGTGGCGGCCTGCCACGCCGCGAGACCGGTCAGGCACTCCTCGTGGACCAGGGCCGGGATGCCCAGCCGGGTCTCGGTGCGGAGCCGGCGCTGCTCGCGCCACAACCAGGCCGCACGCTCGACGGGGTCGACCGGCCGGGTGCCGTACACGCGCGTGAGGTGCCCGATCCCGTGCGCGGTGGCGTCCTCCAGGGGAACCGACGACGCCATCTCGCCCTGCATGGGCGCGACCACCTCACCGCCTTGGTCGACCCAGAACCCGACGAGCTGGGCGAGCTTCTCGTCGAGCGTCATGAGCGCGTGCAGGGCGCGCACGCGCTCGGACACCTCGGGCAGCTCGGGTACAGCAGGAACGACGGTCACGAGACCTGTCTCCTTCGGACATGACGCTGGATGACGGGGGTGGAGCGACGAGGCTCGCGAGACGGCACGGCCTTCGGGCGCGCACCGGTCGTTCGGTGCGCCGCCGACGGACGAGCCACGGTCAGCCCTTGACCGCTCCGGTCAGGCCACCGACGATGCGGCGCTCGAAGAGGCTGAAGAAGACGAGCGCAGGGATCATGGACAGCGACGTGAACGCCAGGACCTTGGCCGTGTCGACGGAGTACTGCGAGGCGAACGCCTGCACGCCGAGCGGCAAGGTGTACGTCGCCTCGTTGTTCAGGACGAACAGCGGGAGCAGGTAGCTGTTCCAGCTCCCGATGAAGGCCAGGATCCCTACCGTGACGACGCCCGGTACCGACAGCGGCACCACCATGCGGAAGAAGAAGCCCAGGCGGCTGCACCCGTCGATCGAGGCAGCCTCCTCGATCTCGTCCGGGATCGCTCGGAGGAACGGCACGAGGATGATGATCGTCACCGGCAGCGCGAACGCGATCTGCGGGAGGATGAGCCCCGGCAGGGTGTTGACCAGACCGAGGCTCTTGATCATGAGGTAGAGCGGCGTGATCGCGACGGTGATCGGGAACATGAGCCCGGCGGCGAACAACGTGTACATCGCGCCGCGTCCCCGGAACCGGTAGCGGGCGAGCACGTAGCTGGCCATCAGGCCCAGGACCACGACCCCGATCGTGGTGGCGACGGCGGTGATCGTCGAGTTGACCACCTCTTGCCAGAAGACCCCGCCCTTGAGGACGTTCAGGTAGTTGCTGAACACCCACGGTGCCGGGAGCCCCGCCGGGCTGTTCGTGATCTGCGAGTTCGTCCGGAACCCGCCGAGGATGATGTACACGACGGGCGCCAGCATCGTCGCGACCAGGAGCAGCGCGATGAAGTAGATCGTCGGGCTGCCCCAGTCGTGCTTCGGGGCATCCTTGTGCGTGCGCGACCCCTGGGTCGGTGCGTCGAGAGTGGTAGCAGCCATCACTTCTTGCCCTCCGTGAGAGCGCCCTCGGTGTCGCGGCGCAGGACGAAGCGCTGGTAGACGAGCGCGATGACGAGCGAGATCACGAACAGGACGACGGCCACGGCGTTCCCGTAGCCGAAGTTGCCCGAGTTGCGTCCGTTCCCGACCATGTAGGTCGCCATCGTCGAGGTACCGGCGGTCGAGGCGATGTACTGCCCCCAGATGATGTAGACGAGGTCGAAGAGCTGCAGCGAGCCGATGATCGACAGGAACGCCCAGATGCGGACCGTCGGCCCGAGGAGCGGCAAGGTGATCCGGCGCTGGATCTGCCAGTACGAGGCGCCGTCGATCGACGCGGCCTCGTGCAGCTCCACCGGGATGCCTTGGAGGCCGGCCAGGAATAGGAGCACCGCGAACCCGATGTACTTCCACGAGATGATCACCATCAGCGACCAGATCGCGATCTTCGGGTCCGACAACCAGTCGTGGGCGAACCCACCCAGTCCGATGCTCTTGAGCAGGTCGTTCACGGCGCCACTGGTCTGGAGCATCAGGCTCCAGCTGGTACCGACGATCACCTCGGAGATGACGTACGGGACGAAGATCAGCACGCGGATGACGGACTTCCCGCGCATCTTCTTGTTGAGCAGCAGCGCCAGGCCGATCGCGACGGGTCCCTGCATCACGAGGGACAGCACGACGATCACGGCATTGTGCTTCAGCGCGTCGATGAACAGGCCGTCCTGGAAGATGACGACGTAGTTCCGCAGCCCGATGAAGTCGACCGGCCGCCCGTAGCCCTTCCAGCTGAAGAAGCCGTAGTACGCGGCCATGGCGACCGGGAAGATCACGAACGTCAGGAAGATGATGATGGCCGGGCCCGAGAGCGCCGCGATCTCAAGGCGCGCCGCCCAGCCGATGCCCCGTCGGCGTCGTCCGGCGCCGGACGGGGGCAGCACAGCTGCTGCGCTGCCCCCGTCCGCCATGAGATTCACAGGCGAGCCCTCCGGCACGAATGAGCTCTCGCGAGTGGAATCAGACATGTGCGTCGCGCTCTATGCCTTCTTGGCGGCGTCGTTGGCCGCCTTGATGATGCCCGCGGCGTCGCCCTTGCCTGCCAGCATGTCGACCACGCCGGTGTTGAGAGCGTTGCCCACGTTCTGCCCGTAGAGCGTGTCCAGCCACTGCGACACGTACGGGGCGGCGTTGTAGGCGGCCAGGATGTCCTTCAGGTAGGGCTCGGTCACGACGGCCTGCGCCTCGGTGTTGACCGGCGGCGCGTTGAAGGCCTTGTAGTACGCCTCCTGGACGGGGGTCGTGGCGATGTAGTTCAGGAAGTCGGTGCAGGCCGGCTTCGGTGCGTTCGCGGAGCACGAGTAGCCGTCGACACCACCCATGATCGCGGCGCCGTCACCCTGACCGCCGGAGAGCGTCGGGAACGGGAACCATCCGAGGTCCGGCAGCGGCTTGGTGTCCGGGGTGAGGGAGGCGATGACTCCCGGGTCCCAGGCACCCATGAGCTCCATGGCCGCCTTGTGGTTCGCGAGGAGACCGGCGGAGCTGCCGGCACCCTGCTGCGCCGAGGTGGTGAGGAAGCCCTGGTTGAACGGAGTCGTGTCGGCGAACGTCTTGAGGTCCTGCCCGGCCTTGAGCCAGCACGAGTCGGTGAACGTCTTGTCCTTCGCGGCCGTGTTCAGCGTCGCCTGGCTGCACTCGCGGAGCGCGAACCAGTAGTACCAGTGCGCGGCGGGCCACGCGTCCTTCGCCCCGAGGGCGATCGGGTCGATGCCCACAGCCTTGAGCTTCGTCACTGCGGCGTTGAGGTCGTCGATGGTCTTCGGGAGAGTGGTGATCCCCGCCTTCGCGAAGAGGTCCTTGCTGTAGAAGATCCCGCCCGGGAGCGTCGCGACCGGCATGGCGTAGGTCTTGCCGTTGAGCTCCTCGGCCTTGAACGACCCGGCGGAGATGACCTTCTTGGTCGCGTCGCTGACCGCGCTCGTGATGTCCATGACCTGACCGGCGTCCACCATGGCGGCCATCTTGCCGCCACCACGCTGCAGGAAGATGTCCGGCGCGGAGCCCGAGTTGAGCGCCGTCTGGAGCTTGCCGTCGAGGTCCTCGTTCTGGATCGCCTGGACGGTGATCTTCACGTTCGGGTTGGCCTTCTCGAAGTCGGCGACCGTCTTCGCCCAGAACGCCTTGCCGTCGCCGGTCGTGGCGTTGTGCCAGAACGTCATCGTCACGGCGCCGCCGCTGCTACCGGCACTGGTGCCGCCGCTGCTGCCGCCGCTGCAGGCCGTGAGCCCTGCGGCACCCATCACCACGGCGGCCGATACCGCCAGGGTCTTCCTCAGCTTCATGAGATCTGTCCTCTTCGTTGAGCAGCAGAAAATACGGAGATTGCCCCTTGCGGAGCGGAACCGGCGATCGCTGCTGACACCCGCGCCGGTCTGTGTCGGTCGTCGCGACGTCACCAGCTCCGGGCCGCAACACCCGGGCCGGAGCCGCGTGCGTGCGACCGCACCGCGCCGGTACCGAGAGCCACGCTCAGGGGTCGTGCCGTTGCTTCCATCGCCGAACTCCTCGTCGTCGTCGACTCAGGACGTTCTGGACTCTTGCAGGCGTGACGGGTGCATGTCAATCGTTGTCGATAGCGTTATCCAAAACGTTACCTGACGCGCAGATGCGCCTCTCACGCCTCCCTCCGCGCCCTTGCCAGGGACGATGGGCCCACTCGCGTCTCCGGCGCCCGGGAATAGCCTGGACAGGACTGCGCACCTCATCGGGGAGGTGGGGACCGTGCCAGCACCTGTCGGCTCTGACGTGCCACACGTCGTCGTGATCGGGGGTGGCGGCACCGGCGGCGCGGTCGCCCACGACCTGGCCCTGCGGGGCCTGCACGTCACCGTGCTCGAACGTGGCGAGATCACCTCGGGGACCACCGGTCGCCACCACGGCCTGCTGCACAGCGGCGGACGCTACGCGGTGGGCGACGCCGAGTCGGCGGTCGAGTGCATCACCGAGAACCGGATCCTCCGCCGGATCGCCCCGGGCTCCTTCGAGGAGAACGACGGCCTGTTCGTGGCGATCACGGACGACGACATGGACCGTCTGCCCGGGTTCGTCGACGCCTGCGAGGCGTGCGGGATCCCGGCGACCGTGCTGACCGCGGACGAGGCGCTGCGGCGCGAGCCAGGCCTCACCCCCGGCGTGAAGGGCGCGGTCCAGGTGCCCGACGGCACGATGGACGCGATGCGGCTCCCGCTGCGGTTCTTCGCGACGGCGCAACGGCACGGTGCGGTCGTCCGGAGCTTCACCGAGGTGGTCGGTCTCCGTCGCGAGGCGGCGGCGATCACGGGCGTGTCGATCCGGGACTACGTGACCGGCGAGGAGTCCGAGCTGGCCGCCGACCTCGTGATCAACGCCGCCGGCCCGTGGGCCCAGCGGATCGCCGACATGGCCGGGGTCGAGGTCCCGATCCGCTGCTCGCCCGGGGTTCTCGTCGCCGTGCGCGGGCGCTGGTGCGACATGGTGGTCAACCGTCTGCACCCATCCGGCGACGGCGACATCGTGCTCCCCCAGCGAGGCCTGTGCGTGATCGGGACGAGCTCGTGGGTCGTCGACGACCCGGACGAGCTGCACCTGCCGGAGGACCACGTGCGCACGATGTTCGAGCAAGGCGCCCGGCTGGTCCCGGCCGTCGCCGGTGCCGAGCTGCGCGCGGCGTGGTCGGCGGTCCGACCCCTGATCGGCGAGGGCGGCAGCCAGACCGGCCGCGAGCTGTCGCGGACCTTCAAGTGCTTCGACCATGCCGAGCGCGACGGAGTCCGGGGGCTCGTCACCATCTCCGGCGGGAAGGCGACGACGCTGCGGGCGATGGCCGAGGCGACCGCCGACGTGGCCTGTCGCACCCTCGGCGTCGACGCACCGTGCCGAACCCGCGACTACCCGCTGCTGCCCCACACGGCGTACTACACCGCTCGCGGGGCACTCGGGCGCGCACCGATCGGCACGTCCCCGCGGCGGACGACGGCGCCTCCCGCCTCGTCGACGGCCTCGACCGGCTCGGCACCGGTGACCGGTCGCGGGACGGCGTCGGGCGTCGCGCCGGCGCCCGCGCGCCCCGCCGCTCCGGGGACGTCGGGCATGCCCAGCACGTCGACCCGCGCGCTGCGCGTGTCGCGCTGGAAGCCCGGGTGGCCCGCCCCGGTGATGACGGACTACGTCGTGCCGACCGAGCCGATCACGACCGTGCTCGACGCGCTCCGCAGCGTCCGGTGGCATACCGACCCGACGCTGACCGTGCGTCACTCGTGCAGCCACTCGTCGTGCGGGACGTGCGGCGTCCGTGTGAACGGCGCCGAGGTGCTGGGCTGCGTGACGCGACTCGAGGACCTCCCTCCCGGGGTGGTCACCATCGAGCCGATCGCCAACGCCCCGAGGGTGAGCGACCTCGTCGTCGACATGACCGAGCTCTACGAGCGCCTCGAGCGGATCGGGCGTCCGCTGATCCGGAACAGCCGCGAGGTCGCGCCGGCCGATCTGCCCACACCCGTACGGCTCGAGGACTGCGTCGAGTGCGGGCTGTGCGTCTCGGCGTGCCCGATCGCCGCCACCGATCCCGACTACCTGGGGCCGGCCGCGCTGGGCGCCGCGTGGCGGGCGGTCGCCGAGCCACGGGGTGCGGACCCCCGGCAGGTCTTCGACCTCGTCGACGACCACCAGGGGTGCTGGCGCTGCCACCTCAGCTTCGCCTGCAGCCAGGTCTGCCCGACCGGTGCCGACCCCGCGTTCGGGATCATGAGCCTGCGCGGCACGCTCACCCGCCGACGACTCACGCGCCGCAGGCACGACGACGACGCGGCACGGACGGGCGGGCACGCGGGACGGGCGGTGGAACGATGAGGAGTGACGGACGCCGCGGGCTGCGCGGCTGGCTGATCCGGCCCGGCAGCGGGACCGGGAGCTGGGGGTTCGTGGCCAACCGGGTGTCGGCGCTGATCCTGGTCGGCTACCTCTACCTGCACCTCATGGTCCTGTCGCTGCTGGTGCGCGGCTCCTCGTCGTGGGACACGTTCCTGTCGATCGCCGGGACACGGGCCTTCGTGGCCGTCGACCTGGTGCTGTTCCTCGCGGTCGTGTGGCACGCCGCGAACGGTGTCCGGGTCGGCCTGGTGGGCACCGGCATCGCGGTGCGCCGGCAGAGGGTCTTGCTGGTCTGGGTCTCGGTCATGAGCGTCGTCGTGCTGGTCGGCGCGGCCGTGGCCCTGCTGACGGAGGGCTGAGACGTGAGCGTGCACGTAGGCCGTGAGCACGACGAGCCACGGACGGGCGCTGCGGCGCCCGGAGCGCGAACGCAGGCCGCCCGACCCGTCCGGTCGGCGGGCGGCGGCTGGGGCTGGCTCCTCCAGGTGATCACGGGTGGTGCCCTGCTGGTGCTGGTCGTCGTCCACCTGGTCGCCCAGCACTTCGTCGTCCAGTCGCCGGGAGGACTGCGGGACTACGCGCAGGTGCTCGCCTACCTGGGAAACCCGGTCATCGTCGTGATCGAGTCGCTGTTCCTGGTCGCGGTCACCTGGCACGCGATGCTCGGTGTCCGCTCGATCCTGCTCGACCTGGGCCTCGGCGACACCGGGCGACGACGGGTGACGGCGGCGGTCACGACCCTCGGCGCCCTGACGCTCGGCTACGGCTTCTGGATGATCGCAGTGCTCGCCACGGCCGGTTGAACCCCGGACCTCACGCCGGTCGTCCGGTTGCCGAGCAGGGGTCTCCGCAGGACGATGTGCATACCCCCCGGGGTTTCGTCGACAAGGAGGTTGACATGGCGCGTACGGCTGTCGTCACCGGTTCCGCCTCAGGCATCGGCAAGGCGACCAAGGAGCTGCTCGAGTCCCGCGGAGAGCGGGTGATCGGGGTCGACATCCACGACGCGGACGTCGTGGTCGACCTCACCACGGCCGACGGTCGGACGGGCCTCGTCGACGCGGTCCGCGACGCGGCGGGCGGCACGATCGACGCCGTCTACTCGATCGCCGGGCTGGCCGCGCCGATCCCCGCCACCGTCGCCGTGAACTTCTTCGGCATGGTCGCGACACTCGAGGGGCTGCGACCGCTGCTGCTGTCCTCGGCCGCGCCACGCGCGGTGGGTGTCGCCTCGATGGCCAGCCTGATGCCGGTCGACGACGAGCTGGTCGCGGCGATGACCGCGCGCGACGAGCCTGCGGCGCTGGCACGCGCGGAAGTCCTGGCCAGAGAGCCCGAGACCACCGGCGCGCTGATCTACGGATCGACCAAGAAGGCGTTCGCCCAGTGGGTCCGCCGCACCGCACCGACCGCCGACTGGGCGGGAGCGTCGATCCCGCTGAACGCCGTCGCCCCGGGCATCATCGCGACCCCGATGACCGCCGACATGATCGCGACCGAAGAGGCCCGGACGGCGATCCTCCAGATGGTGCCGATGCCGCTCAACGGCATCGCCGAGCCGATCGTCGTCGCGCGGCTGATGACGTGGCTCGGCAGCACGGAGAACACCCACCTGTGCGGTCAGGTCGTGTTCGTCGACGGTGGCAGCGACGTCGTGATCCGGGGCGACTCGACCTGGTGACGGCGGCGCCCGCCGCTCGATGCGTCGCGACCGCACCCCGGTCCGCCCCGGTCCTCGGGCCCGGGACAATGGTCACCATGAGCGCAACCGTGCAGGCGAAGGGCGTCGGCGCGGGGTTCGGCGATCGCGAGCTGTTCGCGGGCGTGGACCTCGTCGTCGCTCCCGGAGACGTCGTCGGGCTGGTCGGCCCGAACGGCGCCGGCAAGTCGACGCTGCTGCGCATCCTCGCCGGCCGGCGCGCGCCCGACGCCGGCAGTGTCGTGGTGTCGCCGTCGCACGCTCAGCTCGGGTTCCTCGCGCAGGAGGTCGAGCGCCGCGCGGACGAGTCGCTCCGTTCTCACCTGGAGCGTCGGACGGGAGTGGGCCCGGCACAGGTCGCGATGGACGCGGCAGCCGAGCACATGGCCACCGGCGAACCCGGGTCAGACGAGGAGTTCTCCGAGGCGCTCGAGCGCTGGATGGCGCTCGGAGGCGCCGACCTCGACGCCCGCACGGGCACCGTCCTGGCCGACCTCGGGCTCACGGTCGACCCCGAGCTGCCGATGACGGCGCTGTCCGGCGGACAGGCCGCCCGCGCCGGGCTCGCAGCCCTGCTGCTGTCCCGCTACGACCTGTACCTGCTGGACGAGCCGACGAACGACCTCGACCTCGAGGGGCTGGCTCTGCTCGAGGACTTCGTGCACCGGGCCACCGCACCCGTGGTCGTCGTCAGCCACGACCGGGAGTTCCTCAGCCGTACGGTGACGTCGGTCGTCGAGATCGACCGCAGCCTCCAACGCGTCGCGGTGTACGGCGGCTCCTACGACGCCTACCTCGACGAGCGGTCGACGGCCCGCCGACAGGCACGCGAAGCCTACGACGACTACGCGTCGCGTCGTGACTCCCTGCAGGCCCGGGCGCGGACGCAGCGTGCGTGGATGGCCAAGGGGGTGAAGAACGCCCGCCGCAAGGCCCCCGACAACGACAAGATCGGTCGGAAGTTCCGTTCGGAGGCGTCCGAGAAGCAAGCGGCGAAGGCGCGTCAGACGGAGCGCCTGATCAGCCGGCTGGATGTCGTGACCGAACCGCGCAAGGAGTGGCAGCTGCAGATGACGATCGCGAGCGCACCCCGTTCCGGCACGGTCGTGAGCGCCGCACGCCACGCGAGCGTCCGGCGCGGGGAGTTTCTGCTCGGACCGGTGGACCTGCAGCTCGACTGGCGGGACCGGGTCGCGATCACCGGCCCGAACGGCGCCGGCAAGACGACGCTGCTCGCGCTGCTGCTCGGCCGGTTGGCGCCGTCCGACGGTCGCGTGGACCACGGTGCGGGCGTGCTGGTCGGCGAGGTCGACCAGGCGCGGGCGGCCTTCGAGGGCGACGCACCGCTGGCCGACGCGTTCTCCCGCGAGCTCCCCGACTGGACGACCGCCGACGTGCGGACACTGCTCGCCAAGTTCGGGCTCGCCGGGGACCACGTCTCGCGGCCCGTCGCGTCGTTGTCCCCCGGCGAGCGGACCCGGGCGGCGCTCGACCTGCTGCAGGCGCGAGGAGTGAACCTCCTCGTGCTCGACGAGCCGACGAACCACCTGGACCTGCCGGCGATCGAGCAGCTCGAGCAGGCGCTCGAGTCGTTCGACGGCACGGTGCTGCTGGTGACCCACGACCGGCGCATGCTCGACACCGTCCGTCTCACGCGCCGCTGGCACGTCGAGGACGGCCAGGTCACCGAGATCACGCCCGACTGAGCCCGACCGGTTCCTCGCGCGTGACCGTGCAGCGATCCGGGTCCAGCCGCGTCACGTGTCCTGCGTCGCCTGCTCTGCGTGGCCTGTGACGGGTCGCCTGTGCCGGGTCACTTGTGCCCGCGGAGGATCACCCCGGCCATCCGCAGGTTGATCGCGGCGAACCGCAGCAGCTGGAACGGCACGTTGCGGCGGAGTCGCAGCGTGCGGCTGGTCGGCAGCGGTGACGCGGCGATCGACTCGGCGGTGTCCTCGTTCATCGGCTGTTCCGTCCTCTCGGGCTGCGCGGTCATTCGGGGATGAGGAACCAGAGCGGGCGGGCCTTGGCCTTGTAGAGGAACAGGTAGTGCAGGATCGCCTTGATCCAGTGACCGGCCAGGCCGATCTCGCCCGACGTGCCACGGGGGTCGCGGCCGGTGGCCGGGAACGTCTCGCGGTCGGGAACGACGGGGTACATCGTCATTGCGGCGGCGGTCCCCTGGGTGAACCCGGTACCGGCCGACGCGACGCAGGCCGCACCCATGTGCGCCATCGACGCACGGTGGGCAGGGGCCTCCGGTCCTTGGGCGATCCGGTCGCGGATCGTGGAGGCGACGGCGCGTGCGGTGATCCCCGCCGGCATCCCGGTGCGTGGCGGCGCCGGCGAGATGACGGTGCCGTTCGGGCTCTTGCGCGGCACCGAGATCGCGTGCGGCGGGGCGAACGCGATGCCGGGGGCGAAGATGTTCGGGTATGCGGCCGACTCGTACGTGCTGGGCCAGTCCTTCGCGCTCCACTCCTCGTACGGCCTCGCGGTGTAGTCCGCGTCGACCTTGAGGAATCCGTTCGGGGCGAACATCCGGCTCGTGATGTCGTTGCCCTCACGGTCGTAGGCCGTCAGGTCGGCGCCACGGAACGGCGGCAGCAGCATCGCGAAGTCGAACGGCAGCTCGTGCTCGGAGCCGTCGAGCTGCTCGTAGTGGATGACGCCCGGCTCGACCTTCTGGACGTGCGCTCGGACGATCGCGTGCACGTCGCGCTCGCGGAAGAGGGACTCGGTCCAGGTCCGGCTCGACGTCGTGAACCCGCGCTCGGTGAAGGTCAGGCCACCGACGCCGAAGTCGCCGAGCTCGTACTCGTTGCTCAGGTAGATCACCTCGGCCTTGTCCCGGACCCCGGCCTGGCGCAGCTCGTGCTCGACGTTGAACGTGTACTCGAACGCGGCGCCCTCGCACGTGCAGGTCCCGTGACCGGTGCCGATGACGAGCCGCTGCGGCTCTCCCGCGCGCAGCTTCGCGATCACGGCCTTGAGCTCCCGGGCGGTGTGCTCGGCGTGCGAGTCGGTGCAGACCGACAGCGAGTTGCCGTCGGGGCCGAGCCCGGGCGTCGCAGCGAAGTTGAGCCGGGGGCCAGTGGCGTTGACCAGGTAGTCGTAGGTGAGACGACTCGTCTCGCCCACGGTGTCGGGCGCCGTCGACCGGATCTCGACGGCGGGAGTCGGATCGTCGGCCGTGCCCTCGGGGAACAGGGTCGTGGCGAGGGCCTGGTGGAAGGTGATCCCCTTCCGGCGGTACACCGGAGCCAGGGCGAAGGTCACCTGGCTGCGGGTCATCCGGCCGACGCCGACCCAGATGTTCGACGGGATCCAGTTCCACCGGGAGTTGGGCGACACGACGACGACCTCGTGCTCGCGTCCCAGCCACCGTCGCAGGTGAAGGGCTGCGGTGTGACCGGCAATGCCGGCTCCCAGGATGACCACTCGTGCCACAGGTGCACCTCCTCGTCCTACCGCGGCAGTGTCCCACGCGCGCGGCCCGGCCGCGCACCTTTGCGCGAACTCGGACCCAGGATACCCCCGGGGGTAATGAGCGACGACCACCGACCGCAGAACCGGTCGGTGGTCGTCGTCGCGTGCGTCGGTACCGTCAGTGCCGCCGGCTCGGCGTCATCGACCGGCGCAGGTCGAAGTTGAGCTGGGAGATCGTCTCGAGCGGGACCCCGGCCGGGCACACCGCGGCGCACTCGCCGATGTTGGTGCAGCCGCCGAAGCCTTCGGCATCCTGCTGGTTGAGCATCGACACCACCCGTGCGGCCCGCTCCGGCTGACCCTGCGGGAGAGCGCCGAGGTGGGTGATCTTCGCCGCCGTGAACAGCATCGCCGAGGCGTTCGGGCAGGCCGCCACGCACGCACCGCAACCGATGCAGGCCGCCGCCTCGAACGCGCGGTCGGCGTCGACCTTCGGCACCGGCGTGGCGTGCGCCTCCGGTGCGGACCCGGTGTTGACGCTGACGAAGCCACCCGCCGCGATGATCCGGTCGAACGCACCGCGATTGACGACCAGGTCCTTGATCACCGGGAACGGGTCGGCACGCCAGGGTTCGATCGTGATCGTGTCGCCGTCGGCGAACGAGCGCATGTGCAGCTGGCACGTGGTGGTCCGCTGCGGCCCGTGTGCGACCCCGTCGATCACCACGCCGCACGACCCGCAGATCCCCTCGCGGCAGTCGTGGTCGAAGGCGACCGGTTCCTCGCCCTGCGCGGTGAGGTCCTCGTTGAGCACGTCGAGCATCTCCAGGAACGACATGTCCGCGGAGACGCCGTCACGCTCGTAGGTGACCAGACGCCCGGGGTTCCCGGCCTTCTTCTGGCGCCAGATCTTGAGCGTGATCTTCACTTGTAGCTCCGTTGCTTCAGCTCGATGTTCTCGTAGTGCAGTGCTTCCTTGTGCAGCACGGGTGCGCCGTCCCGGCCGCCCCACTGCCACGCGGCGACGTAGGCGAACTCCTCGTCGTTGCGCAGCGCCTCGCCGTCCTCTGTCTGGCTCTCGGCACGGAAGTGGCCCCCGCAGGACTCCCGCCGGTGCAGGGCGTCGATGCACATCAGCTCGCCGAGCTCCAGGAAGTCCGCGACGCGCCCGGCCCGCTCGAGCGCCTGGTTCAGCTCACCGGCCTCGCCCAGCACCCGCACGTCGGCCCAGAACTCCCGCCGCAGTGCACGGATCTTCTCGATCCCCTCGAGCAGCCCGTCCTCGGTGCGCTCCATGCCGCAGTGCTCCCACATGATGTGACCGAGCTCCTTGTGGAAGGAGTCGACCGATCGCGTGCCGCGCGTGCTGAGCAGCGCCTGGATCCGGTCCTGCACGTTCGTGACCGCCTCGACGACGGCAGGGTGGGCCGCGTCGACCTTCTCGAACGGCCCGGCGGACAGGTAGTCGTTGATCGTGTTGGGCAGCACGAAGTAGCCGTCGGCCAGGCCCTGCATCAGCGCCGAGGCACCCAGCCGGTTGGCACCGTGGTCGGAGAAGTTGGCCTCGCCCACGACGAACAGCCCGGGGATGGTGGACTGCAGGTCGTAGTCCACCCACACCCCCCCCATCGTGTAGTGCACCGCGGGGTAGATGCGCATCGGCACCTGGTAGGGGTCCTCGCCGGTGATCTGCCGGTACATGTCGAAGAGGTTGCCGTACTTCGCGACGACCGCGTCCCGTCCCAGCCGCTCGATCGCGTCGGCGAAGTCCAGGTAGACGCCGAGACCGCCCGGGCCGACCCCCCGGCCCTCGTCGCAGACGCGCTTGGCGGCACGTGACGCGATGTCGCGCGGGACGAGGTTGCCGAAGGCGGGGTAGGCGCGCTCGAGGTAGTAGTCACGCTCGCTCGCCGGGATGTCCCGCGGGTTGCGGGTGTCCCCCTCGGCCAGCGGGACCCAGATCCGGCCGTCGTTCCGCAACGACTCGGACATCAGCGTGAGCTTGGACTGGTACTCGCCGGAGACCGGGATGCAGGTCGGGTGGATCTGGGTGAAGCACGGGTTCGCGAAAAGGGCGCCCTGGCGGTGGGCGCGCCAGCTTGCCGTGACGTTGCACCCCATCGCGTTGGTCGACAGGTAGAAGACGTTGCTGTACCCGCCGCTCGCGAGCACCACCGCGTCGGCGAGGTGCGTCTCGATCTCCCCGGTGACCAGGTCACGGACGATCACGCCGCGCGCGCGACCGTCGACGACGACGAGCTCGAGCATCTCGTGGCGGTTGTGCGTCGTCACGGTTCCCGCGGCGACCTGCCGCTCGAGCGCCTGGTAGGCACCCAGCAGCAGCTGCTGACCGGTCTGACCGCGCGCGTAGAAGGTCCGCGAGACCTGGACCCCGCCGAACGAACGGTTGTCGAGCAGGCCCCCGTACTCCCGCGCGAACGGGATCCCCTGGGCCACGCACTGGTCGATGATGTTGCCGCTGACCTCGGCGAGGCGGTAGACGTTCGACTCCCGGGAACGGAAGTCACCGCCCTTGACGGTGTCGTAGAACAGCCGGTGCGTCGAGTCACCGTCGTTGCGGTAGTTCTTCGACGCGTTGATCCCGCCCTGCGCTGCGATCGAGTGGGCGCGGCGCGGGCTGTCCTGGAAGAAGAACGACGTGACCTGATAGCCGGCCTCACCGAGGGTCGCCCCGGCGGAGGCGCCGGCCAGTCCGGTGCCGATGACGATGATCTTCTGCTTGCGCCGGTTGTTGGGGCTGACCAGGTGGCCGCTGAACACGCGGGTCGACCAGCGTTCCGCGAGCGGCCCGCCGGGAGCCTTCGTGTCGGCGATCGGCTCACCCTCGCGGTACAGCCCGTCGATCAGACCGTCAGTCATCGGTGCATCCCCTCGCATCTCCTCACCTGCACGCATTCACTTCACCAGTCCGAAGAGGATCGCGACGGGTGGCGCCAGGAAGCCCACCACGATGACCAGGGCGACCACCAGGGCGGTCCGTTTGATCGGCACCTCGCGGGCCCGCGTCGACCAGCCGAGCGTCTGGACGGCGCTCCAGATCCCGTGGCGCAGGTGCATCCCCAGGGCGAGCATCGCCAGCGCGTAGACGGCCACGACGTACCAGACCTGGAAGGCCGCGACGAGCCGCTGGTACGGGCTGTCGAAGCTGCCGCCGACCTGGATGGTCCCGGTGGTGAACTGCAGCAGGTGGAAGATCACGAACAGCAGGATCGTGAGACCGCCCCACCGCATCGTGCGCGACGAGAGCGTCGCCTGGACCGGCTTGAACGCGACGTACGGGGTGGAGCGCGCGCGGTGCGCCCGCTGCCACAGGACCACCGCGGCCCAGACGTGCAGCACGACCGAGACGATCAGCACGACGCCCATGAGCCACAGGAACCCGGAGCGCGGCAGGATCGGCTCGCCGAACGTGCGCAGGTGCTCGGCGTACCCGTCATAGGCGGCCTGACCTGCGAACGCCTTCAGGTTCCCGTAGCTGTGCGCAAGCAGGAAGAGCAGGAACAGCGTGCCGGTGGTCGCCATGACCACCTTCAAGCCGACGCTCGTCCGACCGGCTGGCCGTGTCTTCCGGTCCTGGGTCGCGATGGCCACCTTGCCTCCTCGTCGAGGGTGAGAGAACTGACCGACGACGATCCACGACCACCCTGCGGAGTCACCGCACCAGGATCTTCTGCCGCCGGCAGTGCATCGTCCCACCGGAGCGCGATCCGTCAAACTCACGCCACACCTCAAGGGCCCTTTGTCCCGATCAGGCGCCGATGTGACGACCGACGAGGTGCGGCTAACCTCGAAGGCGCAGGCATCGAAGGGAGACTCCACCGATGACGCACGACGAGCACCACCATCACACGATCGCCTCCGCCCTGCTCCGGACGGGCCTCGTCGCGGGCATCGTGGTCACCCTCGCTGCCTGCACCGCCGCAGGCAGCAGTGGCGGGGCGACGAGCAGCACCTCCGCGCCCGCCACGGTCACGACACCCGCGTCCCCTGCGGCACCGACGACTTCTGCTCCCAGCGCGTCGGCAAGCGCGTCGGCAAGCACATCAGCCAGCAGTCCGGGCATCCCGCCGTGCGCCACCTCCGCCCTCACGGGCGCGGTCGACCTCACGGCGGCAAGCGGGGCCGCCGGCAGCACCTTCTACCCTCTCGACCTCACCAACACGTCCGGCAGCACGTGCTCCCTGGAGGGCTACCCCGGCGTCTCGTTCGTCACCGGGCCCTCCGGCACCGAGATCGGCGACCCCGCACGACGCAACCCCGTCACGGCACCCACCACCGTCACGCTCGACGCCGGGCATGTCGCCCACGCGACACTCCAGGTCTCCGACGCGGGCAACTACGACCAGACCCAGTGCATGCCGGTCATGGCCCACTACCTCCGCATCTATCCGCCGGGCCAGACCGCCGCTCTCGTCGTGCCGTTCACGACGCAGGCGTGCTCGGCCACGCTCCCGGCGAGCATCGGCGGCCAGTTGGGCATCACCGTCATGCAGCCCGGGGCGAGCTGAGACGCCGGGACTCTCGCGCTGACCCCGGCGCGCGTCGTTCGCAGCTCGATCCAGCCGCCGGACGAGCGCAGCCGTCAGCAGAGCACCAGCCGATCGCACCGGCGGCACGTCACACGCTCCGGACGGTCCCGCTGCTGCCCGTGCGCGTCGTGGCGGAGCGGCGCCTCGTCGTCAAGGGTCACCGTCCGTGCGTGTGTGCTACACAGCCCGGCACCGCACATCGAGCACAGCGCGACCGCCGGACTGTTGCGGCTCAGATCCGTCTCGCACTCGACGCAGTTCATGATCACCTGCCCATGGCTCGACCGGGGCAGGAACCATCAGCCTGTCGGCGGTTCGGAGCGGGTGCACCGGTCCTGGCGGGATCCATCGCCGCGCTCAGTCTAGGCAGCGACGCCACGCTCGGTCGGGACCTCCGGTACTCCCCGGCCCAGCTCGATCGGCTCGCGAGGCAGCCGTCGCCGCCGGTGGACAGCCGACCCGGCTCGCGGTGACGTACCGTGGAGCTCGGTGATGGATCCCACCGAGGCGCACGCCTGAACCGCCGACCGGCTGATGGTTCCTCCTGGTCATGCGGGAGGGTCTGTCATGGTGCCTGTGCGGGCGGACGAGCGGGTGAACCGGCGTGTCAGTCTGCTGGTCCCCGAGGTCGATGGAGCGTCGGGAGGGGGCCTGGGCGCGGCGGGTGGTGGCTCGGTCGCGCAGCCGGACTTCTTCGTGGACCTCAACCTGGACCAGGTCGTGGCCGCGGTGACGGCGGGGCACGAGGAGTACGACCTCGCCTCGTTCTTCTGGCGCCCGTCGCACTCCGTGGACGTCATCGCCTATCGCCACGAGGTGTTCCGCGACCTGGAGGATCCCGGGCTGGTCGTGCGGGTCAGCGCGTTCGCCGACGCGATGAGAGCGATGCGCTCCGAGCGTGCGCTCAGCGGCAAGATCCGCAACCCGTACCAGCGTCAACGCTGGTTCGTGCAGTCGGCGGCGACCTACGTCCGGGCGGTGCGCACGCTCACGGACGACCTCACGGCGACGGACCTGACCTCACGCGGCCTGCTCGCGGTGCGCGACCACGTGACCGGTCAGGTGGCCTCGGCGGATTTCGCCGCCCTCGAGGAGGACACCCGCACCGTGCTGGAGGACCTCGCGCGGGTGCGGTACCGGATGCAGATCACCGGTGCCAGGGTCCGGGTGAGCCGGTACGAGGGTGAGGCGGACTACAGCGCGGATGTGCTGGCGTGCTTCGAGAAGTTCAAGCAGGGCGACGTCGCGGCGCACCGGTCGACGTTCGCGACCGGCCCGGAGCTCAATCACGTCGAGGCGGCCGTCTTGAGCCTCGTGGTGCGGTTGTACCCCGAGACGTTCGCGGCCATGGCCGCGTTCTGCGAGGTCCATCAGAGCTACCTGGACCGGGCCGTCGCGACGTTCGACCGCGAGGTCCACTTCTTCACCGCCTACCTGCGGTACCTGGCCCCGTTGCGGGCGGCGGGCCTGGTGTTCAGCTACCCGACCGTGAGCGCACGGTCCACGCACGTCGCCGTGACCCAGTCGTTCGACCTGGCGCTGGCCCACACGCTCGTCCTCGACGGCGCGCCGATCGTGCGTAACGACGTCACCATGGACGGTGCGGAGCGGGTCCTGGTGGTCACCGGACCGAACCAGGGCGGCAAGACGACCTTCGCGCGGATGTTCGGCCAGCTGCACTACCTGGCGGCCCTGGGCCTGCCGGTGCCCGGGACCAGCGTCGAGCTGTCGGTGTTCGACCGGCTGTTCACCCACTTCGAGAAGCAGGAAGACCTCTCCAACCTGACCGGCAAGCTCCAGGACGATCTCGTGCGGATCCACGACCTGCTGGAGCGGGCCACCGCGAGCAGCATCGTCATCCTCAACGAGATCTTCACGTCCACCACGCTGACCGATGCGGTGCTCCTGGGGGCCGAGGTGCTCCAGCGGATCATCGCGCTCGGCGCGCGGTGCGTGTGCGTGACGTTCATCGACGAGCTCGCGACCCTGTCCGACTCCACGGTCTCGTTGATGAGCACTGTGGAGGCCACCGACCCCACGCGCCGGACGTTCTCGATCGTCCGCAAGCCTCCCGACGGGCTCGCGTACGCGGCGGCCGTCGCCGAGAAGTACCGGCTCGACTACCCGAGCCTGACAGGCCGGTTGACGACATGAAGGCCTACCTGATGCACCGGGACGCTGACGTCGACCTCGACGCCACCCCGGTGTGGAACGAGCAGGACCTCGTCGCGGACCTCGAGATCGACATCGTGCTCGCCGCGATGGCGGGCGGCGACCCGTTCCTGGCGGACGTCGCGCGCCGCACGTTGCTCGCGGGCCTGCACGACCCCGAGGCCATCAGGTACCGCCAGGACGTGCTGGCTGACTTCCTGGCCCAGCCCGCCGTCCTGAACGAGCTGTACGCGGTGGCGGTCGAGGCGATCACCGGTGAGCGGCAGGTCTACCCCGGCAGCCTGTTCCGCTCACCGGAGATCACCCTGCACCGATCGGTGCAGGTCCTGACGCTGTTCACGCGGCTGCTCGGCCGCCTGCGCGCCGTCGCCGACGCGCACGGCGACAGCGTCCGCTCGGAGGGCCTGACCCGGTTCTTCCGGATGCTCACCGAGGAGCTCGACGACGCCTACTTCCGTGAGGTCGACGACCACTTGCGCAGGCTGGCCTTCGGCAACGGCGTGCTGATCAGCGCCGGGCTCGGCGCGGGTCTGACCGGCACGGACTACACCCTGCGCAAGCCCGCCCTCGACACGCGCCGGTGGTTCGAGCGCCTCACCGCCCAGGGGCCGCCGTCGTTCACGTACACCGTCCCCGACCGCGACGAGGGTGGGTTCCGGGCCCTGGCGGAGCTGCGCGTGCGCGGCCTCGACCTGGTGGCCGACGCACTCGCCCGGTCCACCGAGCACGTCCTCGCGTTCTTCCGGATGCTGCGCACCGAGCTCGGCTTCTACCTCGCCTGCGTCAACCTGCACGACCAGCTCGTCGCGCGCGGCAACCCGACCTGTCTCCCCGTCCCGACCGCCGGGGGAGCGACCCTGGTGTGCGAGGGCTTGTACGACCCGTCCCTGGTACTGACAACCGACCGGCCCGTCGTCGGCAACGACGTCGACGCCCGCGACGCGCGACTGATCGTGGTCACCGGCGCCAACCAGGGCGGCAAGTCGACCTTCCTGCGCAGCGTCGGCCTGGCCCGGCTGATGGTCCGCGCCGGGATGTTCGCCCCCGCCCGCGCCCTCCGGATGAGCCTGGGCGCCGGGCTGTTCACGCACTTCCGGCGCGAAGAGGACACCACCATGACCAGCGGCAAGCTCGACGAGGAGCTGACCCGCATGAGCGCGATCGTCGACTGCCTGACCCCCGGCGCCCTCCTGCTGAGCAACGAGTCGTTCGCCGCGACCAACGAGCGCGAAGGCTCCCAGATCGCCCGCGGGATCCTTCAGGCCCTGATCGAGGCCGGCATCCACGTCGTGGTCGTCACGCACCTGTACGACCTCGCCCACGGCCTGTACACCGACTGCACCCCGGGCACGGTGTTCCTGCGCGCCCCCCGGGCCGACGACGGCCGGCGCACCTTCCACCTCGAACCCGGTGAACCCCTGCCCACCAGCTACGGGAAGGACGTCTTCCAGCAGGTCTTCGGAACCGACGTCGAGCACCCCGGCCCACCGGGCACGTCAGCGACCCATCCACCACAACCCGGCCAGTGAGCCGCCGAGGCTGACCACGAGCATCGCACCCGCATGCACCACACCCGCCCACGGCCGACCCGCGCGCACCAGACGTGCCCCCTCCACGCTCGCGGTGCTGAACGTCGAGTAGCCTCCCAGGAACCCGGTGCCGAGCACGGACTTGAGCTCACCGCTTCCCGAACCGAACATCACCCATCCGACCAGCAGACCCAGGGCGAGCGACGCGGTCACGTTGATCACGACCGTGCCGAGCGGGAACGACAACCGGTTGTGACGGGCGATGACGGAGTCGAGCAGGAACCGGGACCCCGAGCCCAGCCCGCCGGCGAGCGCGACGACGAGCGGGATCACCGCTCACCCTCCGCCCGGTCGCGAGGTTCGGTCGGTGTGGTCCGCGCGGCCGGCGAGCTCGTGGTCGCCGGGGTGACGGCCGCGCCGACCACGAAACCCGTGGTCGCGCTCAGGAGTCCGAGCACCAGGCTGACGACCGCATAGACCGCGCCGGTTCCGGCGTGCCCGTCCCGCACGAGGAGCGCTGTCTCGACGATGAAGGTGCTGTAGGTCGTGAACCCGCCGATCACCCCGGTGCCGAGCCCGATCCGCACCGCTCGGCGCCAACCCGCGTCGGCGCCGGTACGCGACAGGACCTCGAGCAGCGCCCCGAGCACGAACGACCCGACCAGGTTGATGACGAACGTCACCCACGGCCACTCACCCGCGGGTGCGGCGAAGGCGCCCTCGAGCTGGGCGCGCAGCGCGGTGCCGAGCATGCCTCCGAGGACGACCATCCCCGTCAGACGTGGCAGGTGGCGCGACGCTCGGGGTCTCGGGCTCGTGGCCGTCGACCTCTCGGGCGCCGAGGTCACTCCTCCCACGGCGTGCGTGCCTTCCAGTCGACGACGCTCAGCGGCACGGTCAGGACGGGTCGGTGCTGATGGTGGGACAGCTGCAGGGCGACCGAGCCGTTGAGGAACTCGTGCATGCGCGCACCGTGGCCGGGCGCCCGCGTCCCGACGATGATCACCGCCGCGTCCACCGCTCGAGCCAGGTGCGTGAGCGAGCGGTCGGGCCGTCCCGCGAGGTAGCGCAGCTCCCAGCGCACGTCGGAGCCGGCGAGGACGTCGGTGAGGAACGCCCTCAGGTCGTTCTCGGTGTCGCGCCACGTGTCGTCGACGCCGTCCGGGTCGACCGCCATGTGCCGGACCGTCCCGTCGGCGTACTCCTCCGCCACGAACCGCGACGCGTCCACGTAGGCGAAGTAGAGCATGGGCGCGCCCATCGAGCGCGCGAGCGACGCAGCCGTCAACGGGACGAGCTCGGGCTGGCCGGGGACGACCCCGACCACCGCCGGGTGCCCCGCGAAGTCGACCATCCGCGACGGGCTCGGTTGGGGGGAGTGCGAGGTGGGCATGGGCAACCCTTCTACGCGGCGGGGCTCGTCCCGCTCGACGTGTCGAGGAGACGACGGGAGCCGGAGGCAGCAGGACCCATCAGCCTGCCGGCGGTTCGGGCTCGCGCCGAGGCGGGATCCGTCACCTGCGCGGATTCTAGCGGGCGGAGCAGGGC